>Ga0137412_10004208_pt1 | contig 11520 bp, 9 predicted proteins | sample CZODoug2_1_16fun_FD_122160 | JGI IMG/M metagenome (GOLD analysis project Ga0137412, IMG submission 122160) | Vadose zone soil fungal communities from Angelo Coast Range Reserve, California, USA - CZODoug2_1_16fungal (Hybrid Assembly) | ecosystem: Environmental > Terrestrial > Soil > Vadose zone...
CTCGAACAATCCGGAATGGGAAAAATTACATCGCGCCTTCCATCGGGCGTTGATCGCGGGCTGCCGGTCGCATTGGCTGACCGGTTTTTGCGACCAGCTTTCCGATCAGGCCTCCCGCTACCGGCTGATCTCCCAGGACGGCAGTGAGCGCGACGAAATCGGCGAGCATCGCCTGATCGCCGAGCGTACCGTGGAAGGCGATGCCGATGGCGCCGTCGAAGCGCTGCTCAACCATTACCGCCTGACGGCGGCCATGTGCATGGAGCGCTTCAACGAGAGCGGCGATCCCCGGGCAAGCGCCAGCAAGGCGCTTCGCGGCCGCAGATAGCAGCACTTTCGATCCGAAATCCGCTTGCTGCGGTTTTCCGAAAAGCGGTTGTTTTTTTTCGAGGCCATGCGCTAGGGGAAGACGCATGAGCAATCACCTGTTCGACGCCTTTCGCGATCGCATGCCCGCGCTTGAGCGCACCCTGATGGAGACCGATGACGGACGCTCGATCCGCTATGGCGAGATGTTGGCGCGATCGGCGCAATTGGCGCAGGCGCTCAAGCATTTTGGCGTCAGGCCGGGCGACTAATGCAAAGCCGGCTAACTACAGCGCTTCGGACGCTCCGCCTGGACATGTTCGCGGTTCGACAGTGCCGCATTACCTGCGCGGCTTTTGGGCCCGAGTGCCTGAGCCCCACAGGGCGCGGTTCAGCAGGCTGCGTTTGCGCTTGCGCGGGACGAGGTCGACATCGCTGACAAGCTTGGCGCCGTCCTCGCGCCGTTCCAGGGTGATCTTGCGGCTATGGAATGCTTCCAGCTCGGCGCGATGCGCCACGCTGACGATGGTGACATCGGGCAATTCGTGGATCACCGTCTTCATCATGTTGTCCTGGCTCTTCTCGTCGAGCGCCGAGGTTGCTTCATCCAGCACGACGATATCGGGGCGATGCAGCAGCAGGCGCGCAAAGGCGAGGCGCTGCTTTTCGCCGCCCGACAGCGTCTGGTCCCACGGCGCATCTTCCTCGATCTTATCCTTCAGATGGCCAAGGCCACTCTTGTCGAGCGTTTCGCCGATCTCTTCGATGGTCCAGTCCTCGGCGGCACCGGGGTAGGCGACCGCGCGGCGCAGCGTGCCCGACGGCACGTAGGGCTTTTGCGGCAGCATGAAAAGCCGCCGGTCGGGATGGAAATTGACGCTGCCGCCGCCCCACGGCCACAGACCTGCGATGGCGCGCACCAGGGTGCTCTTGCCGGTGCCGGATTCGCCGGCCACCAGCAGCCGTTCGCCGGGCTCGATCACCACCTCGGCCTCGCCGACCACGGCGGTGCCGTCGTCGAGCGTCACCGACAGATCTTGCAGGCTGAGAATGGCCTCGCCTTCGGTCTCGCCACGCTGGATGCGGCCGATGCCGTCGCCACGCTCGGCGCGCTCAAGTCCGTCCAGCGACATCATCAGCGAGGCGATCCGCCGCGCGCAGGCGTTCCAGTCGGCAAGCCGCGGATAATTGTCGACCAGCCAGCCGAATGCAGTCTGCACGATGGTGAAGGCAGACGCCGCCTGCATCACCTGTCCGAGCGTCATGCTGCCGTCGAGGAATTTCGGCGCGCACAATAACAGCGGCACCACCGGCGCGATCAGGCCCGATCCCTGCGACACCAGCGTGGTGCGCATGTGCTGGCCCGCGATTCGCGCCCATTGATGCAACACTTTTGTAAAGGTCTTATCGATGCCGTCGCGTTCTTCCTGCTCACCGCCTAGCAGCGCGATGCTTTCGCCGTTCTCACGCACGCGGGTCAGCGTGTAACGGTATTCGGCCTCCGCCTGGTTCTTGTCCTCAGAGGTTTGCACGAACCGGCGTCCGATCACGATGATCGAGCCCGACGCGATCGCAGCGTAAAGCACCGCGGCGATCACGAGGAAGCCGGGAATGGTGATGCTCGATTCAGCGACCGTGACCGTCAGCGCGCCGCCGATCGTCCACAGCACCGCGACGAACGTCGCTGCGGACAGAAAAGCCGAGGTGACACCGGCGGCAAAATCCACCGGCGAATCGGTAGCGATCCGTAAATCCTCGGCGATGCGATATTCCGGATTCTGGTGATCGCCGCGGACGAGGTTGAGTTGGTAGTAGCGACCGTTGGTGAGCCAGCGCGACACCACCGAATTGGTTAGGCAGGCACGCCAGCGGCGCTGGATACTCATGCGCGCGTATACTTGCGCTACGCCGAGCACGACGCTGCCGATCGCGAGCGGAAAAAACACCGCGGTCAGATGATACACGGTGGCGGAATCACGCCTTTCGAGGGCATCGAAGATCGCGCGATTCCAAACGTTGATGCTGTATTGGAAGCCGACATTGGTGACGATCAGGATCGCAAGCCCGATGGAAAATATCCACGCCAGCCGGTCGCCGCCTCTGCCCCAAAATCCCCTCGCGCTGATCCAGAACCGCGTGAGCAGGTAATCCTTGCGGGCCTGTTCGGCTTCTTCCGGCGACAGATCGGCGTCGGGTTCAACCGCCTCGGGCGGAGCTGGCTCGACGTGGTCGGCGGCGGCCTCGACGATGGGTGAATCATTGGCGACGGGCTTGTTCATATCCAATAACCGAAGCGAAATCAGAAGGTTCCGTTGGGTTGCGGGAAGCGCTAGGTCACATTCTCATCGCCAAAGGGACTGCTTATCGGCTGAGTCCGTAGGGACAAACTTATCGTGGGCGGTGGCCAAGCTGGCGATGAGCCACCTGCTGGCCCAGCGGCCTGCTCGCATCTTGTGCTTGAGCGAAACCGGATCGCCGAGCGTTGGCGGACGGTACGCTGGGACGGCCTGCGGTTTCCATTACGGCTTTTATCAAGTTGGACAAGTGTTACGATGAACCCGTTGCCCTTCCACCGGCATAATCTGTTCAGGATTTAGGCGCGGATGCCATATTGTGGACAGTTGCAAAGGAGGCTGCCGGAAACTGGTGCGGCCCTCGCCTATTATTCGGTCTTCTCCTTGGGACCCATCATTGTCATCGCCATCGCTGTTGCGGGGTTCTTTTTCGGTCGGGATGCTGTTTCCGGCCAGGTGGCTTCCTCGACAAAGGACATGCTAGGGGGACACCGGTGCACAAGCCATTCAAGCCATGTTAGCGGATGCCGGTCGGCCCAGAGAGTGCAAAATCGCGATTCCGCGCCAGCTTCCGAACGAAGAAGGGCGGCCCCTGGGCCGCCCTTCTTTTATCGTCATTCGATCTCTTCGAGGATCGTGCGTTCGCGCGGCTCAACCAAATATGTTCTGTTGTCGCGCTCGATATATCGATACTCGCGCAGCGTTGGTGATTCCCGATGGACCTCATCGGGGAAGGATCGGATCTCGACGGAATCCGGCAATCGGTCCCCAACCCGCACGCGCGTGGAGGCGGCACTGCTGCCCGTGGTGCGCTGTTCTGTCCGAGGCTGTTCTGCCCGAGAGCGAGCGTGCTTGCGAATGACCTCCCGATCGCTGTCGGAAAAGGTCGTCTTGCGCGATGCCGGGGCGGCCGCGGTCGATTGCGATGCCGGGGCGGCGGCGCTCGATCGGCCTGCACGCGGCAGCACGTCGACAATCCTGTAGCTCGACGGTTCGACGATCACGATGTCGTCCCGGACGACGACGAAGTTATATCCACGGTATTGCGGCATGATCTCAACCACATCGGCTGGAAGCGGCTGGAAGCGCACATCCCTCGGAACCACTGTGCCGACCGACAAAGAGAAGTTGACGTTGTTTACTGCGGGTGCGTTCAGCCTTGTAATTGATTCACTGACGCGGGTGCGCTGGCTGTCATTGAGATTGGCCGAGATGTTGACATTGGTCGAGGGCGATTGCGCCGTGTTGGTTTGGTTATTCGACGGTTGAGCCGCCGTATTAGTATTCGCGTTGGCGCCGCTCGGTGCCGGCTGCGTCTGGTTCTGCGTCTGGTTGTTGGCCGGCGGAGCCGTATTGGTCTGCGCCTGATTTGGTGAGTTCGACGGTTGCGCAGATTGAGCCTGCGAGGGTGCCGCTGCATTATTATCCGACCGGCCCTGCGATGGCGCGGAAGGCTGATTCGACGGCGCCTGCGAGCGCGTCGAATCATTGTTGCTGTTGCCTGTCGTGTTTGGGGCGGACTGGCTCGTCGTCGTTGGCGACTTCGATTTCTCGGAAGGCGCTGATTGGGCGTTCTGGGCAGACGGCGTCGAACTCCGCGAAGAAGAAGCCGGGGAGGAAGACGCCGATGGCGCCGCCGAATTTGAGTTCGGCTGATTTGAATTGGTATGACTTTGCGCCGCGGCGGGTGGGTTATTTCTCTGTGGGTCATTCGGGGATTGCGCGAACGCGGCGGTTCCCAACATCAGGCTAATGGCCGTCGTAATCAACAAACGATCGTTCATGTTCCGCTCCTTGGGGTTCTTTGGTTTAGTCCATAGGCGGAAAATAACTCTCTGGGGGCCTGCGCTGTTCCAGGCAACGCGATGTCGGGGCGCTGGGCGTGGGCCTCCAAAGCGGCGGGTCGCAAGCCGGGTGGGACAGGATGCGCCCCAGCCAATGCTGCTGCTGATCTTGCGGGGGACGCCGACGCTCTATTGTGGCGACGAGATCGGCACGCAGCAGGTTGCAATGCTCCCGATTGGGTCAGAGACCCCTTCGAGAAGAACGTTCCGGGGATCGGGGATCGCAAAGGCGAGGCGATTGTGGAGACGCTGGACTTGCGCGGCAACGAGAGCGCCACTGTTGACCGCGCCTCCAATCGCCTTCCCTAGTCACTGGCTTCGCTCACGCCGTCGATGTCGCTGCGTTTCAGCAGATAGTCCAGTCCGCCGGCGCGATACCAGCGGTATCCATATGCTTCGAGCAAGAGGGTGTGCTTGCCATTTTTGTCGGAACGGCTGTGATCTTCCGCCAGCAGATTGATCAAAAGCTTGCCTTCTTCCCCGTCAAGACCGACCGCAAACGAGACCTCGCGCGGCTTTTCATCGAGATTGTGCACGAACAAAACCGCATTGTTGCGCCAGTCATATCGAACGACGAAGACCGCCGGATCACGCACGCTGATCACCTTGAAATCGCCCCAGCCGACCTCCGGCACCTCCTTTCGCATGCGAATGATGCGTTCAGTCCAGTTCAGCAATGAATTCGGGTCGCGCCGCTGCTTGGCGACGTTAACATGATCGAAACCGTACGGGCCCTTGTTGATCGGCGGCGAGCAGGGCCGTGCGCATTTCGTGAAGCCGCCGTTTGGCTCTGTCGACCACTGCATCGGCGTCCTCGCACACTCACGCTCGGGCAGGTCGAGATTGTCGCCCATCCCGATCTCATCGCCATAGCGGATGACCGGCGTTCCCGGCAGTGTGCACATCAGGCTGTAGGCGAGTTCGAGGCGGCGACGGTCGCCTCCCAGCATCGGCGCCAGACGGCGCCGAATGCCGCGGTGGTAAAGCTGCATGCCCTCGTCGGGTCCGAAGCTTTTAAAGACCGTGTTGCGTTGAGCTTTGGTGAGGCGTCCGAGATCCAGTTCGTCGTGATTGCGAAGGAACAATCCCCATTGCGCGGTCGCGGGCCGTGGTTTGGTTGCGGCAAGAGCCTTGGCGAGCGGGCGGCCATCGGACGCGGCCAGCGCGTAAAACAAATGCTGGTTGACGTGAAAATTGAACATCATCTGCATGCGGTCGCCGGCGGTGCCAAAATATTCCATATCAGTCTCGGGCAGGACATTGGCTTCCGCGAGAATGATGGCGTTGCCTTCGCGCCACTGCAGAAATTCCCGAAACGAGCGCAGCATGTCATATTGCTCGATCGGCTTTCGAACCTTCGGACCTTTTGTCGAAATGACGAACGGCACCGCGTCCATGCGAAAGCCGGAGACGCCCAGTTGTATCCAAAACCCCATGATCTTGAGGATTTCCGCCTGCACTTCCGGGTTGGAGGTGTTGAGGTCTGGCTGAAAATCGTAAAAACGATGGAAGTACCAGGCCTTCGCATGCTTGTCGTGGGTCCACGTGGATTTTTGAACGCCGGGAAATACCATCCCCTTGTTTGAGCCGGCGGGCTTCTTGTCGGCCCAGACATACCAGTTGCGATATTTTGAACCGGGATCGCTGCGTGCTTCCTGAAACCAGGAGTGCTTGTCTGAGGTGTGGTTGACGACGAGATCGATAATGACGCGCATGCCGCGCTGTTGTGCGCCGTGGGTGAACTCCACGAAATCTCCGAGCGTGCCGTATCGCGGATCGACACCGTAATAGTCCGAGATGTCGTATCCGGCGTCCCTATTGGGCGACGGCTGAAACGGCATCAGCCAGATCGCCGTGACGCCAAGTCCATGCAGATAATCCAAGCGCCTCAAAAGTCCCTTGAAGTCTCCGATGCCGTCGCCGTTAGCGTCCATGTAGGTGCCGACGGAGAGGCAGTAGAATACGGCGTTCTTGTACCAAAGATCGTCGATCATACGGGCGGCCATTGGGTGAGAAAGTTCGGCGTCGCGCCAAATTACAATCGACCAACCTCCGGCGGGTTCCCGAAAGTTACGACCCCAGCCGAGCTCGGTTGAGGCGATTTTCGGCGCGGAGCCGCCGCAATAAACGGAAACAGACGGGGTTCAGGTAAGTCGGCTCATTGAGTGGTCGACCATGAAGGCAATCACATCGCATCGCACTGTCTTGGCTCGTTTCCTGAGTCGAACGGAACAAGAGCCTTCTCTTCTTGTTAATCGACCAGGCGCAGGCGTGCGCTGCTCCCCCGGCGGAGGCCGGCATGACCGTCCGGCTGCAGGAGCTTGAGATATAAACTTCGGTAATTTCTCTGTTTCGCGCTCGCCGATTTCTGTTCTTTACGGCCAGGCTACCCATACTGCTTGAGGTTTGTTATCAGTGTTCTTGACTCAGACGATACCGAACAGGCCGACCTGCGCGGCGGCCGCTCGCCGTGGTTTGCGAGAGGCCAACAGGCTGTCCGGCCTGACGTCGGTGAGAACATCAAATGCGACGCGCTCATTGTCGGCGGCGGCATTACCGGATCGCTCGTTGCCGAGCGCCTCACACGCCAGGGCCTGGATGTCGTCATCATCGATCGCGAGCGTCCCGGTCGCGGCAGCACTGCCGCCAGCACGTCGATGCTGCTATGGGAAATCGACCGCTCCCTCACGCAGCTGACGGAAACCTACGGCTTCGAACGGGCATCGCGTGCTTATCTTGCAAGTCTGCGCGCCGTCGTAGGGCTGAGGGCGCTGGTCCTTCAACTCGGCCTTCCCTGCGAGATGCGCGACAAGGATTCGCTCTATCTTGCCGCCGGCGGTACCAGCAGGGAGCTGCTCAGGGAGCATCAACTTCGCGAACGCGCCGGGCTGCCGGGCGACTTCCTCGACCATGCGAGGCTCCTCGATGTCTTCGGGATTATCCGCGCCGGCTCCATCGTGTCGCCCGGCGCGTCGGATGCCGATCCGATGCAATTAACCGGCGGACTGCTCGGGACTGCGTTAGCTCGCGGCGCTCGCGTGTTCAGGGGAGAAGCCGTTGAATTTGACGCCGCCGCGCGCTCAGTCGGCGTTCAGTTGGAGAATGGTCGCCAGATCGAGGCGCGTTCGGTGGTTCTCGCGACCGGCTATGTCATGCCCTCTATCATTCATTCGACTGTTCAGACGATCTCATCGAGTTGGGCAATTGCCACCAAGCCGCAGCCGCGAAATATCTGGAAAGGGGGCGCGCTGATCTGGGAAGACAGCAAGGATTATCTCTACGCGAGAACGACATCCGCCGGGCGAATCATCATCGGTGGCGAGGACAGCGCCCAGATCATCGAGCCCGATGCGCGGGATCGTCTGATCCCGGATAAGGCGCGCGTGCTGGCGCAAAAGCTCGCCGCGCTCTGGCCGGTCGCGAATGTCGAAGTCGAATTCCGCTGGTCCGGGACATTCGATGCCACCAGCGACGGGTTGCCGCTGATCGGTCCAGTTCCTGGCGCGAAGGGCATCTACGCCGCTTATGGTTATGGCGGCAACGGGATTACATTCAGTTTTCTCGCTGCTCAGTTGATCGGAGATCTGATCGCGGGCTCGACCCCGCATCTCCTGAGTGACTTCGCGCTGGACCGGGATGGCAGATCGCCCGTCCGTTGACGGACACCTGCGCCCGTTTCGAGAACTCCGGGGATCGTGACGAGTTATTTGCGCAATCCACAATATAGGAGGCTGTCATCGGCTTCGGTCGAGGTGCAGTGCTCTGGTTCATCCGGAATCCCGCTTCCGATCGTTCTCATTCTTGCGTTGTTCCTGCATCACAAAGCCTTTGAGCATCGGAGTTTCGTGTTGGCTGGAAAGAATGCGCAATAGTAGGTGCGGAGATCAAAGCCGGGTTCCTCGGGTTCGATGCGCGCCAACAAACGCTGGCGCATCGAGAACGAGGCGACTTGCGGGTCGCTATTGATCCCAGCTGGGTCGAAAGTTGATGGATGCGAGAGAGAAGTTTCAGCGCCCAGTTTCCGAAGGCCCTGCCATATTATTCCATCCGCGCGGCAACGGACCGCCCGGTCTCGCCTGAGCCAATTCAAGTTCGGGCAGACAAATTAATCCGAGTTGAAGCATAGCGCTCAAGGCATCTTCTTGCCCCAACTCCTCTGCGATCCGTCCGTTCTCCAAGCGAAGCACGGTTGTTCCTGCGAACTTCATCTTGCGACCCGAAGCAGCGGGAATCGAACCCATACGGAAATCACTAAAGGCTTGACCCGTATGAGTGCCGCCACCCTCCCATCGACCCACGACGAAATCGCCGTCTGCGATGAGATTGCCAACTCCCCAGAAGTTGAGATCAGGAAAGGCATCGCGAAACTCCGTCATAAACTTCTGGACGGCGGCGCGCCCTTTCTTCGGCTCATGCATCGGGTAGTGGACGAATATGTCGGACGTCGCGAGTTCGTTTACGATTCTTGGGTTCCAAGGATTTCCCCAAAATTCCTTGAACCATCGGGCTACGATATTCTTGTTATCTTGCATCGGATCGCCTCCGTACATTTGTCGGTTTCGCGAGAGGTACAGCCAGCCGCGACTCGTATGCTCGTGGTAACTTTGCGAACATATGCGGGCCACCCGATTTCCGAATTGGCTGGAGCATCTCGCGAGGGGCTTCTTTGCTGAACGTCGTCAGTTATTCGGTAATCGGGTGGCCCGCCGGTCAAAAGCTCCTACCGTGCTCAAACACACAGGAGCGCACCATGCGTAAATTCCACTCGATTACCGCGCTTTGCGGCGACGGACTTCGGCCCGAGTTGCAAGCGCTTTTCGACCGCCTTGCCATCGACCCGCGATCCGAACTTTTCGTAAGAGACGACGGAATGGTCCAATCCGGTCCAGACCCCGCTTCGGAGACAGCACTCACCAGCATAGCGCCTCTAACGAAAAAAATTGCCTGAATCGAAGTGGCAAGCAGCTCTGCAAACGTCCCCTCGTCCCCTCAGGGTCAATCGCTTCGATTTGGCGATGTCAGAGTTACTTCCGTTTTTCCCCTGATAGCCGACGTTCGTCAGAGGGGTCGACAAGTCCGAAAAGTGCCAACAACAGACCTACTTCCGTACGCAATAACGGGATGCCGAACTACACGGTTTCTGAGTTTGCGAGAGACGTTGGTCGGTCTGCGATTTTAACCCGGTCATCTGGTCGTCGATGGAATGTCACCGAAGGCATTTCTCCAAAGAACGCTCGATAGGCCACCGAAAAACGTCCTAACTCCCAGAAGCCATGATCGGTAGCAACCCGCGTGACGGTGCTTGAAGCATCATCTGCTTGCAGGAGCGCGCGGCGGACAAGGTGCATTCTGCGCAATGCGAGAAAGCGGATTGGTCCCATTCCAAGATTTTCTTCGCAGGCAGCGCGGAGGGTTCGTTCCGCTGCGCCGATAGCTGCACATATTTCTGGCAGATACAGCGGCGTATTGGGGTGCGCCTCCAAATATTCCTCGAACTTCGCGACAATCATATCGTGGCGACGACCGCCCCTAGTCATTTGTGTTGGAACGTTCTCGATTAAGCACCTGACCAATATATGGATTAGCTGCTGTTCCAATGACCTCGCTGCCTCGGGCACATCAAGAACCTCCGGCATAGTCGTGGCGATTTGCCCTACCGTCTCGTGCAGCTTTAACAACCGCGACATCACAGCAGCATTTGGCCGAACAAGATGCTTGAGTGGCGATCCTGAAAATTCGCAACCGGTTATGGCTTTGCAAGCGGCATCAAGACTCTGGGGCGTCAGAGAAATCGATCCTAAGCGGAAATTAGCCCCGGTCTGTTGGTGTATCTCATCGAAGCTGTTGACGATGATGTCACCCGACACAACGTCCATGCCGCAATGTCGCAACGCTGCCGGTTCCGCTGACGTGATGAAAGCAAACACTCTGCGGCCCGGCTTCATCGCGCCCGCGACGACCGACGGCAGGTTTCGATAGAAACGATCCATCCAAAGCCGATCCAAGCGAACTTTGATCATTTCAGCCCGGAACTGCCCCCCCACGGTCGGAAGAACCTCCAGATCTGCTGTGCTGAATTCCGCCCGATAAGATAGCGGGTCGTTAAAGCCGAGTGCCGTGCTCCAAGCCATCGCCGTTCCCCCGTACAAGAACCCCCGTCACGCCTCTATTTGTGCAGCACGGGAGCACATGGTTCGAGCAATAGTTGTATGACAGTCGTACCTGACCGGATAAACAGTTGATAAACCTCTACTTCCGTCCGGAACCGAACAGACTTTCCCCTAATCGATAAGATAGATTTTGCAGCGCAAACAGTCTGCTGGCGAATGCGTGGGCCAATTCATGATTGTCGAAAACGATACAAAGTTGACCATCGACCAGTGCGAAGAACTAGCAGCGGCGCTGTTCGAGGAGGCTGCCGCTCTGCCGCTCGAACCAAAAAAGCAAGAGATATTGAAGCTGGCGCAGGGCTATCGCAGTCTCGCCAAAATGAAGCGTTTGGTATTGCAGAACGTAAGTTGACTATGCTCAACCCCGTCTCACGGTAGCTTACCGCTTCGACTGGAGTGCTCCTGTCGTCGCGAATGCCCTCGCCAGCCAATTCAAAGCCCCGGCATCGTCTGGCTTTTTCCGTCAACGTCCGAGTTGGGTCAAACTCGGACCTCGGGCCGCGTCTGAGCTAGGTCCCGCTCATCTCCAGAGAACGGACATGCGGGGGCTGCGCGCACAATCTTTCCTTGGGCAAAACACCCTCCAAGCCGCCTCAAACGCAACGGCATTTGGTCCACCGAAATACGGACGACGTTAGCCGCGACGTGGCCTAACCATAAGGTTTTCTTTAGGATTGGCGGCCACATTGACCGGCGGGTTGCGTATCACGCCCGCCTTTGCCGAGCGTAGCAAGGTGGAAAGCCGTCGCCGATCTCAACCCGGCGACGGCTTTTTCTATGCCGCCTCAGCCGCCTTCTGGCACGGCCCTAATGGCTTCCCGCGCCGCGCACGCCGATGCCCTCTAAGCCTTGGCGAGCGTCTTGGCGTGCTCCAGCGCCCTCGCCTGCCCCCTCTCAAGCGATGCG
>Ga0137412_10004209_pt1 | contig 11518 bp, 9 predicted proteins | sample CZODoug2_1_16fun_FD_122160 | JGI IMG/M metagenome (GOLD analysis project Ga0137412, IMG submission 122160) | Vadose zone soil fungal communities from Angelo Coast Range Reserve, California, USA - CZODoug2_1_16fungal (Hybrid Assembly) | ecosystem: Environmental > Terrestrial > Soil > Vadose zone...
CCGCGCGCAACGACAGTCCGTCGGCGTGCCCGGCCCACACCCCGCCCAGCAACGGGTCCACCAACCGATCGACAACCTCCGCGCCCCACCGCGAGCGGACCCACACGCCGACCGGAACGTCGTCCTGCACCGCGCGCACCGGCAACAGTCGCTCAGCGGCGGCGCGCGCCAGGCCGGCCGCGGTCAGCACCCCGCTGCGGCGTAGAGCCGGCAGATCCAGCGGCACCCCCATGACGTGCCCCGTGGGCAACGGACGGACCATCCCGCGACTCCACACGCCGGCCGCCGAGGTGGCCGGGTGCACCAGGTCCTCGCCCAGCCCGACCGCACGCACCAGGTCCACGGCCTCGGGGCGGCGGGCCAACAGGGCTTCCGCGCCGGCGTCCACGGTGAAACCGGCCACCTCGGCCGGGGCCAACTTCCCGCCCGGCCGGGCGGCGCGTTCCAGCACGGTGACCCGCAACCCGGCATCGCGCAGGAACCAGGCCGCGGCCAACCCGGACACCCCGCCGCCGACGATCACCACGTGAGCTGGAGGCATTGGGGTGGACACCCCTCCAGCGTGGCACGCCGCGCGGCAGTGAACGTTTTCGCCCACTGTGCCGTCCTTGCCCCATACGCGCCGTCGTCCCGGCCGGCGCGGAAGGAGCCCGTGATGACCCCCTGTATCCCCGTCCGCCCCGCGACCGCCGCAGCCGGCGCGTTCCTCCTGGCGGCGTTGCTCACCGGCTGCGGTTCCTCGTCGTCGGACCTCAGCGCCACCGGTGCGATGCCCCTGGCGCAGTCCCCGGCCGCCGCCGATTCCGCCGCTGTCGCGCCGGCCGCGGGAGCTCCCGCGGCGGCGAGCGCGGCGGCCCCATCGATGAATCAGTTGGGCGCATCGCAGGATGCCAAGGCGGCGAAGGCGACCGCTTCGCACCGCCTGGCGGCCGGCGCGGGTGGCGCACCGGCAGCCAAGCTCGGCGTCCCGGATTCCGCGCTGACCGGACGCAGCGTCGTGTACAACGCCGAGGAGACCGTCGAGGTCGCCGATGTGTCCCGGGCGGTGTCCTCGGTGGAGGCCGCGGTGGACGCGGGCGGGGGCCTGGTGGCGCGCTCCGAGCGCACCGGCGACACCGCGAACATGCGCCTGCGCGTCCCGCCCAGCAACTTCGAATCGTTCCTGGACCGCATCGGCAAGCTCGGCACGGTCAGCGACCGCACGCTGTCCGGCGACGACGTCACCGATCAGGTGGTGGACGTGGCCAGCCGGGTGGACACCCAGCGCAAGAGCGTGGACCGGGTCCGGGCGCTGATGAGTCAGGCCACCTCGCTCAAGGACGTGGTGGCGCTGGAGGGCGAGTTGTCCCAGCGCGAGGCGGACCTGGAATCGTTGCTGGCCAAGCAGAACAAGCTGAAGAATCAGACCGACCTGGCCACGGTCACGGTGCATCTGGTGACCCCGGCCAAGGCCGCGGTGATCGCCGCGAGCGAGCACCGCAGGGGTTTCACCGCGGGGCTCGGGGGCGGGTGGGATGCGTTCACCGCAGCGGCCGTGGGCGCGGCAACGGTGCTCGGCGCGGTGCTGCCGTTCACGGTCGCGATCGCCGTCCTGGCCCCGCCGCTGGCCTGGGCCACGGTGCGGCTGCGCCGCTCGCTGACCACTCGTTCCACCACAGTTGGTTGACGGCTTGCCCGGACATCGCCCCCGGCGAGATGTCCGTCTCGTACGCTCCAGGGAGGACTTGTCCGGGGAGGACGTGGATGCTCAACTGCGGGCCCGTGCGGCGTGCCGTGGGCGGGAGCGCCGTACTGGTGCTCGCCCTGGCCGTCGGGCAACCCGCGGTGCAGGCGGCGCCGTTGTCCACCGCCCCCATCACCTCGTTGATCAGCCTCGGCGTGCACGACAAGCCATCGGCCGGGCAGAGCTACGCGCCCTCGATCAGCACCGATGGTCGGTACGTGGCCTTCGACTCCGACGCGGACAACCTGGTCCCCGGCGACACCAACTCGCAGAACGACGTGTTCGTCCGCGACCGGCGCACCGGGCGCACCGAACGGGTCAGCCTGAACTCGACCGGACAGCAGGGTGACAAGGGCTCGTTCACCCCGGCGATCTCCGGTGACGGCCGCTGGGTGGCGTTCGTCTCCGACGCGGACAACCTGGTGCCCGGCGACACCAACCGGGCCTCGGATGTGTTCCTGCGGGACCGGCGTCGGAACAAGACGGTCCGGTTGTCGGTGGCCCTGGACGGACGGGAAACCCTGGGTGGTTCCAGCCCGTCGATCAGTGCCAACGGCCGATGGGTCGTCTACAACGTGGCCAGCCCACTGATCTCCAAGGGCACCGACGAGGACCTCGCCGGGATGTTCGTCCACGACACCCGCACCGGGCATTCCGAACGCCTCGGGCACATCGAGGGTGACGACCCGACGATCTCCGCGGACGGGCGCTACGTGGCGTTCTCCTCGGAGATTCGCGACCTGGTGCCCGGCGACACCAACCGCAAGGCCGACTGCTTCGTGTTCGACCGGCGCACCCGCACGATCAGCCGAGTCAGCCTCGGCGGGAGCAAGCCGCTGGGCAATGGCTGGTTCCGCGGCAACAAGCAGGGCAGCCAGGAGAGCACCGGCGCGGTGATCAGTGCAGACGGTCACTACGTGGCGTTCGTGTCCACCGCGCGCAACCTGGTACCCAAGGACGCCAACGCCCACGACGACGTGTTCGTCCGGGATCTGCGCACCGGAGCAACTCGGTTGGTGAGCATCGGTCTACACGGTCAGGGCGCCAACGGCGTGTCCGGTGGGCCGTCCCTGTCCGCCGACGGGCAGACCGTGGTGTTCCTGTCCCAGGCCTCGAACCTGATCCCGCACGACAGGAATGACTTCGACTACGACGTATTCCGCATGGACCTGCGCACCGGGGCGATCACCCGGGTCAACGTCGCCCCCACCGGCGCGCGGGCCAACGGCCCGACCAGTTCCTTCCCGATGATCAGCGGCGACGGTCGCGTGGTGACGTTCGGGTCGCGTGCCTCGAATCTGGTCCGGGGCGACACCAACGACCACGACGACGTGTTCGTCCGCGGGGATTACCCGAAGCGCGCGCTGCGCTCGTGAACCCGCTCCACCACCCGGGTCAGTACGTCCGGGTCGGTGCCCGGCAACACCCCGTGGCCGAGGTTGAACACGTGACCCGGCAGATCTGACGCGTCGTCAAGAATGGCGTCGGTGGCCGTGGCCACCGCATCCCAGCCGGCCAACAGCACGGCCGGGTCGAGGTTGCCCTGCACCGCGCGGTCCGGGCCGATGCGCGCCGCGGCCACGGACAGCGGGACCCGCCAGTCCACCCCGACCACGTCCGCGCCCACCGCACCCATCTGGTGCAGCAACTCCCCCGTGCCCACGCCGAAGTGAATGCGGGGCACACCGAGATCGGCCACCGCGGCGAGCACCCGGGCGCTGGCCGGGGCCACCGAACGGGCGTAGTCGGCGGCGGACAGTGCGCCCGCCCAGGAGTCGAACAGCTGCAACGCACTGGCGCCCGCCTCTGCTTGCACCCGCAGAAAGGTGGCAGTGATGGCGGCCAACCGATCCACCAGGGCCGCCCACAGGTCCGGGGCGCCCAGCATCATGGCCTTCGTCTTCTCGTGGTGGCGGGACGGACCGCCCTCCACCAGATAGGAGGCGAGGGTGAACGGAGCCCCGGCGAACCCGATCAACGGGATGCCGCCGAGTTCGCCGACCAGACCGCGCACCGCGGCGGCAATGAAATCCACCGCGGCGGGATCCAGCGGCGCCACCCGGTCCAGGTCGGCCACGGTGCGGATGGGTTGCTCGATGACCGGCCCGACGCCGGGCACGATGTCCAGCCCGATGCCCACCGCACGCAGCGGAATGACGATGTCGGAGAACAGGATCGCTGCGTCCACGCCGTAGCGACGCACCGGCTGCAGGGTGATCTCCACGACCAGATCAGGGTCGGCACAGGCCGCCAACATGGCCACATCGGTGCGCAGCGCGCGGTACTCGGGCAGGGCCCGTCCGGCCTGACGCATGAACCAGACCGGCGTGTACGGCACGGGTTGGCGTCGGCAGGCGCGGATGAACACCGAATCCCGGGGGTCTCCCGCCGGGGCGGTCCAGGAGGCGGTGGCGGTGGGTTGGGGCACGCTGCAGATGGTGCCATGCGACACGCCGCCCTCGGTCCGCGGTTTTGTCGGGGGCGCGTGGCACCGTCGTGACGTCGGGTGAGCCTGCACCCATCCCTGGGGGCGCCACCCGCAACCGGAAGGTAGGTCCAGTGACCGCGTCGTACCCCGAGACGGTCCGTCACTGCGACGACTGCGCCGCCCCGCGGCTGTTCGTCGCCCTGTGCCTCGACGGCCACCGGGACGACTGCCTCGATCTGGTCTGCGCCGCGTGCGGCGCCGGCTACGCCTTCGTCCCGCTGCCGATCGCGGCGCCCGCGCCTCACGCGCTGCGCCACGTGGCCTAGGGCCGCGCCGTCGCCGGCTCCGAGGGGGACCGCTCCGGTCACGCATCGGCCACCCCGTTACCGATCGCTCCGCAGGAGTTGCCCGCGGAGTTCGCTGCCGCGGCCGCCGCGCTGCGCTCGGTGACCGCCCGGCCCGAGGTGCGGTTGGCCGAGGCCACCGCTCCCGCCCGGTTGGCGCCCTTCGGCGCCGCACTGACCGCCACGGTCAGCGACGGGGAGGACGAGCTGGCCCACGGTCGGCTGATCCTGCTCTACGACCCCGACGGGCACGAGGCCTGGGATGGCTGCGCCCGGTTGGTCACCTACATCCGCACCGAGCTGGAGGCCGAGCTGGTTTCCGACCCGTTGCTGCACGACGTCGCCTGGCATTGGCTGGAGGAGTCGCTGGTCGGGCACGGCGTCACCATGGCGGCGGCCAGCGGCACGGTGACCCGGGTCCAATCGCACGCCTATGGCGAGTTGGCCGCCGATGCCGAGGACGAACCGGCCGGTGAGTTGGAGATCCGCGCGTCCTGGAGTCCGGGCGAGGACGTGCGAGCGCATGTCGAGGCCTGGGTGGATGTGCTGTGCATCGCCGCGGGGCTGCCGCCGGTGTTACCGGGCGTGCTGAGCCTGCCCGCCCGTCGCGGTCGTTGAGCCTCCCGATCTGCCGGGGTCATTGACCCCAATCTTTACGTTTACCCCCCGTCGCCCGGTGCGGTAGGTAAAGTCTCGCGCTGTGCTCACCCAATGGAGTGAGAGCACTACAGACCGTAAATCTTCCTGTCTGTCTGCCGAGTCGTCGCGAGTGATGTGCCCGGTTTGCGGTCCCCCACCGGAAGTTATCCGGAAATACCCGACTTTACCGTCGCGGGGTCCATAGGGCCCGACGGGTGATTTTCGGGGAGTTTGGTAAAGAAATGCCATTGATTGCTCAAGGACTCCCCTAGCGGAGCCGATGGGCAGCTAAAGGCACACATGACCAAGCAAGGGGAGATTCCGGTGGCTTTGATTCAGCAGACCCGCGGTCGGATTCCGCAGCAGCTGCCCGCCCCCCGTGTGCCGCGTCAGGGCACTGGCCCGGTCCCCGGCGCCACCGAGGTGCCGACCTCGTTCACCGCGATGGTCGTCGCCGCCGACCCGTACCGCCGCGCGATGAGCGTGCGCCGGCTGCGTTCACTGGGCGCCCGGGACGTCGCCGAGGCCGGCACCGTGCTCCAGGCCCGCGCCTGGGCCCGCACCGCCGGTCTGCGCGAGGTGTGCCTGGCTGACGCGCTGTTGCCGGACGGCTCGGGCATCATGCTGCTCGCCGAGCTGCAGCGGGCCGGTTGGGCCGGCTGTGCGGTTGTCCCCCAGAACGACGGCGCTCGGGCCACGCACGCCGCGCTCGCCGCTCGTATTCGCAGCTGTGTGCTGGCCGGTCGCTCCTGCGGCACCGCGCCCGGCAACGACTCCGAGGCCTCCCGCGCGGCCGCTCGGCTGGGCCTGTCCGACCGCGAGGTCGAGGTGCTGCGCCACGTGGCCGAGGGCCGGGCCAACCGCGACGTCGGCGAGGCGATGGGGCTGTCCGCGCTCACCATCAAGAGCCACCTGGCCCGCATCGCCCGCAAGCTGGGCACCGGCGACCGCGCCGGCATGGTCGCAACCGCCATGCGCGCCCGCGCCATCGACTAGCGCCTCACCCCCACGAACCAGGTCCCCCGCGTTGCATCGCGCGGGGGACCTCGTGCGTCCGGGCGTCCCTGCCGGGCCCGGGTGACGGGGGATTGAACTGCGGAGGTCCGCCAGGTTCACGATCGGGCCCCAGGCGCGTGATGGGTCCGAGAGAGAAAGCCGTACGGTATGGCGCGTGAGCGATGCGGCTGATGAAACCGACGACCGCGCACTCATTCCCCTCCTCGAACCCGCGGACGGCGTGCCGCCGGTGGTGGAGACCCCCCGCGCGCTGGCCGAGGCGGCGGCGAAACTGGCCGCCGGGCACGGCCCGGTCGCGGTGGACGCCGAGCGGGCGTCCGGTTACCGGTACGGCCAGCGCGCCTACCTGATCCAGCTGCGTCGGCAGGGCGCGGGCAGCGTGCTGATCGACCCGATCGCCTGCCCGGAGCTCGGCCCGCTGATCGAGGCGATCTCCGATCTGGAATGGGTGTTGCACGCGGCCAGCCAGGACATCCCGTGTCTGGCCGAGGTCGGGCTGTACCCGACGTTGATCTTCGACACCGAACTCGCCGGACGACTGCTCGGCTACCCGCGGGTGGGCCTGGGCAGCATCGTCGCCGAGGTGCTCGGCCTGTCCCTGGAGAAGGGTCACTCGGCAGCCGACTGGTCGGTCCGTCCGCTGCCCGAACCCTGGCTGCGCTACGCCGCGCTGGACGTCGAGGTGCTGATCGAGCTGCGTAACGCACTGGAGCGGGAATTGACCGCGGCCGGGAAGCTGGAGTGGGCCCGGCAGGAGTTCGCCGCGGTGACTGCGGCGCCGTTACCCAGCGCCCGGGTGGATCCGTGGCGTCGGGCGTCCGGACTGCACCGGGTGCGCCGACCGCGGCAACTGGCGATCGTCCGGGCGATGTGGGAGACGCGGGACAAGATGGCCCGCAGCCGGGACATCGCACCGGGCCGGATCCTGCCGGACACCGCGATCGTGGAGGCCGCGCTGGCCTCCCCGGCCACCGTCGAGGCGCTCGGTGAGATGCCGGTATTCAGCGGCCGGGCCACCCGCCGCGCCGTCGGTCAGTGGTTCGCCGCGATCGAGGCCGCGCGGGCACTGCCCGACTCTGCGCTGCCGCCCGCGCATGTGGTCGCCGGTGGTCCGCCGCCGCCGCGTTCCTGGCCGGACCGCGACCCCGACGCCGCCGCACGGCTGTCCGCGATGCGCACGGTGGTCGGCGAACTGGCCGACAAGCACCACCTGCCGACCGAGAACCTGCTCTCACCGGACGCGGTACGGCGCATCGCGTGGAGCCCGCCGGAGGAAGCCTCCACGGCGGAGATCCGGACGGCGCTGGCCGAGCTCGGCGCGCGGCCCTGGCAGATCGAACTCACCGTGGACGCAGTGGTCGATGCGCTAACCCGGGTGGCCGCCGGCGAGATCGCGCCTGGCGTCGATCCGGACCCCGAGGACTGACCGAGCGTCAGTCCTCAGCTCTGTCTGCTGATTCCCGCACCGCGTGGTCGACCGCACTCTCGGTGGCGCCGAGCCGGGCGATGGTCTCCACCACGCCACGGGAGATGTCCTGCGCGCTGAGGCCCACCGCGGCCAGCACTTCGGCCCGAGTGCCGTGACCGAGGAACTCCGACGGGATGCCGTAGTTGCGCACCGGGGTGTCCACGCCGGCATCGCCGCACGTCTGGGCGATCGCGGTGCCGATCCCCCCGGCCCGCAACCCGTCCTCGACGGTGACCAGCAGTCGGTGCCCACGGGCCAGTTCGACCAGAGCCGGGTCGACCGGCTTCACCCACCGCGGGTCCACCACACTCACCCCGATCCCCTGATCGGCCAACCGGTCGGCGACCTCCAGGCACAGCGTCGCGGTGACGCCGACGGCGACCAGCAGCACGTCCGGCTCCCCGCTGCGCCGCAGCACGTCCACCCCGCCGATGCGGTCGATCGCCGGGATGTCGGGACCGACGTCGCCCTTCGGGTAACGCACCACGGTCGGCGCCTCGCTGATCTCGGTCGCCTCGCCCAACTGGACGCGGAACTGCGCCGCGTCGCGCGGTGCGGCGAACCGCAGGCCCGGCACCAGGTTGAGCATGGACAGATCCCACATGCCGTGGTGGCTCGCCCCATCCGGCCCGGTGACCCCGGCGCTGTTCAGCACGAAGGTGACCCCGCACCGGTGCAGCCCCACATCGAGCAGCACCTGGTCGAAGGCCCGGTTCAGGAACGTGGCGTAGACCGCGACGATCGGGTGCAGGCCGCCCATGGCCAACCCGGCCGCGGAGGTGACCGCATGCTGCTCGGCGATGCCCACGTCGAAGACCCGCTCTGGGTGCGCGGCGGCAAAGGCCTTCAGCCCGACCGGGATGAGCATGGCGGCGGTGATCGCCACCACGTCCGGGCGGGTCTGCCCGAACTTCAGCATTTCCTCGGCGAACACCGAGGTCCAGGAGGTACCACCGGAGGCGGGCAGCGGTAGCCCGGTGATCGGGTCACACACGCCGATGCCGTGGAAGCGATCCGCCTCGTCGTTCTCCGCGGGGGCGTAACCCTGGCCCTTGGCGGTGATGCAGTGCACGATCACCGGCCCACCGAAGTCGCGCGCCCGCCCCAGCGCGGCGCTCACCGCGGCGATGTCGTGCCCGTCGATCGGGCCGACGTACTTCAGCCCCAGGTCCTCGAACATGCCCTGCGGGGCGACCATGTCCTTGACGCCCTTCTTGAACCCGTGCAGGGCGTTGAACAGTGAGCTGCCGACGACCGGCGTGTGGCGCACCCGCTTGCCGCCCCAACGCAGGAAACGCTCGTAGTTGGGCGCCGTGCGCAAGGTAGCCAGGTGCTTGGCCAGGCCGCCGATGGTCGGGGCGTAGGACCGCTCGTTGTCGTTGACCACGATGATCACCGGCCGGTCATCGGCGCCGGCGATGTTGTTCAGTGCCTCCCAGGCCATGCCGCCGGTGAGCGCGCCGTCGCCGACCACCGCGATCACGTGCCGATCCGGTTGGCCCGTCAACTGCCGAGCCTTCGCCAGGCCATCGGCATAGCTCAGCGCGGTGGATGCGTGTGAGTTCTCCACCAGGTCGTGTTCGGACTCGGTGCGGCTGGGGTAGCCGGACAGGCCACCGGCCTGGCGCAACCCGGCAAACCCGGCCGCGCGGCCGGTGAGCAGTTTGTGCACATAGGACTGGTGGCCGGTGTCCCAGATGATCGTGTCCCGCGGGGAGTCGAACACCCGGTGCAGCGCGATGGTCAGCTCCACCGCGCCCAGGTTCGGCCCCAGGTGCCCACCGGTCTTGGTCACCGCGGCGATCAGGAAGTCCCGGATCTCCAGGGCCAGGGCATCCAACTGCGCGGCGGGCAACCGTTTGAGGTCGTCCGGGCCGTGGATGGACTCCAACAGACCCACGAAGCCTCCTGTGCTCGCCATCGCGGCATGACCGGACAAGGCCTCCGATTCTAGGCCCGCCGGTGGCGCCCCGAGTGCCGGTCGGCAGCATGGGCGGTATGTGGATCTCGACGACGCAGCACCGGACGAGGCCGGCCCTGGCCGGGTTGGTCGGCGCGACCGTGCTGGCTACCGGCCTGTTACCGACCCGCGCCGCGCACGCAGCCGCCAAGCCGCCGGTGGTGAAGATCGTGCTGCACGGGAACAACGCCAAGATCACCGGCGCCAAAGGCCTGAAGGCGGGCTGGCTGACGCTGCGGTTGAGCGCGACGGATGCGGGTTATCACGACCTCTACCTGGGATCGGCCCGGAACGGCGATCCGGGGCCGGGGGGTAAGGCGGCGGCAGGCCCGCAGGGCATCCGGAAGAGCTCCGGCAAGGCGCCGACGAGCGGTCAGAGCCAAAGCCAGGCAGCCATCTACGGCAGGAATGCCGCAGCGGCCCGCACGAGCGAACGCAGCGCGCTGTCGTTGGGTGGGGTCCGGGTGACCCGGGCCCGCGGCGTTGACCTCACCGTGCGGTTGCCGGCCGGGACGACGGTGCTGTTCGGTGAGGTGGGTCCGCTGGCCGAACTCAAGGCATCGAAGGGCACCAACACCAGCCGGCCGGGTGGTGCGCACAGCACGATCACCGAGGGCGCGGACAACGTGATCCACTCCCCGGCCACGCTGCCACGCACCGGCGCATTGCGGATCAGCAACACCTGCCCCGGCGACACGCGGGTCCACTGGATCACGTTGAACCGGTTGGCCAACGGGACCACGAAGGCGTCGGTGGCGAAGTGGTTCGGACCGGACGGCCTGTCGGGCCCGGATCCGTTTCTCGAATCACCGGTCACCGGCTCGTTCAATCCATTGAGCGCCGGGCATTCCGAGTACGTCGCCTACCGCGGGCTGTCCCGCGGCCGCTATGCGCTCATCGACACCGCGGTCGACGAGACGACGGGGCATGTGCACGCCCAGGACGGGTCGATCCGGTTCATCACCGTGAAGTGACCGACCCGTCCTGACGTCGCGTCAGCTGCGCAGCAAGTTGCGCAGCACGTACTGCATGATCCCGCCGTTGCGGTAGTAGTCCGCCTCGCCCGGGGTGTCGATGCGCAGCTCGGCCCGGAACACCTTGCCATCGACGCGTACGGTCAACTCCCGCGGCGTGCTGCCCTTGTTGAGCTCGGTGACCCCGATGATGTCGAAGGTCTCCTCGCCGGTCAGGCCCAGTGACTCAGCATTCTGCCCGTACAGGTACTGCAGGGGCAGCACTCCCATGCCGATCAGGTTCGAGCGGTGGATGCGCTCGTAGGACTCCGCGATCACGGCGCGTACGCCGAGCAGCGCGGTGCCCTTCGCCGCCCAGTCCCGCGAGGATCCGGAGCCGTACTCCTTGCCGGCCAGAATCACCAACGGGACGCCCGCGGCCTGGTAGTTCACCGAGGCGTCATAGATCGTGGTCTGCTCCCCGTCCGCGGTGAAGTCGCGGGTGAAGCCACCTTCGACACCGGGCACCAATTGGTTGCGCAGCCGGATGTTGGCGAACGTGCCGCGGATCATCACCTCGTGGTTACCGCGCCGGGAGCCGAGGGAGTTGAAGTCGGCCTTCGCCACACCCTGGGCGGCCAAGTACTTGCCCGCGGGCGAATCGGCCTTGATGGAACCGGCCGGCGAGATGTGGTCGGTGGTGACCGAGTCGCCGAGCTTGGCCAGCACCCGGGCGCCGGAGATGTCGGTGACCGGCTCCGGGTCCGGGCCCATGCCGTCGAAGTACGGGGGCTTGCGGACGTAGGTGGACTGCGGGTCCCACTCGAAGGTGTTGCCGGTCGGGATCGGCAGCGCCTGCCACTGCGCGTCGCCCGCGAAGACGTCCTGGTAGGAGTCGCGGAACATGTCCTGCCCGATGGCGGAGGCGACCACGTCGTTGACCTCGGCCTCGGAGGGCCAGATGTCCTCCAGGTAGACCGGCTTGC
>Ga0137412_10004210_pt1 | contig 11517 bp, 6 predicted proteins | sample CZODoug2_1_16fun_FD_122160 | JGI IMG/M metagenome (GOLD analysis project Ga0137412, IMG submission 122160) | Vadose zone soil fungal communities from Angelo Coast Range Reserve, California, USA - CZODoug2_1_16fungal (Hybrid Assembly) | ecosystem: Environmental > Terrestrial > Soil > Vadose zone...
GTAAATCGCATCAACGCCCTTTCCGTGGCCGCCGAGCGCGGCATACGGGTGCACGAAGACAAGAAGGAAGAAGGATCGGGCGGTGCGGGAACGGTGCTCAAGATTACCTTGCATACCGGCACTGGCGATACTACTGCGAGCGCCACCGTGCTCCATGGAAGTTCGCCGCGCTTGCTCGCCTGCGACGGCATCGACATCGAAGCTCCGTTGCACGGAAACCTGCTCTTCATCCGCAACCTCGACGTGCCTGGCGTGATTGGGCGAATTGGCACCATTCTCGGCGAGCATAAGATGAATATTGCCAACTTTGCCTTAGGACGGAGCGTACGAACGGGCCGGCACAACGCGCTCGCAGTGGTGCAGATTGATGGTCGTGTAGCACCGTCGGTCTTGGTCGCACTGCAATCAACAGAAGCCATCACAGAGGTTCGCCTGATCGAGCTGGCGGATCGCCAGCCGACGCCCGCAGCTACCGAATGAAGAACTTGCAAACTTGAAGGAAGACAAATGCCGCTATACGAATACCAGTGCAAAAAGTGCGGACATCGCTTTGAACGAATCCAGTCCTTTTCTGCCCCGGATGAAAAAGAATGTCCTGTCTGCCAGGGCGAAGTGGAACGCCTGATTTCGACGCCGGCCCGCGCGCATTTCAAAGGTTCGGGTTTCTACTCAACAGACTACGCGGCCAAGCCCTCTGCATCAGCCAAGTCAGGAGACGGAAGCAGCAGCGCTGACGGCGGCTCGCCTAAATCGGACAAGGGCGGATCCGATAAAGGATCAACAGACAGGCCGGCGGCGAAGACAGAAAGTGCGCCGCCCCCCGCCGCCCCGTCCACTTCCTCCACCAAATCGGATTAGAGCAAAGAACGAAGCCTTCTCCCTGGACGGGTGCCCCATATTCGCCTAAGCGTACATGGGCCGACAAAGACGGGCGTAGCCCTTCCAACGTTCTTGCTACCGCTACTGAAAGCATTTGAAGGAATCCGTTTTCGGCCCATGTACACCACGGCGAACATGGGGCACCCGTCCGGAACCAAAGACTGTCGTTACGGAATGAGATTTCCTCACCGGCTGGCAGCGGTAGCAGGCAAAATCTCCGCCACGTCCACCCACTGTGTCGGATAGTCACCCGTATAGCACGCAGTGCAATAGCGATTGCCTTCGCCTCCGTCGCAAGCCTTCTCCAATCCTTCCAGCGAAAGGTAACTAAGCGAATCCGCTTCGATGTACTGCCGAATCTCTTCGACCGAGGCGTTGGCGGCGATCAACTCGCTCTTGTTCGGTGTATCGACCCCGTAGTAGCAGGGAGAAATGGTAGGTGGGCAACTGATGCGCAGATGCACTTCCTTCGCTCCCGCCGCGCGCACCATACGCACGATCTTGCGGCTGGTAGTCCCGCGAATAATCGAATCGTCGATCAGGATAATCCGCTTCCCCTCAAGCAAATTCCTCACCGGGTTCAGCTTGAGCTTGACCCCAAAATCCCGCACCCGCTGTTCGGGCTCAATGAACGTGCGCCCCACATAGTGATTGCGGATCAGCCCGAAGTTGAAAGGAATTCCACTCTGCGCCGCGTATCCAAGGGCCGCAGTAACCCCAGAGTCAGGGACCGGCACCACCAGGTCGGCATCGACCCCCGATTCGATCGCCAGCCGCCGCCCCATCTGCTCCCGGCTCGCCTGGACCCATCGGCCGAAGATTTTGCTGTCGGGCCGGGCAAAATACACATGCTCGAAAATGCAGCTCGCCTGCCGTATGCCGGTTGCGTACTGCACCGAGAAGACACCGTCGCGCGTCACCATCACCACTTCGCCAGGCCGCACATCGCGCTCGTACTTGGCGCGCAACAGGTCAAATGCACAAGTTTCTGAGGCGAACACCACCGTGTCGGGTCCGTCCGGATTGCTGATACGCCCCATGGAGAGCGGCCGAAACCCATACGGGTCGCGCGCGGCAAAAACGCGATCCCGGGTCATCATCACAATCGAGAAAGCGCCTGTCACCTGGCGCAGCGAGTCGCCGATCGCCTCAATGAGCGTATTCGCGTTGGAGTGTGCAATCAGTTGGACAATGATCTCTGAGTCGCTGGTGGTCTGAAAGTAAGCGCCCTCCCGTTCCAGGCGAGTGCGCAGCGTGCCCAGGTTCACCAGGTTGCCATTGTGCGCAATGGCAATCAGCCCGCGCGTCGAATCCACACGGATCGGCTGTGCATTCAGCAACGCCGAATCGCCGGTGGTCGAATAGCGCGTGTGTCCGATCGACAATTCGCCGGGCAATTTGGCCAGCACATCATCAGTGAAGATGTCGGCCACCAGGCCCATGCCCTTGATGTTGTAAAGGTTGGTGTAGTCGGCCGTGGCGATGCCCGCGGACTCCTGCCCGCGGTGCTGCAAAGCGTACAGAGCCAGATACGCCTGCCGCGCCGCATCGGGATGGCCGTGCACCGCGACCACTCCGCACTCTTCCCTCAACTTGTCCAGATGCTCGATGGCCGTGCTCTCCATGGCTTAGTTTCCTACCGGCGGGTCGTTGCGCAACAACGCCGGCAGTGCGCTGGACCACACGTTGCGCAGCCCGGAGACTCGTTCCCGGATCAGCACCCGGCTGTCGACCGCAAGCTCAAAGAGATCAGTTACGGTTCCACCCAGTGTTGCCACCATCAGGCCCGGGTAGTTCGCGACTAGCTTCTCGATCTGGGCCACCGATGCTTTGGGGCAACTAAGGATGCACTGGCTGGCGGTCTCGCCAAACAGATCCCATTCCGCCGGCAGATCCGGGGCTTTGGAAAGATTGGCACGCACACCGACTCCATGGCAAAAGGAACCTTCCGCCAAAGCCACCGCGATGCCACCGTCGGAGATATCCCGCGCGGAGTGGATCAGACCATGCTTTGCCAACTCCGCCAGGCAGCGATGAAGGTTGGCTTCTACCGCCAGATCCAGGCATGGCGGAGTGCCCCACATCGTGGAGAGAACTTTTCTGGCGTACTCCGAGGAACCAAACTCCTGCATGCGCTCCTCCAACGGAGGCACCAATGCGGGAGCGATGAGCAGCACCGCATCGCCGGCACGCTGAAAGTCAGATCCGACCGCGTTGCCGATCTGATCCAGAATGCCCACAATCCCAATCACCGGGGTAGGATAAATGCCCTGGCCGCGGGTCTCGTTATACAGCGACACATTGCCCCCTGTGATCGGCGTTCCCAGGGCAACGCACGCCGCTGAGATTCCGTCGATTGCCAGTGACAGTTGTGCCATGATCTCCGGCTTTTCCGGGTTGCCGAAATTAAGGCAGTTGGTGGCCGCTACCGGCGTCGCGCCTGTGCAAGCGACCTTGCGCGCGGCCTCGGCAACGGCGTGCGACGCTCCCAGCCTTGGATTCAGGTAGCACCAGCGTTCATTGCCATCGAGCGCCATCGACAGGCCGCGATCGGTGCCTTTGATGCGCATCACACCCGCCTCGCCACCCGGGCCCTGTACCGTGTTGGTCTGCACCATCGAATCGTACTGCTCGTGGATCCAGCTCTTGGAACAGATATTCGAGGAAGCCAGCAACGCCCGCAGCTCATCCGCGTAGTTCAAGGCAGCTGTGCTCTGCGTCCCTTCGAAGAAGGTGAGCTCCTCCAGCACCTCCGGCGGCGGGCTAAGCCGAGCCGGCGCCTTCCACTCCCCAACCGGCCGGTGATACAGCGGAGCATCATCGGTGAGCGATTGGTTAGGAATATCCGCGACCAGCTCGCCATGGTGGAGAATGCGCAACCTGGGTTCGGCGATCACCTCGCCCACGATCACAGCGTCTAGGCCCCATTTTTCGAAGACCCGAATCACCTCGTCTTCGCGATTCTTGTCCGCCACCAGCAGCATCCGCTCCTGGCTTTCGCTCAACATGATCTCGTAGGCAGACATGCCGGATTCGCGCTGCGGCACATGGTCCAGTTCTACTTCAAGCCCGACGCCCCCGCGGGCGCCCATCTCACAGGTAGAGCAGGTGAGCCCGGCGGCCCCCATATCCTGAATGCCTACCACGGCGCCGGTACGCATCGCCTCGATGCAGGCCTCCAGCAGCAGCTTCTCCATGAAGGGGTCGCCCACCTGCACGTTGGGCCGCTTCTGTTCCGCGCCCTCCTTGAACTCTTCGCTGGCCATGGTAGCGCCGTGGATGCCGTCGCGGCCCGTCTTCGCGCCCACATAAATCACCGGATTGCCGATACCAGCGGCCTTGGCATAAAAGATCTCATTCCGCCTGACCAGGCCCAAAGCGAAAGCGTTCACCAGGGGATTGCCGGAATAGCAAGCTGCGAAACGAGTCTCCCCACCCAGGTTGGGGACGCCAAAGCAATTTCCGTAACCCGCTATGCCGCTGACGACCCCTTCAAGCAGCGAATGGTTCTTGTGCACGACTGCGGAGGCGGACGAATCCTCGCCCAACTCCTCCTCGCAGATGGGCCCGAACCGCAGGGAATCCATCACGGCGAGGGGCCGGGCGCCCATGGTAAAGATGTCCCTCAGGATCCCGCCGACACCGGTCGCGGCGCCCTGAAAAGGCTCGATGAACGAAGGGTGATTGTGGGACTCGATCTTGAAGGCGCAGGCCCAGCCATCGCCAACGTCGATGATGCCCGCGTTTTCCCCCGGTCCCTGCACCACCCGGTCGCTGCGCGTAGGCAGCCGCTTCAAATGCACGCGAGAGGACTTATACGAGCAGTGTTCACTCCACATCACGCTATAGATGCCCAGCTCCGTCAGCCCGGGGTCCCGCCCGAGGGCGGCAACGATACGTTGATACTCGTCGGGTGTGATGCTGTGCTGGGCCAGAAGTTCCGGCGTAATGGGGACTGATTCCAGGTCCACGGAGAGCGACTCAGGTTTCATGCGGTTAAGTCCATTGTCGCATGTTGCAGGACTGTGACGGAGAGAAAGGAATTAACCCCCCGGTCCCCACCGGCCCCAAGGAAATCGGACGGGTGCCCCGTTCGCGTTGGCGTACGTGGGCCGAAAAAGATGGGCGACCCGGATTTCCTGCCACGGGGCGCCACCCACGTCCGCGTGTGCGGCTTTCATTAAGGAAAGCCGCATGGAGTTCGCCAACGCCAACAAGGTCTACAGGAAATCCGGGGGAAGCCCAACGATCGCTCTTTCAGTTCCCTCAACCCCTCGCCAAACCTGTCCCGTGCGACCGATAGAACCCCGATCGATCCAACATGGAAACAATCTCCTCCCGGCTAACCCCAAACTTCGACGCCGCCGACAGCAAATCCTCGGCGCACACCGGATAGCAATTACCAAGCGCAGGATCACCGAAACGTCCCACATTAAACGGAGCAATCACCCGCAAGACCTCTTCCGTAAAAACCCGCGTGTCATCAACCCCGCGCAACCTGTTCGCTTGTTCAAGCAGTCTCCGCGACGCCGGCCCAAAACTCACGTGCTCACGCAAAAGAAACCCAGTCGCTAGCTCGGCCTTCCCCAATCGATATGCCGTCTCCGCAAAACTAACCGAAGCAAAATACAACAGAGACACCGCCATAAACGCGGGAAAATTGCCCATGGTCGCGTACAACGCACCAATCAACCGGCTGGCCGCCAACAACTCACCCTCCGTTTGCTCACCATACCCCTCCAGCTGCCCAACAAGCTCATCCGACACAAAACCGCGGCCAACAATCCGGGCCAGCCTCTCAATCCCCATCAACGTAAGCGCAAACCCGGTCGAAAGCAGAGGATCAACAAACCCAGCCGCAGACGGCAACATAGCCCATCGTTCACCCGCAACGGCACCACTACGAAAACTAACCACGGGCATATACCGGAACGGCTGGCATGCCACCGCCCCATCGAACTGCTCTCGCAACCGAGGCACGCGATCGAGAACCCGCTCCCACGCAGGTTCTCCTTCCCTCAGCCCCAGCTCGCTAGCTACCTCAGAAGAGGCAGCGACACCCGCACTCGTAACCCCGTTGTTGAACCGAAGCACCCACACCCATCCACCATCAAAGATGTGATGAACCGCCGCATCATCGACAGGATAAGGAGTCTCCCGGTTCTCCGTTCGACTGACACCAGTAAAGTGGCTATACAGGCTTTCCGTAGCAGGCATCCCAGTCAACGAATCCTCACCAAGCCCCAGCGCCCGATGCAAGAAACCGCGCGGCCCAGTAGCATCAATCAGAAACCTGGCCCGCAGACGGAACCCTTCCTCCCCAGCCCACCCAGCAAGATCCACCCCATCCTCTGACAAATCCAGGCTCTCGATCCGCACCCGATCCCGGTACTCGACCCCAATCCTCTCTGCCTCCAAAACCAGGAAGTGATCCACATCAGCCCGATACCAATGTGTATCTGCGATGTCATCATGAGGGCTGGCCGCCACCAGCAACTGACCCGCCTTATGAAAAAAGCTAAACCCACGCTTCAGCCCACACGCGATCTGCGGATAAGCCCGTTGCCAGCTACCCCATTTCGCCAGTGGAGCAATTCGCGGCAGATCATACTCCGCGCTCAACCTTTCCAGCAGCAGGTTACTGAGCGGCGTAGTCGATTCGCCAATCACCACCCGGGGATGACTACCCTTTTCTAGCAGCACCACCGAAAGCCCGAGCCGATGAGCAATCATCGCCATCAGGCTGCCGCCAAAGCCGGCCCCCACAACAACGAGGTCGACCTCGCGCTTCAACTAACGCCCCCGCATCGCGTGCACGCAATCCTCTCCAGCACCACCTGCTCAAGATTCATGCGGCGCAACCGCGCGACCCGTTGCGCGTGGCAGCTCGCGCACGACTCCCGCAATCCCCAAAGGTCCGCAAACACTCTGCCTGCTTTCAGCCCTAGCCCGTACTCCATCGCCGACTCCAACGTATGCACGGCCGGCAAGGCAAACCGCCCATCCGCCAGCAATTCATCCATGACCCCATTACCCGCGCGGGTCGGAATAAGCGCCGCAGCCGTCGCGCCCTGCTCCATGGCAAAATCCAAAGACCGCTCCGCCCAGTGCAGCGCCTCCGCCGCCGGCATATAAGGAGGTTGCACCAGGATAAAAACCCGCACATCCATCTCGTTGCGCCGCAGAAACTCCGCCGCACGCGAGAACTGCTCCAGTGTCATCCGTTTATTCAGCTTGGCGAGTACCTCGGGATGCGCCGTCTCCAAACCCATCGCCACCTCCAGCCTGCCACTGAGCAAGTCCCGAAAGCGCAGACAACCATCACCCGTAAGCGCCGGATGATTCTCCACGATCAACCGATCAAAGCGATTGGCGCGCTCCGCGATTGCCCCGTAGTCCCCAGGAGGAATCGCATGAGGATCAAAAAAGCTTCCGCTGTTGTAAAGCTTCAGTTGCCTTGCCGGCGGAAGCTGCATCAGCGCATGATCGATCTGCGCCGGGATCGCACCCACCGGCACAGATTCCATAAGAGTGTTCCGCCACAAGTCGCACATCACGCAGCGAAACGCGCATTCCTTATTCGTAAGGAAAACCGTGGCAACCGGCTCAACCACTCCTCCGGCAGCACATTCCTCTTCTACAAAATATTCATAGGGAACATAAGCATCGCGTTGCTCGCGCGCCGGACGCCGGCCCAGGATCCAGGCATCCACCGCGGAACTCATGAGTAGAGGGAAAGAAATTTCCGGCGATACTCCGCCTCACGGAAGGGAAGCCGTGCGTCCAAAGTTTCCTGAGAAACCGCTCCATGCTGGAAGCGCCGCTTGGCAAACACCGGCATATCGAAGCCGGTGACCGCCTTTACCCCGCGCGACACAATATCGCCCTTCAGCGCGTATAACCGTTCCACATCGTACGCAGTGAGAGCAATGAACGGAATGCCCTCCGCGATAGCGATCACCGACGGTTGCGTATAAGGGCTGAACCCAACAAACCCGAAGTGATGCGCCGGAGCGTACGTTCTGCAATAAGACCGGCTCAGGCCGCCGCTGTAGGTCAGCGAGTGTTTGATCTTCCCCACGCCCCATCCTTCCTGGTACAGCATCGGATTGTGGATGACGCTGCGAATCGTAAGTTCAGGATTCTGCTCGATGGGATAGTCCTTGAGGTTCTCGTCCCCACCATCGCCGTCCATCAGGTAGCGCCATTCCGGATACCGTTGCCGTATCCCCCGGCATAACGCCATCGCCATGGTGGCCGACTGAATATCGAGCGCCTTGTAGTCTTCAACCACGCTGATCGTCTCATTCACATCGAGCGACGCTGCATCCACTTCTACCGGCTCAAGAAACAGCCCCAACCCAAGAGAATCCAGGAAGGCACGCGCCTGGCCCACATCAGGACCATCACCTACATCCAGCACAAAAGCCTTAAGCCGCGAAGGATGCATGCCTAGCTTCAGCATCACGTCGTACGCCGTAAGAAACACGCTCCCGCTGTCGATGCCGCCCGAGAAACACACCCCAAGGGGTTCATGGGCAGGCACGCGCGGCAGCCACTGCGCCAGCTCATCTGCCAGAGCCCCAATATAGGCCCGCCCGATCTGGTCGAGATCCGTGCCCAGCACCGCTTGCGCCGGCGTAAAGAAACGGGTATAGACCGGGTCCGGATCCGGGCACCCGATCAGTTGCAGCTCCACGACGTGGTGCGCGGGAACCATCCTCGTATAACTGGGATGGAACTGACGCTCAAGCCCCTCTGCCTTGAGCCAGTCGTAGATCGTATCGATGCGTGCCGCCACAATCAACACCGGCCCTTCCTGGCGCTTGGCCAGGAAGTAGCGCAAGGGGCGGTCCAGCGATCGCGCCATCTTTACCGTCTTGCCTTCGCGGGCCACCACCGCAAACGATCCGGCTATGCGGCCTACTGCCTCGGCCGTCCCATACAAAACAGTCTCCCTCGCCTCCTCGATCGTCAGGCGATAAAACTGGTTAGCTTCCGGCTCCGTAAGGTCAACCACGCGCTCAATATACTGCTGCTGCATAGTTTCCCCAGCATAGCGCATCTTTCTATGCAGCACCGCCCTAGAACAATATTCTGGCGCTCACCTGGATCTGGCGGCCCGGGGTCATCACCGACGTGATCGTGCTGAATCCCGAAGTGTTCACAAAGCGGTTGGGCGTGCCAAGGTTGGTGTGGTTGAGAGCGTTGAAGAACTCTCCGCGGCCTTCGAATTTCAGCCTCTCGGTCAAGTTGAATAGACGGACAATTCCCACGTCGAGAGTTTGCAAGCTCGGACCATAGACAGAGTTGCGTCCCACATTGCCGAATGTATAGGCGGGCGGTGCTTTAAAGGCTGCGGGATTCATCCATTGATTCGCATTGCGAGTGCCAGACCCGAAGATCGGTTGGCCGGTACGGTTGGCTCGGATTGGGTTCTCGCCCAAAGCCGTTCCCGCATTCGCCGTGTCGCCGAAGACCGAGATGGTGAGGGGATACCCGCTCTGTACCTGGTAGATCGTCGACGCGCGCCAATTCTCTGTAACCAGTGTGCTGAGGCGCGAATGCGACCAGGCAGGAACATTGTAGACACCGCTGAGTGCGAAGCGATGCCGGATGTCGCACGCAGGACCTCTTTCCGCTTGCAGGTCGTTATTGTTTTGCGGGATTGCCGACTCGAACATGGGTGACCGGAAATCCGGCGCGTTCGACAAACTCTTGGCATAGGTATAGTTCGCCAGCAGGCTCAGCCCCCGCGCGTAGCGGCGGCGCAGATTCACGTAGCCAGCGTCATACCAGGTCTGCGCGGTGTTCTCAAGCAGGTTGACGCTGCTCACTGGAGTGATCAACGGGTTATCCGGATTCAGCACCGTCACGTTCGAAGGAAGCACCGTGCCAGGCACGAAGCTCATTTTCTGGATGGGCCGGCGTGGCTGAATCGCCCCCGCTCCTGGAAGTGCGTTGTTAATCAGGTGCGCGCGTTGCAGATGGAAGCCGCCGGACCCAAGATACCCAAGCTCGAGGGTTGTCTCTTTACCCAGGCTCTTCTCCACCGAGCCGCTCCACTGTTGAATGTACTGTGACGGTGCGCGCACCGCGAGGGAAGTAAAGCTGACCACCGTTTTGCCGAGAACCGGCTGCCCAAAATTGAAGTTGGCAATCGCTGCCGAGGGCGTGTAGTTGTCGCTCTGCGCTGTTTCAGGAAAAACATAAGGAACGTTGTGCCGCTGGTTGCACCAGGTGTTCATGTCTACCGGCGTATAGAAAATGCCGTAGGCTGCGTGCACAACCAGGCCTAGTTCGGGCACGCTTTGCGCTATGCCAAAGCGCGGCGCAAAATTCGTCTTGTTGGGGTACAGCAGTCCCCGGGGATACCCGCTCTGGCCGCCGATAAAAATAGAAGGCACACCATCGGAGAAGGTGAGATTGCTATTAGTGTAGGTGATGTCTTTGAGCGGACTCATGTACTCGTAGCGAAGGCCGAAATCGAGCGTGGTGGTCGCTGTAATGCGCCAGGTGTCCTGCGCAAAACCATCGGCATACCACTGGCGAAGGTTCATTTGCGGCACGCCTGCCTGCCGCTGTCGCACCACCGGCATACCTAACAGAAAGCTGGCCAGTGCCGACCCTGTCCCATCGCTGGTAAGCGTGCGTGTGGTAAAGCCGTTGGTGAACTGGTAATAGCCGCGGTTCTGAAAAAATCCCCACATCGGCCAGATGTACCACTGATACGAGCCGCCAAACTTGAGGCTATGGCGTCCTACCTGCCAACTGAGCGCGTCGCGTCCTTCGATGATTGTGTCCCACGCATGCATCGGCGTAGCGATGTATTGGTCTCCAATAGGCGAATAGCCCTGCACCGTGAAGAACGGTGCACCCCACGCGCCGGGCCCGCCATAGCCGACGCCCTGAATGCCCAGTTGGCTCACGATGTCGTTCTTGTTGGCACTCTCTGTCGTGTGATTCATGGTAAGGCGAGAAATCGCCACCGAAGCGATATTCAGCATGCTCGCAGAAAGCACATGACTCCAACCCAGAACACCCTGCTGCGCCAGATTATCGTGATAGTACCCGAATCCCGGCAGGTTCTCCGGCATAAAGCCGTGCTCTCCCTGGGCACTGTAGCGTAGAAAGCCGGTGCTCCCCCGGCTGAAGTCGTGATCGACCCGAACCGTACCCTGGTCGGTGAAGTGCTGTTCATTGCGCACGTCGAGATAGTTATTCGAGTCATTCCCGGAACCAACCACAGTGGGTTGGCCGTTCATGGTCATGCCCATGCCGCTCATTTGATTTGGCCGGGGCACATAACTCTGTAGCATCGTGGCAGCCACCGAGCTGATTCGGTCCGCCGGAATCTTGTCATTGGCAAACGGCTGTCGAATGGATTGAGGGTTGGAGGGACTTACCGGCAGGCTGGGATTGAAAGTAGGGTTCGGCGCCGTGGTATTCGGATCATAGATGGTGACGCCGCTCTGGCTGAAGTCACCCGAGACCTCCGCGGCGGTCGGCACTGTATCGGTCATGGTATCCGCAGCAACGTGACGATTCCCCTCATAGTTGGTGAAGAAGAAAGTATGCTTGCCCGCCAACGGGCCCCCCACCGCACCGCCGAAGTTGTTCTGCACCAGGTGGTTTGTA
>Ga0137412_10004211_pt1 | contig 11514 bp, 15 predicted proteins | sample CZODoug2_1_16fun_FD_122160 | JGI IMG/M metagenome (GOLD analysis project Ga0137412, IMG submission 122160) | Vadose zone soil fungal communities from Angelo Coast Range Reserve, California, USA - CZODoug2_1_16fungal (Hybrid Assembly) | ecosystem: Environmental > Terrestrial > Soil > Vadose zone...
GTTTTCACGCCTGATCTACCCGGTGCCGGAGCCCGGCGGGCTCGGGGTGCACCTTACCCTCGACATGGCCGGACAAGCCCGATTCGGCCCCGACGTGGAGTGGGTCGACAGCATCGATTACACCGTCGATCCGGCGCGGGCGGAACGGTTCTATCCGGCGATCCGGAAATACTGGCCGACCTTGCCGGACGGCGCGCTGATGCCGAGCTATTCCGGCATGCGGCCCAAGATCGTGCCGCCGGCGGTCGCGACCCAGGATTTCCTGATCCAGGGACCGGGCGACCACGGCGTGAGCGGGCTGGTCAACCTGTTCGGGATCGAGTCGCCGGGGCTGACGTCGTCACTGGCGATCGCCGATCATGTCGGCGAGCTGGCGGGGACCTGAGCTGCTCAATGTGAGCTACTGCAGCAAAAAGCACCTTGAGCGGATGAGCGCATCGGCGCCCATCCGGCGGTGAAGAGGTGCGTTGCAGTAGACTGCCGGGGACCGGCTAGTGGAGAGTTTCGCTCGCGGTATGTCTCAACCGCTCGATCTCATCCTTGACCATCAACTTGCGGCGCTTCAACTCGAGAATTTGCAGGTCGTCTGTGGAAAGGTGCACGAGAGCTTCGTGCAATTCATGTTCGAGAATCTTGTGTTTACGTTCCAGTTCAACAAGATGCGCCTGTATTGCCATACGAAATCTCCTCGGTAGGTGAAACCTCAGATTCGATCCGGACGAATAAGTGTACACAAGCCACCGAATCTGTCGATGGATATCCTGAATCGCCTGGCTCATATTTTCGGATTTATCTGTAACCAATCGTGAGTATGGAACCCGGTCAGCTTGCGGAGCGGGCTCACAGGGACGATATTCGCCCGGCGGCCTCCGCGAACCCGTTCACAACCTCATCGTGCTTATTAGTTAACGTACACCATGACCAACGAAGATGAGCGCGAACTCCAGACTGAGCTGGCAAGGCTGCAGCAGGAGCACCGCGATCTCGACGCGGCGATTGATGCCTTGCATCAATCGCCGGCGCCGGACTTACTGCGGCTGCAGCGCTTGAAGAAGCGCAAGCTGCAACTGCGCGACCGCATCGCCTTCATCGAAGACCAGATCACGCCGGATATCATCGCCTGATAGGGGGACCGTCATTCCGGGGCGCTCGTCAGAGCGAACCTCAGATGCGCAATTGCGCATCGGGGAATCTCGAGATTCTCAGATGTGCCATTGCACATCCTGGTTCGATGCTCCGCATCGCCCCGGAATGACGAACCGCCCTCTGGGAAATCCTTTTCCCCGACATCCACAAGGACAGACGTCGCGACAGTCTTGATCGGCGACGGCTGGCGCACGCGCGACCGCTGGATCGCCCTCCGCCATCCTTGACATTAATAGAACAAAAGAGGAACATGCGTGCCTGCCGCCAGCCAAGGGAGTTTGCCATGTCCGCCCCGTCATCCCTGTCCGACAACAGCCGCTACGAGCAGGCCTGCGATCAGGCCATCGCGATGTGCGACGGCAATCTGCGCTCGACCATCAAGGCGCTGGTCATGGCCAACGAATATCTGGAAGCCGAGCTGGAGGAGTTGCAGGCAGCCGTCGCCGCAGGCTGCGTGCCGGCAAAATATTCGAGCAGCAACGCGGCCTGAAACCGGAGCGATCAAGGAGCGATCAAAATGGCTGATGTCACCTATTACGTCGCAATGCCGTTCCTGCAGGACGACAGCGGCTCGCCGGTCGCGGGCGCGGCGGAGGAATGTCAGAGTTCGACAATGGCGTTGCGCCGCGCCGAGATCCTGTCGCGCACGCCCGGCAGCATCGGTGCGGTCGCGTTCAGCCGCACCGGCGATCCCATGATCGGCGAATTCGGCGACGCGCAATTGCTGCGCAAATTCGGCAGCGTGCCGGACGATCTCAGCGCGCTGTAATTGCTGTTTTGTTGAACGCGGTTTCTTGACGCGAACCGGTAACCGCTTCGCTGGATAGCGCTTCAGCTTTCGTGGCGCCGCTGCGCCTTGCGCACATACATCGCGCTGTCGGCCGCTTCCAGCGCGCGGACAGCCTCCGAATGGCTGCCGAGGATGGCGACACCGGCAGATGCGCCGGCGGAAACGGTGCGGCCACGGAAAACGAAGGTGAGCCGGTCGATCATCTCCTCCAGCGCGGCGGCCTTGGCCTTGGCATCGGTTTCGCTGAGATGCCACAACAGCAGCGCGAACTCATCGCCGCCGAGCCGGCCGATCACGTCGGACGAGCGCACCTGCCCCAGGAGCGTGGTGACGATGGCCTTGAGCACCTGATCGCCCGCGGCATGTCCGAAAGCGTCGTTGATCGGCTTCAGGCGATCGACGTCGAGCACGATCAGGGCGCCGCTGGCGTGATAGCGCTTGATGTAGGCAATCGAACGATCGAGTTCCCGTTCGAAGCCGCGGCGGTTCGGAATATCGAGCAGGAAGTCGGTATCGGCGGAGGCCTGCAGCTCCTCGATTCGCGCCTCGGCCCTCGCCAATTCCGCTTTCAACCGGCGAATCGTCGATCGCTGGTCTGCCGGGGGGGTAGCCGGCCGGGAGGTGGGCGTAGCCTTGCGGCGCGGCGCGGCTTTTTGCCCCGCCGACGCGCTTTTGGGGCGTTTTTGGCCCCTCGAGGCGGTCGCCCTGGTTTTCTTCTTCATGGCCTTCCCTGTGCAGGCTTGCTTATGAAGGCTTGCCGGGATTCACCAAGACAGGATAGTCCATTCGTAACCCCTTGCCACGCCTTGGATGACGCCCGGGCCGCCCGTATAATGCGGCCTATGTTTCTGGATTCCCGAACAGAATTGACGAAATGACCGCACCCATCGCCATCATTATGGGAAGCCAGTCGGACTGGGACACCATGCGCCATGCCGCCGAGACGCTGACAGCGCTCGGGGTCGATTGCGATAAACGCATCGTCTCGGCGCACCGCACCCCGGAACGGCTGTTCGCCTTCGCCAAGGGCGCCAAGGCCGAAGGCTTCAAGATCATCATCGCCGGCGCGGGCGGTGCTGCGCACCTGCCGGGCATGGCAGCGTCGCTGACGGAACTTCCGGTGTTCGGCGTTCCCGTCGAATCCAAGACGCTGTCGGGTATCGATTCGCTCTACTCGATCGTGCAGATGCCGGCCGGCGTTCCCGTCGGCACGCTCGCGATCGGCAAAGCCGGCGCCGTCAACGCCGCGCTGCTCGCAGCCTCGGTGCTGGCCCTGAACGACACCGCGCTGGCGGCGCGTCTGGCCGCGTGGCGCAAGCAGCAGACCGACGCCGTCAAAGAGCGCCCGGAGGGTTCGGCGTGACGGCTTCCCATCCGGTGAAGCTGAAGCCCGGCGACACCATCGGAATTCTCGGCGGCGGGCAGTTGGGCCGGATGCTGGCAACCGCGGCGGCGCGGCTTGGCCTGCGTTGCCAGGTGTTTTCGCCCGACCCGGATTCGCCGGCCTTCGAGGTGGTGATGAACGCGAGCTGCGCCGAATATGCCGACGTCGAGGCGCTGGAGCTGTTTGCGGGCGATGTCGACGTCATCACTTACGAATTCGAGAACATTCCGTCCGCGGCCCTGATGATCCTCGGCGCGCGGCGGCCGGTGCTGCCCGACCGCAGGATCCTCGAAACCACGCAGGATCGGCTGGCGGAGAAGGACTTCGTGACGCGGCTCGGCATCGGCACCTCCGATTATACCGATGTCTCGTCGGACGCGTCGCTTCGCGACGCGATCGCGCAGATCGGCCTGCCGGCCGTGATCAAGACCCGCCGTTTCGGCTATGACGGCAAAGGCCAGGCGATCATCCGCGAGGGCGACGATCCCGATCTGATCTGGGCCGACCTCGGCACCAAATCCGCCATCCTTGAGGCCTTCGTTCCCTTCGAGCGCGAGATCTCGGTGATCGCCGCGCGCTCGGCCGACGGCCATGTCGAGTGCTACGACGTCACCGAAAACGAGCACCGCGACCACATCCTGAAGGTCTCGCGGGCGCCTGCCGCAATCCCGGACACCCTGGCCGCGGAGGCGCACGGCATCGCCGAAAAGATCGCAACCGCGCTCGATTATGTCGGCGTGCTCGCGGTCGAGATGTTCGTGCTGGCCGGCCGCGACGGGACGCAGGATGCGTCAAGGGTCCTGGTCAACGAGATCGCGCCGCGGGTGCACAATTCCGGCCATTGGACGCTCGACGGGGCCTCGATCTCGCAATTCGAGCAGCATATCCGGGCCGTTGCGGGCTGGCCGCTCGGCAAGCCGGTCCGTCACGGCCCCGTCACCATGACCAATCTGATCGGGGACGAGATCAACAGCTACGAGACATGGCTGACCGAGCCGGGCGCGACCGTTCACCTCTATGGCAAGGGCGCACCCCGGCCGGGCAGGAAGATGGGCCATGTCACGCAAGTGGCGCCATCCGGAAAGGGATAGCGCGCCGTTGCAGCTTCGGCTTCGCTGCATCCACTTCAGCTAGACGGATCAGGCAGCGACCGTGGCGGACGCCCGGCCCACCGTCGATCATGCCGGCCGGCTGCCTTGCACCATTCCGGTCGGCTCGTCGCTCAGCCAGCGATAGATCGCGCCTCCCAGCACGCCGCCGATCAGTGGCGCCAACCAAAACAGCCAGAGCTGCGCCAGCGCCCAGCCGCCGACAAACAATGCCGGACCGGTGCTGCGCGCCGGGTTCACCGACGTGTTGGTGACGGGAATGCTGACGAGATGGATCATCACGAGCGCAAGCCCGATCGCCAGCGGCGCAAACCCCGCCGGCGCCTTGCCGTGGGTGGAGCCCATGATGATGAACAGGAACATCATGGTCATGACCACCTCGGTCATGAAGCAGGCCACGATGCCGTATTGACCGGGCGAGTGTGCTTCGTAACCGTTCGACGCAAAGCCCTTGCCGATGTCGAATCCCGGCGCGCCGCTCGCGATCACATAAAGCAAGGCCGCCGCAACAACCGCGCCGACGAGCTGTGCGATCACATAGGGCAGGATCTGACCGGCCGGAAAGCGTCCGCCGGCGGCGAGGCCCACCGTGACCGCTGGATTGAGATGGCATCCGGACACATGGCCGATCGCATAGGCCATGGTGACGACGCTCAGCCCGAATGCCAGGGACACACCGACCAGGCCGATGCCGACCTGGGGGAAGCCGGCTGCGATAACGGCGCTGCCGCATCCTGCAAATGTGAGCCAGAACGTGCCGATTGCCTCGGCTGCATATTTCTTTGCATCCATATCGGGCCCTCCCTGATCAATTTTTTAAGTCGCCGACCTCCAGAAAAATCCCCCGCAAAGAGGCTCCAGATTCCCCAAATCGGGGTTATTCCTGGGTTGTAGTCTTGCCAATTTCCATGGCTTTACTGGGCCGAAAAACCTGTCTCACCGGTGGACATTGTCGCTTTTGTCTGATACATCCGCGCGCTCAAGGCTGAGGGCGAGGCTTTTTCGCCAGCCCTTTGGTTTTTACCCGATCCCAATCCGACCACCTGAAAAGAGGATGCCGCGTGCAGGTTCTCGTTCGCGATAACAACGTCGATCAAGCCCTCAAGGCGCTGAAAAAGAAGATGCAGCGCGAGGGTATTTTCCGCGAGATGAAGCTCCGCGGCCACTACGAAAAGCCCTCCGAGAAGAAAGCCCGCGAAAAGGCGGAAGCCGTCCGCCGCGCGCGCAAGCTCGCGCGCAAGAAGCTGCAGCGCGAAGGCCTGCTGCCGATGAAGCCGAAGCCGGTATTCGGCGCGGGCGCTGGTGGCGACCGCGGCGCGGCCGGTGGTGGTGGCCGTGGCGGTCCCGGCGCGGGTCCGCGCGGACCGCGCTGATCCACCTTCGAATCATCGGAACGAATCCGACGACGCGGGCCTCAAGGTCCGCGTTAGTATTTTGAGGGGCTGGAATTCGCCGCGCGGCGCGCTACCAATAGAATCAGGTCGCGTGGGTCCTTCATGTAAATGGCCATTCCGGTTCGCTATCCTTTTTCCGGAGCTTCGCGTGATCCTTCCGGGGCCTCGCGTTCTGGCCGGCGCGCATCCTGCTCGATCCTGCTGATCACGATCGCGCTGTCCGGCTGCTCGATCAACCTGGGATCGTTGACGCCTGCCTCCGAAAATGAGGACACGGCACGGCCGACCTCATCGATCGCGGCATCGAACAGCATTGCCGCGCTGAGCGAGACCATCAAGAACAACCCCAACGATCCGCAGGCCTACAATACGCGCGGCCTGGCGCTGGCGCAGGCCGGCAAGCTTGAGGACGCGCTGGCCGATTTCAACAAGGCGATCAGCCTCGAGCCGAGTGACGCCCGGGCCTTCGTCAATCGCGGCCTGATCTATCGCCAGACCAAGCGGCTCGACCAGGCCATGGCCGACTACGAACGCGCGCTCGCGCTCGATGCCAATGACGCGGGCGCCTATGTCGGCCGCGGCGTGGTGTACAAGGCGCGCAAGCAGCCGACCGAAGCGCTTGCCGATTTCAACAAGGCGATCGCGCTCAGCCCTAATAATTCCGAAGCCTATTACAATCGCGGCCTGCTCTATCAGGGCCAGGAGCAGCATCAATTTGCGGTCGACGATTTCACCGCATCAAACGGTCTGGTGCCGCAGCAGGCCGAGCCGCTGCTGGCCCGCGCCCAAAGCTATCTCGCGCTCGACAAGACGAAGGAAGCCGCCGCCGATCTCGATGAGGCCGTGCAGGCCGATCCGCAGAACGCGCAGGCATGGTTGATACGGGGATCGGCTTACGAGCGTCTGGGGGACAAGACCAAGGCCGCCGGCTCCTATGGCCGTGCCATCAATCTGCGGCCCAGGGACGAGGCCGCACGGACCGGCTTTGCCCGCGTCGGCGGCAAGCCCGGGCAAAGCGACGGCACATTCTGAAGCTGTGCTGTTAGGCTGGTCCGTTGGCCTCGGCAGGACCCGCGCTCCAACACTCGCGCGGCGACGCTTCCCACTTTTGAAAGCGGGCCTGTTACTGCGGCAGCACCGTGTGGAACATCGACTTGGCAGCCGACAGCATGTCTTGGGCGACCGCCTTGGCACGGTCCTTTGCGGTAGCGGCTTCGTTCGCGGCGGCACGAAGATCGAGCGGCGGCGGCGACGGGATCTCGGCGGGCGGAGTAGGCCTGTTCGGATCATCGTTGCGGATCGATGCCGTGTAGGGCGGCGATCCAGCATTGTTGCCGTCCGCAGGGGGCGCCGCGACCGCAATCGGCGGCGGCAGCGGCCGGACCGGCGAGATGCCGGTCGTTCGCTCGCCGATAGCTCGATCTTGAGTTCGATCCTGGCCGCGCTCCGGCTGGCGGGTGGCTTCTTGCGAATTGGCCGCCGCACCACGCAGCCGCTCGATCGCGGCGCGCGCCAGATCGTTCGCATCCCGCCGTTCTTCCGGCATCGCATTGGCTTCAGCCGCCGGTGCCGGATTCGCGGTCGCGACGGGCGCCGTAACCGGATTTGGCGTGGCCTTGGCGAGAGCCTTTTCACGCGCCGGCGGAGCGCGGCGCGGCTCAGCCGGCGCGATGGCTGTTTCGGCCGGCTTGACCTCGGCGGGCTTGTTTTCAGCCGGCTTGGTTTCGACAGGCTTAACCTCGGCCGGCCCTTCGGAGGCCGATTTCTCGATCATCGCCCGTTCGGAGATGCCCTTCGCCTTGACGCCCGGCTCCGGGATCTTGGCGACATCCACCAACTTCGGATCGATCTTCTGATCGATCTTTTGATTCTTGGGATCGGCGGTCGACGCCACCGCCGCGGCGGGCGCGTCGGTGTCGGACTTTGTGTTGATATAATGATTGACGATGTAGGCGCCGAGGATGGTCGCAACCACCGAGGGCAACACATCCAGCGCGAATTTCGTCAGGTATTTCAGCATGTCCGGCCAAACTCCCCGCGATTCTAATGCGGGAACTTTGAGGCACATTAAGGGATCAATTGCGTCCCGTCGATGGCTTTTCGGTAAACGATAATTAACGAGTAGCTACGGTTTCAGCTCCACTTCCAGGAACACGATCTCGGTTCCCGTCTCGTTGAGCACGTCATGCTCGACGCCTGCCTTGCGGAAATAGGACTTTCCGGCCCCGAGTTGCGCCTTGGAGCGCTCGCCGTTGGGCGCCACGATCGTCATTTCGCCCGCCACAACTGGGACGATGACATAGTCCATCTCGTGGATGTGATGACCCGTCGCGCTCCCCGGCGCCAGCCGCCACTCGGTGACGCGAACTTCGGGGGTATCGACCTGGACCTCGGACTTGGCGCTGATCATTACAGCTCGTTCTCCATCTTTTCTTACGGCTCACGGCACGAATACCATGAACACGAAGACGGCGAACACCACCATATGGACCAGCCCGAACAAAATGTTGGTCCGCCCGGTGCCGAAGGTCAGCATGCTCAGGATGAACGTCAGAGCCAGCAGCACCATCTCCGGGGCATTCAGCCCGAGCACGAGTTCCTTGCCCAATAGATGAGCGGCCGCCGCAACCGCCGGGATGGTCAGGCCGATGGTTGCAAGCGACGAGCCGAGCGCGAGATTGATGCTCTTCTGCAGGTCGTTGCTGCGCGCGGCGGCGAGCGCGGCCACGCCCTCCGGCAACAGGATCAGCAACGCGACCAGGACGCCGGCCAGCGCCGGCGGCGCGCCGACCCCCGCGATGGCCGCATCGACGACCAGGGAGAATTTCTTCGCCAGCAGCACCACGCCCAGCAGCGAGACCAGCAGCAGCGCGACACCGAGGCCCAGCATCCGTCCCGAAACCGGCGCGCCGTCCTTGGCGTCATCGGCCACACCCCCGACGAAGTAGTCACGGTGCCGGATGGTCTGGGTATAGAGAAACACCCCATAGAGCAGGATGGTCGCGACGCTGACGAAGGCGAGCTGCGCCGCCGAATAGACCGGCCCCGGCGTGGTCAGCGTGTAGTTCGGCAGCACCAGCGTGATGGTCGCGAGCACGAACAAGACGCTGAGATAGAGATTGGCGCCGGTGACCTGAAAATCCTGTTCGCGGTAACGAAGTCCGCCGATGAAGATGCAGATGCCGACCAGGCCGTTGCAGACGATCATCACCACGGCGAACACGGTGTCGCGCGCGAGCGCCGGGACCGCCTTGTCGCCGAGCATGATGGTCGCGATCAACGCGACCTCGATAATGGTGACCGACAGCGTCAACAGCAACGTGCCGAAGGGCTCGCCGATTTGGTGCGCGATCACCTCGGCATGATGGACGGCGGCAAATACAGTGCCGAACAGGATCACGAGAAGCACCGCCGCGAACACCAGCCCGACAGGCGACGGCGCAAATCCGTAGCCGGACGCGGCGACGGCCGCAAACAGCAGCACCGACAGAGCGGGGAATATCCATGCCGATTTCGGCATCGGGCCGTGCGCGCTCATAAGCTCGAAATCCTTCAAATTGGCCGGGCGACTATGCGCCTCGAAACGGCGGCCGTCAGCCGGTTACGGCGCGTTGATGAATTGCCGCGCCGTCTCGATCGCGCCGAAATTATCGAGGTTTTCGTGCCCGCCGCCGGCAAACCGCACGAACTGCTTGGGCTCATGGGCCAGCGCGAACAGGCGCTCGCCGAAGTGGATGGGAATAGCCGGATCGTCCGAGCCATGCATGATGAGAAGCGGCACCGAGACGCGCGCGATGCGCTGATCCGAATGGAACTGATCGCGCATCAAAAGGCTGACCGGCACGATCCGAAGCAGCGCGCCGGCGACATCCACGGTCGACGTATAGGGCGATTCCAGGATCAGCTTTCCGATCCGATGCTCCGCCGCCACCGCGACCGCAACGCCGGTGCCGAGCGAAAAACCCCAGGCGACGACACGGCCGGGATCATAGCGGGCGACGGTAAAGGCATAAGCCGCGGCCGCATCCTGCAGCAATCCGTGCTCGCTCGGTGACCCGCTCGAGCCCGCATAGCCGCGATAGGACAGCGCGACGAGACCGGTGCCGTCAGCCGTGATGCCCTTGAAGCGGCTGACCCGGCCCGCCAGGAAATCGCCATTACCCGGGAAGAACAGCACCACCGGGTGCCCCGGCTTGGTCGGCACATGCCAGATGATGACCTTCTCGCCATCGGCGGTCGTCAGCACCTGCTCTTCGGCTTCCGGAAGGCCCGCGGCCTCCGGCGCCATGCGCCCGACCGGGGGAATCGGAAACAGCATCGAACGCTGCTGGAAAAACAGGAAGGCGAGCCCGCCGCCATAGAGCAGCAGACCTGCGATCAGGAGCCATTTCAGGACGATCATGATTCTGCGGCCAATTCCCTTCATCCCGCAACGCTCATGGCCGATGCGCCGCGATCACAGCAGGCTCGGCAGCACGGCCTCGCGGACGACGCGGATCGGCGGCAGCCACTGCTCCGGCGCGCTGTAGTTTCCCGCCGTGACGACGACGATCAGGTCGAGATCGGGCCACACATAAAGCCGCTGGCCGCCATTGCCGGCGCAGCCGACCCAATGCTCCAGCCGCACGGTATCACCAGCGAGAAATTCCATGTCGCCGAGATACCACTGATATCCATAGCGTTGCAGCTCGTTGACGCTGACCCGCGGCGCGAAACATTCCGCGAGCCATTCGGACGGCACGACCTGTCGGCCGCCGGCCATGCCGCCATCCAGCACGAGCTGGCCGATCCGCGCCAGATCGCGCGGCGTCATGCGCAGGCCAGAGGCAGCGATCGGCTCGCCGTCGGCGACGCCCGATTGCCGGAATACCCAGGTCTCCTCGCTGGTGACCCATTCGGTGCGGCCAAGCCCGATCGGGTCGAACAGCGCGGCACGGGCATAGTCGGGCAAGGAACGGCCAGTGCCTTTGGCGATCAGGCGGCCGAGCAGCGCCGTGGCGCCGCCGTTATAATGTCAGCGCTTGCCCGGCGGGCCCACCACCGGGCGCTCCAGCACGAAGCGATAGCGGTCCTTTGCCATCTCCATCCCCACTTCGTCATTGGCGGGGCTGTCATAGGCGAGGCCGATCTCGTTCCATTGCGCGCCGAGCGACATCGACAGCGCATGAGCGACGGTTTGCAGTTCGCGCCGCGGGTCGGCCGCGACAAGGTTCTGGTGTTCGGGAAACTGCGCATAGAGCGGCGCGCTCGGCGGCGGCAGTTTGCCCTCGGCAAGCGCAATGCCGTAGAGAAGCGCGACGATGCTCTTGGTCACCGAATACAGGTTGTGCAGCGTGCCGGGCCCGAACCGCACGATACCGAGCGCCTGGCCCCAATTGTTGTCTTCGCCATCGAAATAGCGCTCCAGCACGATCTTCCGACCGCGCGCAACGAGAACGCCATGCAAGCCCCAGACGCGCTTGTCCGCGAGAAGCTTGTCGAGGCGCGGTTCGAGATCGGGCGTGAAGCCGGCGTCGGCGGGCGATGCTTTTTGCCATTCAAACGGCGCGGCCGCCCTGTTCAGAGCCACGGGATGGGCCTCATGTCACGGCCTCACGTCACTGGCTCACATGGACTTGACGATGTTCTCGGTCATCTTCTTGGCGTCGCCGAGCAGCATCATGGTGTTGTCGCGGTAGAACAGCGGATTGT
>Ga0137412_10004212_pt1 | contig 11514 bp, 14 predicted proteins | sample CZODoug2_1_16fun_FD_122160 | JGI IMG/M metagenome (GOLD analysis project Ga0137412, IMG submission 122160) | Vadose zone soil fungal communities from Angelo Coast Range Reserve, California, USA - CZODoug2_1_16fungal (Hybrid Assembly) | ecosystem: Environmental > Terrestrial > Soil > Vadose zone...
GTTCTTCTTCGAGTTCTGTGACGAATAGGTCAAGGCGTGTGTGCAAGGCCGAGCTTAACCCGGCGAGCACGGCCTTAAGCGGCTGGAAGAAGCTCGACGAGCCTTCGCGGCTTTGGCTGCTTCCCAAATCGCTCATCGGCGATTACTTGCCACGAATCAACAAGCCGAAGGCCAATCCGACGGCGGCCGCGATACCCACGGCACTCCAAGGATTTTCCCGAACGTAATCGTCGGCGATTTCGGCGCATTCTTTGGATTTTTTTCGCAGAGTTTGTTCAGCATCGGCCAGAGCTTTTTTACCCTCGATCAGGCTCTGTTCGATTTTTTGCCGCGCGACGCCGATTTTTTCGCCCGCCTGGCTGGCTGTCGCCTTCAATAACTCCTCCGCATCGCCGACTAGCGTTCGCAAGTCGCCAACGAGTCTCTCCTTACTGCTGGTTTCGCCGTCCATAAACACCTCCGCGATTCAAGCTGCTGAGTTCCTATGATAATCACCGCCGCGGCGCTATTCAAGGTCATAATCTGCTTGAACAATGGTTTTGATGCGGCGTCGCGATAGAAGTTGATTTACGTTCTTTAAATGTTATGCATTCTTTTGCTCCTGAACGAGGCGAGGAGGATATTTGAAATGATCTGTCACTATTGGCGCCGCTTGCTCGGCGCGTTTTTTTTGATAACTCTTGCGGCGCCCGTGGCCGCTTGGGCTCAGGGGAGTCCCAACCAAAAGCTGGTGGAGGCTGCGAAGAAAGAAGGTGAGCTGGTCTATTACACGACCATGACGCTCGATCAGAGTAAGACCGTCACCGACCGTTTCGAAAAGAAGTACGGCATCAAAGCAACCCTTTTTCGCACCGGCGGCGGCCCTTTGCTCAATAAGATTTTCACCGAAGCGCGCGGCGGACGATACGATTGGGACGTCGTCGTCGGCCGCGGTGAGATGGTCTTGCCATTAATAGAGAGAAAACTTGTGGCCTCTTACCTATCTCCGGAAACCAAGATGATCGAAGAACAGCTCGTTGATAAGCAGGGCTATTGGACCGCCTACTACGTGAACAGCTATGTTCTGGGCTGGAACACCAAGCTTGTCAAAAAGCAGGACGTGCCTAAAACCTACGAGGAGCTACTCAACCCAAAATGGAAGGGCGGGCAAATTTCGCTTGATACCGAAGCTTACGGGATGATGGAAGGGCTCAAGCGCGTGTGGGGCAGGGAAAAAGGCATTAGCTATTTCAAGCGGCTCGCCGCTTTGGATCCGGTCTTGAAACGCGGCAATACCGAGCGCGTCCAACTGGTCGTCGCCGGCGAGTACCCGTACGGACTTGGCGCGGTCGAACTCGTTGGTCCACGCCCCGATCAGGACCGTGGCGACGGCGTTGCCGGCGAAGTTGGTCAGCGCGCGGGCCTCGGACATGAACCGGTCGATACCGACGATCAGGCCGACACCGTCGAGCAGATCGGGACGGTGGCTCTGCAAGCCGCCTGCCAGCGTGGCCAGCCCGGCGCCGGTCACACCTGCGGCACCCTTGGACGCGACCATCATGAACAGCAACAGCCCGATCTGTTGACCGACCGACAGCGGGCTGCCCATCGCGTCGGCAATGAACAGCGATGCCATGGTCAGGTAGATGGCGGTGCCGTCCAGGTTGAACGAATAGCCGGTCGGGACAACGACTCCGACGGTGCTGCGGTCGACGCCAAGGTGCTCCATCTTGGCGATCAGCCGCGGCAGTGCCGACTCGGACGAGGAGGTCGAGAAGATCAGCAGGTACTCGCGGGCGAGGTAACGCACCAGCTTGAAGATTGAGACGCCCGACACCACACGCAGCAGCGAGCCGAGCACACCGAACACGAACACCACGCAAGTGATGTAGAAGGCGAGCATCAGCGTCAGCAGCTGCGTCACCGCGGACCAGCCGGTCTGGCCGACGACGTTGGCGATCGCGCCGAACGCGCCGATCGGGGCCAGCCACAGGATCATCACCAGAATCTTGAAGACCAGCTTCTGCAGGTGCTCGATGCCGCGCAGGATCGGCCGGCCGGCGCTGCCCATCGCCTGAAGGGCGAAGCCGACGAGAAGGGCAACGAACAGCGCCTGCAGCACGTTGCCCTCGGTCAGCGACGACAACAGCGAGGTCGGGATGATGTGCTGGACGAAGTCCATCAGCCCACCGGATTCGTGCGCCTTCTCGGCCAGTTCGGCACCCTTGGTGGCCGTGCTCGGGGTCAGGTGCATGCCGCTGCCGGGGTGGATCAGGTTGCCGACGACCAGGCCGATGGCGAGGGCGAAGGTGGACATCACCAGGAAGTAGACGAACGCCAGGCCGCCGACCTTGCCGACGGTGGCTGCCTTACGAACCGAACCGATGCCGAGCACGATCGTGCAGAAGATGACCGGCGTGATCATCATCTTGATCAGGCTGACGAACATCGTGCCGAGCACACCGACGCTCTTGCCGACCTCCGGTGCCACCAGGCCGACTGCAATGCCGGCCAGCACCGCGACGACGACGGCGATGTAGAGCCAATGGGTGCGGTCGCGGCGGCGCGGCGGCTCTGTCACCGGCGCCCCGTCCAGGTTCGTGGTCATCGCAGTTCCTCCATGTCGAGATCCAAATGTGGTCTGCATAGATATTCGGCGACGACGTGAGCCAGGTCACGTTTTAGTTCATTAAGTTCGCCTTGGCGGTGTTATCGCCACGCTTGATTACCGCTCAACACCTGCAGTTGCCCTGGCGAGTGGATCTACAGTGACGCCATGCTGGGCCCTGGTGGTGTCCCTTGAGGGGGCATCAGATAGAGCGCACGGAAAAGCACGGAGTAGAGCGAACTGAGAAGTCGGCTAACTGCCTCACCTGCGGACGATGGTGGGACACCAGCCCGCCGAGCGGTTTTCAAGATTAGTGAGAGCCGAAACCGAAGAGGTCGACCGCGGCGGCGTGCCGCCTAGCAGGGGTCGCCGGGAGGTGTGTAGTACGGCTCACCTTCCACGGTGTAGCACGGTATCTCGCCAGGAACGTACGGGTCGGTTGCCGCCGCTATGGCCACGCCCGTCGCCACATCACCGGCGACGTTGGTGCAGCCGCCCACCCCGACGTGGCGTCCGTGCGCGCCGGCGCAGATGTCTGCCTCCGCGACCGGTGCGACGGCGATCGGCACGACCGCCATCGCCGTGGTTGTCAACAACACTGCTGCGAGCTTCTTCATCGGACACTTCCTTTTGCTAGCCCGGCCCGCCGTTAGTATCGCCCGCGCAGATCCAGACCGTTGGGGATTCGCACACAGGTTTGGGGCTGAGCGCCCTTTCGACCGCTACTGATTCGCACATCGCTCTCACATCAGCGGACAAGGAGTCGCAGGGGATTTCCGCTCCGCGCGTGGCGCTAGTTCCTAACTAGGCTGTAGCGCAACGCTATTCAAGCGCGCTGCGGTCTCGCCACTGGCTACACGACACTCAAACCAGCCGCGCCGTCATAACCGCAATTGCCAGTGTGGCAGGTAAAGCCGCAGGTAAGCTGCCTAGAAGTTAGTTCTTTACTTCTGGAGGTCCGTGACGTGGACGCCTTGGCTGGGGAAGTAGCAACTCAGGACGGCCGTCGTCTCACATACCTCGAAGTCGGAGAACCAGGCGGACCGCTCGTTATCCACAATCACGGTGGACCAAGTAGCCGGCTCGAGGCACGCCCCTTGGCAAACTCCGCATCGAGGAATCGGTTACGGCTCATCTGCGTGGACCGACCCGGTATGGGACAGTCCAGTCCTCAAAAAGCACGCACCTACTCCGGCTGGGCCGACGACCTGGTAGCGATCGCCGACGCGTTGGGACACTACGAATTCGGAGTGACAGGCTGCTCGGAGGGTGGCCCATGGGCACTTGCGGCGGCCGCTTACATTGATCCCCTTCGACTGCGCCACGTCAGCAGCATCGCGCCTAGAAGCTACGGAGCATTCGGTGACAACTGGGCAGCGGAATACCTTTCCAAAATCGACGCGCTGGGGGGAACTCTGGCGCAGCGTTTCAAACCCGCCTTTCGCCTCATGTACGCGAGCCTCGGCATCACCGCCAAACACTTCCGCGGATCCTTCGTCAAACAAACGCGAAGCGCCGTCAATGATTACGACCGACAGATTTTGCTTCGGCCGGAGATTGCTACCAACTTCGGCGACGCATGCGCCGAATGCTTCGCTCAAGGTAGCGGCGGACACGTTCGCGACGCTGAACTCCTCTACCGGAGTTGGGCTTTCGACGTGACAACAATCAAGCGGCGAGTCCACATGTGGCAAGGACTCGATGATCGGCTTGTACCGGATCCCATCAACAAAACGGTGGCTGACCGAATGCCCGGTGCGGTGTGGCATCCAGTTGAGGGGGCCGGTCATTTTGTGGCTGTTGGTCCAGGAGACGACGTGTTCGGGATCGCGGCCGAGGAACTGGGCGCACCTTGAGCAGGTGGTGGCCCCGGTCGCTCGCCGGGCAGGCGATCGCCCTGCAGATCCTTGTGATCGCGGTCGTGGTGCTGGCCGGCAGTGCGCTGGCGCTGTTCGACGCCAGCCGCGACGGTGACGCCACGGCGCGCCAGCAGGTCATCAGCATCGCGACCGCGCTGGCCGACGGAACCCTCGTCATCGACGAGAGCTCGGATCGAAACCGGCTCGCTCGGCAACTCGTCGCGTTTCCCGGAATCGGACCCTGGACCGCCGCGACGATCACGATGCGCGCGGCCGGAGACCCCGACGCGTTCCTGGATGACCTCTCCTGCAGCGGCCAGGCGTTCCTGCACGTCCTTCCGGCCATCCCGCTCTCGCGCCAGGCGCTGGCGATTCTGCCCGAGCTTCAGCCACTGGCGAGGGGAGGGCGGTATCTTTTCCCGTCGCTTCGCACTCGCGACCGCCCGATGTCCGACAACACAATCAACGCGGCTCTGCGGCGCATGGGATACACAAGCCAGGAGCAGACCGGCCATGGGTTCCGCACCCTGGCGAGCACGCTCCTCAATGAGCAGGGCTTTCCGCCCGATGTCATCGAGCTGCAGCTCGCCCACACGGAGCGCAACAAGGTCCGCGCCGCCTACAACAAAGCGCAGCGGCTTCCCGAGCGGCGGGAGATGATGCAGGCATGGGCCGACTATCTGGACGGGCTACGCGCGGGCGGAGCCGTGACTCCTATCAGGCGCCGCGCATCAGGGGGACAACGATGATTGATCGACAGCCCTCCTACAATGTCTCCGCGTGTAAGCTGGAAAATCTCTCGCGCAACCCAAGATCTCCTCGAGGGAGCCAGCCTGCGCAATATCATCGGTCAACATGATCTAGATGAAGTGCTTCAGGAGCGAAATAAGATCAACAACCTACTGCGGGCGAACACTGCCGACGCTACCACGCGCTGGGGCATTGAAGTCGAGCGCTTCGAAATGAAAGGATGTCGAGTTGCCTGAGGCGATGCAGCAAGTGATGGCAATGCAAGCAGAGGCTATTCGAGAAAAGCGAGCACGCATTATAAAGGCGGAAGCAGAACTTGAGGCCTCCAAGAAGCTAGGAGCTGCTGCCGAGCAGATGGCAAACAACCCTGTCGCAGTGGAGCTGAGGCGCATGCAGATGGTTGCGGAGGTAGGGGCGGAAAACAACAGCACGACCGTTTTGATGATTCCGTCAGATTTCGTAAACACGGCCACTGCCCGTTAGGCGACATCCAAGGAGGTCACGTGGGTTTGGTACAGCGCGGATTACTACTCGCGGCCTCGGTATTCGCCGACTCGGCCTCGTTAGCGGCGGACAAGCCCGATCTACCCGTGGGTATTCAACGCGCCGCGGGCGGACGGCTACACAGAATTCATATGGGGAGGCAACTTGGCCGCCACGGCATTTGTGTCAGGAATGGCGTTCATTCTTTGGGTGATCTAGCGATCCTTGGGTCGCGTCAAATTCGGAAGAGCGAATGCTGCGTCGTGAGCCGCCGATCTTGAGCGACCGAAGAAGATGAACACCCGGATCCGTTGGCTGCAAACTGAATGGCCAACGAGCACGACGATGCTCGAGATCCCGATCTACCTGCTGGTGTTGGGTGCAATGGGGCTGGTCGCTATCTACAGCTACGTCTACGCACAGCGTCACCTGCACGTCATGGAGGCGCTGTCAGTGATGGCCGGACCGAGGGTGACCATGATGGAATTCAGAGCCGTCACAGGTGCATGGCCCTCATCCAACACTCAGGCGGGCTTCTCCGACGCCTCGTTCAGCGGACGTGACCGCGATCTCTACCGGCTTAATTCGGTTCAGATACGCGAGGGTGGCGCAATTGACTTCGCATTCGGGCGGGGGGCACTGAAGCCCAAAGTCCTCAGCATTAGGGCCTGGGAGGGTCTTAGCCCCGGCTTACCGATTGAGTGGACCTGCGGACATGCGCTTTCGCTGCCGGGCACGACGGCGACTGCTGATCAAACGACGCTATCCGACGAGGACCTTCCTTCACCCTGTAGGGCTCACAAATAAGATGCGATCTCTGAAAGCAATGTCGACTGACGCTCTGGCGAGCGCCGCGCGTCAGTTGAGTTACGCGCTCCAACAGTCGCCCAATTTGGACGAGGCGTTTAGGAAGCTGTACACGGCAGCCGATGAGCGCCGCCGCGCCACACTGGCGCAGTTGGAAGGCCTTCTACGATGCGCACAACCGGAGGCAGTGGAAAGCGCAGTTGTCCGCTCCTACCCGTATTCCACGCTTAGGTGGGTGCTGAGTCGGGCGCCGACCCCGGAGCGTTCAGCCGCGACAGTCTTCCAGGAATTTCGGCGCCAAGAGTCGTTCAGCGCGGGTAGCGCGGCGGTGGCGTGGAGCGAATTCGCCGGCTTCCTCACCTATCTGGGAGCAGTTCTCGCGATTCTGATTGTTGTTGCGACGATGTATGCGACCTTCATACTGCCGCAATTCAGATCGCTATATCGGGGGCTCGGGAGTGAGCTGCCTCGCCTCACGCAGTTCGCGTTTGGAGGCAGAGGTTCCGTATTCACGGTGCTTCTTCTGGCGTCCCTCTTGCTGCTTACATTTCTGGCATGGTTCATCTACGCGCTACGGCGGCGCCTACGGCGCTACACGCCGATGCCGCCCCGATTTCAGAAGGTTCCACTCGTGGGTTCGGTCGCGCGCGCCTACAACCAATATCTCTGGCTTTCATGCGCACGGCTTCTCACGGCCGGTGGGGTGCCGGCAACGGATGCCTTACGGCTCGCGGCACAAAGATGGAACATCGGAGACCTGGACGAACAGGGGCGGGGTCTTGAAACGCCCGTCGCTTCCGATCTCGTCATCTCAGCCCGGCTCGGTAAGCTCGAAGAGGAGTTGCAGTTCCAGCAGGAGGCCGCGGCAGAAGCATTTCTTACCGCACTGGCCCGCTGTAGACGGCGGGCACGCGTCATCCTGACTATTTGTACCTACTTTCTCGTAGCCACTTTCGTGTCCGCAATGTACCTGCCAATTTTTTCGCTCGGTTCGAACATCTGAAGGAGTGAGCTATGCGTAAGTCGGGCTTCACGCTGATCGAGCTGATGATAGTGGTCGCCATCATCGGTATCCTCGCCGCTATCGCCGTCCCGGCGTATCAGGACTACACCATTCGCGCTCAGGTCACCGAGGCGTTCAGTCTTGCCTCGGAACTTAAGGGGCCCATTCAGGAGTACCGTAAGGAGCAGGGAACGCTGCCCCGGAATAACGCTGCAGCGGGCGTGCCCGACCCTGACAAGCTGATAGGCAACTATGTAACGCGCGTCGAGGTCGTTCAGGGTGCAATCAACGTGACCTTCGGCAACTTCGCAAACAAGCAGCTCGAAGGTCAGATCGTGACGCTGCAGCCGATTGTGGTGAAAGGTAGCCCGGCAAGTCCAATGTCTTGGCGGTGCGGTTACCGCGAAGTGCCGAAGGGGATGGAAGCAGTCGGGGAGAATCGCACGAGTCTGGATCGCAGATACCTGCCGACATCATGTCGGAGCGTAACCTAGACCCATTCAAGTCCCGGCCGGCGTGGCAAAAGGCCTTGGGCGAGTTGTCGGGGGCTTATTTGGTTGGCTAAGTGACGTTTCCTGGGGGTTACATACATGGCTTCCGGCACCCAGGATCTTGAGATGTTCGTGCACGATGCTCTTCTCCGACCTTCTCCTCCACTTGTGATCTTGGTCAAAACTTGGTCAAATCTTGGTTCCTTAGCACCCTCACGATCTATACTTAGTCATGGCTACGTCTCGCGGCCTTTTCGGCACTGTCCCTGATAAGGATTACTTGGGCTTTTGGGCCAACCAAACGCTGAACGCCCGCGGGGTTGCGGAATTTCTTGACCTAAATAAGCGGGACGTGGCGAAGCTAGCAGGTGTCGCTTCCGCATCCGTGCGCTTCGACCAGAAGATTCCGAAGGAAGTGCTCGATCGTCTCAAGGAAATCGCGAACATCTGCGGTCTCGTTGCGCAGTTCTTTGGCGGCGACATCGCGAAGACGGCACTTTGGTTCAAGACAGTGAACCCATTGCTCGGAAACATCAGCCCGCGGGACATGATCCGCTACGGGCGATATGAGAAGCTCCGCCACTTCGTGATGAGCGCGATGGAAGAAAACGCTGCGAGGCAACAGAAGAGAGGCGGGGGACATGCGGGGGAATCGGCGGCTTCGGCCTCCTAGTCCGCAGCGCCCGCTTCAAAGGGGAGAGCCAGATCTTCCTGCTCTGATTGAACTTGAGCGGTTCAATCAGGCTTCCCTGCGCCAATGGCTCGCTGCAAAGGCCAATCTCGATGCGGTGCAACGTGCGCTGTACTTCGAGCTTGAGCCGCTTCGACAGCGCAATGAGGATCGGTTATTCGATGCACTGCGATCTCAGGCGCTTCCGTCGTTTTCGTTCGACGGATGGTGCCGAATCATCGATTACGGCTACGGCCTGCAGCCGCTTTCGCTTGCCGGCAGCCTGAAGGGAGAGGGTGGGCGCTTCAATATAGGCGGCGATCTGAGCCCGGGAGCGTTCACGCCCTTCCCGGCGCTGTACATCGCCCAAGACTACGAAGCCGCTTTTCGCGAGCGCTTTGCGAGCCCTGAGACCTCGAAACCAGGCGAGCTCTCGGCGTGGGAGCTTGCATTGCGGTCTCCTGACTCGTTCACTCAGCTTCGTTTGCTTGGCGCGGTGGAGAACGTAATCGATGTCGGAAATCTCGAGGCATTGAAGTCTTTCGCCAGTGTGCTTCGGGAATTTCCGATCCCGAGGGATGTTCGCCAAGCCGCGAGGAGGCTCGGCCTTCGACCGCCACCGTGGCTGATTCGTTCGCCGATCACCCTCCAACGACAGTTACTGCATCCAAACTGGCGGATGCTTCCGCAGCAGTTTGATCTGCCGTCCAACTCCCAGGTCTTCGGACGTATCGCCGTCGCGGCAGGCCTCCATGGCATCCTTTACCCGTCGGCACGACAGCAGGGGAAGCAGTGTCTCGCCTTGTTCCCACAGAATTGGGCGGACAGTGGGTCCGTCGTTGAAGTAGCCGACACGCCACCGCCAGGCGCAAGGTTGTGCAGAATTGATGGTAAGACGAGGGTACTTACTTGACCGCGAAGGAGGCCTGATTAATCTTATGCGCCCAATCCTTGTTTCTTTGTCTCTTGTGATTCTGGCCGCCTGCGCAGCTATTCCCGTGCAGGAAACAACACTTCGCAACGCGAACGGCGGGACAGTCACTTGCAAGCAGGTTGGTCGTGGAATCGTGTCTTACGGCGTCGGTAAGTCGCTCGGTTACGCAGCGACTGGCGGGTTACCAGCCATATCGTACTTCGGCACCTAAGTAGTTAGTGTCGTGACCGCCCACGGAAACGACAGTAGCACCGGCCGAAAAATGCACGGCTTCGAGTGCTAACGTGATGTGAGGCGTGAGGCCGCAATCCGCTCGGAACTGTCCGTAAGTGCCGACGTAGCGGCCGCCGCGGCCGGCGGTATCAGGTACGGGCACGTCCGGCAACGTGTAGATCGCATCCGCAACTGTTTCACGCCATTCGACGCCGATTCCAGAGCTGAGCTTCACGTTAGGTAGCGGTTCCATCGAGAAGTCGGTCTTGACATGGACCAGGTTCGCATAGGTTGTGTAACCCGCAGTCGTGAAGTAGTAGCCACTGGGAAACAGTGGGTTGAACGTGTCGAGTTGATGATCGGTCGGGCTTTTGTCCCCTGAAGCTGCATCGAACTGGAGGCTGATTCTCGGCCGAAACCGAGTTGAACCAAAGGTTCGCCCAATAACAGCCCCTGTCGCCCAGGCGCGGATGGTCTGCGCGCCTATTCTTCCGTTTTGGGACATCGCCTCGGCGTCCCAATCAACGCGGCCACTGACTCCCGTGTAGCGAACCTCCACGAGGTCGCGGCGCTCGTTCCCACTTGCGCTCGAAAATCGCGCGTCATCCTGTCGAAACTGCCCCACGTAGGCCGAGAGCGACGATGTAGAGGTGACTTGCCGCTCTATACGAACCATACCAAACGAGAGATGCGGACTGCTGTAGTCGTCAAACAAAGGCGAGTTCCGATTTTCCACCGGATGCGTATAGAGCGTGATGAAGCGCCAAGGTCCTCTCGTATAGGCGATGGAAACCCCATCGTACGATTGGCGCACATTCGGCCCGTCACGCACCGAAAGGAAGCGTTGCAAGTCAAAGCCGTTTTCCTGGCGACCGATCCGGATCGCCACTACTCCATCCCCCAGGGGTTCCGAGACCGCGACAAATCCCTGCTCGACGCTGAGACGGTCTTGATCAACCGGCGAGGGGCGCTGTTTCCCGGGCGACGTGTCGCTCTGCAATTGGAAAAATACTTGTACCTGCCCGTGAAGCCGCAGATCCACATGGGCTTCCGTCCGACTCAGGAGGTATGAATCCTGTTGGTTACCGCCGGTGCCGAAGTTGGTGTCATTGACCTCAATGCGCTCCCGAATATTGGCGCCAAGGGATAAGTATGTACGCGCGTCGTTGTTAGACAGCCGGATGTATTTGAGCTCGTCGAGCGGCTCGCGCGGAACATCGGGGTATGCAAGCACCGACCAGTCCTCTGCCCAACGGCTGAACGCAATCGCGGGGCGCTCGGGTGTGTCAGCACTGACTCGTATGGATGCAAGACCTAGCACAGCGAGCGCGCTGGTGAGTTGTGCGAGTTCGGAGAGAGCGACTAGCCGACGGGGCGCGCGAACCCGAACGTCTCGCGTCGTTGGCAAAGATTGCGCACATAGCTTGCGGGCCTGCAAAGGAGGGGCCTAAGCGCCCCTGACTTCGTTGGCGCCAAGCAGTACAGATGAGCGGTAGGAACTCACCATCGACGTGCCCGGGTTTAACCTCGCCGTGACCTGAAGGCCTTCCGCAGCTCCTCGGTGAAGAGCTTTGGCTGCTCGAACGCGGCGAAGTGCCCGCCCCTGTCGACCTCATTCCAGTAGAACAGGTTGGGCCACAGCGCCTCAGCCCAGGCCTTTGGCGGGCAGAATATCTCGTGCGGAAAGACCGACGCCGCCATTGGCAGTTCGATCCGT
>Ga0137412_10004213_pt1 | contig 11512 bp, 9 predicted proteins | sample CZODoug2_1_16fun_FD_122160 | JGI IMG/M metagenome (GOLD analysis project Ga0137412, IMG submission 122160) | Vadose zone soil fungal communities from Angelo Coast Range Reserve, California, USA - CZODoug2_1_16fungal (Hybrid Assembly) | ecosystem: Environmental > Terrestrial > Soil > Vadose zone...
CAGTTTGCCGAAAAGCGCCGGCCGACGCCGGGCGAAGTGGCTGATCTGGCGCCTGACAATCCCGTCTATATCCAGCACCTCTATGACTGGCTGCTGCTCACCCCAAAAGCGATGGACGCGCTTGGCATCCGCGACGACCAGGACGTGACGCCCGGCGGCAAGCTCGAGCGCGATGACGACAGGCCGACCGGCGTGATCAACGCCAACGGCAATGCGCTCGGCAAAATCTTCGACAAGCTGCCGAAGCCTTCCCTGGAGCAGCAGGTCGACGGCTCCAAAAAATTCTTCCGCGAAATGAACAGCCTCGGCATCACCGGCATCGTCGACGGCGGCGGCGTCAGCATGTATCCGGCGAATTATCAGGCGGTGTTCAAGCTGTGGCAGGACAAGCAGCTCACGGTGCGCGTCGCCTATCATCTGTGCTCGCCGAAGCCCGGCAGCGAACTGGCCGACCAGCAGAACCTGACGCAACTGCTGCCACAGGGATTCGGCGATCCGATGCTGCACTTCAACGGCCCCGGCGAAATCCTGATCTGGGCCGACTGGACCGACGGCGACATCACGTCCGACGGCAAGGCGAGGCTGGCGGAGTTGCTGCGCTGGGCCGCGTCGAAGCACTACTCCATCCAGTTGCACTGGAATCCGGACCGCACCGTCCACGATTTGCTCGACGTGGTCGAGGACATCGACAAGGACATTCCGGTGCGCGACCTGCGCTGGGCGGTGCTGCATCTCTACAACGCCTCCGAGGCAAGCCTGAAGCGGATGAAAGCGCTGGGACTGGTCTGGGGCGTGCAGGACGGGCTCTATTTCGGCGGCGAGCGGCTGCAGCGCGAAGTCGGCGCCGAGCAGGCGAAGTTGTTGCCGCGGATTGCGACCGCGCTGAAGCTCGGACTCACGGTTGCCGGCGGCACCGACGCGCACCGGGTGTCGTCCTACAATCCGTTCGTCGCGCTGCAATGGTATCTCGACGGCACCACGATTGGTGGCGTCACGACCCGGGAGACTACGGAAGCCCCAAGCCGCCGCCAGGCGCTGGAGATGTACACAAGCAACTCGGCCTTCATGGCCAATGACGACGACAGACGCGGCACGCTGGAGGCGGGCAAATTCGCCGATCTAGCGGTGCTCTCCGCCGACTATCTCACCGCGCCGGTGCCGGAGATCGGCAAGATCAAATCGCTATTGACCATGGTGGGCGGAAAAGTGGTCTACGCCAGCGGACCGTTTGCCGATCTGGCCTCCGGCACGGGCCGATAGATTCTTCCTTCGTTTCGAAACGAACGCCGATCAATACGACCCGAACGCCACCGGCCGGAACGCCTGCAGCAATTGCTGGTCGAGCTTGCCTTCCATCTTTTCCATGATCGAGAACGCCCGGGCGTGCGTGTAGGGCAGCCGGTAGGCGCGCTCCTCGATCAACGCCGAATAGATGTCGACGATGGTGGTCAGCCGCACGATGTCGCTGATCTGGTTAACGGAGAGATTGTGCGGGTAGCCGGTGCCGTCGAGCAGCTCGTGATGGTGCAGGATCACGTCGAGCATCTCCGGCGGGAAGCCGCCTTGCGCGGCGAGCGCCTCATAGCCGCGCCGCGGGTGCTCGCGCATGACGGCCATTTCCTCATCGGTCAATTTGCCCGGCTTGTCCAGGATGGCAAGCGGAATGAAGGCCTTGCCGACGTCGTGCAGCAGCGCGGCCCGCGTCAGCCGCCGCTGATCGCCGTCGCGCATGCCGAGGTGCTGCGCGAACGCCACCGCGAAGCCGGTGACGAACAGGCAATGGCGGTAGGTGTCGGCATGGTGGCAGCCAACGGCGGTCAACCATTCCCGCAACGAGGAGTGCTTGATGGCCTTGATGATCCTGCCTTCGGCCATCAGGACATCCTCGAACTTCAGCGGGGCTCCCGCCGGAAGCTTTTCGAACATCTTGATGATCACCGCATGCGCCGCGGAGACACCCTGGTTCAAGGTGATGCCGTTGTCGGTTGCGTCATATCCGGCGCTGTCCGGGAAGGCGGCCCGAATGCGCTGCAGAATAGCCTCGGCATCGAATGGCCGGGATATCGTGTCGGTGGCGCCGAGCGCCCAGGCCTGCATCGAGGCATGGTGCAGGGCTTCGGCGAGAACGAACAGCCGCGGCACCGCGCTATAGGCATCGGTCCGCAGCCTGTTGCGGACCATCTGCACGCTTTCCGGCGATCGCAGATTGATGTCCACCACGACACCCGCCAGGTCGTTGCCCGGCGCCAGCGGAATTTGCGATGTCGGAACGGTGGCCACCTCGCCAACCGACTGCAGAATGCTGACGAGCTCGCTGCTGTGATCGCCGCGATCGGACGCAAGCAGCAGACGGCGTTTGGGCGGAGGCTGTTTGGTTAAGGTGGACATGAAACCTTTTGGGGGTTCGGCGTGATCATTTACATCGAAGGCTACCGGTAACGCGTTCCATGCACCTTAAGAGGCATGGTCAACATCGTGTGTCGCGCATCGCCAATATTTAACGAATGGCAATGCCCAGGCCCGATTTGGCGACAATTTGAATCAATCCGAGCAAAAAAAATCCGCCGGAAGGTCCCCGGCGGATCGTTATCATCGTCCTAACAAAGCGTTGCGTTAAGCGTTCACTGCCTTCACGAAGATCGGCAGGAAGCGATCACGGTCACCGCGGTTCCCGCGGAGAATGAATTTCCCAATGGCCTGTTGTGCATTGCCGAAAACGACGCTGGAAAGATAACCGCCGATGCATGCGCGCATGGGAGCCACGCGGCGTGTCCGCCTGAGGCGTTGAGCGGTTCACAGCCGTGAACAGATCGCGGTAGGATAATATCAGCAACGGACACATGTGGGGCAGCGGGCATGCCGAAAATCGATCGGAACGGGGTCAATATCCACTACGAGGTCCATGGCGATGGTCCTCCGCTGCTACTGACCCATGGCTACTCCTCGACATCGGCGATGTGGCAGGGCCAGATCGAGGCGCTGTCAAAGCATCACAAGCTCGTGCTGTGGGACATGCGCGGCCATGGCCAGTCCGATTATCCGGATGACCCCGCAGCCTATAGCGAGGCCTTGACGGTGGGTGACATGGCGGCGCTGCTGGATGCGGTCGGCGCGAAGCGCGCCATCATCGGCGGGCTTTCGCTCGGCGGCTATATGTCGCTGGCGTTTTATCGCGCCCATCCGGAGCGGATCTCCGCGCTGCTGATCATCGACACCGGTCCCGGCTTCAAGAAGGACGACGCGCGCGAGACCTGGAACAAGCGCGCGCTCGATACCGCCGAGAGGTTTGAGCGCGAGGGGCTTGGTGGGCTGAAATCGGCGAACTGCGAGCGCTCGACAGCGAACCATCGCGACGCGGCAGGGCTTGCGCGCGCCGCGCGCGGCATGCTGACCCAGCACGATGCCCGCGTGATCGAGCTCCTGCCCGACATCAAGGTGCCGTCGCTGATCGTGGTCGGTGCCGACGACACGCCGTTCCTGGCGGCTGCCGACTACATGGCGGCGAAGATCCCGGGCGCCGAGAAGGTCGTGATCCCCTCCGCCGGGCACGCCGTCAACATCGACCAGCCGCAAGCCTTTATCGACGCAGTGTTGCCCTTCCTCGACAGCCTGCCGCACGGCGCGAGCGCGGAAAGGCTGGCGCGATGATGAAACGATCCGCCGCTGCCGTGCTGCTGGCCCCGATGCTGCTCGCGGGGCAGGCCCGGGCCCAGGCCCCCCAATTCACCCCGGATGGCGTCCCCCGCCTGCCCTTCACCGCGACACTTTCGAACAACAAGCCGCTCGTGGTCGGGATGAATGTCGAACAGACGTCACAGGCCCTCCGACAACCGCTGCAATATGTCCGCGGGGCGCCGGGCGACGAGATCTACCTGGCGCTGCGCAATCTCGGCGGCAGCGGGCTGATCAACCATCACGACCGGCTGTTCCTGCAATTCCGCCACGGCAGGCTGGCCGGATGGAAAGAGGATTACGGCCGCAACTGGATGTGGCAGTGACCCACCGGACAGACGCCGCGCGCAAACAGCCCGATCAAGCATCAACCCTCAAACCGAATGGATGACCCGTGGGACAAGATATCAAGCTCAAGGCTTCGGACAATTTCGAACTCGGCGGCTACCGCGCCGATCCCGCGGGCCCGCGGAAGGGCGCGGTCGTGGTGATCCAGGAAATCTTCGGGGTCAATCACCACATCCGCAGCGTTTGCGACCGGCTTGCGGCCGAAGGCTATGTCGCGATCGCGCCCGCGATCTTCGATCGCATCGAACCCAATTTCACCTCCGGCTATTCGCCCGATGAAATCACGGTAGCGCGCAAATTCGTCGCCAACCCGGATTGGCCTGCGATGCTGCTCGACACGCAAGCTGCGATCGATGCGGTGAAGGATGCAGGCCCGGTCGGCATCATCGGCTTCTGCCTCGGCGGCAGCATCGCCTACGCGGCCGCGACCAAGCTCTCGGGCCTCAAGGCCGCGGTCGGCTATTACGGCGGCGCCATCGTGCGCTTTGCCGACGACAAACCCAAGGTCCCGACGCAGTTGCATTTCGGCGAGAAGGATGCGGGCATTCCCCTGACCGATGTCGAGACCATCAAGGCCAAGCAGCCCGACGTCGAAATCTTCATCTATCCCGGTGCGCAGCACGGCTTCCATTGCGACGAGCGGGCAAGCTACGACAAGGCGAGCGCCGACATCGCCTGGCCACGCAGCATGGCGTTCTTTGCCAAGCATTTGAGAGGGTAAGGCGCGGTTATTATTCGAGCATGATCTTTCCGAAAAACCGGTACCCACTTTTTCGGATCATGCTCTAAAATTCAGAACCAGCGTTCGCTGACCAGCACGGTATCGCCGGGGCCGAGCGAGGTGCCGAGCGGCACCGCATAGCGGGCGGCGCCGGAGGCATCGGCGTGGGTCAATGTCACCATGTCGCGCTTGGCGCGCGGAGAAAATCCGCCGGCAATCGCGACCGCGCTCTCCACCGTCATGTTGGGGACGTAAGGATATTGGCCGGGGGCTGCGACCTCGCCCAGGATGAAGAACGGCCGGTAGGATTCGATCTCGACCGCGACCGAGGGCTCGCGGATGTAACCGTGGCGCAGCTTCGCGGAAATGTCGGCAGCCAATGAGGCCGGCGTTCGTCCGCGCGCGGGCACCTGGCCGATCAGCGGCATGGTGATGGAGCCGCCGGCGTCGATCGCATAGGTGTTGGTCAGGCCTTCCTGGCCGTAGACGACCACCCTGAGCTTGTCGCCCGCATCGAGCTTGTAGCCCGCATCGTAGCGAACAGGTGCCGGTGCCGGTGCGGCGGTATAGGCGACCGGTTCGGGGGCGTAGCTTCGCGGCGAGGCGGCAAAGGCGTTGCGCAGTGCGCCGATCGCGCCACCGCCGCCGGCATCCGCGACCGCGGGCTGAGGCGCCGGTCGTGGCCCGCCATAGGCCAGCGCGTCGAGATCGCTCCGCGACTGCGTGAACGCGACGGGCCCGCCCGCAAGCATGCAGCCCGACAACGAGAGCGCAACCGTGGCGGCAATGATGGGCAGTTGAAACGCGCGCGCGACCCGCACCGGGCTCATCCCTTTGCGTGAGAGATGATTTATGTCTGCACCGGTATGGTTAACAAATCGTTGGCGAGACGAACCGGAGTGCGGGAAGTTGCGGATCTACTCAACCTAAGAGAGATCAGGCGCTGACGCCGGCCCCGATCGGGCACGACACGCCGGTGCCGCCGAGCCCGCAATAGCCGGCCGGGTTCTTGGCCAGATATTGCTGATGATAGTCTTCAGCAAAATAAAACTCGCCCGACGGCGCGATCTCGGTGGTGATGGTGCCGAGCCCCTTGGCCGCGAGCGCCTTCTGATACATCGCCTTCGAGATATCGGCGGCCTGACGCTGCGCCTCGTCGAAAGTATAGATCGCACTTCGGTATTGCGTGCCGACATCGTTGCCCTGGCGCATGCCCTGCGTCGGGTTGTGGTTCTCCCAGAACGCCTTCAAGAGACTCTGGTAGGAGATATTCCTCGGATCGAACACGACCAGAACCACTTCGGTATGACCGGTGCGGCCCGAACAGACCTCTTCATAGGTCGGGTTCGGCGTATGGCCGCCGGCATAGCCGGCTGCCGTGATAAGGATGCCGGAGCCCAGCTCCCAGAACTTGCGCTCGGCGCCCCAGAAGCAACCAAGCCCGAACACCGCCCGCTTCAGGCCTGCCGGATAGGGCGGCAGCAAACTGCGATGGTTGACGAAATGGGTCGAGGCGGTCGGAATCGGCGCAGCGCGCCCGGGCAGCGCCTCGGCTGCGCTGGGCAGTGCGGTGGTCTTGCGCATGAACAGCATGGATGTTCTCCACGTTAAGGAGACCGGCCAGCAACAGTCTCTCCATAAAGCCCGAGACGAGGCCCCGAGCCAACACCCCAAGCCAGTACAACAACCCAAACCAGTATAGGACTTTGCACGGCCGGCCGCATCCTGGTTACGCGGGTTCCGGGCTGCGGAAAAAGTCAGTCGCGCGAATAACCGATCAACGGCTTGCGGGGCCGGAATACCAGCATCAAGAGGATTCCAAGCACGCCAAGGACGGCGAACACCGGCTGGTCCAGGACGAGCCTGGCGACATCGGTCCAGAGCCATGGTGCGATGCCCTCGACCCAGGTGCGAACGGCTTGCTGGCTTGCCTGGTTGATGTCGTTCCAGAACTGGCCGAACCGCGTGAACCTCAGGTTCTGATCGGCGACCCAGCGCGCCCCGTCATAAACCATGAAAATGAATCCGCCGGCCAGCAGCAGCAGCCCCACCAGTCGGAAAAAACCGCGGATCATGCGTCACCCTTTGTCTGTCGCGCCCCCAAAACGCCCGTCAGCCAATACCGGGACGATTGGGGAAATTCAACCTCATCAGTACCTTATGAGCCCCGCGCGGCCTTACGGACCGGCCCTTTCGGCCTCAGAAAGCGTTGACGCTGCGAAACCCGGCCTCTATAAGGGCTTCGTTGGCGGCGGGCGCAATCCCGCCGCCGCTGTTCTTTGAGCGGCGCCGACTTTTGCTGGCAAGATCGCGAGCGATTGGCCTAAGGCAGCGGCATTCCTCAGGAACGTTTCCGAATAACCAGCAGCGTCGATCACGTGCTTCAAAGGCGGCCGGCGCGCTACTCCTGCGACTTCAGAATCGAGCGGTTACTGCCGAAGGATATTTGAGACCATGGCCAATACGACCTCAGCCAAGAAGGCGACGCGCAAGATTGCCCGCCGCACCCTGATCAACAAATCGCGCCGCACGCAGATGCGCGGCGCGGTGCGCAATGTCGAGGAAGCGATCAAGAGCGGTGATCGCGCCGCAGCATTGAAGGCGATGGCGCAGGCGGAGCCTGAATTGATGCAGGCCGCACAACGCAACATCATTCACAAGAACAATGCGAGCCGCAAAGTGTCGCGGCTGACGCATCAGATCGCAAAGCTCGCCAAGTAACTGGTTGCGGTAGCTGGTTGCGCAAGTTCGTTGCCGGCATCGGCAAGTGAGCCGATTGTGTCAATCACTCGCGATCAAGCGCTCGTGTGAGCTGATCAAAAAATTGTCGACCAAGCCCGGCCTCGCCGGGCTTTTTTCTGTTATATTCTCTGTCGAGCTCTTCCTTTACGTGCAGCAAGTGCAATTTTTGCGAGCCCGTATTTCTACTTGATGCAATTTTACCGCAGTTGAAACACCCTGCATCGCGATCACGCGTCGCTTGTCCGCACCGTAGACGGCATGGTGCCGGCTTTCGCGGAGCCCCGCCGAGCGGGAGTTACCCTGAAAAACAATCGCGAAAAACATCGCGTCGATAATTACTTATCCCCATAGTGACCCCCAGCGGTTGGAAAAGCGGCTCCCGCCCAAGCGAAGATAAATATTTTATGAAAATTTTTTGCGACTGCGATGAGAATTATGACACCCGCGATTCCTCGCGGTGATTCAAAAACTTGCTTTCCGAATGAGCAACCGCCCCCGCCCGGCGCTCACGGAGACTCGCTTTCCTCGTCACATCAGAGGATTGCGGGAAATCTCGCATCGTGTATTTCTAAAATGCTCGCAGCGCCCACGATCTTGAGACCAGCGCGGTTTTGGAAACGGGGCGGACGTGCAAATCGGCGGCGGTGTGCGCGTTGGCGACGCTTTCCAAGCGAATGTCGAATCGTGACTCATGGTGATAGAGTGACGATACTGTTGTGTCAAAATTTCTCAAGCGGGTCTTTGAAGCCCCGCTGTCTTTGAACAAGAGAAATCAGCAACAGTAATCCGGCAGGAGCTTCGGAGGCAGCCCGAGCGAGCGAGTAAGAGTCTGTAGGGGCTGAGATCCAGCGTAGCAGCCGAACGATTTTGTTCGGATGCGGCTGGCTTCGGAGCACACGTAGGTCGACAACTTGCCGTGAGCAATCGCGGTGAGACGGGGAGGTTGTTGTATGCTTTACGGAAACATCACGGTATTTGAACGACGGCCACTTTCCATTCAGGCCGCTGGCGGGGCGGCTCATTTCAACATCCGGAACAAGATCCGGCTTCAAAGGCGCAGCCCGGCACGTTCGCTGAGTATGCGCTGACCTCGCGGGGAACTTTCGGCTCCAATCATCGCTGATCTGATCGCGGCGCCATCGCGCCGAACGGATGAGCTTTGCCTGGAGCAGACCGCCCGCTTTGAGGTCACGCCGTGGCAAGAAATCTGCAACGGCGACTCGAAGCCAATATTACTCGTTTTGGAAAAGTTTTCAGGCAATGACAAATTCGGAACAGGATCGCTGGTCCCGCGTCAAAGGTCGGCTGCGTTCAACCGTGGGCGAAGACGTCTACACAAGCTGGTTCGCGCGCATGGACCTCGAGGGCGTGCAGCAGGAGAGCGTTCGTCTGTCGGTTCCAACCCGGTTCCTCAAGAGCTGGATTCAGGCCCACTATGCCGAGCGCGTGCTGTCGTGCTGGCAGGCGGAGATGCCGGAGGTACACCGGATCGATCTCACCGTGCGCACGGCAATGCGATGCGCGACTCCCGTCAAGGAGGCCCCGGCCCCGCTTGAAACCCGGCGCATGGAGCGTCCCGCGACCGAATTGCGCTCGACCGCGACCGTGCCGGTGTCCGCCAGCCATGATGCGCTTGGCGGCTCGCCGCTCGATCCCCGCCTGACCTTCGCAAGCTTCGTGGTCGGCCGCTCCAACACGCTGGCGCATGCGGCGGCGCGTCAGGTCGCGGAGGGACGGCGCGGCGATCCCGTGATGTTCAATCCGCTCTATATCCACGCCGGCGTCGGCCTCGGCAAAACCCATCTGCTGCAGGCGGTGACCTGGGCCGGCAACGCCGCCGGCGAACGCAAGGTGCTCTATCTCACAGCCGAAAAGTTCATGTACGGCTTCGTCGCGGCGCTGAAGACGCAGACGGCGCTGGCATTCAAGGAAGCGCTGCGCGGCATCGACGTGCTTGTGATCGACGATTTGCAGTTCCTGCAGGGCAAATCGACGCAGGCGGAGTTCTGCCACACCCTGAACGCGCTGATCGATGCCGGCCGGCAGGTGGTGATCGCGGCGGACCGTCCGCCGTCCGATCTGGAAAGCCTCGACGATCGCGTGCGCTCGCGGCTTGCCGGCGGGCTGGTGGTCGAAATAGCCGCGCTCGGCGAGGAATTGCGGCTCGGCATTCTCAAGTCGCGGGTCGCCGCAGCCCGGGTGCATCACGCGACTTTCGACGTCCCGGAGCCGGTGCTGGATTATCTCGCCCGCAGCATCACCCACAATGGCCGCGACCTCGAAGGCGCCATCAACCGCCTGCTCGCGCACTCCAAGCTCAACGCCCAGCCGGTGACGCTGGACATGGCCGAGCGCGAGGTGCGCGACCTGATCCGCCCGCAGGAGCCGAAGCGGATCAAGATCGAGGACATCCAGCGCGTGGTGGCGCGCCAATACAATGTCAGCCGCTCCGACCTGTTGTCGTCGCGCCGTACCGCCAATGTGGTTCGTCCGCGCCAGGTCGCGATGTATCTGGCCAAGACGCTGACCTTGCGCTCCTTGCCCGAGATCGGCCGCCGCTTCGGCGGGCGCGATCACACCACGGTGCTGCACGCGGTCCGCAAGATCGAGGCGCTGGTCGCCAAGGACACCGCGCTGTCCGAAGAGGTGGAATCGCTGAAGCGGCAGCTGCAGGAGTAGATCCGCGCCGCCCACCGCAATTCCGGGATGGGAAGATCGGTTTGTGCAAGGCGCCAGCGCCCTGCGCAAGCCCGGCCGGGCAGTTCCACCATTGGAAATGCCTCTCCCCGCTGTCCTGATTTGCAGGGGGAGAAAGCAGGCGGCCCGGCCCAAAAGCCAGGAAACGGAGCTGCGGTCCCTTGAACTTACGCCCCATCCGCGCCACTTTACCGTCCCCCGAAAGGCCTTAAACAGCAGGCTGGCGGGTGCCATCAGCCGCGGCGCATTCAACCCGCCCGGCGTTTCCACGACATGCTCTTGTTGGATCGGGCGGATATTGCATATGAAGGTCACCGTCGAACGCGCGCAACTCCTGAAGTCGCTAGGCCACGTCCACCGCGTGGTCGAACGCCGCAACACCATTCCGATCCTCGGCAACGTGCTGCTGCGCGCCGAAAATGCCCAACTGGCCTTGAAGGCGACCGACCTCGATCTCGAGGTCACCGAGACGCTGGCCGCTGAAATCGGAACCGGCGGCTCGACCACGGTGCCGGCACATATGTTCTACGACATCGTGCGTAAGCTGCCCGACGGCGCGCAGATCGTGCTCGAAGGCGACGGCGACCGCTCCGTGCTGGCGATCCGCGCCGGCCGTTCGCGTTTCACATTGCAGACCTTGCCGGAAAGCGATTTTCCGGATCTCGCCGCCGGTGAGATGACGCATACGTTCACGCTGGGCGCGGCCGACGTCAAACGGCTGATCGACCGCACGCAGTTCGCGATCTCGACCGAAGAAACCCGCTATTATCTGAACGGCATCTATCTGCACGCGGCCGGCAGCGCCAAGGCCGCCACCTTGCGCGCGGTCGCAACCGACGGGCACCGGCTCGCGCAGGTCGACATGCCGTTGCCGAAAGGCGCCGACGGCATGCCCGGCGTCATCGTGCCGCGCAAGACGGTCGGCGAAGTTCAGCGCCTGATCGAGGACAACGCCGCCGAGGTCTCAATCGAATTATCGCAAGGCAAGATCCGCTTCACCCTCGGCAACGTGGTGCTGACCTCCAAACTGATCGACGGCACCTTCCCCGACTATGGCCGCGTCATCCCGCAAGGCAACGACAAGGAACTGATCGTCGACAAGGGGGATTTCGCCGCCGCCGTCGACCGTGTGTCGACGATTTCGAGCGAACGGGGCCGCGCGGTGAAACTCGCGCTGTCCGCCGGAAAACTGGTGCTGTCGGTGACCAATCCGGATTCCGGAAGTGCGACCGAAGAACTCGAGGTTGAATACGTCGCCGACGCGCTCGATATCGGCTTCAACTCGCGCTATCTGCTCGACATCGCCGCCCAGATCGAGGGCGAGGTCGCGGT
>Ga0137412_10004214_pt1 | contig 11512 bp, 10 predicted proteins | sample CZODoug2_1_16fun_FD_122160 | JGI IMG/M metagenome (GOLD analysis project Ga0137412, IMG submission 122160) | Vadose zone soil fungal communities from Angelo Coast Range Reserve, California, USA - CZODoug2_1_16fungal (Hybrid Assembly) | ecosystem: Environmental > Terrestrial > Soil > Vadose zone...
ATCCTCCACTGCGGCTCGTCCTGCTGCGCCACGGCGAGTCCGACTGGAACCGCGAGAACCGCTTCACCGGCTGGACCGACGTCGATCTGTCGGCGAAAGGCATCGAGGAGGCGCGCGCCGCCGGCCGCAGCCTCGCCGCCGCGGGCCTGCGCTTCGACCTCGCCTTCACCTCGCTGCTGAAGCGCGCCATCCGCACCCTCTGGATCGGGCTCGAGGAGCTCGACCAGATGTGGCTGCCGGTGGAGAAGAGCTGGCGGCTGAACGAGCGCCATTACGGGGCGCTGCAGGGGCTCGACAAGGCCGAGATGGCGGCCAAGTTCGGCGAGAAGCAGGTGCTGGTCTGGCGCAGAAGCTACGATACTCCGCCGCCACCTCTCGAGAAAAGCGATTCAAGGTATGAGGGGAGCGATCCGCGCTACGCCGGGGTGACGGTGCCTCGCAGCGAATGCCTCAAGGACACCGTCGCGCGGTTCCTGCCCCACTGGCACGAGGTCATCGCCCCCGCCATCAAGAGCGGCAAACGCGTGGTCATCGCGGCGCACGGCAACAGCCTGCGGGCGCTGGTGAAATACCTCGACGGCATGTCCGACGACGACATCACCGGGCTCAACATTCCGACCGGTATTCCGCTGCGCTACGACCTGAACGCCGACATGCGCCCGCTGGTGGCCGGCGGCAGCTACCTCGACCCGGATGCGGCGGCCGCCGGCGCGGCCGCGGTGGCCAGCCAAGGCGCCAAATAAACGCCTGATCACAGCAACGGGGCAAACGCCGGGTGAACGGCCATCGAACACCTGTCTCTTTGCGTGTGACATGACCATTTTTGGCCTTGCGCTGCTGGGTTGGCGTTCACCGTATTTGTAAGCTTTTCACGTGACCGTGTTCTCGGCCCTGTCACTGGCCGGGGTTTTGTTCGTTACGGCCCTGGCCGTCGGATTCACCGTCGGCGCCCGATTGGCGCCGCGGGCGATCCTGCGACGGCAGCGAGTGACGGTCGAAGCGGCCGGAATCACCGTCGCGCAGATGCTCGAACGCATCGTTGCGCTGATGCCCCTGGGAGCCGCCGTCGTGGACCGGCACCGCGATGTGGTCTACCACAACGGCCGGGCCAAGGAGCTCGGCCTGGTCCGCGAGCGGCAGCTCGACGACGAGGCGTGGAAGGCGGCCCGCAAGACGCTGGCCGACGGCGCCGACGTCGAGTTCGACCTGTTGCCCGGCAAGCGCCAGGTGCCCGGACGCTCGGGTGTGTCGGTGCACGGACAGGCGCGACTGCTCAGCGAGGAAGATCGCCGGTTCGCCGTAGTCTTCGTCTACGACCACTCCGAATACGCCCGCATGGAGGCCACTCGACGCGACTTCGTGGCCAACGTCAGCCACGAGCTCAAGACGCCGGTCGGAGCGATGTCGGTGCTCGCCGAGGCGCTGCTGTCCTCGGCGGACGACCCCGAGACGGTGCGCCGGTTCGGTGAGAAGGTGCTCGTCGAAGCCACCCGGCTGGGCAACATGGTCAGCGAGCTGATCGAGCTGTCCAGGCTGCAGGGTGCCGAGCGCATGCCGGACATGGGCGCCGTCGACGTCGACTCCGTTGTCTCCGAGGCGATTTCGCGCCACAAAGTGCCTGCCGAGAACGCCGACATCATCGTGCGCACCGACGATGCCAGTGGCCTGCGGATGCACGGCGAACAAGCCCTGCTGGTCACCGCGCTGGCCAACCTGGTGTCCAACGCGATCGCCTACTCACCGCGCGGTTCGCTGGTGTCGCTCAGCCGGCGTCGCCGCGGCGACAACATCGAGATCTCCGTCACCGACCGGGGTATCGGGATCGATCGCAAAGACCAGGAGCGCGTCTTCGAGCGGTTCTTCCGCGCCGACAAGGCCCGCTCGCGAGCCACCGGCGGCACCGGCCTTGGACTGGCCATCGTCAAGCACGTCGCGGCCAACCACAACGGCAGCATCGGGCTGTGGAGCCAACTGGGCACCGGGTCGACGTTCACCTTGTCGATTCCGGCCTACGAGGGCGACTACGAGCCAGCCGAACTAACACCCGAGCGCGAAATGCGCCCCATGAAGCCCCAACGGGAGCCCCAACGAGAGGAAGAACTACACCGATGAGCAGTCTGCTGACGATGGAGGAGTTGCGCTCGTGACGAGTGTTCTGATCGTAGAGGACGAAGAATCGCTGGCTGATCCGCTCGCGTTTCTGCTCCGCAAGGAAGGCTTCGAGGCCACCGTCGTGACCGACGGCCAGTCCGCGCTGGCCGAGTTCGATCGCGCCGGTGCCGACATCGTGCTGCTTGACCTGATGTTGCCGGGTATGTCGGGCACTGATGTGTGCAAGCAACTGCGGTCGCGTTCCAGCGTCCCGGTGATCATGGTGACGGCGCGTGACAGCGAAATCGACAAGGTGGTCGGGCTCGAACTGGGCGCCGATGACTATGTCACCAAACCGTATTCGGCGCGCGAGCTGATCGCCCGGATCCGCGCGGTGCTGCGCCGCGGCGGTGACGACGACTCCGAGATCACCGACGGCGTGCTGGAATCCGGTCCGGTGCGCATGGACGTCGAGCGTCATGTCGTATCGGTCAACGGTGAGGCAATCACGTTGCCGCTCAAGGAATTCGACCTACTCGAATACCTGATGCGTAACAGCGGCCGGGTGCTCACTCGTGGCCAGTTGATCGACCGGGTGTGGGGTGCCGACTACGTCGGCGACACCAAGACGCTCGACGTACACGTCAAGCGGCTCCGGTCCAAGATCGAGTCCGACCCGGCCAACCCGATCCATCTGGTGACGGTGCGCGGCCTGGGTTACAAGCTGGACGGCTGAGACGGCAGGCGGGCCGCTATTCGGCGGCCCGCGTTGCCGGATGCACCGCGATGAGGCCTAAACCGCTGCGCCGCTTGCACATTGCGGCGAGTTCGGCGTAGGCCTTCTCGCCGAGCAACTCGGTGAGTTCTGGACCCATGCTCACCCACACTTGCTCGGCGCCGACGTGGGCGGCCGGGTCGCCGGTGCAGTACCAGTGCAGGTCGGCGCCGCCGGCGCCCCAGCCGCGGCGGTCGTATTCGGTGACGGTGGTCTTGAGGATCTCGGTGCCGTCCGGCCGCGTCACCCATTCCTGGCTACGGCGGATCGGCAACTGCCAGCAGACGTCCGGTTTCATCGTCAGCGGTTGCACGCCGAGCTTGATCGCCTTGGTGTGCAGTGCGCAGCCCTGTCCATTGTGGAAGTCGGGCCGGTTCAAGAAGATGCACGCGCCCTTGTATTTACGGGTGCGGAACTGCTCTTCGCCCTCGTGCTCGTCGAGTTCGAGATAACCCTTGCGGCCCAAGCCTTTTTCGCGGAACTGCCAGTCGGCGTCGGTGAGCTTGGTCACAGCGTCGTCCAGGCGGGCCCGGTCGTCGTCGTCGGACAAGAACGCGCCGTGCGAGCAGCAGCCGTCGTCGGGACGGTCTTCGACGGTGCCCTGACACGCCGGCGTACCGAACACGCACGTCCAGCGGGACAGCAGCCAGGTCAGATCGGCGGCGATCAGGTGCTCGGGATTGTCCGGGTCGTAGAACTCCACCCACTCACGCGCGAAGTCCAATTCGACTTCACCGGGATGATCTGACTGCGCACTCGCCACAGTTTTCACGGTAGACGGTGGATGTCGGTCGTGGTGGTTAGCGTGGCCGGACCCGGCGAATTTGTCCGGCTTCTGCTCGTGCCGCTGCCCGGTCCGCATCGGCGCCGGACTAGTGCCGATTGCCCGACTCCTCCTCGCGCCGCTCGCGGCGCGCATCGTCGTCGGGCTAGGTTGTGTCTCGTGCGCTTAGGTGTTCTTGACGTTGGCAGCAACACGGTCAACCTGCTCGTGGTGGATGCCCGCCGCGGCGGGCATCCGACGCCGATGAGCTCGACCAAGGCCACACTGCGGCTGGCCGAGTCGATCGACAACTCCGGCAAGATCACCCGCAAGGGCGCCGACAAGCTGATCGAGACGATCGAGGAGTTCGAAAAGATCGCCGACAGCTCGGGCTGCGCCGAACTTATGGCGTTCGCCACGTCGGCCGTGCGCGACGCCAAGAACTCCGACGATCTGCTGACCCGGGTCCGCAAAGAGACCGGTGTGCAGCTGCAGGTGCTGCGCGGTGTCGACGAGTCGCGGCTGACCTTCCTGGCGGTTCGCCGCTGGTACGGGTGGAGCGCGGGGCGGATCATCAACCTCGACATCGGCGGCGGCTCGCTGGAGTTGTCCAACGGCGTCGACGAGGAGCCCGAAGTCGCGATGTCGCTGCCGCTGGGGGCCGGACGGCTGACCCGCGAATGGCTCAACGACGACCCGCCCGGCCGGCGCCGGGTCGGGATGCTGCGCGACTGGCTGGACGCCGAACTGGCCGACGCCGCAGCCAAAATGCTCGACGCCGGCAGCCCCGACCTCGCGGTGGCAACCTCGAAGACGTTTCGTTCGCTGGCCCGGCTGACCGGCGCGGCGCCGTCGGCCGCGGGACCGCGCGTTAAGAGAACGCTAACGGCGAATGGCCTCAGACAACTCATATCTTTCATATCTAGGATGACGACCGCTGACCGTGCAGAACTGGAAGGGGTGAGCGCCGAGCGAGCGCCGCAAATTGTGGCGGGAGCTTTGGTCGCGGAGGCAAGTATGCGAGCGCTTTCGATAGAGACGGTGGACATTTGCCCGTGGGCGCTACGGGAGGGCCTCATTCTTCGCAAACTCGATAGCGAAGCTGACGGCACCGCCTTCGTAGAGACTTCCGTGCGAGATGCTGGTAATCAGCGAGCCAATCGGAATGGTGGCAAGAAATGACCGGACCAAACGACACCGCCCGACCCATCTCGGTCGCCGAGTTGCTGGCCAAAAACGGCACCCTGGGCGCCCCGGCTCCGGCCCGCCGCCGTCGTCGCCGCGGAAATTCCGACGCGGTGACCGTGGCCGAACTGACCGGCGAGATCCCCATCATCACCGACGACATGGAGCCCGAGCAACGGGGTCCGCGATCGCATGTCCACCGGGCCCACGGAACCGCTCACGTCGACGATGAGGTTGCCGAGACGCCTGCCGACGAGCCGGTCGAGAAGTCGTCGTACTGGTCTGAACCCGAGCCGCGCTGGCCGGCATCCGCGCCGCCCCGTCCGCGCGAATCGGCGCCCGAGCAGCGCGAGGCACGGCTCCAGCGCAGCTCCTATCCACGCCCGGCGCGCACCAACGGGCGACCCGCGGCCGATCGCGTTGAGGCGCTCGACGACAAGTCGCCGGACCGGGCCGGCGCCGAGGGCATGAAGCCCGATCCGCTCGAGGATTACGCGGGCATGTCGGTGGACGTGATGGACACCGACGTCCGAGACGCCGAGCCGGTCATTGAAGACTCCGCGTATGTGCGCTCGTACCTACAGTCCGCCGGCAACGACGTCGACTCACGCGGTGCGGGCTACCACGACATCGCCGACGTCGCCGAGGAAGAGGACTACCCAGAAGACGGCGACGATCACGGTGAGTCGCACACCTGGTCCCGCTCGGAAAGCATGCGGTTCGGCGGAATGGTTGTGCTGCAATCGTTTTTGGCTGTCGCCTTCGGCGCGGGGTTGTTCATCGCGTTCGACCAGCTATGGCGGTGGAACAACATCGTCGCGCTGGTGCTCTCGGTGCTCGTCATCCTTGGCCTGGTGGTCGGTGTGCGGGTGGTGCGTAAGACCGAGGACATCGGCAGCACGCTGATCGCCGTGGCGGTGGGGGCACTGGTCACACTGGGGCCCTTAGCGTTGTTGCAATCCGGCTAGGCCGCAACAGAATCCACGTGCGCCCAGCTATCAAAGTCGGTCTGTCGACGGCCTCGGTCTATCCAGAGAAGACCGAGGCCGCTTTCGAGTACGCGGCCAACCTCGGTTACGACGGCGTCGAGCTGATGGTGTGGGGCGAGTCGGTCAGCCAGGACATCGGCGCGGTGGCCAAACTCTCACAGCGCTACCGGATGCCGGTGCTGTCGGTGCATGCGCCGTGTCTGCTGATCTCACAGCGGGTGTGGGGGGCCAACCCGATTTCCAAGCTAGATCGCAGCGTGCGGGCCGCTGAGAAGCTCGGCGCCCAAACCGTTGTCGTGCACCCGCCGTTTCGCTGGCAGCGCCGCTACGTCGAAGGCTTCACCGAGCAGGTCGCGGAGCTCGAGGCATCCAGCGACGTGCTGGTGGCCGTGGAGAACATGTTCCCGTTCCGCGCCGACCGGCTCTTCGGTTCCGGGCAGACGATGGAGCGGATGCGCCGGCGCGGCGGCGGACCTGGGCCCGGCATCTCCGCGTTCGCCCCGTCCTACGACCCGCTGGACGGCGAGCACGCGCACTACACGCTGGACCTGTCGCACAGCGCGACGGCGGGCACCGACGCGCTGGATATGGCGGAGCGGATGGGCTCCGGCCTGGTGCACCTGCATCTGTGCGACGGCTCCGGCCTGCCCGCCGACGAGCACCTGGCGCCGGGCCGCGGCAACCAGCCGACGGTCGAGGTCTGCCAGCTGTTGGCCGCCGGCGACTTCGCCGGCCACGTCGTGCTAGAGGTGTCCACGTCGTCAGCGCGGTCAGCCCACGAGCGCCAGGCCATCCTGGCCGAGTCGTTGCAATTCGCCCGCACGCACCTGTTGCGTTGACGCCGCCGACGACGATGCAGAAGAGGAGAGCGCGAATGAGGTGGGGGCACGCCCCCTCGCCGCGGTGCGGCTGGAGGTACCCCCACCCGCTTGCGGGGGAGAGCGGCGCCGTGAACCCCGAAGGATATTCGACAAGTTGACCGCGTTATTCACCGCCGCGATGGAGCTCCGCGAGATCGACTCCGACGGCGTGCACAACGTCTACGAGGGCGAGCTGAACAAGCATTGGACCATCGGGCCTAAGGTGCACGGCGGGGCGATGGTTGCGTTGTGCGCCAAGGCCGCTCGCACCGCCCACGGCGGACCCGTTGAGCCGGTTGCGGTTTCGGCCAGCTTCCTGTGGGCACCCGATCCCGGCCCGATGCGGCTGGTGACGTCGATGCGCAAGCGCGGACGCAGGATCAGCGTCGTCGACGTCGATCTGACCCAGGGCGATCGCACTGCCGTGCACGCGGTGGTCACGCTCGGCGAGCCGGAGCATCTGGTGCCGCCGCTGCTGTCGGCCAACCCCGCGGTGGGCCTGATGGATCCCGAGCCGCCCGATGACGTGCTGCCGATCGGCCCCGGCCACCGGCTGGCCGGGCTGGTGAACCTGGCCGAGGGCTGCGAGGTGCGGACGCTGACCTCGACACTGGGCATCTCCACCGACGGCCGGCCGCCCGTGATCCAGAACTGGGTGCGCCCGCGTGACGTCGCACCCGACGTGCTGTTCGCGTTGATGTGCGGAGACATATCGGCGCCGGTGAGTTTCGCCGTCGATCGCACCGGCTGGGCGCCGACTGTCCAGCTCACCGCCTACCTGCGGGGTCTGCCGGCCGACGGCTGGCTGCGGGTGGTCTGCACGTGCGTGCAGATCGGCCAGGACTGGTTCGACGAAGACCACACCGTCGTCGACTCCGCGGGCCGCATCGTGGTGCAAAGCCGCCAGCTGGCGATGGTCCCCGCGCCCTAACGACAAAACCCGCGGGTGTCTGAGATGCTGATCGACATGGCCAGAATCGCGCTCGTCGGTGGGGGGAGCATGGGCGAAGCCCTGCTGTCGGGCTTGCTGCGGGCCGGACGACAGGTCAAGGACCTCGTGGTCGCCGAGCGCATGCCGGACCGCGCCCGCTACCTCGCCGAAACGTACGGCGTGCTGGTCACGTCGCTGCCCGATGCGGTGGACAACGCGACGTTCGTCATCATCGCGGTCAAACCCTCCGACGTCGGCCCGGTGGTCGGTGAGATCGCCAAGGTCGCCGCGGAAGCCGACCACGACAGCCCGGATCGGGTGTTCATCACCGTCGCTGCCGGGGTCACGACGACCTACCTCGAATCCAAGCTGCTGGCCGGGACGCCGGTGGTCCGGGTGATGCCCAATGCGCCGGCGTTGGTCGGCGCGGGTATCAGCGCCATGGCTGCAGGCCGTTTTGCGACCCCTGAGCAGCTCAAGGAGGTCGCAGCGCTGTTCGACTCGGTAGGAGCGGTGCTGACGGTCCCCGAGGAGCACCTGGACGCTGTGACGGCTGTTTCCGGTTCGGGCCCCGCGTACTTCTTCTTGATGATCGAGGCGTTGGTGGACGCCGGGGTCGGGGTGGGGCTGAATCGTGCGGTGGCCACCGAGTTGGTGGCGCAGACGATGGCCGGCTCGGCGGCGCTGTTGCTGGACCGGATGGAGCAGGACCGTGGAGCGGGCACCGACTCGGGGCGCGACCTGTCGCTGGACACCACCGCGGCGCGGCTGCGTTCGATTGTTACCTCGCCTGGGGGCACTACTGCGGCTGCGCTGCGGGAATTGGAAAAGCACGGTTTGCGGACGGCTGTCGATGAGGCCGTACGGGCCGCAAAAACACGCTCTGAGCAGCTAAGAATTACACCCGAGTAATTTATAGAATTTTATTTATTTGCCACCACCCGTCGCAATAACCACACTAGTCCCGCTATTCTCCTTGTTGGTATGCACCTGTGGGTGCCGGCGGAGGGGAAGCCGCTGGGACTGCAGGAGCCTGATTGATTGGGTTGCGATGACGTCTATGAACGGGCCATCGGCTGGCGGTAAATCGGGACGAGACACGGGTTCCGCAGACGGCCAGCAGCCCCGGACGCAATTCCTGACGGTTGCTGAAGTGGCGGCACTGATGCGGGTCAGCAAGATGACGGTCTACCGGCTGGTTCACAACGGTGAGCTGCCCGCGGTCCGCGTCGGGCGATCCTTCCGCGTGCACGCGAAGGCCGTGCACGACATGCTGGAGACCTCCTACTTCGACGCTGGATAGCGTTGGCGGTGCGGGACTGCGGGCCACTGCGTGTCCCGGCGCATCCGGAACACCCCGGGTGCGCTTTGTGATGTCCTCATGAGCCACTGACCGCTGCGCCGGATTTGGGTGCCGCATCGGCTTTGGTGTTCGATGTGCCAACCCGGGTAGAGTGACCGGGTTATTGCACATGCCCGGCCATGGCGGACTCGGGCCGCCACACAGATAGCGGAGTTATGGGTTCAGTAATCAAGAAGCGGCGCAAGCGGATGTCGAAGAAGAAGCACCGTAAGCTGCTTCGCCGTACGCGGGTGCAGCGCAGAAAACTCGGTAAGTAACTCCATCGATTGCTGCCGTGGTTCGCAACAGATGCCGCGGCAGGGCGAGGTCGCTAGGCTAATTTGGTGGATTCGTCGAATGGTCAAACAGGCACCGGAACTGAGACCGTTCACTATCCCAAAGTCGTGCTGGTCACCGGCGCGTGCCGGTTTCTGGGCGGCTATTTGACGGCGCGACTAGTGCAGAACCCGATGATCAACCGGATCATCGCGGTCGACGCGGTCGCACCCAGCAAGGACATGCTGCGGCGGATGGGTCGCGCCGAATTCGTCCGCGCAGATATCCGCAACCCCTTTGTCGCCAAGGTGATCCGAAACGGCGAAGTCGACACTGTGGTTCACGCGGCAGCGGCGTCATTCGCGCCGCGTTCCGGCGGCGGGGCGGCGTTGAAGGAAATCAACGTGCTCGGCGCGATGCAGCTGTTCGCCGCCTGCCAGAACACGCCGTCGGTGCGTCGCGTCGTGCTGAAGTCGACCTCGGAGGTTTACGGGTCCAGCGCGCATGATCCGGTGCTGTTCACCGAGGACAGCAGCAGTCGCCGTCCGTTCGGGGAAGGCTTTCCAAAAGACAGCCTCGACATCGAGGGTTACACCCGCGGGCTGGGTCGGCGCCGGCCCGACATCTCGGTGACCATCCTGCGGCTGGCCAACATGATCGGTCCGGCGATGGAGACCACGCTGTCGCGGTACCTGGCCGGGCCGTTGGTCCCGACGGTTCTCGGCCGCGACGCCCGGCTGCAGCTGCTGCACGAGCAGGACGCGCTCGGTGCCTTGGAGCGGGCCGTGATGGTCGGCAAGTCCGGCACCTTCAATATCGGCGCCAGCGGGATCATCATGTTGTCGCAGGCGATCCGACGGGCGGGCCGAGTTGCGCTGCCGGTACCGGGATTTGGTCTCGCGGCGCTTGATTCGCTACGCAAGGCCAACCGCTACCTCGAGATCAACCGCGAGCAACTCGGTTACTTGAGCTACGGCCGAGTGATGGACACCACCCGGATGGAACAAGAGCTCGGATACCACCCGAAGTGGTCGACTGCGGAGGCTTTTGACGATTATGTGCGCGGCCGAGGTTTGACTCCCATTATCGACCCTGAATGGGTACGCTCGATCGAGGGCCGTGCCGTAGCAGCAGCGCAGCGCTTTGGTGGCCGATCCACAATCAACTAAGGGCGGGGGGAGGTTTACTAATGGCGGGCGATTCAAAGGCGAAAGTCATTCCGCTGCACGGGAATTCAGGTCGTGCGGCGGCTCAGCGGCGTGCCGGGCAACGTACGCAGACCTCTCGCCAACATCCCTCACTCCTCTCCGAACCCGACACCCGCGCATCCGCCGACGAGATTGCCGCCGTCGTACGCGAAATCGATCAGCACCGTCGCGGTGCGGCCAGTCGATCCGGTGGGGAACAGCCGAACAACGAGCTCGCGAAAAAGGTCAATGCCGTCGCCGACTTTCTGCGGCACCGGCTCACCGGCGACTACAGCGTCGACGAGTTCGGTTTCGACCCGCACTTCAACGATGCGATCGTGCGGCCGCTGCTCAGGTTCTTCTTCAAGTCGTGGTTCCGGGTCGAGGTCAGCGGCATCGAGCATCTCCCCGACACCGGCGCGGGCTTGGTGGTGGCCAACCACGCCGGCGTGCTGCCCTTCGACGGGCTGATGGCCTCGGTGGCCGTGCATGACGAGCATCCCGCGCACCGGGATCTGCGGCTGCTGGCCGCCGACATGGTGTTCGACCTGCCGATGGTGAGCGCGGCGGCCCGCAAGGCCGGGCACACCATGGCGTGCACCGCTGACGCGCACCGGTTGCTGGCCGCGGGTGAACTGACCGCGGTGTTCCCCGAGGGCTACAAGGGTCTGGGTAAGCGCTTCAAGGACCGCTACAAGTTGCAGCGCTTCGGCCGCGGCGGCTTCGTGGCGGCCGCCCTGCGCGCCAAGGCGCCGATCATCCCGTGCTCGATCGTCGGCTCGGAGGAGATCTACCCGAAGCTGGCCGACATCAAGCCGCTGGCCCGGCTGCTCAACCTGCCGTATTTCCCGGTGACCCCGCTGTTCCCGCACCTCGGCCTGCTCGGTGCGGTGCCGCTGCCCTCGAAGTGGTACATCGAATTCGGCACCCCGATCGCCACCACCGGCTACGAGGCCGAGGCCGCCGACGACCCGATGACGATGTTCGAGGTCACCGACCAGGTCCGCGAGACCATCCAGCAGACCCTCTACCAGTTGCTCGCCAACCGCAGGAACGCCTTCCTCGGCTGACCGCTACGCGCCGCCCGCCGAGGTTTGCTTGGCAATCATTCTC
>Ga0137412_10004215_pt1 | contig 11511 bp, 8 predicted proteins | sample CZODoug2_1_16fun_FD_122160 | JGI IMG/M metagenome (GOLD analysis project Ga0137412, IMG submission 122160) | Vadose zone soil fungal communities from Angelo Coast Range Reserve, California, USA - CZODoug2_1_16fungal (Hybrid Assembly) | ecosystem: Environmental > Terrestrial > Soil > Vadose zone...
CACTCGAGCAGCCGTGCGGTGTCCCGCACCTCAGTCTCCCGCGGTTCGGTGCTCGGCGGGGCTGTGCCCGGGGGCCGGGTGCCCAGCTCGGCCGCCACCCGCAGTGCGGTCGCCGCCATCCGGTCCCGGTCCTCGGTCACCTCGCGGAGATCACCGAGCACCCGCCGCAGCTCGGCGACCAGATCATCGAGCTCGTCCGCCGGGAACGGCTCCAGCTCCAGGTGCATCCAGGTCTCGGCCAGCACGCCCGGCCCGGCCGGGCCGACCCCGTTCACCGGGCCGGCCGGGCCCGTCTGGACCGTCTGCGCCGCCGCGGCGAACACCTCGAGCAGCTCACCGTCCAGCGCCCTGCGGACCAGCACCGTCGGATGGATCACCCGGCGCACCCGGCCACCGACCCGACCGACACCGGCCAGCACCGACTCGACCAGGTACGCCATGTCGTCCGTGACGATCTCGACCAGCGGCGCGGCACCGTCGGAGGTGCGGGCCGCGACGGCGGGCGCGCCGGGCACCCGGTTGGCGGCGAGTGCCCGGGCCGCCCTGGCCGCATCCAGCAACGCGGCCTCGCCCTGGGCCGGGCTGTCCGTGCCGAGCCCATCGGGTGGCGCGTGCTCGGCGTAGCGCCGGGCGAGTTCGGCCAGCTCAGCGCCGACCGCACCCGGTGCGGCCGTGCTGAGCTGGCGGGCCTGCATCGCGCTGGTTATACCCCCGCCAGGTGGGCGACGCCATGCGCTACTCAGGCACTACCCGCCAAGCGGTCGGCGGTTCAGCGGTTCAGCGTGCCGGCGGTCAGCGGTTCAGCGTGCAGGGCAGCTTCTTCACCGCCGACATGAAGTTCCCGACCAGGTAGGTCGGCTCCCCCACCTCGAGGTTCGGCACCCGGTGCAGGAGCTCGTCCCAGACCGCGCGCAGCTGGGTCCTGGCCAGCATGTTGCCCAGGCAGAAGTGCGGGCCGCCGCCGCCGAAGCCGACATGGTTGTTCGGGGTGCGCAGCACGTCGAACCGGTCGGGGTCGCTGAACACCGACTCGTCCCGGTTGCCCGACGAGTAGAACATCACCACCCAGTCACCCTCGCGGATGTCCTGCCCGTGCAGCTCGATGTCACGGGCCGCGGTGCGGCGGAAGGTCATCACCGGGGTGGCCCACCTGATGAACTCCTCCACGGCGGTGCCGATCCGGCCGGGGAAGTCCGTGAGCAGCCGGGCCCGCTCGCCCGGGAACTCGGTGAAGGCCATCGCGGTGTGGCTGATCGTGTTGCGGGTGGTGTCGTTGCCGGCCACCGAGAGCAGCACGAAGAACGCGCCGATCTCCTCGTCGGTGAGCCGTTGGCCGTCCACTTCGGCCTGCACCAGGCTGGTCATCAGGTCGTCTTGGGGGGAGGCCCGGCGGCTGGCCGCGAGCTCCTTGCTGATGCCGTGCAGCGTCATCAGCGACTGGAACAGCAGCTGCGCGGGCTCCAGGTCCCCCCGGACGTCGTCGTCGGCCCAGGAGACCATGCCGTCGGCCGCGTGGGTCGCCGCGTCCCGGCTCTCCGGGGACAGCCCCACCATCTCGAAGATGGTCCACATCGGCAGTCGGCGGGCCAACTGATCCACCAGGTCGCAGTCACCGGCCTCGATCAGCTCGCCGACCAGCCGGTTGGCCTGGCCGCGGATCTGCTCCTCGATGACCTTCACCCGGCGTGGCGTGAACGCCGAGCTGACCAGCCTGCGCAGCTGGGTGTGCCTCGGCGCGTCCATCGCCAGGAACGACTGGGCGCTGTCCAACAGCTCCTGTGGGACCGCCTCCAGGATCACGCCGCGGCCGGAGACGAACGTGTCGGTGTTCTTGCTGATCGAGACGATGTCGGCGTGCCGGGTGACCGCCCAGAAGCCGCCACCCTCGGTCTGGGGCAACATCGAGCCCTCGGCGGGCGGGTGCCAGCTGATCGGTCGCCGCGCGCGCAGCTCCCGGAAGCTCGCCTCACGCTCCTGGGGAGTCTGTCGCCAGAACGACAGCGGGGCGAGCGACACCGGGTCGTAGTCCGGGCGAGTGGCCGTCACGGGCATCCTTGACCTCCGGCACTTTTTAATCTGTGTTAACCAGCAGAGCGCAGCTCACCACGTGCCCATCGAGGTGTCAAGACGGAGCGCGGTCACCGCATAGGATGGATGCCGTGCCGAAACAGCGTTCCGTACGCACCGACGAGCGCACCCGTACCGAGCCGTCCAAGTCGGAACGCACCCGGGAGCGGATCCTCGACGCCGCGGCCAAGGTGCTCAACCGCAACGGCTACGCCGGCACCCGGCTCTCCGACATCGCCGAGCTCGCCCAGGTGCAGGCCCCGGCGCTGTACTACTACTTCTCCTCCCGCGAGGAACTGATCGAAGAGGTCGTCACGCTGGGCATGGCGCGGGCGCTCGAGCATGTCACCGAGGCCCTGGCCGCGCTGCCGGCGAACGCCAGCCGGCTGGACCGGATCTGTGCGGCGGTCGGCGCCCACCTCGAGGTGGTGCTGCGGCTGTCCGACTACGCCTCGGCGGCGATCCGCAACGGCCCGCAGCTGCCCTCGGACCTTCGCGAGCGGCAGCTCGTGGAGCAGCGCACCTACGGCGATGTCTGGCGCCGGCTCATCGACGAGGCGCGAGCCGCCGGCGAGATCCATCCCGACCTGGACCCCCGGGCGGCCCGGATGCTGATCATCGGCGGGCTGAACTGGGCCACCGAGTGGTGGAACCCGAACCGGGGCTCCCTGCGCACCGTGATCAACACCGCCCAGCTGCTCACCAGGCAGGGACTGGCCGCGCCCGTCGCCTAGACCGCGCCCGTCGCCTATGCCTTTAAGCGGTACGGCGGCGGGGCCGGCGGGTGGACCGCAGCGGTGGTTCGACCTGGTTCGCCGCGTCGACCGCACTGGTCAGCTCGAGCACGGTGCGGGCGACCAGTCGGGGGTCGTCGTACATCGGCAGGTGCCCCACGCCGGGCAGCAGGCTGAACTCCGCGCCCGGCACGAGCTCGCGCATCGGCCGGCCGAAACGGCGGTACGAGATGACCCGGTCACGGCGGGCCCAGGCGATCCGGACCGGGCAGTGCGCCACGTCGAACGGCGCCAGCCCGGACACCTCAAGCCCCGAGCGGAACATCGCTTCGAACATCTCGCAGCCGACCATGTCGGCGATCATCTCGCGCACGTCGTCGGCGGGAATGTGTCCGGGATGGGCGGCCACCCTGGTCAGCCCGAGGTGCTGCAGGACCCGGTTGCGGACCAGCGGGCCGAGCATGGGGTTGCCCAGCACGGCGTGCGCGGTGTGGAACAGCGCAACGAGCCGCTCGAAGTCGCGGGGGTGGCGCCAGGCGCCGGCCGGTGAGAACGCGACGACCGAACGCGCCCGGCCCCGGCGGGCCAGCTCCAGGGCGACCCAGCCGCCGAGCGAGTTGCCGACCAGGTGCGCGGTCTCGATGCCGGCCTCGTCGAACTGGTCGCACAGCTGGTCGACGATGGCGGTCATGCCGGGGGTGGCGTCGGGTCGCAGACTGGGCCCGCCCCGGTGACCGGTCAGGGTGGGCGCGAACACGTCGTGCCGGCCGACCAGGAACGGCAGCACGGGCCGCCAGGCGCGCCAGGACATCGTCGCGCCGTGCAGCAGCACCAGCGGGGTGCCTCGGCCGCCGCGGTAGCTCGGGGTGAGGCTCTCGGGGAGCTCGGGGACCTGGCCGGCCAGGGACAGCATGGTCATGGCGTCATCGCCTCCGCCCTGTTACGCCGACGCCCGGGGTGGCGGTGAGGCGTGCCCGGTCGGCCGAGTAGCTGGTGTTACGTGGACGTTAAGTGAATGGGGAGTAACTAAGCAAGAGGCGACGACCGGATACGTTCGCTCTCATCCACTTGGATTACCGGCACGTTACGCACCGTGCCCGAAGTCCAGCCCATAACCAGGTTTAAACCCGGCACCAGCCGCTCCGGGGCACGGCCGCCCGGGCTGACACACCCCGTCCAGGGCTGACACACGCCGTCCAGCGCCGACGCACACACGACGCCTGGCCTTCGCACACACCGTTCGGACGTGGCACACGGGTTAGAACTCATGTGCCACGTCCGAACGGTGTGTGCCAACACCACGACCTGTGTGCCGGCGCCACACGCTGAGTGCGCCGTCCACGCGCCGTGCGTCAGCTCCACAGCCCGTGTGCCTGCACCACACGCCGTGCGCCGGCGCCGGTCAGGAGGCCGTGTCCGCCAGGTAGCGGCGTTTGAGCTCGTGCTTGACAAGTTTGCCGGTGGGGGTGCGGGGGAGGTCGGCGACGAACTCGACGGTGCGGGGTGCCTTGAAACGGGCGATCCGGGCGCGGACGAAGTCGATGATCTCCCGCTCCAGCTCCGGTCCGCCCGTCACCCCCGGAGCCGGCTGCACGAACGCCTTGACCGCCTCGCCCATCTCCTCGTCGGGCACGCCGATCACGGCGACGTCCAGCACGGCCGGGTGCAGCGCGAGCACGTTCTCGATCTCCTGCGGGTAGATGTTCACCCCGCCGGAGATGATCATGAACGCCTTGCGGTCGGTGAGGAACAGGTAGCCGTCGGCGTCGACCCGGCCGATGTCGCCCACCGTGGTCCACGTCGGGTGCGTCGGGTGCTGCGCGGCGCGCGTCTTCGCCGGGTCGTTGTGGTACTCGAACGGCAGCACGTCGCGCTCGAAGTAGACCGTGCCCACGTCGCCGACCGGGACCTCCGTGCCGTCGTCGGCGCAGATCCGCAGCACGCCGACCACCGCCTTACCCACCGAACCCGGTTTCGCCAGCCACTGCGCACTGTTGATCATCGTCATGCCGTGCCCCTCGGTACCGGCGTAGTACTCGACCAGCACCGGCCCCCACCAGTCGATCATCTTGCGCTTGACCTCGACCGGGCACGGCGCGGCGGCGTGGATCGCCAGCGTCAGGCTCGACACGTCGTACCCGGCGCGCACCTCGTCGTCCAGCTTGAGCATCCGGATGAACATCGTCGGCACGAACTGGCCGGCGGTGACCCGGTGCTCGGCGATCGCGGCCAGCGTGCCCACCGGGTCGAACCGCTCGGTCAGCACCACGGTGCCGCCGAGCCCCTGGATCGCCCCGCACCAGCGCAGCGGGGCCGCGTGGTACAGCGGCGCCGGCGATAGGTAGACCGTGTCCGGCCCCAGCCCGAACACCGCGCCGGCCAGGTGCGTGACCATCTCCCCGGGCTCATGCACCTGGCGGTCCGGCAGCGGCGAGCGGATCCCCTTCGGCCGCCCCGTGGTGCCCGAGGAGTAGAGCATCGTGGCCCCGCTCGGCTCGTCGGCCAGCGGCTCGGCGGAGGCGGCCGCCAGCGTCGCGGCGTAGTCCCCGTGCCCGGCCACGGGTCCCCCGAAGGCGAGTCGCAGCGTCACCCCCGAGGTCAGCGGCACGATCGCCTCGGCCAGCTCACGCTTCGCGGCGGCGGCCACCAGCGCGCGGGCGCCCGAGTCGTTGACGATGTAGGCCACCTCGTCCGGGGCGAGGTGGTGGTTCACCGCGGTGATGTAGAGCCCGGAGCGCAGCGCCGCCCAGTAGACCTCGAAGCAGCGCAGGTCGTTGTCGCTGAGCAGGCCGAGCACGTCCCCGGGACGCAGGCCGGCGTCCCACAGCGCGTGTGCCAGCCGGGTCGACCGCTCGTCCAGCTCGGCGTAGCTGAGCTCCTCGCCGGTGTCGGCCAGCCGGGCGGCGATCTTGTCCGGGGTCAGCAGCGCGTGCGTGCGTGGGTACATCCACGAACCTCCTGGAAGCTCGGCGCGGCCGGCGGTGGCCCACCCGGTCTATATTCTATTTGAAATTAAACTCTGCCAGATCGAAGCTGGACCGAAGCCGGATCGAAGGAGCCAGGTGAGCGTAGCCACCGAGTCGCCCGGCTGGGCGCTCGTCGCCGGCGGCTCGGGCGGCATCGGCGCGGCCACCGCCGTGCTGCTCGCGGAGGACGGCTGGGACGTCGCGCTGACCTACCACCGCAACGCCGAGCCGGCCGAGTGGGCGGCCGAGGCGGTCCGCGCCGTAGGCCGCCAGGCCCGGGTCACCCAGCTCGACCTGACCGACGCGGCGCGCACCGCCGAGGTAGTACGCACGGTGGTCGCCCCGGAGCCGTTGGCCGGGGTCGTCTGCGCGGCCGGGCCGCACATCACCATGGGCTACGTCTCGACGCTGCCCGTCGCCGCGTTCGCCGACCAGCTGCTCGCCGACGCCGCCGCCACGTTCCACCTGCTGCAGCCGGCCCTGCCGCAGCTGCGCGAGACCGGTGGCGCGATCGTCGCGGTGACCACGGTGGCGCTGGACCGCTACCCGAAGCGCGACGTGCTCTCGTCGGCGCCGAAGGCCGCCGTGCAGGCCACCGTGCGCGCCATCGCGGCCGAGGAGGGCCGCTACGGGGTGCGGGCGAACTGCGTCGCGGTCGGCGTCGTCGAGGGCGAGGGCATGTGGCGCGAGCTGGTCGAACGCGGCGACTACACCGAGGAGGTACTGGCCGTGGCCAGGCGCAACCTGGCGCTGCCCCGGTTCGGCACGGTGACCGACGTGGCCGAGGCGATCCGCTTCCTGCTCTCCGACCGCGCCGGCTGGATCACCGGCCAGACCCTGAATGTGGACGGCGGGTACACGATCTGACGGCGTCCGTCACCATTCTGTTGTGATCACCCCAGGTCCGACTTACCGTCGGCTAAACCCTCTCAACGAGAACAGCGAGGCATGATGACCTCCGTCGCCGATCCCGCCGCCTCGAGCCGGCTCACGCCCGAGCGCCGTCCCGAAGCCACCGAGGAGCAGGTCCGCCAGGCCGTCGAACGGCTGCGCGCCACCTTCGCCGGCGGCCGCACCAAGCAGCTGCACTGGCGGCTGGAGCAGCTGGCCTCGATCGAACGGCTGCTGGACGAGTGTGAGTCGGAGATCGCCGACGCCCTGGCCGCCGACCTCGGCCGGCCCGCGCACGACGCGTGGCTCGGCGACGTGGCCAGCACCAAGGCCGAGGCCACCTACGCGCGCAAGCATCTGCGCCGCTGGATGCGCCGGCGCCGCACCGGGCTGCCGCTGAACATGCTGCCCGGGCGCGGCTTCTACCAATACGAGCCGCTGGGCACCGTGCTGGTGATCGGCCCGTAGAACTACCCGGTCTTCCTCACCCTGGGCCCGGTGATCGGGGCGATCTGCGCCGGCGACTGCGTCGTGGTGAAGCCGTCCGAGCACGCGCCGGCCACGTCCGCGCTGCTGGCCCGGCTGCTGCCGAAGTACCTCGACCCGGGCGCCGTCGCGGTCATCGAGGGCGAGGCGGCGACCACGCAGCTGCTCCTCGACCAGGGCTTCGACCACGCGTTCTTCACCGGCGGGCCGGAGATCGGCAAGCGGGTCATGGAGGGCGCGGCGAAGCACCTCACCCCGGTCACGCTGGAGCTCGGCGGCAAGAGCCCGGTGATCGTCACCAAGGACGCCGACCTGGAGGTGGCCGCCCGGCGGATCGCCTGGACCAAGCTGCTCAACTCCGGGCAGACCTGCATCGCGCCGGACTACGTGCTCGTCGAGGAGCCGGTCCGGGACGAGCTGCTCGACCTCATCGCGGCCGACGTGCGCAAGTTCCGGGACGGCGCGCACAGCGGGTTGCCGGTCGTCAACAAGCGCCAGTTCGAACGCCTGGCCGGGCTGCTGGACAACCCCGGTGGACGCGTCGTGCTCGGCGGCGGGGTGGACCCGGCGACGCTGACCATCGAGCCGACCGTGCTGCTCGACCCGGCGCCCGACTCGGCGGTGATGGCCGACGAGATCTTCGGGCCGATCCTGCCGGTGCTCACCGTGCACTCACTGACCGAGGCGATCACGTTCGTCAACGCCCGGCCCAAGCCGCTGGCCGCCTACCTGTTCACCTCGTCCCGGGAGTCGCGCGAGCGGCTGATCGCCGAGGTCAGCTCCGGCGGCACGGTGATCAATCACCTCGCCATGCACTGCCTGGTGCCGCAGCTGCCCTTCGGCGGCGTCGGCACCAGCGGCATGGGCGCCTACCACGGCGAATGGGGCTTCCAGACGTTCAGCCACCGCAAGGGCGTGATGGTCAAGCCGGCCCGGCCCGACCCGCGCCTGATGTACCCGCCCTACTCGGAGCGCTCGAAGAAGATCCTGCGCAAGCTGCTCGGCTGATCCCGGCTGGGTAGTCCTACGCTGGGTAGTCCTACTCAGTGGCCAGCTGGCCGGCACGGGGACGAGGTGTCCGTGCCGGCCGGCGGCAGGTCGAGCCGCAACGATCAGGCCTCGGTGCCGGACCAGCGGCGGTAGACCTCGGCGGCGGCCCGGGAGAACCCGTCCGGCAGCCCCAGCTCGAGCATCGTGTCGGCCGCCTCGTCCATCTCGCCGGCCCACCGCCACGCCTTGGTGCTCGCCCGCGCGGACAGCGTGGCCAGCCTCGCCGGCAGGTCGACGCCGTTGCGGGTCAACTCGCCGTGCAGCGCCTCGGAGACGCCGGCCTTCTCGGCGGCCTCGGCGATCTCCAGCCAGATGGCCGGCAGCGCCTTGCTCTGCAGCGCGAAGCAGGCCTTCAGGGCACTCGCCGCTCCGAGCTCGGAGCCGAGCACCCTGGTGTCGAACGGCGAGCCGTCGAACAGCCCGGCCACCTCGCCGGCGGCGGCACCGGAGAGCCACAGCACGGTGTGCCCGGTCTCCCAGGCCGGCGGGCCGATCACCGCGCCATCGACCACCCGGTCGGCGCCGAGCAGCTCGCCGATCCGGCGGACGGTGCCCGGGGCCACCGCGTTGGCGTCCAGGTACAGCGGCCAGCTGGCCCGGTCCCGGTCGGCCAGCCCGGCGGCGACCTCCTCGGCGACCTGCAGCGCGGCGTGCGGGGGGCAGATCGAGATGATCAGGTCGGCGCGCTGGGCCAGTGCGGTGACGTCCGGCACGGCGATCAGGTCGGCCAGCTCGGCGCGCTTGGCGGTGGCGTGCGAGCGGCCGCCGTCGGCCCAGATCACCACGCCGGCCCTGGCCTTCAGCGCCGACCCGAGCGCCGCGCCCATCGCCCCCGGGTGCAGGACGCCCACCACCGGTCGGCGGCCCAGCTGGCCGGCGGATCGTTCGGAGTTGGTGCTCATGCCCGCATCATTGCGCAGGCGGCGGCCCGGTACCCGGTGGCTCGCCCTGGCCCGGACCGAACCCGGGCCGAACGTGGGTCCGTACGAGGACCGAACCCGGCCCGAACCCGGCGCGGAACCCGGTCGACAGCGTGGGCCGGGTCGGCCAGGGTGACGGTCGTGGAGCGCTACGTCGAGGTCGAGCCGGACGTGCGGCTGTGGGTGCGGGAGACCGGAGCGCCAGGCGCCGAGCCCCTGCTGCTGGTGATGGGGGCGAACGCGTCGGGGCTGGTCTGGCCGGACGCCTTCGTCGACGCACTGGCGAGGCAGCACCGGGTGATCAGTTACGACCACCGCGACACCGGCCGGTCCACCTGGGCGTTCGACAGCCACCCGTACCCGATCACCCGGCTGGCCGAGGACGCGGTGGCCGTGCTGGACGCGCTCGGCGTCGCCAGGGCACACGTGGCCGGCATGTCGCTGGGCGGCATGCTGGTGCAGCTGCTGCTGCTCGACCACCCCGACCGGCTGCTCAGCGCCACGCTCTGGGGCACCACCGCGCTCGCCTCGGGTTCGGACACCGAGAGCGCCCCACTGCCCGGGCCGGACCCGGCGGTGCTGGAGCTGTGGGAGCACCTCGCCGATCCCCGCGAACCGGAGGCGGAGCTCGACTTCCGGGTGGCGCACTGGCGCGCACTGCGCGGCAGCGGGCCGTTCGACGCGGCCGAGTTCCGGCGGCTCGAGGAGCGGATCGTCGAGCACGCCGGGCGGTTCGACAGCCCGGTGGCGCACGCCCTCGCGGACACCGGGGGCCTGGACCGGGGCGCCGAGCTGGCCGGGGTCCGCACGCCTGCTCTGGTCATCGACGCAGGTCAGGATCCGGTCTTCCCGCCACCGCACGCCGACCACCTGGCCGCCGCGATCCCCGGCGCGCGGCTGCTCCGGATGCCCACGCTCGGCCACGCACTCGGCTCCGACGTCGTGCCGGGACTGGCCGACGCCGTGCTCCACCACACCGCCAGAACCCGCGCCGACCGGCACTGAGCGATCTTTTCACCCATTCAGCCCAATGCACGAATGGGTGAAAAGAGGGGAGGATGCGGCGATCGGCCGCAATGTGGCGGGCACCACCTGCCTTTCCACCGGGCGGCCGCGACTGCCTCGGAGGTGCAGCGTGACCACAACACCGGAAACCGATTCCCGAGGGCCCCGGCGGCGAGCCGTACTGGCGAGCGCCGTCGGTACCACGATCGAGTGGTACGACTTCTTCCTCTACGGCACGGCGGCCGCGCTCGTCTTCCCGAAGCTGTTCTTCCCCGGCCAGTCCCAGTTCGTCGGCGTGCTCGCGGCGTTCACCACGCTGTTCGTCGGCTTCCTGGCCCGGCCGATCGGCGCGGCGATCTTCGGCCACTACGGCGACCGGATCGGCCGCAAGACCACGCTGATCGCCACCCTGCTGCTGATGGGGATCAGCACCTTCGTCATCGGCCTGGTGCCCAGCTTCTCCTCGGTCGGCGTGCTGGCGCCGGTCCTGCTGGTGCTGATGCGGATCGGCCAGGGACTCGGGGTCGGCGGCGAGTGGGGCGGTTCGGTGCTGCTGGCCATGGAGTGGGGACACGGCACCCGGCGCGGCCTGTTCGCCAGCTGGCCGCAGTTCGGGGTGCCGATGGGCCTGCTGCTGTCCACCGGCGTGGTCGGCGTGATGAGTGCGTGGACCGGCGCGGACTTCCTGACCTGGGGCTGGCGGGTGCCGTTCCTGTTGTCCGCCGTGCTGATCGGCGTCGGCCTCTACGTGCGGCTGCGGGTGTTGGAGAGCCCGGAGTTCGAGCGCGCCAAGGCCACCCAGAGCGTGGTCAAGCAGCCGGTCGTGCAGGTCATCAAGGAGCAGTGGCGCGACATCCTGATCGCCGCGTTCGTCCGGCTGTCCGAGCAGGCCCCGTTCTACCTGTTCGTCACGTTCGTGCTGACCTACACCACCCAGCAGCTCAAGATGTCGCGCGGCGAGATCCTGAACTTCACGATGGTCGCGGCGGCGGTCGGGCTGGTCAGCATCCCGGTGTTCGGCTACCTGTCCGACCTGATCGGCCGGCGGGTGATGTACGGCATCGGCATCGTGGGCACCGCCGCGTTCGCGTTCCCGTACTTCGCGCTGCTGAACACGAAGGTCGGCGGCCTGGTGCTGATCGCCATCGTGGTCTCGCTGATCTTCCACGACATGCAGTACGGCCCGCAGGCCGCGCTGATCGCCGAGGTGTTCGGCACCAACGTGCGCTACAGCGGCGCCGGGCTCGGCTACCAGCTGGCCTCGGTGATCGCCGGTGGGCCGGCCCCGCTGATCGCCGCCTGGATCCTCAACGAGACCGGGTCCAGCATCGGGATCTCCTGGTACATCGTGGGCTGCTGCGTGGTCTCGCTGTTCGCCCTGCTGCTGATGCC
>Ga0137412_10004216_pt1 | contig 11510 bp, 11 predicted proteins | sample CZODoug2_1_16fun_FD_122160 | JGI IMG/M metagenome (GOLD analysis project Ga0137412, IMG submission 122160) | Vadose zone soil fungal communities from Angelo Coast Range Reserve, California, USA - CZODoug2_1_16fungal (Hybrid Assembly) | ecosystem: Environmental > Terrestrial > Soil > Vadose zone...
CACCATCGGGCGTGCGCACCCCCCGCAACTTCGCATCGAGGTAGGCCGCCCGCTCCCGACGCTGAGCGATCTCGTCGTACGGCGCCTCGGACTCCCCCTGCTCCAACACCAGCAGCCCATGCCGCTGCCCGACCCCGTGCAGGCGCGCTATGTCAGCCGACCGCCCGAATCGATGGACGACAACGACGGCTGCCGTACGCGGAGTTACGGCTGCCTCGACAGCGAACACGTCGAGGCAGTAGGTCACCGGTTCTATGTCGGCGAACACCGGCAGCACGAACAGCGCCAGCCAAAGCGACGACGCGGGACCCACTAGGCGCTCCAGCTCGTGGCTCTGCACATCGAGCCCGAACAACGGATGTTCAAAACCGCCGATAAAGCCGCCGGTCGCGCTGCCATCCACGAGGTGGGCAAAGGCAGGCCGGCTCGCGAGCAGCAGCGTGGCGACCAGCGCTACCCCCAATGCACCGGCGATGTTGCTATGCTCGTGGTCTCGCATGCCAACCACTCAGGAGACAACGATGGCGAAAATCACGACGTCAGGCCGGCTCGTTCTCAGGCTGGCTCTTTTTGCGCTCGCTCTCGGCAGCGTCGCGGCGGCTACGTCGCTGCCCGCACAGGCGCAGAACCAGCACATGGACATCATCCATCACCCGAACTACGACCGCGGCGTCTTCATGCCGTTCGTTCCCGGCATCAAGATCAAGAGCGGAAAGATCCTCTGGCTTGCCGGCACGACCGCGCTCCCCGTCTATCACGACCACCCACACAAGCGCGAGCAGATCCTGCAGCACATGCCGAATGACCTCGAGGCGCAGACGCGTTCCGCGATGGACGGCATCAAGCTGACGCTCGATGCGGCCAACGCCTCGTTCAAGGACGTGGTGCACTATTTTGTGTTCCGCGCGCGCCCGCGCATGGGCGACATCGGCAAGGCGAGCGGAATCATCAACTCGTATTTCGCGCCGTTCAATCACAAGCCGACCTCGACCAACGTCGCAGTGCTCGAACTCGGCGAGCCGGAGCAGTTGATCGAGATACAAATGTTTGCGGTGGTGGACTAAGTAGTGGCGTCGCGTAGGGTGGGCAAAGGCGCTGGCAATGCCTCTCGTCGAAGAAGGACTTTCGTGCGCCTTTGCCCACCAGCGGAGTTGACATTTGTGGCGCCGTCCATGGTGGGCACGGCGCACGAGAGTCACTCATTGTATTTCAAGGCGGTGCCGGCGCCTGTGCCCACCCTACAGAAGGCGCCAGCGAAGCTGGTGCGATCAGCTGGTGCAAGTCCGGCCCGGGTAAGGCCTAGCGAGCCGCCCGGAAGCGAGTGTTGCGTGAGCCGACGGCGACGCCGGCCACGAAGCGTACACAGCGGATGCGTGGAGTGTGTGATTGAGCCACGAAATGGGTTTATCGCAGGAGCGGAGACCGTTGTAGGAGTCGAACGCAACATGAGCAGTGCCGTTACGCAAGGCATTGTCGTCCTGCCGGGGTCTAAGAGCACATTACGCGCAAACGGATCGCGTCGGAAGCTGGGAGATCCCGCGTCTGGCCATCTGCCGAGCAAGTGGGTGGTCCGCATTGGGAAGGCGAGGAGCCGTAGCCGATGATGCACGGACGCGGGAAGTCGGACTCCGCCATAGTAGCCGTGAAGCCAGCGAACAAAGCGGAGCAGTCCGCTGCGGAGCCGGTGGAGCCAAGGGCGGAGGCCAAGGGGAAGGCGGGCCAGCACAGCACGTGCCGGGCGCAGAGCCGGGAAAGCGTGTCACAAGGGCTGGAACGCATACGGAAAGTCGCGAAGGAAAAGAAAACGGAGAGGTTCACCTCGCTCCTCCACCACATCAGCATTGATCTCCTCGGGGAGGCGTTCGGCGAACTCAAGCAGGACGCCGCTCCCGGTGTGGACGGGCTGACGTGCGCGGCCTACGAAGCGGACTTCGAGCACAATCTCGAAGACCTGCATTCGCGGGTTCACCGGGGAGCCTATCGGGCAATGCCGTCACGGCGGGTCTACATACCCAAGCCGGATGGTCGGCAACGCCCGCTGGCAGTCGCCGCCCTGGAGGACAAGATCGTCCAACGGGCGGTGGCAACCGTGCTGAATGCGATCTACGAGGAAGACTTCCTCGGGTTCTCGTACGGGTTCCGGCCCGGGCGCGGCGCGCATGATGCGATGGATGCGCTCGTTGTCGGGATCACCAGCCGGAAGGTGAACTGGATATTGGACGCCGACATCCGGTCGTTCTTCGACACGGTGAGCCAGGAATGGCTGATCCGCTTCGTCGAGCGTCGGATCGGCGACCCGCGCATCATCCGCCTGCTCCAGAAGTGGCTCAAGGTGGGTGTCCTGGAAGACGGGGTCGTGACGGTCAGTGAGAAGGGGACGGGGCAGGGCGCGGTGATCTCACCGCTGCTCTCCAACATCTACCTGCACTACGTGCTCGACACCTGGGCCGACGACTGGCGACGGTCCGAAGCCGCCGGCGACATGATCATCGTGCGCTATGCCGACGACTTCATCGTCGGGTTCCAGCACGAGGCAGACGCCCGGCGCTTCCTGGAGGCAATGCGCGCGCGAATGGAGGCATACGCGCTGTCACTGCACCCTGAGAAGACCCGGCTGATCGAGTTCGGACGCTTCGCGGCAAGAGACCGCAAGCAACGCGGGCGCGGCAAGCCGGAGACCTTCAACTTCCTGGGCTTCACCTTCATCTGCGGCAAATCCCGCCGGGGTAAGTTCCTGATCAGACGGAAAACCCGGCGGGACCGCATGCGGGCGAAGCTGCGGATGATCAAGGACAAGCTGCGACAGCACATGCATCTGCCAATCCCCGTACAAGGGAAATGGCTGAGGCGGGTCGTCACCGGCTACTTCAACTACCATGCGGTGCCGACCAACAGTCGTGCTCTCACATTGTTCTGGGTCGAGGTCACCAAACGCTGGCAACGGACCCTTAGTCGCCGTGGTCAGCGTGGCGAGTTCACCTGGGAACGGATGTGGAAGCTTGCTAGCGACTGGCTCCCCACTCCGCATATCCGTCATCCGTGGCCCAACCAGCGATTCGCCGTCACACACCCAAGGTGGGAGCCGTATGCGGGAAAGCCGCACGTCCGGTTCTGTGCGGGTTGCGCCTTGCAAGCGCATTGAACTCAGTCGCCTGAGATGGCGACCGCGGCAAAGCCTAGCTAGCGGCCGCGTACCAAGTCTTGCGTGACGACCGGTGACGGTCGTTGCGAAGCGTAGACAGGGAGGTTGTAGGCCGGAACGTCAGTGAACGGGAAAATAGCCCCGAAATCGATCGTGATCGGAGTAGCCGACTCTATCCCGTAAAGGGGAAGGCAGAATCGCAGGCCGCGACATAGCGAGCGGCGTGGATGCTCCCGGGGTTCGTACCGCCAGCATGCAACCAAGGGGATTGATGTGAACAAGGGAGATCCATCTGGTTCAAGCGCGAGCTTGTAGGGCTTGACAAGCCGATGAGGCGAGAAGGGCCCGATGATCCGATGGAAGTCAGACTGACTGGTAGTACTCGGAGGCCGGGAGAGCCGGCCACATGGGGAAGCGGTCAGCGGTGGTTGAATTGTTCTTGGGCAACATGGGCTCCATTCAACGGGAGACACGGCCTTCTATTCAAAGAGAAGATCAGCTGACCATGGAAACGAAACTTGAGCAAATAGCGGCGAAGGCTCGACGCGAACCAAAACTCCGTTTCACGTCGCTGGCTCATCACATCACGCGCGATCGGGTGCGGAAGAATCTGTTGCAGATTCCGAAGTGGTCGGCCGCAGGGGTGGATGGACAGACAGTGGAGACGGCGAAGAAGAACTTCGATGGATGGATAGAGCCGATGCTCCTGTCCATTCACCGCCAAGGATATAGAGCGCCGGATATTCGGCGAGTTTATATCCCCAAACCTGGTAAGACGGACTACTCCCTCCCGAAGAGCTACAGACCGGTCGCCCTTCTTGAGTGCTTGGGCAAGCTGTTAGAAAAGGTAATCACAGCAAGAATCCTACACGACGTAGGAGCCCACAACCTCGTACCCACCAACCAGTTCGGTGCCCGCCCGCACTCGTCAACGATCCATGCAGGGCTGGCGCTTATACACGACATCGCTACGGCGCACGCCAAAGGAAGCTGTTGCGGCTCACTCTTACTAGACATCCAAGGATTCTTCGACAATATCAACCATGACAGGCTAATCCACACTTTCCGCATCTTAGGGTTCGCCCAGAAAATCTGCCAGTGGCTAACCTCCTTCCTTGCAGATCGAGTCGTCCAACTCAGGTTTAACTAGACTGGCCGGGGTCCGGTCCGGTCCGGGTTCGGGGGCTCCGGGCCTGAACCCGAACCAAACCTAAATGTTCGGTCCAGGCAAATTGGTGAACCTGGACCTGGACCTGGGTTCAGGTCCGGTTCGGGTTCGGACATTGTTCGAGTGACTAAAAAAATATAATTTGTCCCACATGGTACATAGGATATACTGTAGGTATTTGCAGATGACGACACGGAGCACTACTACAAAACAGATATGCACCGGCAACGACCTGGGACTGGGACAGGGAAGTTGCAGGCGAATACATCGCAGGCACATGTAATGGGTGAGTCAGCACATAGGCAGTGGGACGGGCGGGACAGATGCGTCGGGGGCGATGGCGTCGGGAGCGATGCAGGCGGGGGAGGGGGGAGCTACCTCTTGCCTTCCATTCCTCTGTTGCGCGCGCTCGGGCATTGGTTGCAGCTGACACTTTAATGTGGAACGGAACTGCAAAGTGCAACCCATGGATAGGAAGGATGACCGTTTGCGCTTTGCAATCTACGGAAATCTAATAAGCGTTAGCGTACGTAGTAACGTGAGTCAAAATATCTCGACGTACCTGCAACGCTTCAACGTATTTTGGCAAACCAGCTTCACCCTTGTGAGTCTGGAACTGCTTTCGCCGTCAGATCTATCCATCAATCATAACATTGCCTCCAAAGCTCGTCACACTGAATGGTTTTTTAAGCTTTGCCCTCCTTGCCGTTTGCACCATCACCTTCCTCCGGCAAGTCCCTGATCCTGTAATTGAATCTGGAGCTCTTTTTGATGTTCCGTCGCGCTGGTCGACTGCGGGTGCACACTCTCGACAGCCGAAGTGACATCGCCCAGACTTTTACACTCGCGCCACGGTACGACTTCTTCCCATGGGTCGGGATGGGGCAGATCAACAATACGACCTTTGCGCCTCTTGAAAGTCGTGTAAGGAAGCTGTCGGCTTTTCGAGAAGGTCGCTTTGGTGCGCCTTGAGCGACTGATGGGCGAGCGCAGATTGAGTAAGGCGAGGAAGTAGGAATAGCTAGCTGGCCAAGTTAACCCTGGTCTGAGTGATCAGTGGTAAGTGAGATGTGGGTGCCCACGCACGTAGCAGATATAGAGCAGGGCCGTGGAGCCTCACACTAGCCATGAAAGCACCTTGAAGGTACCTACTGTCACGGAATATAAACATTGAGTCTTTAGGTCGGGTGAAAAGCGCACAGGGATTCGTAATCTTGGTCTATGACCTGAGAGCTCAGAAAGTATCGCGCTCGGACCAGGAGCTCCGAGGGGTCGGGCGACGACGACGGCGACGGTGTCGCACGAGGAGTTAGGTGGCGGCGTGTCCACTGAGGGAGGTTTAGATTCAGATGGGGCCGCAGGTGGGTACACCTTCTCGAAGAGAAGAATGAAAGCGGAAGCGCTCCGCAATACTGTGGTGGAACCCCTTGAAGAAGGCGGTGTCGAACTTGCCGAGGGTGATGCGGTGATTTGAGAGGAGAGAGGGGTGGCGACTGTCAAGAAGTTCCTGTAAGACCTTCAGAAATTGGCCTCGTCAAGAACGCGTGACTTAGCTACCAGTGATAGTGCTCTCGAGACCCCGTTTTGTGTGCTGAGAATGAGCTGTGGTGTCGGTGCGGTTAGCTGCTGTGAAGGTGTCGAGAGAGTACATTTTTTTTCCTGTGGTGGTGGTGTGAGACGATGTCGCAGCATGATGGGGATGAACTCCTGGATGTGGTGTGAAACTGGCGCATGTCAAATCAGGCCCAAAGTTTGTAAAACCGGAGAGAGACTGACCTCATTCTCCATCGCCAGGGAAGCCCAACTTCAGGCTCCAGCGCTGACATCTTTCCCAGGTCGGGATGAGTAGAAACGGAATGAGGCAATTGGGAAAGGGAAGATGTTCCATATGGGATTTGTAAACTTGGATGGGCGGCGATTCAGGGCCCTGAGCGGCCTGAGCAGCATGGCCAGCGTCGAAAAAATCATCTTGATGTTTTGGACCGGCACCCACCACCTCCAATTCTCTCCCAGCGTGGCCGCTCCCCATTGTCGTCGACCCCTTAGACAACCCTTCGAGTCACGGACATCGCCTGATGGAGCAATGGTTCGAGGCCTCACAAATTATGCGGAATATGGTACGTTTCGAATATTGCATGCCATACTTGTCATTCACAGCTACGTAGTTCGATTTTTTGATGCACCTGCTTGACAGCCGTCCGTCGCGAATGTCCCTCAACCAGGCACTCTGCACTCTTCATGTGGACTACATCGGGGACGACTACTATACTACCGCTCTCCCGATTGCCAGAACCGCATCGATTCCGACCCAGAAAGGATTCTACCTCCGTGTGGCTATCAAGCCACTTTATTGCTTCATTCGTGGTCAGGGCTATGAGGTCGTTGGTGGCAGCAAGTTTGTGCGGTGAGAACGTGATCACGATCGCATTATTGGTTACGATGATGTGAACCAGTTTGTTAGGCTCGTCTGGTCGACATACCACCGGCACTGCCATTCATGCATTTCGACCACATCAACTGGAACCTCACATTCTTCAAGACAAATTACGAGAAGCGTTCGTTCGGGAATTTGCTCGTCAACTTCAACCGCATTTGGCCCATCCATATCTCATCGTTTTGGCTCTACACGGAATACAACCCCCGACCATATACTAGCCGAAGCGAGGCCACTCGTCTGCTTTGACATGGTCTGCAACCGCGTTTGGGGGTGCGGTTGCAACCATCATCATGATTCTTGCAACCTTACAGAGGTTTCGTACATCCCCACAACCTGGAACAATACATCCCATCTTGCCCGTGACAGCCCGTCGGCTACTTTTTCTCCTTGTCACCCCAGCTCTTACGGCCAGTCCTACCTTCTGTATCACTATTGTGGAGGATCAGCCAGGCGGCGGTGGATCTCTCGCTCTCATCCTCGGTATTGCCCAGTTTTTCTAAACGCGTGTACATCGTGTCTTAAACTTTCATGGCCAGTTATCCGACCCTACATTTTAAGTGCGCTTGGGAAGCGTCTTATGGTTTCTTGTATTCGGCTGCAAGTTTACCGAATCGTACTTTTTCCTGACCCGTGCCTTTCGCAATCCAATCCATCGCTCGCCCCTTCAGACTTCGACCTTCAATCTGGACGCCTTGGAAAGATATCTATGCTCAATTACCTGAGCGCATATAGGTTCCTGCAACCTCCGATCTAGAGGTTCGGTACACTTAAGGTGTGTTTCATAAGATCCCAACGCGCATCGATTTAACCGCTTCACACAGGTCCTTGTTTCTCAGTCCTGGAATGCGATAATCATTGCAGTCTGTGTGCCCTCCCCCGTTTGGCCTTGCGCACGATGCACTGCCAGTTGGAGCAACAGGCTCGCTGCGTACTTTGGCAGCAGTGGTAGCCATCTTTCTTGGCATAAAGTCGTCGTCACCATGATGCCATCTGAATTGCCACTGTTTCACCTGCATACAAGACCATCATCATATAGCATAAGAAGGATGGATCAAATTGAGACATGATAGGGAATGCTGGAACAGACGTGCTGGGAGGACCCGGAGGAGAGGAAGGATAACAGTAGCATGACTTGTATATGACATCGGAGATAATGTGCTTGACACAAGAAGAGGCATGAATGGTATCTGTGAAGTTGCTGAAGATGACTCAGAGCATCGATGGCAAAGTGATGGGGGTCGATGATAGAGACTTACAGTTAAGGGTGTTGAGGGGAAGATGCAAGATGTCTGCGATGATGTGCAGGATCATGCCAGTGACAAGCAAAGAGGTCCGGGTTCGAACCTCGGGTTCAGGTTCATCCAAGGTGTTGAACCCGGACCCCAGTAAAGGTCCAGGTCTGGCAATATGCATGAACCTGAACCTGAACATAGGGTCCGGTTCAGGTGCGAACCCGGTTCACAGGGTTCGCGAACCGGACCGTGGCCAGTCTACGTACGAGGCGTTGTCGATATTCCTCGTGACATTCGCCGATGAACTTCGGCACCGTGAGGTTTTTCTTCTCCGGGTCCCGGAAGAATTGTCGCGTGAACTCGTCCCAACTAGGAGGTAGTGAGTAAGCCAAAAACTTCTTGAATAGCTTCGGCGTGAGGGGAAGGTCGTCGGGTGAGACAAGCGTGATCCGGTCCCAGAGTCTTTTGATCTTGGCAAGGTGTTCAATGATGTCTTCACCTTCGTTTGCCTTGGTGTCCGTGAGCTCGCGCATGAGTTGATTTTCGGTCTGGTCCCCGCAGGCTTGGTGGATCGCCTTTAGGTTGGACCACATCTCGTGCGCTGTCTTACAATTTGTGAGGTGGTGCTTCTGTCCCCTGCTTACCCGGTCGCGGATGACTTTCTTGGTGTAATCATCATTATACTGCCAATTGTCCGCGCCGACAGGGTCAGAACCTGCGTCGGGGCAGGGTATTTCACCGTTCACATAGCCACGGAGCCCACAGACGTTGAAAGCCAAGTCAATGTCGTCGCGCCAGACCTGCCAGTTTTCGTCGTCAAGGGGATCGATACCCTTGTGTTCACCGGACCAGTCCTTCGCTCTAATGCGTTGGACGGTACGCGTCTGGGCTTGCTCCCCTTGAGGTGGTTGTTGTGCTGGCTGTGTCGACGAGGTCGGGGAAGACATGTTAGAGAGTTGTTGCGCCGACAGCCTAAGCAGCAAAAGAGGTGGTTGTCGAGACGATAGATAGTAGAGTCGTTGGTTCTCTTCTTTTTGGTGTGAGGCTTAGGGCGCAGGGCCCATAACCTGATAGCTCAGGCTACGGATACCGACGGAGGAGAGGGGAGAAAGGGAAGAACCAGAATATGGTTCCCCCGGGCGAGCGAATGTATTTGTAAGTAGAGCGTGAGTGAGACATACTGAGACATAGACAATAGGCTAGTGAGACGTGTCGGAGGGAGCCGAGTATTATGTAATAGATAGCGGATAACTTATCCGACCTAACACTCCCCTTCAAACAGACGATAATCCCATTGTTTGTACATGTTTCTCGTGTGCAGCGCGTGGCAATGCTTTTGTCAACACGTCGGCTGGTTGCTCTGTCGTTGGAAGGTACTCCGCTTCAAATCGCCCCGCTTGGACTTTCTCTCGTACCCAATGGTACTTCGAGTCGATATGTTTGGTCCTCTTGTGGAACAGAGGGTCTTTGGCTATACTAACCGCTCCAGTGCTGTCGGAGTTTAGCATGGTTGGCTTTTGTTGGGTGAGTCCAAGTTCGTTATACAGATTTCTTAGCCATGATGCTTCTTTTCCAGATTCCCACAGGGCGATATACTCAGCCTCAGTGGTACTAATGGCTGTCACGGACTGCTTATTCGATCTCCAGGTTATCGCACCGCCGGCTGCCACGAAGACATATCCAGTGGTCGACTTTCCGTCGTCGCGATTCCTGTACGCAGCGTCGGCATATCCTTCAAAGCTTTCTGGGCTTTCTGGTACATGTTTATACGTTATTCCCAGATCCCTTGTGCCTGCTAAATAACGCAGGACTCGCTTCAAGGCGGCGACGTGCTGCATGCTCGGATTTGCGGTATACGACGCGAGTCGATTTACCGCGTATGCGATGTCTGGCCTGGTCGAATTCGCAACGAACTGGAGCTCACCTATCAGCTGCGCATAAAAATTACTCCGATTGCCTTCGTTCCCATCTGGGTTTGGTAGGATTTTGGTACCAGGGTCTAAGGGCATCAGGACTGGGTTTGCATCGGCGAGTCCATGTTTCTCTAATATCCTCTGGATGCTCTGTTTTTGTGATATTATCACTTTTCCAGGAGACATCGAAATCTCTATGCCGACTATCTTTGATGGCTCGCCCAAGTCCGTCGTTTCCCATTCGGTCCGTATATCCCTTTTTATTTCCTCCATTGTTTTCTCTGATTCTGCGAATAGGAGGAGGTCGTCTACCCAGACGGTTATTATCGCCGTAGTCTCGGCGTTGGAGCGTGTATAGACGCATGGGTCAGCGCGTAGTCGCTTGTATCCCTTGGCCCGCATTTTATTATCGAATTCCGCGTTCCATTCGCGGCCGGACTGTTTAAGTCCGTACAGGGTCTTCTTTAGGCGACAAACCCTTCCGCTACCATCCGCGAAGCCTTCGGGCTGCCTCATGTATATTGTCTCTTTTAGAGTTCCGTTGAGGTAAGCTCCTTTTACATCCATCTGCTGTATGATGAGATGCTTCTGACATGCGATGGCTAGGATGGCACGGATCGATTCCATGCGTACAACGGGAGAATGCGTCTCCAGGTAGTCAAAACCCGGGCGCTGTCCACAACCTTTTACGACAAGTCGCGCCTTGTGCTTGACGACCCATCCTTCCTTATCCCTTTTCAGAACGAACACCCATTTGTTATTCAGAGGAACCGCGTCGTCAGGTAGGTCTACTAGTTCCCAGGTTTCTTTTTCCTGAAGCTGACCTAATTCTGATTTAATAGCGCGTTCCCATTCTGGCCAGTCCGGGGATTCCATCGCCTCTTTGAGGGTTTGGAATTCGTCTCCGGCCTCGGCCATGAGGATCATCATCTCTTCCTCATCATCTTCGGGCTCGTCTTCATCATCGGATGAGAAGGGGTCGGCCAGCTTCCGGTAATCCTTTCGGATACCCCGCGTTTTCCGCGGTGAGTTCTCTTCCGGCTGTGCTTTTCGCTTTCGACTGTCATTTTTCTCCTTCGACTTTTCAGAAGAAGGGGTGTTATCAACTCGTGTATTTTTCCCGCGCGCGTCATCCTCGCACTCCCCTTCGCGTGTGGGAGTTACTGCAATCTCTTCTGCAGTATCTTTTTGTTCAGTGAGGAACTTATAGTTGCGCGAGGTAAGTATCTTTTTTGTTTCAGCATTATAATATAACACTGAATCTGACGCGTCGTTTGTCCCTACATAGGCGCGTCTTTTGGATTTAGGCAAGATTTTACGTGTTACGTTCTGCCCCTGGAGAAGAACCCATACAGGAGTGCCAAATTCCCGTAGGTGTGTGACATTTGGCTTGTTGCCATGCCATGCTTCGTAAGGCGTACGATCTCTATTGGCAATTGTATAGGATCGATTTCTGATGTATGCTGCGTGTGCAACTGCTTGCTCCCATAGGAACTCGGGGAGTTTTGAACCGGTCAACATTGCGCGTGCAAGTTCGACGAGCGTACGATTCATACGTTCAGCGACGCCGTTTTGTGAAGGTGAGTACGGAGCAGTCATTTGTACTTCCATACCCTTA
>Ga0137412_10004217_pt1 | contig 11509 bp, 10 predicted proteins | sample CZODoug2_1_16fun_FD_122160 | JGI IMG/M metagenome (GOLD analysis project Ga0137412, IMG submission 122160) | Vadose zone soil fungal communities from Angelo Coast Range Reserve, California, USA - CZODoug2_1_16fungal (Hybrid Assembly) | ecosystem: Environmental > Terrestrial > Soil > Vadose zone...
GCACCGGCTTGCCGCGAAAGAGAATCTGCCCGTCGGTCGGCGAGTAGAGCTGGGCCAACAGCCGCGCCAATGTCGACTTCCCGGAGCCGGACTCGCCCACCAACGCCGTGACGTGGCCCGCGTAAAGCTGCAGCGATACGTTGTCGACGGCGTGCACGACGCGCCGCGCGCGCTTGCCGAACAGCCTCGCCCCGGCCCGCAACGGAAAGTGTTTGGTCAGATTGCGCGCTTCGAGTACGGGCTCGCCGGCTGGCTCGGTGGCCAACGACGGAGTCGTTGCGGGCAAAGTCGTTTCAGGCATTGGTCAGGCCCTTTCCCGACGAGACCGTGCTCGGGTCGTAGAGCAGGCAGGCAGCCTCGGCCGGACGGCGCTCACCGGGGCGGCCGATCTCCAACAACAGCGGGCGTTTCTCCGCGCAGGCATCGAATGCGTGCGCGCAGCGCGGCCGGAACGAACAACCGGTCGGCAGCTTGCGCAGATCCGGTGGCGACCCGGCAATTCCGGTGAGCTCCCGCCGCGCCCCCGTGAGCGTCGGGAACGAGCCCAGAAGACCCTGGCTGTAGGGATGCTGCGGGCTGCGGTAGAAATCCTGGGATGCCGCGACCTCGACGATCCGGCCGGCGTACATGATCGCGATCACGTCCGACAGCTCGATCAACAGGGACAGGTCGTGGGTAATAAAGATGACCGAGAAGCCGAGCCGGTCCTTGAGCTCCATGATTGTTTCCACGATCTGCCGCTGAATCACCACGTCCAGGGCAGTCGTGGGCTCGTCCATCACGATGATCTCGGGATCCAGCGCCAGCCCGATGGCGATCATGGCGCGCTGGCGCATACCGCCGGACAGCTCGTGCGGGTAGGCACCGGAGCGGTCGTGGGAGATGCCGACGAGCGAGAGCAGCTCGTTGACCCTGACCCTGCGCGCATCGGCCGACATATTCGGCTGGTGTGCCCGGAGCACATCGTCGATCTGAACGCCAACAGTCAGAATCGGGTTGAGTGCGTGCATCGCCGACTGGAAGACGATCGACAGCTCCTCCCAGCGGAACTTGCGCAGTTCGTCGTCGTCGAGGCCGAGTATGTCCACCTGGCTGCCATCCGGCCTGGTGTATATCATCTCGCCCGCGGAAATCTCGGCCGGCGGCTTGTGCAGCCGGGTGATCGCATAGGCCAATGTGGACTTTCCGCAGCCGGACTCACCCGCGATTCCCAGCACCTCACCCCGGTGCAGCGTCAATGACACATCGTTGACGGCCGGAGTGAACGTACCCTCGCCGGCGTAACCGACCTGCAGATTCTTGATTTCCAGTACGACGTCGCTCGCGGCCGGGGTCCGCACCGCGCTTGGCTCGGTCGGGCGGCGCTGCATCACGCTGCGGCGGCGGGCCGCCTCCGCTTTGCGCGCCTTCTTGGTGCCGATACCCGCGACCCGCAGGCGCGGGTTGATGAATTCGTCGATCCCGAAATTGATGAGCGCCAGACCCGTGCCCACAAGCGCAATGCACAGGCCGGCCGGCACAAACCACCACCATGCGCCGACCAGCAATGCGCTGCTCACCTGCGCCCAATAAAGAATGGTCCCCCACGACCACTGGGTCACGTCGGTCAGGCCCAGGAATGCCAGTCCTGCCTGGGTGAGAATGGCGCCGGTCACCGTACCCAGGAAGGACGCCGCAATGATCGCGAGCTGGTTGGGCAGGATATCGAGCAGAATAATCCGGAAGCTGCCCTCGCCGGTCGCCCGCGCCGCCTCGACGAAATCGCGCTTGCGCAACGACAGCGTCTGCGCCCGCAAGACCCTGGCACCCCAGGCCCAGCCGGTGAGCGAGATGACCAAAATGATGCCGAGCGATCCGGTATTCGGCAGGTAGCCGGCCAGGATAACGACCAGCGGCAAACCGGGGATGACCAGAAAGACATTCGACAACATGGACAGCACTTCGTCCCAGACCCCGCCGAGGTAGCCCGCGGTCAACCCGACCAATACCGAGAGCACGGTGGCCACGACCGCCGAGCCGACGCCGACAAACATCGAAATCCGCGCGCCGTACACCATTTGCGCGAAGACATCCTGCCCGGTCTGGGTGGTGCCGAGCCAATGCGCGCCGGACGGGCCGCGCAGGGGCGAATAGCTCACGGCCGAGGGGTCCTTGTGCACCAGCATCGGCCCGAAGATCGCGACCAGACCGAAGAAGACGACGATGGCGAGCCCGATGGTGATTTTCGGGGAGCGCATTGCCCGTCGCCACACCATGCCGCGCCCGGCGGACACGGCTGTCGGTTCGACCGCTTCAATGCTGGCGGCGGCGTTTATCGACATCAGGCTTCCTGGCGGGTACGCGGGTCGAGGAAGACGTACACGATGTCGGCAAGGAGGTTGGCGACCAATACCGTCAGCGTGATCGTGAGGAAGATCCCCTGCATGAGCGGGTAGTCATGGCCGGAGGACGCCTTGAAGAGCACGGTGCCGATCCCGGGGTAGGAGAACACGATCTCGGTGACGATGGAGCCGCCGACAACGAAACCCAATGACATTGCAAAACTCGCGAACGACGGCAACATCGCGTTACGGGCGGCGTAGGTGAACATGACCCGGAAACGGGACAATCCCTTCGCCTCGGCGAGCAACACATAATCCTCGCTCAGCGTCGTCACCATCATGTTGCGCATGCCGATCAACCAGCCGCCGATCGACGCGACCACGATGGTGAGCGCGGGCAGGAATGCGTAGTAGATCGCGCTGCTGATGAAATCCCAGTTGAGACCGATCGTGGCGTCGAGGGAGTAGCCGCCGGAAATCGGGAACCACTTGAGCGTGATCGAGAAGACCAGCACGACGATGATCGCGAACCAGAAGTACGGAATGGACGAGATGAACGTCGTGATCGGAACCAGCAGATCCAGCTTGGTGCCGCGTTTCCAGCCGACGAGCATCCCGAGCAGCGTTCCGATCACGAAGCCGAGCACCGTGCACAGCGTGATGAGCACCAGCGTCCAGACGATGCTCTGCCCGATGACCTCGGTGACCGGCGTCGGGTAATACGAGTACGAAATGCCGAAGTTGCCGGTCAGGATGTTCTTCCAGTAGTCGATGTACTGAGCCCACAGGCTCGTATGTGGCTGTCCAAAGAGGATCCTGATGGCCTCGATCGCGCTGGGACTCAGCTTGCCCCGGAAGCGCTGGACCAGATCGGTGGTCGGGTCGCCGGGCATGATCCGCGGCAAGATGAAATTGAGCGTGATTGCGGCCCAGGCGGTGACGAGATAGAAGAAACATCGCCGGGGAATCGTCCGCATTTCGTCCCTTCCGGATCCGGAGCCGGCGGCGAGCAGAGCCGGGGGCACCGCTGGACCATATTAGTACGACCATGGACCACGTCTGGACCAGAAGCATACGAGCACGACCAGCGATGAGACAAGAGCAAGTTCAGATTCCGGCCATCGATCGTTCGCTCGACCGGGCCCTTCTGCACGAAAACGGCCTGTAACTCAGGCGATACAGAACGATGAGACCTTGTCCAACCGGCACCGCGGGGTTAGCCTAGTGGTCCACATGTGGTTCATAGTGGCATCTATCGGCCGGACTCCGGCCGAGCCGAGGAGGAATGTGTGGCTGCGCATACGGCAGCCGTCGTGGGCGCCGGCTCACAGGGCCGGGTACACGCCCGCGGTTACCAGACAATCGCGGACGTGACCGTCACCGGGCTCGCCGATATCAACATCGAGACCGCCGCCGAAACGGCCGCGGACCTGTCCATTCCGCGCTGGTACGCCGACTACCGGGAGCTGCTCGACGCCGAGCGCCCCGATCTGCTCAGCATCTGCACGCCGCCGGTCGAGCATCTCGCGGTCGTGCGACAGGCCATAGACGCCGGCGTGCGGGCGATTCATTGCGAGAAGCCGATTGCCACCACATATGGCGATGCACTGGAAATGCACGATCTCGCCGCCAAGGCAGGGGTGCAGCTCACGTTCAACCTGCAGCGCCGGTACGAGGCGGTGCATGCCTTTGCCCGCGAGCAGATCGCCGCGGGCACGATCGGCGAGATCATCTCGATCGAAGGCTATTGTCCAAACCTGCCGGATTGGGGTACGCACGTCTGCGACCTGATCCTCTTCTACCTGGGCGATGTAGCGCCGAGCTGGGTGTTCGGTCAAGTGGATGTTTCGGTCAACCGCTATGTCTACGGCGCATTCGCGGAGACGTCGTCGCTTACCCACGTCCAATGGCCGAATGGGGTCAACGCGACTGTCCTCACCGGACGGGAGCCGCAGACTCCGACCCGCAATCTGCAGGTCAATACCGGGCTGATCGTGCACGGCGCCCAAGGACGTATCGAAGCCACCGGCGCCAGGTGCATTGTGCGGCGCTTCGACGAACCCGAGCTGATCCACGAATGCCCGTTCAACCGAGATCAGTCCACGTGGGAGCGCGGCGTCGATCCCTCGATCGTGGCCGGTACGGCCGCCGCGATCCAGGACGTGGTGGCGTCGCTGGAATCCGGCCGGGAGCCACGGCTGGCCAGTCGGCACGGACTTGCCGGCGCCGAGATCATCTTCGCCACGTACGAAAGCAGCCGGACCCGAAGCCGGGTCGAGCTGCCTCTGCGCATCACCGACAATCCGCTCCTGACCGGTCTAGCGGAAGGATTCTGGCAGCCCCGTGGCGAGCAACGGTCAACGTACTAGAGCCGTAGTCGTCGTCAATGGGGACGACGTCTACGAGGATCTGTTCGGCGGCTGCCTCGCGCTGACCGAAATGGCGACCGCGGCGGGATTTGTGACGAGCCATCAAGTCGGGATGCAGCAGTTCCTCAACAATGACCCCGATCCAGCGGTTTACGTTCTCTATACCGCGACCGGCCAATGTAGCGCCGCACAACAAGATGCGCTCGCCGACCGGGTGCGCGCCGGCGCCGGACTCATTGCGCTGCACGCATCGAATTTGTTCGGGCCGGATGAGCCGCTGTTTCGGCTGATCGGCAGCCGTTATGCCTCACACGGCCCGCTGCCGCACGAGAGCACGTTCGAGGTAAAGGTCACGGCGAGGCACCCGATCACCCACGGTGTCAAGGATTTCCACATTCAGCACGAGCATTATCGCCTCGAGCTTGCCGGGGAGAACGTCACGGTCCTCGCGCATCGCGACACTCCGGACGGGCCGGAACCACTGCTGTATGTGCGCGAGGTCGGTGCCGGACGAATCTGCTATTTCCAACTCGGCCACGACATGCGCGCCTGGGACGAGCCGGCGGTACGGACAATTCTGCGGCAGGCCCTGCATTGGGCCGGAAAAACAGGAGACGCACATGCGGTATAGCCAGGTCATCGGTCCCGGCCGCTCCGAGGTGGTCGAGGCGCCCGACCCGGCGCCCGGCGAGGGGCAGGTCAGGGTGGCGGTCAGCGCGTGCGGCCTCTGCGCGTCCGAACGCACCGGTTGGGCCCGGCACGGCGGCGGCGAGCCGACCCGCTACGGGCACGAGGTCACCGGACGGATCGAGGAGCTCGGCCCGGCCGCATATGGCTGGCGGGTCGGCGATCTGGTCACCGGGCTCGGCGATCCCGGATATGCCGATCAGATGGTCATGAAGGCAAATGCGATATTGCCGGTCCCGCCGAATGTGGCGCCGGAGCATGCACTCGGCGAGCCGCTGGCCTGCCTGGTCGAGGCGCTCAGTCGGACTCCCGTCGGCCCGCGGGACCGGGTCGCGATAGTGGGCCTGGGGTTCATGGGCCTGGGAATTCTGCAACTGACCCGGCTGCTCGGGCCGGCCGCATTGGTCGCGGTCGACCTCGAGAAGGGCGCCCGCGAGACGGCCCTCGCACTAGGCGCGACCGAGGCATATCACCCCGACGAGGTGCCGACGGAATATCGTTCTGGTATGACCGTCGTGATCGAGGCCGCCGGGACGGCCGGCGCGCTGGCCACAGCGGGTGAATTGACCGCTCAGCACGCCACGCTGTGCATTGTCGGCTACCACGCCAGTGGCCCACGAACGATGGATCTGGACCTCTGGCATAAGGGCGTCGACATCATCAACGGCTATACACCGCAACGGCATCGCATCATGGCCGCGATGGCACGCGGTCTGGAGTTGATCGCCCAGCGTCGATTCAGCTACGAGCCGCTGATTACCCATCGGCTCGGCTTAGCTGAGGTCGACACCGGCTTCGGCTATTTCGCCGACCGGCCCGCCGGATTCATCAAGTCGGTGGTCATCCCGTAGCGCCGGGCGAGCGCGATCGCGCCGGCCACCGGCGGCTCGGTCAGCACGCGCACTGCGGCCGTTGGTACCGCGCGTTGCAGTGCGGCGCGAAATGCGTCGAGCAGCCGCGGTTGATTGACCGCAACGCTCCCGGCAATGACGACGTGCTCGGCCGGCACGCCCTTGGCAGCCAGAGTCGCGACCAGGGCGGCCAACGCCGCGCCGGCGGCCACAATCACCGAAATCGCGCTCTCGGAGCCGCGGTCGGCGGCCTGGAAAACAATTCCGGCTCGCGCACCCCACGACTCCGTGGTCGGCGTGTCATTGACCGCTCGGGCCAGCCGCTCGGCGCCGGTTACCCCGAATCCGGTCGCCAGCAGGGAAAGCAGCGGATCGGCGTCCCGGCCGGCGTCATGGTCGGCCAGCGCCCGCCGGGTGGCTTCGCGCACTAGTGCGGGGGCGCTGCCCTCGTCACCGAGTACCCAGCCCCACCCGCCGCAGAACGCCAGATCACCGCCGGGCAGTACGCCGACAGCGATAGCTCCGGTGCCCGCGATAACGCCGATGCCGTCGGTGATTCCGGCCGCCGGGACAAGCAACGCGGCGTCGTTCGTCACCTCGACCGGAACGCCCAGTCGCTGGGTGAGTGCGGCGCTCAGCGCGCGGCACTGCGGCTGGGTATTACAGCCCTGCGCCCCCACCCCGAGCGCGGCAATCGGCTCGCGCACGTTGTCCTCGATACAGTTGCCGATCCACCGTGCTGCATCGGTTATGGGCGAGGCGGACCAGCCGGCCGAGGGCACGACGACGTCGACCGTCGACCCGTCGGAATGCTCGGTGCGGATGTGGGTCTTCGTGCCGCCAATATCCAGCCCGGCCAGCACGCCGATCATGACGCGGCGGCGCCGGAGCGGGCGATTTTCGTATCGACGTGGGAGAAGACAAACGACTCGATCGGCACGCTGCGCGCGGCCGACACCCGTTCGACCAACGCCTGCATCGCGACCACCTCGAGCAGCGCCCGCTGCGCCACCGGAAGCGTGGGCAGCCGCAAAATTCGCAGATTTGCTGCCGGCATAACCGCATCGTCGGCCGTCAGCAGCAGCACCGAATGGCCGGCATCGGCGAGTTGGTGCGCCAGAAACCGCTCCCGGTCCCCGCCGATAATCACGTGCGCACAATTCCCGGCGGACTCCATCGACCCGTGCAGATATTGCCGCGTACTCATTGCCGAGCTGGGCAGTCTGGCCACCTCGCGGAACAAGAGCGCGGCGGCCTCGGTGGAGCCGACACTGCCACCGGCACCGACGAAATCGGCCGCGACAACGCCGGTGAAGGCCTCCGCTGCATCGGCCAGCGATGGGCCCAACGCCGCTTCGAATTCGGCGAGCCACGACGCGACATCCCGCCACCCGGAATGCACCGAGCCGCCATCCCATACGTCGGCGATCATGCCGAGCGCCATCAACGTGCCGGTGTAGCCGACCGTCGAGGCATAACTGTCCCTGACCCCGCCCAGATCGATGACGAGATCGGCGGCATCGGCCAGTGTGGACGGTGTGACGTTGATGACCGCCGCGCGATGTACCGGATCAACAGATCCCAGCACTGCAACGGTTTCGGTGCTGCTGCCGCTCTGCGAGACCGCGATCACCATGCGCGGCGTGGTGGCCAACGGCAGTGGCACCTCACCCGCGCCCAGCCGGAAACTCTCCACACCGCGTTCGCGCAGGTGCCATACCGGCGCACCTGCGGCGGCAAGGCTCGCACCCATAGCGACGAAAACAGGTCCGGTGCCAGCGAATCTTGACGCAGCCGCCCCGACCTGCTCGGCCAGCGATGCCTGCATCCGCGCCAGCGTTGCCGTTTGGCGGGCGCGACCTTCGACAAAGGTGATGAAGTCACCCGGCGCGGTCGAGGTCTCTGACATTGGCCCTCTCGTGAGTTTCCCGTTGCTGCTCACAGCGTACGGCTCTCCGGATCCCAGGCCGGGTCGGCGACCGGCGCGGGCGTCACCGTGCTGGCGATGGTCTGCGTCGTTCCGGTGCGGGTGGCATCCTCGACCGCGATCATCGTGTCCAGCACGTGATATGCGTGCTCGCCGGTGGCCCGATGCGCGGTGCCGGCACGGACCGACCGCGCCATGTCCAGCACGCCCAGCCCGAAACCGTGCACGGTGCCGGTCGACTCGATCGTCTCCCATTCATCGCCACTGGAGCGGACCCGGACATCGGCGGTATAGGAATTTACCGCCAGCTCGATCGCACCCTCGGTCCCATTCACCTCGAATGTCTGCCGCGGCACCGAGGACTCGAAGCTGAACACCGACGTACACATCGCACCGGTTTCAAACTCGCCCAGAAAGCCGATGTGGGTGGGCACCTCTACCGGAAACTCGGTGCCCGCCCGTGGTCCGGTGCCGATCGTCCGGTGCGGAAACGAGATCCGACCGACTGCCTGGACCCGGTCGAACGCACCGAGAATCTGTACGAGCGTGGCGATGTAATACGGCCCGATGTCGAAAAGCGGCCCGGCGCCCTTGGCGAACAGGAATTCTGGATTGGGATGCCACGACTCCGGCCCAGCGCTTTGCATGAGCGTCAGCGCGGTTTTGGGCTCACCAATGCGGCCGGATTCGATGAGCCGACGGGCGCTCTGCACTGTGGTACCCAGCACCATGTCGGGCGCGGCACCGAGGCGCACGCCTGCGTCCTCGGCGCTGCGCAGTAATTGCTGACCGGATTTCCGGTCCACCGCGAGCGGTTTCTCACTCCACACGTGCCGCCCTGCGGCGATTGCGCGCTCGCTAACCTCGGCATGGACCGCCGGAATAGTGAGGTTGACGACCAGCTCGATATCGTCGTCGGCCAACAATTCCTCGGTGGAGGACACCCGCGGCACGCCGTGCTTGTCGCTTTGCGCGGCGGCCAGTTGCTTCTTACCCGTCCCTCCAAGCGCACCAGCTCTAGCATTCTTACGAGGAAGAAACGAAACAAATTGAGTTTGCCACCCAATGCAGATTCATAGTTTGACTTACGTTTTCCGTAATCGGAGAGGAAATGGTGCGGCCATGAGCTTTCCCCACGTTTTTTTTCCATAACATCGTAAGGTGGATTGCCGACAATCGCATCGAAGCCGCCAGCAACACGCATCTCTTCGGCATCGATCTTCTCGCACTGGAAGCCCTCGTACATCCAGGGAACAAGCAGTCAGTGGGAAGCGTACGTGAATAGCATGGGAACGGTTGAACTCGATGCGCTCGAGGATCTTGATCTGACCCTGCTGGCTCGCGCCTACCTGGAGGCGGTTGAGCGCAGATGCACTCGCCTCAGCACTTGGTTTCGCAAGCGCTTGCAAGATCGGCCCGCCTTCGACGACTTGCTCCAAGACGCCGCTGCTCAAGCTGTCGAAGGCTAACCACGTCGAAGCGCTAGAAACTACGGCGGCCAAAGCAACTGATGCAGCCAGCGCCCGCCAAGATGGAACAATATGGCGCTGCGATACTCCGGCTGCCAATTCGATCTGCGCCCGGAAGGTTGGCGAGACCGTTTCGGTATGCAGCTTTTCGCGAAGCGCCCGTTTCAGCGCGACTATTCTCCCGACTTCGGCACCGAGGCCAGCATCGGCTTCGATCTGTCCCTGGACCTCGATGGCAGCCGCGACGTCGAGTTCGCCGTCCACATAAGCGTGGACCAGCAGCGCATCCGTCGATCTTCCGATGTCAGGAGTTTTTGCGGACATCATGCATCATCGGTCTTCAGGGTACGGATCAGATGCTGACGCGCCCGCGCCAGCCTCGACATGACAGTGCCAACCGGAGCACCGGTAACTTCTGCGATCTCGCGGTACCCTAGTCCTTGCAAATCCCGAAGCACCAAGGCTTCGCGGAAATCGACCGGCAACGCGCTAATCGCAGCCTCAAGTCTAGCGGCGTCGGCCTGAGCGATCATTTCCGCCTCCGGCGTTGTCACTCGCTCACCATTGCTATCGCCACCGCGTTCAACCACAAGAAGCTCGTCTTCCCTCAAATCATCCACCGCAACCAATTTGGCTCGCGATCGCGTTTTCATCCATGTGTAAGCGGTGTTCCGCACGATCGTCAGAACCCACGACCGAGCGCTGCCGCCACCGTATCCGCCGATGGCCCGCAGCGCGCGAAGACAGGCCTCCTGCACCACGTCCTCGGCGTCGGCCCGATTACCGATGAGCCAACGCGCGAGCGTCAACGCCTCACCAAGGTAAGGCACGACAATCCTGGAAAACCGCTCGTTATCGCTTTCGTCGCCCACAGACTACATCACTACAGTGACTCTAAACGGCGCAGCCTTATTCCCACACCTCCAAAAAAATTATTTTCGCTATACGGGGAATATCAAAGCTTAGCGCTGAGTCTTGGCAATTAGAAGCGCCAAAATGCCTCTGCCGGCTGACGGGCTGAGGCGCGATGGTGGCCATGCTTTTGACATAGGGGGCTCCGCGATGTCGTTCGATTTGAGCGAGGCCGTCCCATATTCGATGTCGCCCCCTGCGAATGCGCTGAACGCGGCTTCGATTTGCGCGCTTTCGGAAAGTCATCGTTTATTCCTTGCTGGCTCCGTCATTCCGGGATGGTGCGTAGCACCAGACCCGGAATCTCGAGATTCTCCGATGTGCAATTGCACATCGTAGTTCGATGCTCCGCACCGCGCCCGGAATGACGTACTAGGCAAACTCAAGAATCAGCGCATCGACCGCCAACGTCGCACCGGGAGAAGCGTGAATCTTTTTCACCGTGCCGTCGCGCTCGGCGCGCAGCACGTTCTGCATCTTCATCGCCTCCACCACCGCCAGCGTCTCGCCGGCCTTGACCTCCTGGCCCTCGGTGACCGCGATCGACACCACCAGCCCGGGCATCGGGCATAGCAATTTCTTGCCGGTATCAGTCGCCGTGTTCACCGGCATCAACCGTGCCGCTGTGGCCTCGGCCTCGGTAAAGACCTGGACCGCGACCTCGAACCCCTGATGCGCAAGCCGGAATCCATTAGGAACCGGCCGCACCTGCATCGCAACTAACTGGCCGTCGATGGTGCCCTGCCAGACGGGGGCGCCCGGTGTCCACGGCGAGGCCAGGCGGTGCGGTTGACCGAGCGCGCCGCCGGCGCCGACAAAGCGCACCACCAGACCATCGTTTTCGCGCGCGATATCGAGCGCGATCTCGTCGCGGCCAAGCCACACGGCACGGCGGCGTTCGCGCTGCACCAGGCGGCCGATCAGCTGGCCGGAAATCTGCCGCTTGCGCTCTCCGAGCACATGATCGATGGCG
>Ga0137412_10004218_pt1 | contig 11507 bp, 9 predicted proteins | sample CZODoug2_1_16fun_FD_122160 | JGI IMG/M metagenome (GOLD analysis project Ga0137412, IMG submission 122160) | Vadose zone soil fungal communities from Angelo Coast Range Reserve, California, USA - CZODoug2_1_16fungal (Hybrid Assembly) | ecosystem: Environmental > Terrestrial > Soil > Vadose zone...
TTTGAATGGCGCGTGCGGCGGCGGCTCGCGTTCCTGGCGGAAATCATTTTCATCAGCGCACTGATTCTGGTCACACGGTGCGCGAATTACGGTGACGTGTTCTTCGGCGGGCAAGTCAATTTCATTGATGCTGATTGCTATTCGCGGATGACACGCGCGCGAATTTGCTTCGAACACCCGGGCACGATTGTCAGACGACATGATTTTGAGAATTTTCCGAAGGGAACATTTCCGCACACGACCGCGCCTTTCGATTATTTGATCGTGGCGCTCGCTGCCGCGCTGATACCTCTGAGCCGAAATGCGCTTGATCTGGCGGGGGCAATTGTGTCGCCGCTCCTATCCATCGCGCTAGGAATTTTCCTTTGCTGGTGGACACGAAAAATGCGCCTGCAATTTCGCTGGGGATTTCTCATTCTTTACGGGGTGAGCCCAATGCTGGCGCATGGGTTTGCGCTCGGCCGGCCCGATCATCAATCGCTTTTGATTACATTGATTGCGGTCGCGTTGTGCGCGGAATGGATATTTGCGAAACAGGCAACGCGTGGGTGGGGGATCGTGAGCGGTGCCAGCTGGGCCCTGGCACTATGGGTATCGCTCTACGAACCGCTCGTTTTACTCATGATCGTCGTCGCCTGTTGTGCGCGCAGTATGATAAAGCGGGAACGACGAATAGGCTGGATTGTATTCGCGGCGGTTCTCGCAATTGCATTCCTCATTGAGCGGAGATTTCCGGTATGGCCGAGTCGAGAATTTGGCGGTGCGCTGAGAAATTGGAGCGCTACGGTGGGAGAATTAGCCCACGTCTCGTTAGCGAGCACGATTTGGTTTAACTGGTGCGGCTGGTTGTTGTTGCTCGCGCCGATTTTGCTTTGGCCGAAACGGAATCGAAGCACACCGATATTTTTAACCGTGCTTTTGATCAGCACGTTTGCCCTGACAATTTGGCAGGCGCGCTGGAGTTATTTTTTTGTGATGATTTTCGCGATGCTGGTTCCGCAAATCTTGTCTGTTCTGCGCAAACCGCTGATTGTCGTAACCGTGTTCATCGCTGCTCTGTTTCCGATCGCACAAGCATGGGATCGTGCGTTTGCCGATGAGGAATTGGCGCGGCGCACGGAAACGAAAATCGAGCAGTTCGAGTTGCGCGCAATTTCTTCGCAGATCGACGGTCCATTCATTGCGCCCTGGTGGTTTTCACCCGCGGTTAGTTATTGGTCGCGGCAGGCGGGGATGGGCGGCAGCTCGCATGAGAGCATCGAAGGAATAGTCGAAACCGCCAAATTTTTTGAAATGCAAGATGCGGAAGAAGCAATGCAAACAATTGATCGACATAATGTTACCTGGATCGTCTCGTATGATGCCGACCGGGTGGCAGAGAATTCTGCGCAGATTCTTGGCAACCCAGTTCCCAAAAACGCTTTGTGTTATTTGCTCGACCGTCGCCCCAGCGAAGCTCCAACATTTTTGCGTCTCATCGCGCAGACCGGACACTTCAAGCTCTTTCGCGTGGAGAAATCATAAAAAAGCTCATCGTTCGAGGGAACAGTTTGACAGAGTGGGGCTGAGTCACAATACTGTCTGGTGTTAAAGAAATTCATCCCGCAAAGGCCCGCGCCGTCGGTCGGCGAGGGCTCGCTCAGCACGGGAAATGAGGAAGACAATCGGGTCGCCTACCGCGAAGAAACCAGAAAATCAACATTAACCGAGCATCCAAAACATATGGCAGAACACAGTGGCAAAGACGTTCTTTCGAGCGACGTCGAAATTAAAGGCTCGATCAAGTTTCAGAAGGAACTTCTGATCGACGGGAAGGTGGAGGGCGAGATCAATTCCGATGGGGTCCTGACCATTGGCGAGAACGCGGACATCCGTGGCGAGATCAAAACCAAGTCCATCACGGTTTATGGAAAAGTTCAGGGCAACATCACGGTGGGTGAACGCTGCGAGCTCAAGTCGCGCTGCACTTTGCAGGGTGATTTGAAAGCGGCGCGTCTTGTTATTGAGGAAGGGGCGACGTTCATCGGGAAATCGGAAGTTACTAGTGGCACGTCGCTTGGGGGCAATTCCCAGGCGGGCAAGGCAGCCCACACGCGTCCGGACGTAATTCGTCAACAGGAGCCGGTAAAGACGGCAGCGTTCGGGGCACGGGCATAAGGTAACCTTTTTTAAGCGAGACCGTGGCAAAGTCGTCGCCTGTTAAAGTCAGTGTGGAATGTCCACACTGCGGCTTTAAACAGCATGAGTATGCCGCCGCCAAGAGCACGATGTGTCGACAGTGCGGCGCTCATTTTGCACCGGCTGCTCCGCGACGTGCCCCAATTGTAACGCAACGAGCGCAGCCGGAGCCTCGGACAGAGAGTCCCACCGCCGCTGCTTCCCTGATGCAGCGGTTTGGGGGGTTGTGGAAAAGCAAGCGCACCAACGTCATCGAATGCTTCGATTGCCAGCGGAAACAGGAAGTCAGCGGTGCTGCTACGTCGACTATTTGCCCGTCATGTAGCGCTCACATCGATTTAAGCGACTACAAAATCACAACCAACTTTAGCCGTTCCATTCGCACCAAGGGCGAAGTCTACGTGACCAGCAGAGGTGACCTGAGCAGCAGCAGTGTTCGCTGCCGACGCGCCGTCATCGAAGGGCGATTGCGTGGGAACCTGGATTGCGCGGGAGCTATTGTTATCAACGCTTCGGGCAAGATTCCCGGACGGCTATCCGCGGCCGAACTCATCGTCGAAAAAAGATCTGAAGTGCAATTTTTCCGCCGCGTCCGGGTTGGTAATATTGAGATTCGCGGCCGGATGTTGGGGGAGATTGTTGCCGACGGAATGGTGACAATCCGGAAAAATGGGGTGCTGGAAGGCAACGTCATGGCGAAAGCAATCAACGTTGAAAAGGGTGGGACTTTCTCCGGTCAGATTGTGGTGGGGGGAGCGGGTCTGCAACAAGCCGAGTTGCTTCCAGGGGAGAGTTCCACCGTTTCGAAACCGCCGGAAGAATCGATCAGTCTTGCGCCGCCTCTGCCTGCGACGTAGATCGCTTCATGCAGAAGCTGCGACCGCGCAGTCCCTACGAGAAGCTCGGCGGCTATGTTCACTTGCCGCGTTTGATCGATAAGGCCCGTCTGCATCGCAAAGGGTTGCTTAACGGCTATAACTACAAAACGGTCGGCTTCGACAAACATCTTCTCGCCTTTCTCAAGCTTAACGGCGACGACTTTGAAGAAATCGCCAATCGTTTTGACGACGATGCCGAGGTCCTCGGTTGGGTCGATAAGAATGGAACGAAACATTCGCCCGATGCGATCGAACATTGGAACCAGGAAATGATCTCGCGGCATCCAGATACCGCCGCCAAACGCGCCCGATTTAATCAGTTCCTGAAAGAAGCCGGCGGCGGCGGTCGCGAAGATATTAGGACTTATTTCGATCTCATCGAGTTCGGCGAGGGGCGATTGAAATGAAGAAGCACCAATGACGAATGACGAAGGAAGCTTGAATGACAAAATGACCAAAAAGCTCGTGGATGTGGCTCGTTTCTATTCAAGGACTTCGTCATTCCTTCGTCATTGGGTATTCGTCATTCGTCATTCTTGAAAAGCCTATTCGCCTCTTCCAGCGTTTCCTTGCTTCCGATATCGAGCCATTGGCCGGTGATTTGAAACGTATTTACCGGCTTACGCGGATAGAGCCATTGCAAAAAAAGACCGGGCTGATCGGGATTATTTCCCGCCGCGATGTATGTCGTAAAAAGTGGCAGCACCTTCTTCGAATAAAAATACAAGGCGATCGCCGCCAGGCTGCTCTTTGGCTCCTTCGGTTTTTCTTCGAAATGAGTGATGACTCCGTCGGCATCGACGGTAACGACGCCGTATTTCTTGATTGCTTGGCCATCGGTCACGTGATGCACACCGACGGTTGCCTCGGTTTTCCCGGCGTAATCGATAAACCCTGCCAGCGATTCGCGAAATAAATTGTCGCCCGCGATTACGAGCAGGTCGGAATCAACAATGCTCTCTCGTGTCAGCAGCAGGTTGATGTCGCCAATCGCGCCGAGCTTGTTGTCGTCGGTGGTTGAGCCATCATTGATAACCTTGAATCGGAACTGCGGATTCGCGCTCTGATAATTCTTTGCCCACGTTTCGAAATCAGCGAAAAACTTTGCGTTGGTGACGATGTAGATCGTTTCAATTTCACCGACGCCTCGGAGGTTTTCCACCACCCATTGGACCATGGGTTTTCCGGCAACATCCAGAAGGGGCTTCGGCTTGTTCAAGGTGAGGGGATAAAGGCGGGTGGCATAGCCGGCGGCGAGAATCAGAACATTCATCAGGGTCGCAGTGTAAACGGGGTTGAAGTGCGCGCCAGCAAATGGTCAGGTCCGAAACGCCGCCTCATGCAATTCACGATGCAGCGCGTTCATCCGCTGTGTTCCAGCCAGCTTGGCGTGCGATCGACGATCCGTGACATAAAAAGTATCGATGGCCGCTCCGCTTTCGGTGCTAATCCGAGCGAGTGCGATGTCAATTTCATTTCGACTAAGGCATTGCAACAGATCGTGGAGTAATCCGATTCGATCCGGCGTCTGAATTTCGATCAAGGTAAAGTATGGATCCGCCTGATTTTCGATGCTGACGCGCGACGGAAATTCCATATCTGCTACCGCTGGTCGCCGGCCTTTTTTTCTGGCCTGTTCCAGCAGCGCGCTCAAATCGAAGGCCTCGCTGTCCAGAGCCTTGCGCAAGGTTGATTCGACCAGCGCCATCTCTCGTTCATTCGTAACCGCGCGCCCGCGCAGATCGCTCACGCGAAAAACATCGAGTGCCACATTGTCGCCGCGGGTGTAAATGTCGGCGCTTAAAATGTTCAATGGCACGAGTGAAATCGAACCGGCGATTTTGGAGAGCAGCTGCTGACGGTCCCAGCTACAAAGGGTTAAAACCGTATGGCCTTGCGCTGGGACCGGCTCCCAGCTGAAGACCGGAGCAAGCGGGCCTTCCCCAAAACAGGTCGCCTCATAAAAGCGCCGAAACAATTCCACGTGTGCGACCATGTCTCCGACTTTGAACGCGCGAAAATAATGGTCCGGCATGAAATCGAAGTGCGCCTCGATTTCCTCGGCATAATCGGGCCCGAGACGGACCTGGACCAAAGTCTCGCGCGCTTCCCGGGCTGTTTTCGCGCGTTCATAAAACAAATGCCGGTCGGCCAGATACTGAGTGGTCGCATGATACAGTTGCCAGACCAGGGTTTCCTTCCAGTCCGACCAGTTTTGGTCGCTCGTGCCTTGGCCATCCGCCAGCGTCAGTAGCATCAGAGCATCGAGGTTATTCTGGTCCTTCACGATGGCGGCGAATTCGCTTACTGTGACGGGATCATCAATGTTCCGGCGCTGCGCAATATTCGATAGTGTGACGTGATGGTCTACCAGCAGGATCAACATCTTGCGTTCACGCGGGTCGAGTTGAAGACGGCGCGCGACGCGTTGGGCAAAGACCGCGCTCGCTTCCGAATGCGGCCGCGCCCCCACCGCCTTGCCGGTGTCATGCAGCAGTAGCGCCAGATAAAGAACAAAAGGATTTGGTAGTTCCTCTAAAAGTTTCCGGTACTGGATCAATTTGGGATCTTCAGTTCTTGCCAGCGCATCGAGCTTGTCAATGCAGACCAGCGTGTGTTCGTCCGCGGTGTAACGGTGAAAAAATTCATGTTGCACCAGACAAGTAAGCTGGCCGAACTCGGGAATGTATTGACCGAGGAAATCGAGGCGATGCATCAGCCGCAAAGCCCGCCCCACTTCTCCCTTGCGCGATAAAATCCGGCGAAAAATCTCGCGAGGCTCTTTCGCGTAGCGCAGTGGATGCGTGATCAATCCGATTTTGCGGCTAAACATGTCGGCCAGTTCGGGAGTGGGTTCCAGTTGGCGTTCCTGCGCAATCTCGATTGCGCGCATCATCTCAACCGGATTCTTGGTGAAAAGATCCGGCCGCTCGGTATCCAGCTGTCGGTCTTTAATGACGAAACCATTGAGGTGTTCGGCCGCGGGTTTGGCGCGCGGCAGAAATCCAAAAAGCGAGCGCGTTTTGGCCGAGGAATAGCCGCTGGCAAATTGCGACGTAATTCGTTCCGTCACTCGAAAAATGTTTCGACTGTGCGCGTAGACATCTTTCATGAATGCTTCGCTTCGTAGCAGGCCTCGCTCCTGCGGATAACGCAATCTTTGCGCCATCGTTTCCTGCATGTTGAGATGCAAAACGTCGGTCGCGCGGTGGTGCAAATAATGCAGCTCGGTTCGGACTCGCAGGAGAAAATCATAGGCTGCTTCAATCCGACGCCGGTCCGGTTCGCTCAGCCAGTCCTTACCGACAAGATGGGTCGTGGTCAGGCTGCCTTCCTTGAAGAAAGTCATCCAAAGAAGATTCTGATAGTCGCGCAAACTACCGCAGCCACTTTTTAAGTTCGGTTCCTGCAGGTAAACGCTGTTGCCAAATTTTGCATGGCGTGCTTGCTGATCCCGCATTCGCATTTCGATGTATTCACGTTCGTAACCGGCAACGCATTTTGCCCGAAACTGCGCGCGAAATTTCTCCTCCAGCTCCCGGTCCCCCGTAACCAGACGTGATTCAAGCATGGCAGTTTTCGTCACCATGTCGGCATTGGCGGCCGCGATCGCTTCTTTAATCGTGCGGGTGGAGTGACCTACCTTGAAGCCAATGTCCCAGAGGAGATACAACACTTGCTCAATGATTTGGCCAGTCGCTTTCGATACGTTGCGACCTTGTTCGCGATGCAAAAACATCACGTCGACATCGCTACAAGGATTCAACTCACGCCGGCCGTAGCCACCGAGAGCGACCAATGCGATCGGTGAGGTGCCGTTGCGGTGGTTCACGACATGATTGGCCGCGGCGAAGACGTGCCGCAGCAATACATCGATCAAATCAACCCGACGGGCACAAACTTCGCGCCCGCCATCACCCGCGCGCTGGCGCAGGCGCAAACGGTGCTCCTCGATTTTCAAAAACTTCCGATAGACCGGAAGAACGTCGGTCGGCCGTTGCGCTCCCGCCGAAGTCAGTTCGCGCTCCGCATGGGCCAGGATTTTTTCGAGGTGCCGCGACATCAAAGTAGTTTACGCACGGCGATATTTCCTGCCACCGCTGTAGTTTATGTTGTTGTAGCTGCCCCGAAAGCTTTTGGGGCAGAATCTTCTGTAGCGGCGGTCTATGACCGCCGAACCCGATGTGCCGTAAGGTTGCCGGCGGTCACAGTCCGCCGCTACAACACTGTAGGGCAAGCGCTCCCGCTTGCCTTCCGGCAGGCTCGAATGCCTGCCCTACAAATTCTTTAATTCAGGCTGGAGGGACGACCGCCGTGTCGTCCCTAAAATTTGGGACGGGACAGCGTCCGTCCCTCCATCAAATCTCGATGGCGTAGCGCTTCATCTTGTTATAAAGGGTCGGGCGTTGAATGCCGAGCAACTCGGCGGCTTTCTTCTTGTTGCCGTGTGTTTGGGTCAGCGCCTGGAGAATCGTCTCTCGCTCCATGTCATCGAGACTGGCCACGCCGCTGCGGCGCACCGGAGCAGGACTGGTTTGTAGCGCCGGTGGCAATTGAATTTCCGTTGGCAATTCTTTGATCCCAATCATGTCGTTCCGGGCCAGGACGACGGCATACTCAATCGCGTTTTGCAATTCCCGCACATTTCCCGGCCACGAATAATCCAGGAGTTTCTGAAACGCTTCCGGCGCAATTGTCGGTTCTGCTTTCCCCAATTGCTTGGCGAACTGCTGCACGAATGTATTAACGAGAGGTGGGATGTCTTCTTTCCGCTCTCGTAGCGGTGGAACTTCAATCTGGAAGGTATTGATTCGGTAATACAAATCTGAGCGCAACCGATTTTCTGCCAGCGCTTGCGCAATCGGTCGATTGGTCGCGGTAATAACGCGAAAATCCGCCTTCAACATTCGGGTGCTGCCGAGGGAGCGATATTCCCGTTCTTGTAAGACGCGGAGAAAACGCGTCTGCAAGTCCGCCGGCATTTCCGAAATCTCATCGAGAAAAAGCGTGCCGCCGCGCGCTTCCGCAATCATCCCCGGAAAATCGTTCATTGCCCCGGTGAACGCGCCTTTAACGTATCCAAATAACTCCGACTCGATCATGGTTTGCGGAAAAGCCGCGCAATTCAACTTCACCAGCGGTTTTCCGGCGCGCCGGCTTTTGGAGTGAATCACATTCGCGACCACTTCCTTGCCGACACCGCTCTCGCCGGTGATAAGCACGTTCGCGTCCGATGGCGCCATCGCGCCGATCAACTCCTCCATTTCCTGCATCACCTTGCTTTTGAATACCGGGGCGAGCCGCGTCTCCGCCAACTCCAGCCGCTTCTCCAGTTGCTCGGCTTTTTCGCGCAGCGCCTGCGTCTCTTGCAAAAGCGATCGCTTCTCCAGCGCCTGTTCCACCAGGCTCAACAATTCCTCGGGCGCATACGGCTTGCTTATAAAATGAAATGCGCCGCGCTTGATCGATTCAATGGCGTTGTTCAGCGAATCATGCGCGGTCAGAATGATGACCTGCGAATCGCCGAAATCCTTCTTGAGCCGCTCGAGTGTTTCCAGTCCATCGGCGTCGGGCAATTGCAGATCAAGCAACACCAACGCGGCCGGATTTGTTTTCATTGCGCGCAATCCGAGCGTCGCCGTCGTGGTGGTTTCCGTTTGATAACCGTGGCGATTCAGTAACGCTTCCAGCGTCATCAAAATCGGACGCTCATCATCGATGATGAGAATGCGGCGCGCTTCGGAATTCGCTCTCACAGCTGCTCTATGATACCACTCAGGGACTTTCCGTGGAACAAGGAAGCGTGATCGTACTGGTCAATGTTCGCGAAGCTGGATCAAATTTTGCCGTCAACTCGCCGCCCTGCGCCGCGATGATTCTTCGTGCCCGACGTAATCCGAGACCATAATGACCGTGCGACATCTCCTGCAATGGTTGCGTCCACTGCGCCGGATCAATTTCTTCTTTTTTCGCTTCGCGAATGGAGAGGGTGAACCAATCGCCTTCGGCCGAAGCTTGTGCCTGCACCGCACCGTCCGCCAGGTCATGGCGAAAAGCGTTCCGGAATAATTCCGCAGCCGCCCACTCTGTTAATTCCGGATCAATGTTCAACGTCCCGTCCGCTGACAATACCTCCCATTTCACCGCCTGCGCTTTCTCCGGAAACTCGTGCGCAACCTTCTTTTGTATGTCGGCAATAAAATCATTCGCGGCATAGGGCAACGCGGTCGGTCGCGGCTCTGCCACTGATGCCGACAAGCTCTGCAGTGTGACACCGAGTTGCGAAACCAGTTCGCGCAACCGGCGAATCTCCGATTTTAGTTCGGCATCGTTCGTCAACTCAGCGATCAAGGCCGACTGCAGTTCGGCTGCGTTCAACTGGTTGCGTAAATCGTGACTGAGCTGGCGGACGAACTTTACAAAATTTTCCCACCGAACATGTCCATCCGACGCCGCCGGTGCCGCTTTTGCTTTCGTCGTCACGCCAGGAAAAACTTGTCGGCCGCCACTTCCTTCTCAACCGCAGATTGCACTGTCGGGTCGTTCGCGTGAAGGTGCACGAGCAGATGATAGACCGATTCGGGGTCGACGCCGAGCGCGCGAGCGATCTGATCGGCCGTTTGTGGATTTCGATTCAATTTCTCTCGCACCTTTGTCTGCAATCGCAGCAATTCCGTTGCCGCTTTCTTGCCCGCTTCAACTCCGGGCTGATTGTAAGCGTTGATGTTTACCAGAGAACCATAAAAACCAACTGCGCGTTCATACAACGCGATCAGGGCCCCGATTGAGAACGCGCTCACATCTGGCATGCCAATAGTAATCGATTCGCGTTGCTTCTCGAACAAAGCCTTGCGGGTTCCGCGCAAAAATCCGTGCAAATAATCCCCACTGGTAAAATCGTCTTCTACTTTCACCGGCGCGGCCGTGCGGTCCTTTTGCACTTCAATGAAGGTGACAAAGAAATTCAGAACACCATCGCGCAATTGTTGCACATAGGCATGCTGATCCGTCGAGCCTTTGTTGCCATAAACCGCGATTCCCTGATGAACAATTTTGCCTTCGCGATCCTTCTCCTTTCCTAACGATTCCATGACTAATTGCTGCAAATATCTACTAAATAGTGCGAGCCGGTCCTTGTAGGGAAGAATAACCATGTCTTTCGCGCCCTGGCCTTCCCCGGCGTAAAACCACATTAGCGCCAGCAACATGGCGGCATTTTGTTCGACGACGTCCACTCGAGTCAGTTGGTCCATTGCCGCCGCGCCCTCGAGAAACCGATCGATGTCAAATCCGAGCAGCGCCATCGGCAGCAGACCGACTGCGCTCATCACCGAGGTCCGCCCACCAACCCAATCATGCATTGGGAAACGCGCCAGCCAGTCATTTTCTTGCGCATGTCGATCAAGTTCGCTCCCGACCCCGGTCACGGCTACGGCATGTCGGGCGAAGTCCAAGCGCCGGGCGCGATAGTGCATTTCCGCTTCCACCATCCCGTTGCGCGTCTCTTTGGTACCGCCCGATTTTGAAATGACGATTACCAGCGTTTCCTCGAGGGCGTCCTTTAATTTTCCCCACACTCGATCGAAACCATCCGGATCGGTATTATCAAAGAAGAATGCGTCCATTGGGTCGCCGGTGTTCCCAAGGGCGTCGGCGACAAATTGCGGGCCGAGCGCCGAGCCGCCGATGCCGATGACCAAAAGATGGCGGAATTTCCCCGTCGCCGGCGCGATATCACCGGCATGGATCTCAGCGGCAAACTTTTTGATCCGCGCATTCGTTTCTTCGATATCGTTTCGCAAACTGGCAGTCGGAGCCAATCCAGGATTACGCAACCAATAGTGACCAACCATTCGCCGCTCATCCACATTCGCGATCGCGCCGGCTTCGAGCTGCCGCATTTCCGAAAAGGCCCTTTGGGCCCGCGCGCCCATCGATTGCAGAAAATCATCGGCAAATCGCATCCGACTGATGTCAATCGTGAAACCAATCTCGCTATAGCGCAGAAAATACTTTTGGAAGCGCTGCCAAAGCGAGTTCATCAGCTGGAGCTAACTCGGATTTTCGCCCGACGAAAGTGCGGTTTGTGGCCGAACGTTGAAACGTTGAAATCGTCGCTAGAAATAAGAGCGAGATGCGTGGAGGAACAGCCTGTGTGCCGTCCGTTTGTGGAAAGGAATGGACGGGACAGAGCCCGTCCCTCCAGGATTTACCAATGCAAAACATTCATCTCGCCTTGAAATGGCCAATCCTCTGGTTTCGTGACCAACCCGGCGCGAACGGGATTCTCGACCACATACTGCCATTTCTGATCGTAACTCTCGCTCCTGCGCAATTGCGTATCCCAGAAATGGCGCTGCCAGACAGGCGCATCAGCGGGTGTTATCCAGTTCCGCGCGGTAGCTGACTTCCAATACTTGACCCATTGTAACAGAGGCTGGGTCTCTGACT
>Ga0137412_10004219_pt1 | contig 11505 bp, 10 predicted proteins | sample CZODoug2_1_16fun_FD_122160 | JGI IMG/M metagenome (GOLD analysis project Ga0137412, IMG submission 122160) | Vadose zone soil fungal communities from Angelo Coast Range Reserve, California, USA - CZODoug2_1_16fungal (Hybrid Assembly) | ecosystem: Environmental > Terrestrial > Soil > Vadose zone...
TGGACGCGAGCGAACCGTCCGTACCGATCGCGTACTGTGAGACGCTGTTGCCGGCCTTGTTCGCAACGTAGACATATTTGCCCGTGGGGTCGACGGCGAGGGACTGAGGATTCGGGCCCGCGGCGACGGCGGCGGTGGACATGGGGGCGAGCGAGCCGTCGGTACCTATCGTGTACTGCGAGACGTTGCCGCCATTGTTCGCAACGTACACATACTTGCCCGAGGGGTCGATGGCGACGGACTGGGGATTCGTCCCCGCCCCGACGGCAGCGGTGGACATGGGGCCGAGCGAGCCGTCCGCGCCTATCGTGTACTGCGAGACATTGTTGCCGCCGTTGTTCGCCACATAGGCATACCGGCCGGACGGGTCGATGGCCACGGAAAAGGGAATCGGCCCGGTCGCTACCGGGATGGTGATCGAAGTGAGCGCACCGTTTACGCCTATCGTGTACTGCGAAACGGTGCCGCTCGCGCTGTTCGCGACATACACATGCCTTCCCGAAGGGTCGACCGCAACCGACTGGGGATTTCCTCCGGCGGCGGCCTTTCCGAGATACTTGAGCCGTCCGGACGAGACATCGGCGGCGTAGCTCGAGACGCTGCTGTCGCCGCTGTTGGCGACGAAGGCATAGAAGGCGTGAACTGCATTGATGCAGTTCACGGAGACGTTCGTCACGTTCGCCCCCGGCACCCTGCCGCTGCCGTTCGTCACCGAGCAGGCCTGGCCGGCTGGCTGAGCCAGCACCGTGACGTCGTAGGGGGCGCCCTCGACGGCCTTGGTGGAAAACGTGAAGGGACCGTTCGCGCTGATGCCGAGCCTGTTGCCGCCGTTGTTCTGAAGCACCAGGCCCGTGCCGGCCAGGCCCGCGACCGTTCCGCCAACGCTGTAGGTCGCCGAGCACCCGGCGCACGCGGCGAGCAGCGCACCCAGCGGGAAGAGACAAACCCGCCGGACGGTGGCATTGATGGATATCGCCAAATGGGATTCCTTGGATTCTCGATCTTAACGCAGACCGGGCGAAGCGACAGCTTGGATGCCCGCGGGAATCCGACGATACCGTGGGTGTTCCCGAGACTTTTATATAAAATTGCGATTCAGGAGGAAGTCACGAATGCCGAGAATCACGCTCGCCCTGCTCGCCGCCATGCTCGCGTTCCAGAGCGCGGCTCAGGACTATCCATCGAAGCCGGTGCACGTGTTCGTGCCTTCCAGCCCGGGAGGTGCCTCCGACGTCGCCGCGCGGCTGGTTGCGCCCAAGATCGCCGAGGCGCTCGGGCAGCCGTTCATCGTCGAGAACCGCGTCGCCTCGGGCGGCATCGTGGGCACCGCGCAGCTCGCGAAATCGCCCGCTGACGGCTATACGATCATGATCACTTTCGACACCTTCGCTTCCAACCCGCACCTGTACAAGGAGCTGCTCTACGACGTGGTGAAGGACTTCGCGCCGATCATGCTGATGGTGCGCTATCCGCAGATTCTGGTGGTGCACCCTAGCCTCAAGGTGAAGACAGTTCCCGAGTTCGTGGCCTACGCAAAAGCCAACAGCGCGAAGCTGAATTACGGCTCGGCCGGACCCGCGTCCTCCAGCCGTCTCGCCTTCGAGCTGTTCAAGGATGCCGCCGGGATCCAGGTGGAGGCGGTGCACTACAAGGGCGGCGGGCCGGCGATCAACGACCTCGTCTCGGGCACCGTGCAGGTGATGCTGATCCAGGCGGGCGGCGCGATCGGGCAGAACGTCAAGTCCGGAAAGCTCGTCGGCCTCGCCACCAGCGGACGCGAGCGCTCGCCGCATTTCCCCGACCTGCCGACGATCTCGGACTTCTATCCGGGCTTCGAGACGACTTCCTGGGTCGGGCTGATCGCCCCGGCCGGCACGCCGCGCCCCGTCATCGACAGGCTGAACGGAATGCTCGCGAAAATCCTCGCCGCGCCGGACATGAAGGAAAGGTTCGACGTGCAGAGCGCCGAGATCGTCGCCGGCACTCCGGAGCAATTCGGGGAGCTGATCAAATCCGAGACGGTGAAGTGGGGCAAGGTCATCCGCGAGAAGAACATCAGGATCGACTGATCCCGCCCCTCACCCCGAGATCCTCGCCGATCGGCCGCCCGGGATAGTGAAACGCGATCGGCCCGTCGGGCTGCGCGTGCATGAACTGGTAGACGTAGGCGTCCTTCGAGTTCAGCATTTCATCGGGCGTTCCCTCGCCCGCGACCACGCCGTCTGCGATCACGTAGACGTAGTCCACGAGCTTCACCGCCTCGCTCACGTCGTAGCTCACCACTATGGAGGTCGCGCCGAGCGCGTCGTTGAGCTGCCGGATGAGATTCGCGATCACGTTGATCGAAATGGGATCGAGCCCTCCGAAAGGTTCGTCGTACATCGCGAGCATGGGATCCATCGCGATCGCGCGCGCGAGCGCGACGCGGCGCGCCATTCCCCCGGAGAGATCGCTCGGCATCAGGGCTTGCGTGCCGCGCAGGCCGACCGCATGCAGCTTCATCAGCACGATCCTGCGCAGCACGCTCTCGGGGAGCTCGGTATGCTCGCGCATCGGGAAGGCGATGTTCTCGAACACCGACATGTCGGTGAAAAGCCCCCCCGCCTGGAACATCATCCCCATCTTGCGGCGCAGCGCGTAAAGGGCATGCGTGTCGAGCTCGTGGACCACCTTGCCCGAGACCTTGACGGTGCCGCGGTCCGGCTTCGCCTGGCCGCCGATCAGCCGGAGCAGCGTCGATTTCCCCGAGCCGCTCGCGCCCAGGATCGCGACGAGCTTGCCGCGCGGAATCTTCAGGTTCAGGCCCTTCAGGAGCTTCCTCGGGCCGTAGGAGAATTCGACGCCGGAGATCTCGACCAGATTTTCCGTGGCGGCGTTCATGTCGGCGGTCATTCTGCCTGGAGAAGCGCCACGGTGCCCAGCCCCCCGTCCGCGCAGATGCTCACCACGGCGCGGCTTCCTTTGGGCATCGCCGCCAGTTCCTTCACCGCCTGCGAGAGGATGCGCGCTCCGGTCGCGCCGAACGGGTGGCCGAGCGCGACCGAGCCGCCGTGCGGATTGAGCCGCTCCAAGGGGAACTTGCCGAGATCGAAGTCCACGCCGACCTTCTCGCGCCGGAAGCTCGCGCTCTCGAAGGCGGCGAGGTTGCACAGCACCTGCGCGGAGAAAGCCTCGTGGATCTCCCACAGTACGATGTCCGCGTAGCGCAAGCCGTTCCTCGCCAGCATGCGCGGAATCGCGTAGGTCGGCGCCATGAGCAGCCCCTCGTGGAAGATGTCGACCGCGGCGATTTCCCAATCGACGAGCCGCGCTCGCGGGATAGCCCCGGGCAGGCGCTTGACTCCGTTGCCGGTGGCGACCCACAGGCCGGCGGCGCCGTCGGTGAGCGGGGAGGAATTGCCCGCGGTGATCGTGCCCTTGCCGCTTGTCCTGTCGAAAGCCGGCTGGAGTTTCGCCAGGCGCTCGAGGCTCGTGTCCGCGCGCGGAAAACCATCGCGCGAGGTCTCCGCGACGGGCACGATGAGATCGTCGAAGAAGCCGGCTTTCTGTCCCGCGACCGCCTTCTCATGGCTGGCGAGCGCGATCTTGTCCTGCGCTTCCCGGCCTATGCCCCAGGTCTTCGCCATCTCCTCGCAATGCTCGCCCATGCTCTTGCCGGTCGCGCGGTTCTTGACCTCGAGAACGTGCAGGCCGATATCCCGCGGCTTCAGGTCGCGGAAGGCGGCCAGGCGCCGCCCCAGCGATCGCGCCTGCGAAAATCGCCGCAGCCAGTCGGAAAGATTCTGCGACAGCCCGACCTGCACGCGGCTCATGCATTCGACGCCGCCGACGAGCGCCAGCTCCTTGCCCCCGTGGCCGAGCATCCCCGCGGCCTCGAACGCCGCCACCATACTGGTCGAGCAGGCGAGCACCGTGGAGAACGCCGGAATGGTCTGGTCCAGACCCGCTTCGATCTGGACCTCGCGCGCGATGTTCGAGTAGCCGAGGTTGGGGATCACCGTGCCCCAGGCGAGCAGATCGGGCCGGATTCCCTCGCGGGCGATCCCCGCCCCCGGGTGCGGGAGCAGTCCCGGTGGAGAAGTCTCGAGGCGGGCCATCGCGCGCAGCACCGGCACCGACAGCTCGACCGCCCCGAGCCGCGCGAGCGGGCCGTCGACGCGCGCGAAGGGCGTGCGCACGCCCGCGGCGAGCCAGAGGTCTGAGGATTGAGAGTTCAAGGCCTCAAGTGTAAGGCCTGTGCCGCCTCCCCGACCAACATTCGTTCGCCATCCCGGGGAATTCCGAATCGGGACAACGGTCTATACTGGACGCCCTACGGAGGTCATGAAATGGATCGTCGCCATTGGTTGAGAGGTTTGACTGCGCTGTCCCTCGCGGGTTTCGCCCGGGCTGGAATGGGACAGAAGCCAGCGAAAGGAGCCGTGAAAGTGGAAGACCTGCAAAAGAACTGGAAAACCCTGCTCGCCGAAGGAGCGGACGTGGCCGCGAGCGCCGAACCGCTCAAGCTCCCGGACGCCGAGTGGAAAAAACGCCTGTCGCCCGCGGCCTACGACGTGCTGCGCCACGAGGGTACCGAGCGGGCCGGCACGAGCCCGCTCGACCGCGAGAAGCGTCCCGGCGTGTTCGTGTGCGCGGGCTGCGGCCTGCCGCTTTTCACCTCCGCGATGAAATTCGACAGCGGCACCGGATGGCCGAGTTTTTTCACCACGATTCCCGGCGCCTTCGGAACAACCGTGGACCGCAAGCTCTTCATGGAACGCACCGAATACCATTGCGTGCGCTGCGGCGGGCACCACGGGCACATCTTCGACGACGGTCCCGAGCCGACCGGCCTGCGCTATTGCAATAACGGCGTGGCGCTGCGCTTCATACCGAAGGGGCCGGCACAGAAACCGGCCTGACCGCCCGCGAGTGAAGGCCGCGCGACGCGGCGCCCGCGGCTCGCGAAATCAGGGATCCTTAAAACGCAGGAGCCGCGGAATTCCGCGGCTCCTGCATGCGTCGCTGCGACAGATTCCCCTGCCGCGCTCCTGCTCTATCTTTATATGTCGACGCGGAGGGTGCGTTGCGCCTTCCACCCGCTGTAGACCAGCAGAAGGGTCAGGAGCACCGCTGTGACTGCGAACACCGAGTAAGCCATGTTCGACGGCGACAAGGCTATGCCGGTCGACTGGACGGCTTCCTTCGTGTGCTCCATCCGCACCGCGTACATCCCGGTGTAGTGCATGCCGCACACCGCGATTCCCATGACGATTGCGCTGCCGAAGCGCTGCAAATTGCCGCGCAGATTGAACGCGAGCCACAATGCCACCGTCGCAGCCACCACTGCGATCACGAGGGAAGCGGTGAACAAGGTGGTGTCGTAAGTGATCTTGGCCGGCATGATCATCGCGGCCATCCCCGTGTAATGCATCAACGCGACACCCAGCCCGGTCAGGACTCCCCCCAGGGGCAGGTTCCACGGGCCACCGTCGCTGCGTCCCACGATGAACAAGCCGATCGCGGGCGCGGCCACGGCGAGAATCAACGAAGCGATGGTGAGCACCGGATCGTAAGCCACCGGCATCCCCATGTCGGCTGCATTCATGCCGATGAAGTGCATGGACCAGATCGCGCCGCCGCCCAGCGCGATCGATGCGCCGGTCACCGAGCCGATCACTGCCGCCCAGGTCCGCGCCTGCGGGATCGCGATGGCGAGCTGCAGCGCCGTGTAGGAACCGAATACGGATATTACAAACGACAGTCCGACCAAGAACGGTTCGTAATTAATAGTGTTCATTTCGACATCCCCTCTTCCGTGGCAAGGAATTACGGGTCTATCATCAAGCGGTAACGCGGGACATTATAGATCATAGATGAACTTGTAAGCGCAGCGCGAATCCCCCTTTGCCTTGCACGCCGTTTTTTGAACGCGAGTGTTCTCAGTCAACGGGCCTGCGTCCAGGAATCCCTGCATGAAGCCGGTCAGGAATTCACAGCAAGGGATCTTGCCCGTGCCGCAAAATGGACTGTCCAGCAGGGTAAGCTCGGTGTCGGTCGCGTCCACCTTGCCGAGGGCCTCCAGAGCGGGAACCAGCGTCCGCCGCAACGCGACGGGCATCTTGAGCGGACTGCCGAACGACCATTCCTTTTCGTATTGAAAGGCGCCGATTTTTTTCCCGGCTTCGGCCAGTTCCGTGTCCCGAGTATCCGCGCCGAACGATTCGCCGTACGCTTGCACCAGAGGGGCGACATCCGGAAACTGAGTGGCGATTTCCTTGATCGAAGGGACGGAGCCGGATTGCGAGCCTTCCACGCTCACGACCTTGAAGTCCGGGCTGAGGCTCTTTATTTCAGCGGCCAATTTGACTTTGTCGAGCTGGGTGAGGTCGAGGCTGATTTTTACGAGCTTCGCCCCGGACGGAGATTCCACGAGTTGCTGACCCTTGAGCGGATAGCCACTGCGCACGAAGAAAGCGGTTATCCGGGCCAGTCCGCCGCTCTTTTCGGCCCCGCTGATCGTGATGGTTACCATGGTCGGTACCTCCGAATAACAGCTGCCTCTACGCAACTTCCGTGCCCGCGACATGCAAGTTCTTGGGCGAGCGGCGTTGAATTTTAACCCAATCAAGTCCCCTTCGAAGAGCGAGTGCGTGCGCGCGAGACTTCTTACCTCCAACCGACGCATTCCCGCTTCAGCGAAAGTCCGCCTCCGGGCGGACTTTCGCTTTCCGGCCCTTACAATGGCGCGATGCCCGCCGAACCGCCCTACTCGGGACTCACCCCCGATACCGTGCTCGACGCGCTTGCGAGCGTGGGTTTCGCCGGCGACGGGCGGTTGCTCGGGCTGAACAGCTACGAGAACCGCGTCTACCAGGTTTGGCTCGAAGGCGAAGAGACGCCGAGCTCGCCGGCCTCGGTGGTCACGAAGTTCTATCGCCCGGCGCGCTGGACCGACGCGCAGATCCTCGAGGAGCACGCGTTCACGCTCGAGCTCGCCGAGCGCGAGATCCCGGTCGTCGCGCCGCTCGTGCTCGAAAGCGGGAGGACCCTGCATGCATTCGGGGGCTTTCGCTTCGCGGTGTATCCGCGCCGCGGCGGGCGCACGCCGGAGCTCGAAGAGCGCAAGACGCTCGAATGGATCGGTCGCTTTATCGCGCGCATTCACGCGGTGGGCGCGGTACGGCCGTTCGCCGATCGGCCCGCGCTCGACATCGAGAGCCTAGGCCGCGAGCCGCGCGACTGGCTGCTCGCGCACGATTTCATTCCGGCGGACCTGCTCGACGCGTGGAAGAGCGCGGTCGACCTCGCGCTCGCGCGCGTCGCCCAGTGCTACGAGCGCGCGGGCGAGGTGCGCACGCTGCGACTGCACGGGGACTGCCACGCCGGAAACATGTTATGGACCGACGAGGGGCCGCACTTCGTGGACTTCGACGACTGCCGCTCGGGCGCGGCGATCCAGGACCTGTGGATGCTGCTCTCGGGCGACCGCGCGTCGATGACGCGGCAACTCGCCGACGTCCTCGCCGGCTACGAGGATTTCCACGACTTCGACCCGCGCGAGCTCCACCTGCTCGAAGCCCTGCGAACGCTGCGCCTTATCCACTACTCGGCCTGGCTCGCGCGGCGCTGGGACGATCCCGCCTTCCCCGCCGCGTTTCCCTGGTTCAACACCCAGCGCTATTGGCAGGACCGCGTCCTCGAGCTGAAGGAGCAGATCGCTCTGATGGACGAAGCTCCGCTCGCGGTGACTTGAGCGTACGAATCCGCAAGTGTCACGCCGCGGCGAGTTCGGGCTCCACCAGTGCATCGATGACGGCCTGCGCGCGCGCGAGGCTCTGCTGCTTGCTCGCCTCGCTGATCGCGAGCCCTTCGGCGTAGACGAACTCGATGTCGCTCATGCCGAGGAAGGAAAGGAAAGTGCGGATGAACGGCGTCTGGGTGTCGTTCGGTGTTCCGGCGTACATCCCGCCGCGCGCGGCGAACACGTACACCTTCTTGCCGGTCAGCAGGCCGACTGGACCCATTTCGGTGTATTTGAAGGTCTCCCCGACGCGCGCGACGTGGTCGAAGTACGCCTTGAGCGTCGAGGGGACCCCGAAGTTGTACATCGGCAGCCCGAGAACGACGACGTCGGCGCGCTTGAGCTCGCCGATCAGCGCATCCGAGTAATCGACCACCGCCTGCTGAGCCGGAGTGCGTTCCTCCGGCTTCGCGAGGAAGGCGCCGAAGCGCGCGGCATCGAGATGCGGAACGGGCTCGGCGGCGAGGTCGCGCACGATCACTTTGCCGCCGGGATTCGACACGCGCCACGCGGCGACGAAGCGCTCGGCGAGCCGGCTCGACTGGCCGCCATTCGAAAAGATGCTGGATTGGATCTGTAGCAGCGTTTTCATGTTTCACCTCGATTTGTCGTAGATGGAATGCGTCCCAGCCGGCCGCTCTGGTAGTCAACGAACGCCTGCCGGATCTGTTCTTGCGTGTTCATGACGAAAGGCCCGTAGCCGGCGATCGGCTCGTCGATCGGTTGCCCGTTCATGACGAACACGGTCGCCTCGGACGTCGCCTCGATCTCGGCCTCGCCGCCTTCGCGCTCGAATACGACGAGCTCGCCTTCGTTTGCGGCCTCGCCGTTCACCGAAACCTTGCCTTTCAGGACGAAGAGCGCCGCGGTCCAGCCTTCGCGCAGGTCGAGGCGCACGCGGTGCCGCGCGTGGAGGCGCAGGTCGAACAGGTTGATCGGCGTGAACGTGCGCGCCGGCCCCTTCGCGCCCTCGAATTCGCCCGCGATCACCCTCACCGAGCCGGCCTCCCCGGGAAGCTTCGCCACGGGAATATCGCGATCGAGGAGCTCCTGGTAGCGGGGCGAAGTCATCTTCGAGTTCGCCGGCAGGTTGACCCAGAGCTGGAGCATCTCGAAGGGCCCGCCGCGCCGCGCGTAGTCGCGCCCGTGCATTTCCTTGTGCAGAACGCCCGAGCCCGCGGTCATCCACTGCACGTCGCCCGGGCGGATACTGCCGCGGTTGCCGCCGGTATCCTCGTGATCGACCTCGCCCTGGTAGGCGATCGTGACGGTCTCGAAACCGCGGTGCGGATGCCAGCCCACGCCGCGCTCTTCGCCCGTCGGCCCGAAATCCGCGGGGCCGGCGTGATCGAGGAGCAGGAACGGCGTCAGCTCCGCGCCGAGGTCCTGATAGCTGAACACGGTGTGCACCGGGAAGCCGTCGCCCACCCAATGGGCTTCACCGGCGCGGTGAATGCTGCGCACGTTCTTGGTGGTGTCCTTCACGGCTCTTTTCAAGGCGTTTTTCATGGGGTCTCCTGGTGTCTTCCTCCTGACATACGAAACATTTAATCATTGAACAAGTAGATCGAAAAGCGCAAAATATTGCTATATATGATCTATTAAGTAGATATATGCCGGCTCCCCGCATCTCCCTCGAGCAATGGCGCGCCCTCCTCGCGGTCGTGGACGAAGACGGCTACGCCAGGGCCGCCAAGGCCTTGCACAAGAGCCAGTCGTCGGTGACCTACGCCGTGCAAAAGCTCGAATCGCTGCTGGGCGTGAAGGCCTTTAAAGTCCAAGGGCGCAAGGCGGGCCTCACGCCCACGGGCGAGCTCCTCTACCGCCGCGCCAGCTACCTGCTCGACGAGGCGATGGGCCTGGAGCAGGCGGCGAAGAAGCTGTCGGCGGGCTGGGAGGCGGAGATCCACGTCGCCGTGGAAACCATTTTCCCGACCTGGCTGCTGCTCGGCTGCCTTGCGCGCCTCGGGGCGGAGAGCCCGCACACGCGCGTCGAGCTGATCGAGACTGTGCTCGGCGGAAGAGACGACACGCTGCTGCAGAGCCAGGCGGAGCTCGCGATATTCGGGACGATTCCTCAGGGGTTCATGGGCGAGTCGCTGATGCGCGTGCGCTTCATTCTCGCCGCGCACCCGGATCATCCGCTTCACAGGCTCGGGCGCAAGCTCTCGATCAAGGACCTGCGCGCGCATCGCCAGCTGGTGGTGCGCGAGTCGAGCCCGCGGCGCGCGACGCCGCTGACGATGGAGGCGACGCAGCGCTGGACGGTGAGCAACCTGGCGACCTCGATCGAGGCGGCGCGCTCGGGCCACGGCTTCGCGTGGCTGCCGGAGGAGAGAATCCGCGAGGAGCTCAAGGCCGGGACGCTCAAGTCGCTGCCCCTGCGCGAAGGCGGCGAGCGCTACGCCGAGCTGTACCTCATCTTCACCGACCGCGAGCACGCCGGCCCGGCGACGTTGCGCCTGGCCGAGATCATCCGCGAGGCGGTGGCGAGCGAGTGCAAGCGCTCCGCCGCTCCGGCGAAAGACCCCGCGCGAAAGCGGGTACTCAACAGAATTAAAGTGCGAAGCTCTTAGCAGCTCGACCGCCTCGCCGCAAAACCGCTATCCTCACCGGCTTTGCGCTCCGGCAGGCCCGTGTCCCTCAAATCTTCCTCCCCCGCCTCCCCTAGCCGGCGCGACGCCGCCGTCACCGTCACGCTGGTGGTGTTCTGCCAGGGCTTCAACATGCTGTCGCTCGGCGGCATCGCGCTCTTCCTGCCGCTTATCCGCGAGGATCTCGGGATGAGCTTCGCACAGGCCGGGACGCTGTCCGCCGCGGCGACCTTCACCTACGCGCTCGGCCAGATTCCGGGCGGCTACCTCGCCGACCGCTTCGGGCCGAAGCGCGTGTTCTTCATCGGCATCCTCGGCTCGACTCTTCTCTCGCTCAACTTCGGGATGATCGAGTCCTATCCGGCCGCAATCGCGAACCAGATCGTGTCAGGCGTGTTCCGCGCGTTGATTTTCGCCCCGGGCCTGACGCTCGTCGCTTCCTGGTTCCCGGCGGACCGAAAGGCGACCGCCATGGGCGTGTATGTGATCGGCGGGGTGTCGGGGAACATCCTGCTCTCGCTCGTCGGCCCGTTCCTGGTAAACCACTACGGCTGGCGCCCGCCTTTCATCGCCTTTGCTGCGCTCGGGGTATGCATGGCGTTCGTATATCTCGCCTTAGGCAAGGAGAAGCCCGCCGCGGGGCCGAGGCATCCGGTGGGAGTGCTGGACGCGTTCCAGCTCTTCCGCTACCCGATCATGTGGGTCTGCGCCGGCATCCAGTTCATCCGCTTCGGTGTGACCACCTCGTTCAATTTCTGGCTGCCTTCGCTGCTGGTGGCCGACCGCGGGCTGTCGCTGCAGGCGGCAGGGTTCATCACGGCGATGGGCTTCGCGCTGACCGGGCCTTCCAACGCACTCGGCGGCTACGCTTCGGACCGCCTGAGGAACCCGCCGCTCGTGATCGGCGCATCGCTCGCCGTTCTCGCCTGCACTTCCGCGCTGCTAGTCGTGGTGGACTCGATCCCGCTGCTCGTGCTCGTGGTCGCGGTCAACGCGGTTTTCCTGCAGTTCTATTTCGGCCCGCTTTTCTACGTTCCGGTCGAGGTACTTGGGCCGCGCGTCGCCGGCATCTCCGCCGGGTTCTGCAACATGTTCGCCAACCTCGGCGCGCTCGTTTTCGCCTACGCG
>Ga0137412_10004220_pt1 | contig 11504 bp, 8 predicted proteins | sample CZODoug2_1_16fun_FD_122160 | JGI IMG/M metagenome (GOLD analysis project Ga0137412, IMG submission 122160) | Vadose zone soil fungal communities from Angelo Coast Range Reserve, California, USA - CZODoug2_1_16fungal (Hybrid Assembly) | ecosystem: Environmental > Terrestrial > Soil > Vadose zone...
CCTGCTCCGTTCGTCCAAAGGAGCGATCGCGTCCGCCTTTTTCCATGCGATGGCTGAATTAACATACTTTCCGTCCAGAAAGAACACACCCCCGGCCACGGAGAGCAGTTTCGCCCCTCGGGCGGATTTTGGGTCCCGCGCCGCTTCGCTCACCAGAATTCTCTCTGCGCTTGCGTAATCGTGCCGTCCCATCGCCGCTTCAAGCTCCTCCTGCAGGTTGCCGTCCAGTTGCAGATCGGCTAGGTTCTGAACACTTATGTCGGCAGGTTGGTCTTGAGCGGCAGGAAGCAGGGAGGGCACTGCTTGTGCACACACCGCGAACGCGCTAAGCACGAATGCAACGCTGGTTATCCTCATCTAAAACGCGCAATCATGGTGCGGCACTCTTAGCCGTTTCGATCTTCGCGCGAATCTCGGCCGCCGATTTACTTTGAGGGACCATTTGCTGCTCCAGCGTAATCTCGCTGAGCGCTTCATCAAATTTCTTCATTTCGAGCAAAATCGCCGCCAGCGCCAAATGCACTTCAGGTAATTTCGGGTCAAGGGCGGCGGCTCGGTGGTATGCATTCAACGCCAGATCATACTTCTCCTGAATCGCATACTCTTGCCCTAGTGCTTGTTGCAGTCTCGCCGATTTAGGATCTACCTGCTGGATTTGTTGATAGGACCAGCCCGAAAGTTTCGTCCATGCCTGCGCGAGCCGATACGAATATTCGGGTTCGCGCGGCGCCAACTCCACAACGCGCTGCAATTGCTCCGCAGCCGAGAGCCAATCTTCTGAGGCCTCGTATGCCCTTGCGAGTTGCAAATGGGACTGCGGTTGTTGGGGCATGAGAGTGACTGCGTGTTTCAACTCGCGAACAGATTCACTGTTCTTTCCAAGAGCCAGAAGGCTAACGCCGAGCAGCAGGCGGGAAGGTCCATACTCCGGCTGAAGAGCAAGGGCTTCGCGAAATCTTGCCACCGCCCGTAAGTGGTCCGCTTTCTGCTGCGCGATGACGCCGAGGTTGTGATAGACCAGCGGATGTTTTACGCCGTTGTGCGCCGCTTCCGTGAAGATCTTCTCCGCAGTTTCCAAGTCGCCAGACTTCAGAGCTTCCACTCCGGCGGCCATTTGTTTTTCGGCGGCTGGCGGAAGATCCTGCTGGCCAAAGGCCGATCCGGCAGTGCCAAAAATCAGCAAAGCAATCCCAAGGCGCAGCGCTCGCCAGCGCGATCCACACGGCCGTTCTGCCCGCTCAAAGTTCATTTAGGTTGGTCCAAAAAAGTATAGAGCAGCCGGGCGCCGCCTCGTAGCAAATAGTGCGTCCCCTTCTTATAATCTCTCCATGGATTCTCCCGAGATGGGCCATCGGTCGTCAATACTTGCTGTAGCGCTGCGGGTGGGCTCTTTTTGTATTGTCGGCACACTTCAAGCTCAATCCAGCCAAAACGCTCCGCCCGACAAAGAGCGCCAGATTCTGGAGGTCCAACGTCAAATCGAAAGCCGTAATTGGACCGAGGCCAACCGCCTTCTCGCCGAAGCGGCGACGCGCTTTCCCTCCGATCCGGGATTCGAGAACCTGCACGGCGTGATTGCGGCTCAGCAGGGTGACTTCGCGACCGCCGAGAAAGACTTCACTGATGCGGTAAAGCGCGCGCCAAAACTCACTTCCGCCTATCTGAACCTCGGGCGCTTGTATCAGGAACACGCAGGTGCTGATTCCCAGACGCGCGACAAAGCTTTGCATGTTTACGAGAGAGTGCTTGCCTATGACCCGTCGAACGCTGAGGCACATTACCAGAGCGCCGTCCTGCTCCTTGGGCAGGGTAAGTACCAGCGCTCTCTTGAACAGCTCTCGAGCCTTCCGGCGGAGACGCAGGCCAGCGCGCAGGGATTGTCGATCTTGTGTGCCGATCATGCGGCGCTTGGTCATGAGCAGGCCGCTCGAGAAGCCGCCGCGCGACTACGCGCTAGCACCGATTTTTCCGAACTCGATGCACAACAATCCCTCCCCGGTCTTGTCGCCGGCAAACGGGATGACCTCATCATCTCGCTGCTTGAAGAATTACAGTCCCGTGGTTCGTTTTCACTGGCAAGTTTGCATGCGCTGGCCCTCGCTTATGAGCGTGCCAACAAACTTACGGAGTCGCGCGCTGCGCTTGAGAAATATGCAACGGGCGGAAATCTTTCGGTGTCTTCGCTGCTGGAATTGGCGCGGGTGGCGCACAAACAGCGGGACTATCAGGGCGCGCTGGGCTATCTGGCGCATGCGCGCGATCTCGAGCCGGGCAACGCCAGCCTGCATTATGATTTTGGCCTGGTTTGTCTCGATCTGAACCTGGTCGCCGAGGCTCGTAATTCATTTGAGAAGGCGGTGACGCTCGATCCGGAGAACGCTTCTTACAATTACGCTATGGGCGCGGCCTCCGCTTTCCGGCAGGATCCCGCAGAAGCTGTTCCTTATTTTCAAAAATATCGCAGACTTCGGCCTGATGACCCGCGCGGCCCCCTCGCATTAGGTGCAGTCTATTTTCGCGCCAAGGATTACCTCTCGGCGGCTCCTTTGCTCCAACAGGCTGCGGCAAAATCAGGAACCGAGGCGCTAGCTCACTACTATCTGGGCTCGATCGCCCTGCAAGAAAGCCGGCTGGAAGATGCTCACCGTGAGCTTGCGTTGGCACTGAAGGCACAACCTGAGAACGCGGATACCTTGGCGCAAATGGGCGACTACTATCTCTTGCGCAAGGATTACGAGCGCGCTGAAACGCCAATCCGCCATGCCTTGCGAATCGACCCTGACCATTATTCCGCCAATTTTTACCTGCTGACGCTGTACACGCGCACCGGAGATGCTCGCCGCGAAGCGCAAGCGAAGCGCTTCGAAGCCCTGAAGACAGCCCTCGCCGAGCGCGCTCAGGAACTGCTTCGCATCGTCGAGGTGCGCCCATTCGAGACGCCGTGAAGTTTGTCGGCCCCATGCTGTCTGCATTCGGGCTAGTCCTCGGGCTAGGGTCGATGCTAGGTGCTCAAGCACCTGCGCAGTCGCTGTCGCTGGAAAAAGCGACCGAAGCGTTCTATCGGGGTGAATATGCGAAAGCCGCTGAACTCGCCGAAGAGCAGCTTCGCGCCAATCCCAAATCTGCTCCACTGCGCGTGCTGCTGGCCCGTGCGGAGCTTGCTCAAGGCAAACTCTTGCCAGCCTTCGAGCAATTGAGAAGTGTATTGGCAGGAAATCCCAGGAATGTCGACGCCCTCTACTATCTTTCCATCGTCGCGCGAGAACTCTCTCAGCAAGAATATCAGAGGCTGTTCGCCATGGCTCCCGATTCCGATCGTGTTCACCAGTTGCTCGGTGAAGCTGCGCTTGCCTCGGAAAATAAAAGTGAAGCGGAAACCGAATTCCAAAGTGCGCTGAAAGCTAATCCACGTTCTGTAGAAGTAGCCACTGAACTGGCCGAGCTAAAGCGATCGCAATCGAAGTTTGATGAGGCCATTGGATACTACACACAAGCGGCGCAGATAGGGCCGCTGAACTATGAGATCGCCTACGGACTAGGCGCCTGCTACACCTACAAACAGGACTATTCGCAGGCAGTGCAATGGTTTCGCAAAGCGGTCGAGTTCGATCCGAATTCTCCTGCCGGCCGTTTCGCGCTAGGCAACGCACTATTCCAAAGCGGCGATTACGCACTCGCTATCCCGGAGTTGAAGGCTTCGTTGAAGGTAGAGCAACAGTTTAAGCAAGCATATTTCTTGCTCGGTCGGGCGTACTCGAAGCTTGGCCGGCAGGAAGAATCCAAAGCTGCTTTCCAGAAACTCGACGAACTGAATCGGGGCGAAATACCTGCCGAGCAAAAGCGCCCGCCTGCTCCCGAACCCAAGCTTTAGCTAAGCTTATATCTGGCATGCACTGATATTTCGTGCCATCCTAATCCACCTGCGCAATTTGGCGAATCCGAATGTCATGAGTCTACTTTCCCGGCGTCTTGCGCCCATTCTCCCTATCTTCGCGGCTCTTTTCTTCCTCGACGGTTTTGCCCGGGATCAGGATCATCCTAAGCCGCCAGAGCCTCAGTCCACAGGCGTATCCACTGGCGCTCCTCATGCTCCTGTCAAAGATTCGTTGTCGCGTCCCATCACCGCTGGCGGATTTGTGGATGGCGCTCCAGCAGTCTTCGTTGATATCGCCAAGCAGGCTGGCCTCGACAAATTTCGCCACCGTTCCGGGAGCCTGGAGAAGGCCACCATCCTGGAGACACCCGGCTCCGGCGTCGCCTTGCTTGACTATGACAACGACGGTTGGTTGGACATTTATCTCCTCAATGGTTCCACGTTTGCCGCGCTTAAGGGCAAAGAGCCTGCGCCCCGCGCGATGCTATTTCATAATAATCACGACGGAACCTTCACTGACGTCACGGAAAAGGCGGGTGTCGCGAACGAGCGCTGGGGCTTTGGGGTCGCCGTCGCTGACTATGACAATGACGGCTGGCCGGACATTTACGTCGCCAATTACGGTAAGAATCGCCTCTATCACAACAATCACGACGGAACTTTCACCGATGTAGCGGAAAAGGCGGGAGTCGCATTGGGAACATGGTCTACGGGGCCTACTTGGGGCGACTATGATCGCGACGGTCTGGTTGATCTGTTCGTTCCTGGCTACGTGAAATTCGATGCAGAGCATCCTCCAATCGCAGGGCAGGCTGGCGTCCCCGCGAGCGCATGCCAGTTTCGCGGCGTAAGCTTCCTGATGTGCGGTCCGCGCGGGCTTCCTGGCGAAGGCGATCATCTCTTTCACAATAATGGCGACGGCACTTTCACCGACGTCAGCAAAAAAGCCGGCGTCTCCGATCCGCAAAACTACTATGGTCTTGCGTCGGTGTTTGTCGATGCGGACGATGATGGCTGGCTCGATCTCGCGGTCGCCAACGATTCCGTTCCACGCTATCTCTATCGCAATCGCCACGACGGCACGTTTGAAGACGTCAGCTATCTTTCCGGCTTTGCGCTTACCAACGAAGGTCTCGCCCAGGCATCCATGGGCATTGCCGTCGGAGACTACAACCGCGACGGCCGCCTCGATTTTTTTGTTACCACGTTTTCCGATGACTACAAGACTCTCTACCGCAATGATGGCGACTTCAATTTCGCGGATGTCACCTATCCTGCCGGACTTGGCAGTCCCACTATTCCATTCCTTGGTTGGGGCGCAGGCTTCCTGGATTTCGACAACGACGGCCTCTTGGATATATTCGTCGCCAATGGCCACGTGTATCCGTCGGTTGACCAACGTGATTGGGGCACCACCTGGGCCGAGCGTTCACAACTATTTCGAAATCTGGATGGCACAAAATTTCAAGAGGTGCCGCCCGCAACGGGGAGCGGCCTGGCCCTCGTGGTACCCGCTAGGGGCGCCGCGTTTGGAGACATCTTCAACGATGGCCACATCGACGTCGTTCTTAACAATATGGATTCCGCTCCGGCCCTGCTTCGTAACGTCGTGAAGAACGGCAGTCACTGGATTGCTTTCAAATTGGTTGGAGCAGCCAAGAGCCCGCGCGACGCCATCGGTGCTGCAGTTTTTGTGACAACTGGCGGAGTTCGCCAGCGTGCTGACGTCTTGAGCGGGGGAAGCTACGGTTCGAGTTCAGATCCGCGCGTCCACTTCGGGCTTGGTTCGGCTTCCAAGATTGAGCGTGTTGAAATTCGTTGGCCCGACGGTAAAAAAGAAGATCTCGCCATCTCCGGCGTGGATCGAATTGTGACAGTAAGGGAAGGGCAGGGAATCGTTGCCAAGTAGTTGGCAAGCATTGCGCGCTAACTGGCGGTTCCGTCTTGCCGGTTTCGTGGTGCTGCGTCGAATTGTTCTGGTCGCCCTTCTCACTGCAGCAGTGGTAATTGCGCTATCGCTGTCTTCAACGCGGGCTCAATCCGAGAAAACCAGCGTCACCGACTTCGCCCAATTCAAGCCTCGCAAGGAGCTTCCCGGAGAACAATTCGCCGGCCGTGCAGTTTGTGCCAGGTGCCATTCGGAGAAAACGCATTCGCAGGCGCACACTTCGATGGCTCGCGCGCTGTTCCTTCCGTCGCAAAGCGCGACTCTCAAATCTCATCCCCGAATGACTTACAAGTCTGGGATCTACTCTTACGAAATCGTCACGGAAGGCACTCAGCCCATTTATCGTGTGACGGATGGAAAAGAAACTCTCAGCGAGCCCATCCTTTACGCCTTTGGTAATGCGCGCATCGCGCAAACCTATATTTTTCGCCACAACGGCAGACTTCAGGAAGGCCGGGTCAGCTATTACAAGGCTATCGATGCCCTCGATTGGACCATTGGCGATGCCTTGAACCCGCCGCCAAGCGTTCAAGAAGCTGCGGGACGCGATATTGACAGCGCTGAGGCGAGGAATTGTTTCAGTTGCCACGGCACAGCTTCAACGTTCGACGATCAGCTTCAACTCGATAGCATGGTTCCCGGCGTGAGCTGTGAAGCGTGTCATGGGCCCGCGGCCGCCCACGTCGCTGCGATGAACGCTGGCGATACAGCGAATTCTCACATTTTCAATCCGATGAGATTGCCGCCCGAGAAATTGTCGCAGGAATTTTGTGGTGCTTGCCATCGCAGCGCGGACACCGTTGCCATGATGCCCAATCTCGGTGGGATTGGGAATGTACGCTTTCAGCCTTACCGCCTATTCAACAGCCGCGGCCACGATCCCAACAATCCTCACTTCGCCTGCACCGCGTGCCACGATCCTCACATCGAGCTAACATCCGACGCCTCGTCCTATGATGCCAACTGCACGGGCTGTCATGCGTCCGCTAGGTCGAATACTGACTCGGCCCTTCCGCAGAAACCGAGCTCAGCGAACACGCCCTCCAAGCCTGTCACGGTTCCCTCGGAGGGTAAGCCCTGTCCCGTTGCCGCGGATCGTTGCGTGAGCTGCCACATGCCCAAAGTTGAGTTACCCGGCGCACATTACAAGTTCACCGACCACCGCATCCGCATTGTCCGCCCGGGAGACCCTTATCCTTTTTGAGGAGCGAAGACATCAGTGCTGGTCTATGCCTCGCGACTCCGTCCAGACACAAACCCAGCCATTCTGCTAGAGTTGCCCTTGGTGGCGACTGACAGGTCGAGTCAGAAAAAACTTTAAAACGGAATAGGAAAAGTAAGGTCGAAGTGGAACGATCACTGCTTGGGTTGCGTGTACCAGCGCGAACGAACTGGCATTGAGAAGGGACTGCATGGACGTTCACCAACTGGAACTGTTTCTGGCCGTGATGGAATCGTCAAGCATGACGCGAGCAGCCGAGAAAATTCATCTGTCTCCGGGCGCGGTCAGCTTGCAATTGCACAATCTGGCCATGGAACTGAACACCGAATTGTTCGTTCGCTCTGGTAAGCGTCTGGTCCCCACACCTGCGGCCACGCGTCTGGCCGAACACGCAAAGGCAGTTGTTCAACAGATGAGCAAAATTCGGCGGGAATTTGCCAACGATTCGGCGAAAGACACGCGCCCGTTTCATTTCGCCACCGGCGTAACGACATTGATTTATCAGCTCGGAGGCCCGCTGCGGCAGCTTCGAAAGCAATTTCCCAATACGGAAATTCGCGTGACCGTGGCCGTTACCGAAGATATCGTGACCGGCCTGCTGGATCGCCGCTTCGACCTCGGCCTTATTTCGCTCCCTGTGTCGGACGAAAAACTGAAAATCATGCCGCTCTTCGACGAAGAGCTCCTGTTGTTGCGGCCTTCGCCGACGAAGGTGCGAGGTGGACACGCGGGACTGGTACAGCCGCGCGAACTTGCCGGCGTTCCTTTTCTTTTGTATCCCACCCGCAGCAACATCCGAATGGTCATTGACCAATTTTTCCGCGATCTCGATCTCGTACCCAACGTGGTTATGGAAGCTGAGGACACCGAGGCAATCAAACGCTTGGTCGAGTCAGGTTTTGGTTATTCGATTCTGCCCGAACATGCAGTACGCGGAACTTGCTTTTTCCATACCTTACGCGTGAAGGGTCACCGCTTAACGCGCAGCCTCGCACTTGCGATGGCCCAGGGAGACTATCCGCGAAAGTTAACGGAATCGATTGCCAGCTTCTTACAAGCTGTTTTGAAACCAGAATAGCTAATCCACGTGATTTAGAACCCTTCCATCGAGGGTGTCATTCCTTAAGATTCGTAGCCGGGCGGCCAGGCGCCCCGCGCTCTTTCCAAAGCTTTTCCCAATTCCAGATTCCGTACGCCACCTTGTTCGGCAGCGGGAATCCCATCTGATGCGCAAGCATACACACCTGCCCGCGATGGTGGGCTTCGTGAGAAAGCATGTAGCACAGCATTTCCGGGCCAACCTGCCAAGGCGGAGCCCAGCCGTCTCTACGAAACTTGTCGATGCGGCCACTACCGCCCAGCGCTTCCGCAAGCATCTCCCCGCAGCGAGCGGCGCTCTCGGCCAATCCCGCGCGGGCCTGCTGCCGCGTGCAGTCCGAGCGCTTCAGCAGTCGTGGAACTTTCAGGTGCGGAGCTGTAAGCCTGACCCACTTCGCGCGGACATTGTGCATGTGCGTGAAGATCGCCGCAATGGTTCGGGCCTTGCCGGGCGGCTTCGCTTTCCAAGCGATAGGGTCAAGATGTTCGATAATAATTTGATTGATGCGATCGTTGGCCGCAAAAAGCCGGACAGCGGCTTGGCCGAGTGGCGTGTGCACCTTGTTTTGACGTGTGGTCACCGCTTCCTGCTCCTTGACCTATACTACTTCCCGGCCGTCGCTAAAATGGAAGTTATCAGTGACGCCGCTGGTCCGGGTATGCCTCTGACGAATCGAAGTTACGCGTGTGCGCAAAAGGAGATTCAAATGTACTCCGGCCCAATCTCGCGATTCTTATGCTGCGCTGTATTGCTCTCATCCTGCTCAACGCTCGCTCTCGCACAGAACACCGAGAGCAAGCCTGCGCCGGTCATCGATGTTCACGTCCACGCCATGGACGCGAACTTTCCCGGCATCGCTCCCATGTGCCCCAACACCTCGAAATTTACCGCCTCCGATCCTAAAGCTAAGGAAGACCCTTCCGGTTGGGTGAAAGAGCAATGCACGCCGGCACTCTACCCCTCCGCACCGGGCGAGTATATGAAAGATGTTCTCGCCGAGATGGAGCGTCTCAACGTCACATCCGTTGTTTTCGGCGAGCCAAAGAGCGTCCAGAAATGGAAGGACGCCGCATCCGCCCGGATCATCCCGGGCACATCCTTTCAGAGCGGGTTCCCCCCTGGCCAGCGCGTTCCTCTCGAAGATTTGCGAAAAGATTTCACCACCGGCGGCTTCAAAGTAATGGGCGAGATCGGCCTCCAATATGAGGGCATCTCACCCAGCGATCCTTCAGTCGATGCCTATTTCGCCCTCGCCGAGGAACTCGATATTCCCGTAGCCATCCATATGGGCACCGGCGGCTCCGGACGCGCAAACGTGATGATGCCAAAATTTCGTGGCTCCATGGGCAATCCGCTTCTGCTCGAGGAGCTTTTGGCGCGCCACCCGAAACTGCGCGTTCAAGTGATGCACGCCGGCTATCCCATGATCGATAACATGCTCACGCTGCTGCAGGCGAATTCGCACGTCTACGTCGACGTTGCCGGACTCATCTGGAGCTATCCCATCAAGGAAGTCAATCGTTACATCGAGCGACTCGTGGATGCCGGCTTCGAGGACCGCGTCATGTTCGGAACCGACCAACTGATCTGGCCCAAGCTGATGGCCTATTCCATCAGCATCATCCAGAATGCCGATTATCTGACGCCTCAACAGAAACGCGACATCCTATACAACAACGCCGCGCGATTTTTGAGAATAGATACCGCGCAAGCCAAGTGAGGCTTTCACTTTTTGGAATGGATCGCGAAGGCGACGAGATTCATGCCCCTGCTAGACTGTCACAGAATGTCTGCCGAGACTGCGCTGGCCAGCCTCATCGAGGAGTTGGAACAAGATCGTTCGCTGGACGAACCTCGGCATCTGCGTCAACGCACCGAGGCCGTCGACGCCCTTGACGCCTATCTACCGGATGGGCAAACCATCGGAACAGCACTTCATCACCGGCTGCGGACCATTTACGCTCGGTTGGAGTCCGTTAATCTCAAACTCTACCAGTCCATCCGTCGAGAAATTCAGCGCGGCGCAAGCCGAGGCAACCTACTTGAGTGGATGCCCGACTCGCCGGATGGGAATGGTGCAGCTAATTTCGTGAATTGCACCGGCTATGACTACCTGGACGAATTAGTCAGCGGCGTCTTGCAATTTGAGGAGCCGTCGGCTGAAGTCGTCCGGCTAGAGTCTGAAATGGTGTCTTATCAGCCCACGCCTGCGCGCTATATCTTTGATCTCATCCGCCGAACAGCACTCACGGAACGGGATTCTCTGATCGATCTCGGCTCCGGCCTCGGTCACGTTACCTTGATGGTTTCCATTTGTACCATCGCTAACTGCACTGGAATCGAACTTGAGCCATCCTATGTTGAATGTGCCCGGAAGAGCGCTCAGTCGCTAAATCTGAACAAGGTGAAGTTTATCCAGAGCGAAGTCCGCACGGCGGACTTGTCCGGCGGCACCGTTTTCTATCTGTATACGCCCTTTAGCGGCGCCATCCTACGCGATGTGCTGAATTCGCTGCGAAATGAAGCCGTTACCCGAGAGATTCGCATCTGCGCGTTTGGCCCTTGCACCCAAGTCGTCGCCGAAGAGCACTGGTCAAGCGCCATAGGACCGGTAGAAGCAGACCGAATCGCTATATTCCACGCTCGCGATTAAACGCCACTACAAGAGCAAAATCCCCCGCGTCTTTGTGAGTCTGCACGAGGTGCATGACAAATTCGCGGTAACCTTTGTTAGACGTCTAACATCATAAAGGAATGGATGTACGCAAGCGGTCGAGTGTGGCTTGGTTGCTCTTGGCGTTTACCCTGCCTACCAAGCGAGCAAGTCAGCGTGTTGAGGTCTGGCGCAAATTGCAACGCTACGGAGCCGTACCGTTGGGGAATTCGGGGTACCTGCTGCCCAGCAATGCGGTGAATGAAGAACGCTTTCAGTGGCTGGCCACATCCATTCGGAAATATGGGGGCGACGCTTCCATTGTTCAAGTGCAGGGTATTGACAATATCTCGTCGCCGCAATTGATTGGACGATTTGCGGAGGCCCGCGCACGGGAATACCAGGAGCTGATCCGTCAGCTTGATGAGTTTTCGGCTCTGTCCCTCCAGAAGCGAGTCGTCGGTCGTCTCAGTCGATTACGGAGCCGCTTCCAGGAGATTGTCGAAGTGGATTTCTTCGCCAGTCCGCTACAGAAGCGCGCAGCGGAATTGCTCGCGAAAGCCCATGCCGCGCGAATGACCACCCGGAAACCTGACATACCAAAGCTCGACCCGCGAGACTACAAAGCCAGACTGTGGATAACTCGGCCGAGACCCGGTGTGGACCGCTCCGCATCTGCTTGGCTGATTCGCCGCTTCATCGATTCCA
>Ga0137412_10004222_pt1 | contig 11503 bp, 8 predicted proteins | sample CZODoug2_1_16fun_FD_122160 | JGI IMG/M metagenome (GOLD analysis project Ga0137412, IMG submission 122160) | Vadose zone soil fungal communities from Angelo Coast Range Reserve, California, USA - CZODoug2_1_16fungal (Hybrid Assembly) | ecosystem: Environmental > Terrestrial > Soil > Vadose zone...
TCGGCATCGGCCAGGGTTTTCCCTTGCTCGGCGCTCAGCGTTTGCGCGATCCGGGACATGTGTTCCCGCACCAGCGCCTGCAACTTCAGCATGATGCGGGCGCGCGCCGCGATCGGCGTCTTTTTCCAGGCCGTGTACGCCAACTTGGCGGATGCGATGGCCGCGTTGATCTCGGCATCCGTGGCAAACGGCACTTGCGCCAGCACCTGCTGGGTCGCCGGATTGACGACGTCGTGCCATTCGTTGGTCTGCGAATCGATGAATTTGCCGTCGAGCAGCATTTTCACAGTGGGGGCCTGATCGGCCTGCACAGCGGGTTGGGTTGTCATCGGAGTTTCCTCGAGTCGTTAGGGCCGTGGTCACGCATGCACGGCCTGTTCGCAGCTTTGAAGCATAACCTAACTCCGCGTTTCCCGGGCGAACCGGCGATCGCCGGCATGACCTCGCCGCCGTTGTTCCCAAGCCCGCCCCGCGCGCATCGCGTAGACTATAGCGGTTGAGCGCCGCTCTTTGGTGCCCGTACCCATCAAAATGCGTGAGCGAAAATGCAACAGTCGCCAGCCTCCTTGACTGCTGGGGACGTCCTTCCGGTCGGTGCGGCCGAACCGGGAACCGTCGCCATTTGCTTTGTGGCGGCTGCATTGGAAAGTGTTCGCGCACGACAACTGGACCCCGACCGTCTACTGGCGCAGGTCGGCCTATCACCCGGTCTTCTGTTGGTACCGCAAGCGCGAGTCTCGGCCAAGCAATACGGGGAATTGTGGCGTCTGGTCGCCCTCACACTGGACGATGAGTTTTTTGGCCAGGACTCCCGCCGTATGAAGGCGGGAAGTTTCGCCATGTTGGTCCATTCAGTGGTGGGCTGTAGGAATCTCGGGCAGGCGCTGGATCGCAGCCTGCGCTTCTATGGCCTAATTCTCGATGACATTGGAGGATCGCTGGTGCGCGATGAAAAGGAAGCGACCATCATCCTGCGCGAGCGCGTGGTGGGCGCGGTCCCCAGGATCTTCGGGAGCGAAGTCTTGTTGATGCTGCTGCACGGGGTTGCATGCTGGCTCGTGGGGCGGCGCATCCCTGTCCTGCGGGCCCAGTTCAATTATCCCAAACCCGCGCACGGCGACGAATATCGACTGATGTACTGCACCGATCTCGCCTACGGCCGGCCCCACACGGCGATGGTATTTTCCGCGGACTACCTCAAGCTGCCAATCGTGCAAAACGAACGCACCGTCAAGGAATTTCTGAGGACTGCGCCTGAAAGTATCCTGGTAAAGTACAAGAACGGGAGCAGTTTGTACGCGCGAATCCGCCGCCGCCTGCGAAAGCAGCTGCCGGGCAGCGTGCCGGAATTCGACCGGATTGCCGCCGAACTTAACATGACGCCCGCCACCATGCGCCGCCGGCTGCATGAGGAAGGTGCGACTTACCAGGGCATCAAGGATCAGCTGCGGCGCGATCTGGCCATCGGCTACTTGAGTCATTCGGATCGAAGCGTCATGGATATCGCTCTGGAACTGGGGTTCTCGGAGCGCAGCGCTTTTCACCGCGCCTTCAGGAAATGGACCGGTGCATCGCCCGGTGAATTCCGTCGCAGCCTGCCGAGGAGCAACTTTTCTCAGATAATTTGATTGCTTTTGTCACCCCTAGGTGGTCGCGTTGCCTCTATAGTTTTGCATAGGGTGTACCCTAATGGTCGGTTATTTTGGCCACCATGCACCCTCGCGAGGCGAACCCATGAAAGGCGTTTCCACGGCCGTCAAGGCGGCTCCCTATCAGGCCACGAACAAGGTCAGATTCGTGACCGCCACCGCGCTGTTCGATGGCCACGACGCTTCCGTCAATATCATGCGCCGCGTGCTACAGGCCTCGGGGGCCGAGGTCATCCATCTGGGCCATAACCGCTCGGTGCAGGAGATCGTCAATGCTGCGCTCCAGGAGGACGTACAGGGGGTGGCGATTACCTCCTATCAGGGCGGTCATGTCGAATTCTTCAAGTACATGCTGGATCTGTTGCGCCAGAACGGTGGCGACAACATCAAGGTATTCGGCGGCGGCGGCGGCGTCATCGTGCCCGCCGAAATCCGCGAGCTGATGGCCTACGGCGTCACCCGCCTGTATTCCCCGGAAGACGGCGCAAAGCTGGGCCTGCAGGGCATGATCGACGACGTCATCCGCTCGAGCGACTACGATCCGTGTGAACTGGCGCCCGCAGAGGCGGATGCGGTCGAGACATTGCGTTTGGGGAACCGCCGGCAGCTTGCGCGCGTGATCACGGCAGTCGAAAATCGAGCCTATTCCATGCGTGCCCGCCAGGCTCTGCTGCAGGCCGCCGCCAGCATCAAGACCCCCGTACTGGGAATTACCGGAACCGGCGGTGCCGGCAAATCCTCGCTCACAGACGAGCTGATCCTGCGTCTGCGGCTTGACCAGGACGATCGGGTTCGCGTGGCCGTCGTCTCAATCGACCCCTCGCGCAAGCGCACGGGCGGCGCTCTGCTGGGCGATCGCATCCGGATGAACGCGATCGAATCCGACAAGATCTTCATGCGGTCGATGGCTACCCGCGATGCCGGCACGGAATTGTCCGCCGCACTGCCGGAAGTACTCGCCGCCTGCAAGGTCAGCGGCTTTGACCTGATCGTGGTGGAGACCTCCGGCATCGGCCAGGGTGAATCGGGCATCGTTCCCATGGTCGACGCCTCCCTGTACGTCATGACGCCTGAGTTCGGCGCGGCCTCCCAGTTGGAGAAAATCGACATGCTCGATTTCGCCGACTTTGTCGCCATCAACAAGTTCGACCGCAAGGGTTCGGAGGATGCGCTGCGCGACGTGCGCAAACAATTCCAGCGAAACCATGAATGGTTTGCCGAGCGTCCGGAGAGCATGCCCGTTTTTGGCACCATGGCGTCGCGCTTCAACGATGACGGCGTCACAGCACTCTACCAGGCCATCGTGCCGCGCTTGCAGGAAAAGGGCCTGAAGTTGGGCCAGCCTAAGCTGCCGCTGGTTTCGGTCAAGGCCTCTTCGCGCGGCCGCGCCATCGTACCCCCCGAACGCGTGCGGTACCTGGCCGAGATCTCCGAAGTGGTGCGCGAGTTCCACCAGGATGTTGCGCGCCAGGCCAGAATCGCCCACGAGCGTCAGGCGCTGAAGGTTTCCAGGAGCTTGTTCACAGATGCCGCCCTGCCCGCCGCAGGTTTCGACGATTTGATCGCCGTGAAGGACGCTGAACTCCGCCCGACCGCCGCCCAATTGCTGCAGCAGTGGCCGAAGACTCAGGAGCTGTACGCGAAGCCTGAGTATGTGGTGAAAATCCGTGACAAGGAAATACGTACCCAGCTCACGCATGAATCGCTCTCGGGCACCAAGATTCGCAAGGTATCGCTGCCGCGCTTCGAGGACGACGGCGAGATTCTGCGTTTCCTGCTGAAGGAGAATCTGCCAGGCTCCTATCCTTATACGGCGGGCGTGTTTGCCTTCAAGCGGGAGGGTGAGGATCCGACTCGCATGTTCGCCGGCGAGGGCGATGCCTTCCGTACCAACCAGCGGTTCAAGCGGTTGTCCGAGGGCATGCCCGCGCATCGCCTGTCCACCGCCTTTGACTCGGTGACGCTGTACGGCTGGGATCCCGATCCGCGCCCCGACATATACGGTAAGGTGGGTAATTCCGGAGTGTCGATTGCGACGCTCGATGACCTGAAAGTGCTGTATTCGGGCTTTGACCTGTGCTCACCGACCACTTCGGTGTCGATGACCATCAACGGCCCGGCGCCCATGATCCTCGCCATGTTCATGAATGCGGCCATCGATCAACAGGTGGAGAAATTTCAGCATGAAAACGGCCGCGATCCGACCGCGGACGAACATCAGAAGATCAAGGCGTGGACTTTGTCGACCGTGCGCGGCACGGTGCAGGCAGACATATTGAAGGAAGACCAAGGTCAAAACACCTGCATTTTCTCCACAGAATTCGCCCTCAAGATGATGGGGGATATCCAGGAGTATTTCGTGCACCACAAGGTGCAGAATTTCTACTCGGTCTCGATATCGGGATATCACATCGCCGAGGCCGGCGCGAATCCCATATCGCAGCTCGCGTTCACGCTGGCCAATGGCTTTACTTACGTCGAGTCGTACCTTGCACGCGGCATGCACGTCGATGATTTCGCCCAAAGCCTGTCTTTCTTCTTCTCCAACGGCATGGATCCGGAATACTCGGTGATCGGGCGCGTCGCGCGCCGCATTTGGGCCGTTGCAATGAAGAATAAATACGGTGCGAACGAGCGCAGCCAAAAGCTCAAGTACCATGTGCAGACGTCCGGCCGCTCCCTGCACGCGCAGGAAATGGCGTTCAACGACATACGCACCACGCTGCAGGCGCTCTGCGCCATCTACGACAATTGCAACAGCCTGCACACCAACGCCTATGACGAGGCGGTCACGACGCCGACCGAGGAAAGCGTACGCCGTGCCGTGGCGATCCAGCTCATCATCAATCGTGAATGGGGATTGGCCAGGAATGAGAACCCGAACCAGGGCAGTTTCATCATCGATGAACTGACGGATCTCGTCGAAGAGGCGGTGCTGAAGGAATTCGATGCAATTGCCGGCCGCGGCGGAGTGCTCGGCGCGATGGAAACCGGCTATCAACGCGGCAAGATCCAGGAAGAATCGCTGTTTTACGAGCGTCAGAAGCACGACGGTTCCTATCCGATCGTCGGCGTCAACACCTATCGTAATCCGAACGCCGAGGCCGCTCCGCAGACGATCGAATTGGCGCGCTCCACCGATGCGGAGAAACAGTCGCAGCTGCAACGCTTGAAACTGTTCCAGGAGCGCAATGCCGGAGAGGCGCCGTCAATGCTGGCGCGCCTGCGCCGCACGGTCATTGAAAACGGCAATACTTTCGAGGTGCTCATGGAAGCCGTGCGGGTCTGTTCCCTGGGCGAGATTACCCATACCCTCTACGATGTGGGCGGCCGCTATCGCCGCAATATGTAGGGCGCACCGAACATGCGCGATTATCAAGCTCCATTGAGCGACATGAGATTCGTGCTCCGCGAGTTAGTGGACCTCGAGTCGCTGGCGCGGTTGCCGGGTTTCCACGATCTGACAATAGATGTGGCCGAAGCCATCCTCGGGGAAGCCGGCAAATTCGCCGGTGCGGTTCTCTCCCCGCTCAACCATACCGGCGACCTGGAAGGCGTGCGCTGGCAGGATGGGCGGGTGCTGACCGCCGCCGGCTGGAAGTCGGCGTATGCACGATTCGTTGCCGACGGCTGGAACGCGCTGTCCTGTCCGGCGGAATTCGATGGCCAAAATCTGCCGCGGGCCCTTTCGGCGCTCGTCGAGGAGATGTGGAACGGCGCCAATGTGGCCTTCGCGTTGTGCCCGATGTTGACCCGCGGGACGATAGACGCGCTCGAGCTGCGCGGCTCGGAGGTGCAGAAGCGTACCTACCTGCCGCGGTTGGTCACCGGAGAATGGACGGGCACGATGAACCTCACTGAGCCGCAGGCCGGGTCCGACCTGTCGGCGGTGCGCACGCGAGCGGTGCCGACCATCGATGGCCGCTACCGGATCGAGGGTCAAAAGATCTTCATCACCTACGGCGAACATGACCTGACCGGCAATATCATTCATATGGTTTTGGCCCGGGTGTCCGGGGCACCGGAAGGTGTCAAGGGCATTTCGCTGTTTGCAGTTCCGAAGTTCTTGGTCGAGACGGATGGCTCCATCGGAGCGCGCAATGATATTCAATGCGTTTCCGTCGAGCGTAAGCTCGGAATCCATGCCAGCCCCACGTGCGTACTGGCGTTCGGACAGAATGGCGGAGCCGTGGCCGAGCTCGTCGGCGAGGAAAATCGCGGGCTGGAGTATATGTTCATCATGATGAACGCCGCGCGGTACTCGGTGGGCCTCGAAGGCGTGGGCATCTCGGAGCGTGCCTACCAGACCGCGCTGGCTTACGCGCGCGAGCGAATTCAGAGCACGGAGGCGGGAGTACGTGGAGGCGCTCGCGTTCCCATCATCCGTCACCCGGACGTGCGGCGGATGCTGTTGCTCATGAAGTCGCAGACCGAAGCAATGCGGGCGCTCAGCGCCGTGGTCGCGGTCTCGCTGGACGCCGCCCGACTGCATCCGAGCGATGCGGAGCGTCAACTTCATCAAGCGTTCGCCGATCTCATGATTCCGGTGATCAAGGGTTGGTGTACCGAGAATGCGGTCGATATCGCTTCGCTGGGCATTCAGGTGCACGGTGGAGTCGGATTTATCGAGGAGACGGGCGCTGCGCAGTATTTGCGGGACGCGCGGATTACACCGATCTATGAGGGCACAACCGGTATTCAAGCCAACGATTTGATCGGCCGTAAGCTGGCGCGCGATGGCGGTCTGGCGGCGCAGGTCGTCATCACGCAGATGCGCACCGTTGCTGGTGAATTAGCCGCCACCCCCGATTCGTCGCCGCTCGCGGCCGCGTTCTCCACGGCCATCGACTCGCTCGAAGAGTCGGTTCGGTACGTGGTGGCGAACTACGCCAAGGACATCCGCGGAGTGTCGGTCGGCGCGGTGCCGTTGCTCAAGTTGTTCGGCATCGTGGCGGGCGGTTGGCAGCTGCTGCGTTCGGCATCGATCTCCCGGCAGCGGCTCGCCGAATCCCGCCAGAACGCGGCCGATGCTGCCTTCTACGAAGCGAAAATTGCCACGGCGCAGTTCTATGGGGATCACGTATTGTCGCAGGCGCCCGGGATGGCGCACTGCATCGTCCACGGTGCGGCAGGCGCACTGGCCGAGGGCGTGCTTTAGCATTGCATGGACACGCGATACCCGTGCCGCATCGTTTGTCTCACCGAGGAGCCCACCGAGGTTCTGTACGCGCTTGGGCAGGAAGACCGGATCGTCGGCATCTCGGGCTTCACCGTTCGCCCGGCACGAGCGCGCCGCGAAAAGCCGCGAGTCTCCGCATTCACCAGCGCCAAGGTCGATCGGATTTTAGCCCTGCAGCCGGATTTCGTAGTGGGCTTCTCGGATATCCAGGCCGAGATCGCGCAGGCGCTGATCAAGAGCGGGATCGAGGTCTGGATCAGCAACCATCGGTCGGTCGATGGGATCCTTGGATATGTGCGCCGGCTCGGCGCGCTGGTGGGCGCCGCCGACCGGGCTGACCGCTACGTACTCGGGCTCGAAGCACATCTCGAGCGCGCACGGCAAGCGGCCGCGCTGCTGCAACACCGTCCGCGAGTCTACTTTGAGGAATGGGACGACCCGCTGATCACCTGCATTCGTTGGGTCAGCGAGCTCATCGGCATCGCCGGCGGCGATGATGTGTTCCCCGAGCGGGCGCTCTGCCCACTCGGCAAGGATCGCATCCTCGGCGATGCGGAGGAGGTCGTACGCCGTGCCCCGGACATCATCCTGGGCTCATGGTGCGGCAAGCGCTTTCGCCCGGATCGGGTCGCATCCCGCATCGGCTGGGACGGGGTGCCTGCGGTGCGCGATGGAGAGTTGCACGAGATTAAGTCGCCGCTCATTCTGCAGCCCGGACCGGCGGCGCTCACCGATGGACTCGATGCCGTTCAGCGTGTGGTGTTCCAATGGTCGGATCGGCAAGGCGGCGGAGGGGCGCGACCGTCCGCGCACTCGTCTTCCTGACGGGCGAACTCGCATCGCGGACCGGACCTGCGCCCGGACCAAGCGGTTAGAATGGCGCCATGCGGCGCGGTCGGCCGGAATGTTGCAATTTCTCACAGGCGAATTGATTGTTTTTGTCATCCGGGCCCCGGCAAGCTCCCTCTATAGTTCTATAATCAAGGAACTCATTATGACGACGTCTAGTTTTGTCGGGGGCGGCTCATGAGCGCAACTACCCTTAAGTCGGCCGGTGCGCGGTTGCGGGCGGCGGTGGCGGAAGAGCATCCCTTGCAGGTGGTCGGGGCCATCAACGCCTACGCCGCGCGCATGGCGGCCGCTTGCGGGTTCAAGGCCTTGTATCTGTCCGGCGGGGGCGTCGCGGCCAACTCCCTGGGTGTTCCGGATTTAGGGATCAGCAGCATGGACGATGTGCTGATCGACGTGCGGCGCATCACCGATGCCTGCGAGCTGCCGCTGTTGGTCGATGCCGATACGGGCTGGGGCGGCGCCTTCAACATCGCGCGCACCGTCAAGTCATTCATCAAGTTCGGCGCCGCCGGTCTGCACATCGAGGACCAGGTGCAGGCCAAGCGCTGCGGCCACCGTCCCGGTAAAGAAGTCGTGTCGCAGCAGGAGATGGTCGATCGGGTCAAGGCCGCGGTGGACGCGCGCACGGATGCGGGATTCGTGATCATGGCGCGCACCGACGCGTTGGCGGTGGAGGGGATCGATAAGGCCATCGAGCGCTCCGTGGCGTGCGTCGAGGCCGGCGCCGACATGATCTTCCCCGAAGCCATGACGGAGTTGGGGATGTACCGGCGCTTCAAGGACGCGGTCAAGGTGCCCATCCTCGCCAACATCACGGAATTCGGGCACACGCCCTTGTACACGCGCGACGAGCTGGCGACCGTCGGCGTCGACATTGTGTTGCATTGCTGCTCGGCCTACCGGGCCATGAACTTAGCCGCGCTTACCGTCTATGAGGCCATCCGCCGCGACGGCACTCAAAAGAACGTGGTCGACCGCATGCAGACGCGGGCGGACCTGTACAAATTTCTCGACTATCACGCCTACGAAGCCAAATTGGACGCGCTGTTCGCCGAGGGGAAAGGAACATGAACATGACGGATCCTCAAGTGGTGGCTTTCAAGCCCAAGAAGTCGGTCGCCTTGTCCGGCGTCACCGCCGGCAATACGGCCCTGTGCACGGTGGGCAAGACGGGCAACGATCTGCACTACCGGGGTTACGACATCCTCGATATCGCCACTCAATGCGAGTTCGAAGAGATCGCCCATTTGTTGGTGCACGAGAAATTGCCGAACCGGTCCGAACTCGCCGCGTACAAGACGAAGCTCAAGTCGCTGCGGGTACCGCCGGCCGCGGTGCTCACGGTGCTGGAGCAGCTGCCCGCGACCAGTCATCCCATGGATGTGCTGCGGACCGGGGTATCGGCCCTGGGATGTCTGATACCGGAAGCCGGCGATCACCCCATCGCCGACGCCCGCGGCATCGCGGATCGGCTGCTCGCCTCGCTCGGATCCATGCTGTGCTACTGGCATCACTACGCCACCGCGAAGCGCCGCATCGACGTGCAAACCGACGACGATTCGATCGGCGCGCATTTCCTGCACTTGTTGCACGGCCGCGAGCCCCCGGCGTCATGGGTGCGCGCCATGCACACCTCGCTGAATCTGTATGCCGAACACGAGTTCAACGCGTCCACGTTCACGGCGCGCGTGATCGCCGGCACGGGGTCGGATCTCTATTCCTGTATCGCGGGCGCCATCGGCGCCCTGCGGGGACCGAAACACGGCGGCGCCAACGAAGTGGCCTTCGAAATTCAGGCCCGCTACGCAACGCCGGATGCCGCCGAAGCCGATATCAGGCGGCGGGTCGCCGCCAAAGAAGTCATCATCGGCTTCGGCCACCCGGTCTACACCATTTCCGACCCGCGCAATCAGGTGATCAAGGAAGTGTCCCGGAGTCTGGCCCGCGAGGCCGACGACATGCGGGGATTCGCGGTGGCCGAGCGCATCGAGTCCGTGATGCAGGAGGTCAAGAACATGTTTCCGAATCTTGACTGGTTTTCGGCGGTCTCGTATCACCTCATGGGGGTGCCCACAGCGATGTTCACGCCGCTGTTCGTCATCAGCCGCACGTCCGGTTGGGCGGCGCACATCATCGAACAGCGCGTCGACGGCAAGATCATCCGGCCAAGCGCCAACTACATCGGCCCCGACAATGTGAAGTTCGTGCCCCTGGCCGACCGGCCGTAGCGACAAAGGAATCGCATCGTCTCCATGTCACACGATATCAAATCGGCCGAACGGCCCGCGCCCGACCACGTCCTGACCGCCATCGCCGACTATAAATTGGCCATCCAACGGGATACTCTTCCGGAGTTCAAAGCCAAATATATTGCCTCCGCCATCGACCTGGCTAAAAAACTGGGTAACAAACAAGCTTCCGCGGACATAGCCTATCTTGTTTACACCACCAAGAAGAATCCCGTGAATACCGACGTGTATAACTGGGGTATTTCCAACTATCAGGCAGGGAACTACAAGACGGCCGATAGTATCTTCTGCGGTATCTATGAATCGAAGTATCCCACCGAGATCTATGGATATCTCTGGTGCGCCCGGAGCAAGATAGCCCAGGAAGATACGGCCAGTCCGACGGGGGTTGCCGTAGAAGCTTATGATAAGCTGGCTGCCATTTCCCGTAGCCTGGATTCCACGGCTAAGGTGGCTGGTAGCGCCGACTCTACAAAGTATAAGGCTCAGGCGCTGAATTCCTATTTCTACCTGGCCGGTTTTTATAATAATACCAAGAAGGATAAGGAAACCGCGCTGAGCTATCTTAACAAGGTGCTGGAATTGGATCCTGAGAATGCTACGGCAAAACAATATAAAAGTATTATCAGCCGCCCGCCTGCAAAGCAACCGGCCCGACCTGCGGCAAGCAGTGGCACGAAGCCAAAAACGGGGAAGTAGATATGCGGGTGGGAGAGAATGGTTGAAGAAAACGATGAAAAAAGTTGCATATAACGCAAAAAGAGAGCCTTTATTGGGCTCTCTTCCCCCTGAAATGCGATCGCATTTCAGGACATAATGAAAAAAGAGGGCGTCTCGATTTTTCCATGTTGAGGCGACCTCTTTTTTTATATTTTAATTCTCAATAAGTTGGAAATTCCACCCACTGGCTTAAATTTGTCCCGGAGAATCACAGTAATCCTTTAAAAATGGACATCTTTCTTTTACAAGCCAATACCCTTACCGGCGAACCTAATCTAAATAATTCCTTTAGTTATTTTCCGATTGGTGTCCAATTCCTCTTCGCTATTGGCTTTGTACTGATGGTACTGGGCGTCACTCACCTGTTGGGCCCCAAACGTAAAACGGCCGAAAAACTTCAAAACTTCGAGAGTGGTATCGAGGCTGTGGGTAATGCCCGCCAGCCGATGGCCATCAAATATTTTTTAGTAGCTATCTTATTCGTGTTGTTTGACGTGGAAGTGATCTTTTTCTATCCCTATGCAGTGAATTTCCGGCAACTGGGATGGCCGGGATTTACAGAGGTGCTGTTGTTTGTCGTTTTCTTCCTGGCAGGGTTTTTTTATGTCATTAAAAAGGGCGCCCTGAACTGGGAGGATTAAGACAGGCGGCTCCCGGCAATAATATTCCGGTAATCCTGTTAATGGAGAACGATTGTCTGCGCAGAATGAGGGGCTTTTGACCGGCAGGTCGGGGGACCCAAGATTGAGTTAAAAAACGTGGATCTGCAACCGTGCTGCCTGGAAATTGTTAAAAAGGGTAGGTCTTTCGTATAACATTCAAAAACATTAAGATATGTCACGTCCGGTAAGGTT
>Ga0137412_10004223_pt1 | contig 11502 bp, 9 predicted proteins | sample CZODoug2_1_16fun_FD_122160 | JGI IMG/M metagenome (GOLD analysis project Ga0137412, IMG submission 122160) | Vadose zone soil fungal communities from Angelo Coast Range Reserve, California, USA - CZODoug2_1_16fungal (Hybrid Assembly) | ecosystem: Environmental > Terrestrial > Soil > Vadose zone...
AAAAAAATATAATTTATAAAAAAAAAAAAAATATAAATTAAATTTTTTTTTTTTTTTTTTTTTTTTTTTTTTTTTTTTTTTTTTTTTTTGCTTTTTCTTATATATTTGATTAATTTTTTTAATTGAATTTTAAATTAATATAATAATTAATTTTCATCTTTGTCAGTAAATGTAAATGATTAGATTTACAATTATTTTATCTCTAAATATCAAATAATTAATTTTTAGACAAAGACAAATTTAGGAATCCTGTTTGTTTATTATTAATTTTAATTTTAATACTGATCCTTATCAGAATTGAACTGATCCTAGCTTCTTGAAGGGGAGCTGTACGAACCACTATACTAAAGGATCTTAATTTTATTTTATTTTTTAGTATATAATTTTATATTATATATAAATATATTATTATATCTCTCTGTTCTTTTTAAATTAATGTTATAACAATAGTTAATAATTAATTAATTTTTTGTTTAGTTTTGTTTATATAAAAATTAAACCTTTCTATTTTTTTAAAAATAAATATATTAATCCATAATCCACTATTAGTGACTCTTGCTAATTAAAGATTATAGTTTAGAAATTTCTAAAGTCAAATTTTAATTATTAGTATCTATTTTATAAATAATTTAGTCAAGTAAATTTTATTTTAGCGAAATCAGGTTTTGAACCTAAACTAACAGATCATGAGACTGTTGTGCTACCTATTACACTATCTCGCTGTAATATACTTTTCTTTTTTTAATAAAATATATATTTACACTATCTTTGAAACAGGACTACGAACAAAGAGACTTGAACTCTTAAGGGATACCTCCCACTTCTGCTTAAGAGAAGATTGTTTACCAAATTTCAACACATTCGCTATTTTTGCTATTCACTGTTTTGTTTCTGTTTTTTATTCTCTTTTATATATATATTTTAAATTTTGAAATTAAGATAAATTTAATTTAATAATTTATATAAATAAGAAATTTGTGTTTTGTGTCTTGTCTGTTGTGTCTTTTATTGTCTGTAGATTATTTTAGATTTTTAATTTAAGGTCTTAAGAGGATTTGAACCTCTGTAAAAAGTATTAACAGTACCTCGCTTAAACCACTCAGCCATAAGACCTGTTTGTTACTTGTAATTTAATAATTTATTATATATTTAATTTATAAATAATTAAGATTAATTTCAATAGTATAAGAATTTTACTAGATTTTTGTTTATATTTTTTAAATGGTTCTTCCTAAGTTTTATATATTAAATTAAGTTTATTGTATTCAGATAATATATTCAGACATCTATTATCATTACTAGCTCTCACTGTTAAAATTATTACTCAGTAACCGTTTCTTTTAAATAAAAATAAGATAGTGATCATATTCTAATAAAATAAAAATAAATTTAACACGGTAGGCGCGATTTGAACGCGCAATATTTCTCCCACCCAAAAGGAGCGACTGGCCATTTTGTCATCCACCGTTTAATTTAAACGATTATTTTGGTTTTGGACCTTTAACTCTTTTATATTTTTTATTGTTTTTATATATCTTTTGTTAATATAATCAATTTTTGTTTTATATTTTTAATTATAGAAAGCTTATAAAGACTAAAAGGTAAATTTAATTTATAATTATATAGTTACAATACAATTATGAATCTTTAGTAACAAAGTGAATGGATCAAATCTATTTTAATACTCCTTATAACTTCATTTAAAGTTAAACTTATATTTGATATATTAATATTTTTAAGATTTTATAAATCGGTTAAATATTTTTATTTTCATATTAAGATTTAGATTTATTTAAGTGAATGGTAATGTAAATATATAAAAATAGTATAATAATAGCACAAAGGAATATATATCCTATGACACCTGCAATGACTATACTAAACAATGGTTGATATTTTAGTGGGAGTTTCAACTATACAAATTACTTATGAAAAAAGGTCTAAATCTATAGTAGCTTCAACTCTTACTTCTACTTCATAAATTATTAAGATTTAGTTTAATCATAACATTGGTCCGGAGATTAGTATTATTATTAAACATCCTTATGGGTTTTGAGATTATATTAGCCTATAATAATTTTGATCTTGAAATGATTTTTAATTTATTTAGTATAATCTATAGTGATATGATTATTTATAAAGATTTATATTTACAATGGTTAGTAGATAAAATAAACTCTTTTTTAAATAAGGATATAACCATTTCTGATAATAATACAGAATCAAATGTAGAAGCTGGGAATAATAAAGACAATCCTTTAGATTCTAGTAGTAGATAATACAATAGAGTCTCATCTATCGTCTGTGACATTAAAAAGAATTGATTATAAAGATACCATTATTTCTGAAAAAACAGATTATTCATTCTATCTTTCACCATATTTTTACATTCCTATGATATTAACTCTCAGTTTAATAGGTATAGGGGATTATTACTATTACAATCGGTTAGATTATATGGATTTAAGTCAGATTGATATTGATAACATATTGTCTGAATCTGGATCGCCAGATGAGTATAGCGACTATTTATTTTTTTAATTTTTTAATTTACTTTTTAAAATAAGTTTCTATTATACCATCCAAAATTTCAATAAAAAAGTTTAAATAATAATACGATTGGATATTACATATCACTAAAATTATAAAGAAACAAATTATTAAGATTCTTACATATTTCTTTGCAAATTTAATATATTTACTTAGAAAACTTACTATTATTACGCGCAATATTTTTAATAATATCATTTCCACTTTTCTTATTTTAAGCTAACAAAAATAAAATTATAGGCTATCACAAATAGGAAAAAGAATTGAAGTTTTTGGAATGTTTGTATTAATAGAAGCAGATCTAATCCAGTATTTCCTGAAAAATGTCACGATTCGCTTAGATGTTCTAATAGACTAATATCTATATATTTTTGTTATGGCGAATTAACTATTCCCTCACCTATATTTTGAGCTATACTTGCAGTTATTATACTTGCACCACCTACTAACACACCTACGGCTCCCCAACCTAATTTTCCAGCTAATGTTGGACTTGCTGCTGCAGCTTTCATACCTACAACCATTCCAGCTCCACCCACAGGTATTGCGGTTGGCATTATACCGTGCCCAGTTATATATCCATGACTTGTAGAACTTGGATTAGTAGAACTAGTTGTAGGACTCGGATTAGTAGAACTAGTTGTAGTAGAGGTATTAGAAGAACTACTTACTTGGCTACCAATATCATCAATCATAAATCGAGGTTCACTATTTAATAATAACAAATCAACATTAACAAAATAATTTAAACTTAAGGTTAATAAAAAAATAACAAAATAAATTATTGTAACTAAAATAATAAATAATACCATAAAAGTTAAACTATCAATACAACTTTTCAATTTAAACCCTTTAAGATCTATTAATAAGTTACTATAAAAAGATGCACCTATAATAAACAAAAAAATGTTACCATCATACTTAAAATCATTAATCCAACATTTATCATTATATTTTTATTTAATTTTGTTTAATCTGACATATAGTTGAGTGGTTTGAATATCCAGGAGATTTAAACCAATTACGGTACTTTTTAATAAGCTCTTTGATGTCTACCACCCGGACCCTGTATGATTGTTTGTATATCTAATAGACTAATACTAGACTCCCTGGGGGCTTGACCAAATACTTGACTACATGCTTGTAACCTATAATTACATGTTTGAAATATAATTACTATTTTATTTAAAATAAAATCTCTTGCAATATAATTAGTATTTTATGTAAAATACCTTATTATATAGAGGGGGTTATAATATAGTGTATATATATTAAAGAATATTAAACTAATTTTGGTTTTAGATTTTTTGTTTTATTTTGTTTTGTTTGGTTTTTAATTAATGATTAGTATCATTGTTAGCAATGGAATTATTACTATTTTAAAATAATGACGGCACATAGTATTAAATTCAAAATAATAATAACAATTAAGAAAATGAATCCTATTAATACTTCTAATATTATAAAGAATTGAGTTGATTTTTCATAATATTTGATAATTCTTTTTAATTTAGGGAATTTAGTTTCTATATTATATTTAGATATTAAATATAAAGAAAGTATATACCCAAAAGCATTGATAAAACAAATCAAAAGAATTAAATTTAAAGTAAACATTGAGAAAGCATATCTAATTATAGATTCTGATTCTTCAGATATATTACTGCCTACTTTACTAAGAATGAAAGGTCAAAAATAACTATATTTATATGATTCATTTAACTTTTCTAATTTATTTGTTGAATTAAATATTTTAGTTTTTAAATTCATATAAAATTTGTTTTTAATTTTTATCATTTTTATTCTCATCTGATTTATTTTTATCATCATTATTAATATCTTTTTTATTATCTTTATTTTTATCTGATTCAGTATTATTAGAGTCACCATCACTCCCTGATATTCTATCTGAGAGATTTAAAATAGATTCTACACCTCCAATTGCTGCTAAGACTCCACTACCTATTCGACCTATATTTTTAATTACTTCTTCTCCTCCTTTCTTACTTGCAAAGTAAGTACATAATAAAACAGAAAAGATTATTAAAATAAATATAAAATTTATCTAACCGCTAGCACTAGAGATTTAATTATAAATACGGACACTGTGAGATTTGAACTCACGACTTTTTGTAAAGTATTCGTTTTCAAGACGAAGGCCATAAACCAGACTCGACCAAATGCCCTTTAATTATTATTTCTATTTATTATAAATTTAAGATTTCTTATTAAAAAGGGGTATATTCTTATACTATACAGTATTACTAGTATTTTTGTTAATAGCTTTAATATTATTAAAATTTATGTTTAATAACAAATAATAAAATTGTTTACTAAATAAGACCTAAGGGAGTTGAACCCTTATAATATCCATTATGAGCGAACTGCATTAACCATTATGCTAAAGTCTTTATTAAAAAAGATATTTATATTGCTTATAATTTTTAATCCTCTTTGTTTATATTTATTATTTGCTAATATAAAATGAAAGCATTAATCCATCTCTTTCCCTTAATACAATATTTTGTATTCTATATATTAACTCTATTATCTAACCTCTCTTCACACCTAAATCTAAAATAAACCACTATCTGTTTCTCTTCCTTTATCTATAGCTTAATATATCTGTCACTAAAACTCTTTATATTTGAAAAAGTTAGTAATAAAAATCTAAACAATACAGAACTATAAATTAAAACTGGTTAAATTACACTAGATTAGACATTAAACTATATTAAATTAAATAGATTATTTATTTTTCTTTCTCATCTATATTTCAATATAATTATAACTTATTTGAAAAATTTAATTATAATACCAGAATAGGTAAGTTAATATAAAAATGATAAATTTAAAAATATAAAGGATAAATAATATACGTTTTATTTTGTTTTTTAATATAAAGGATAAATAATATACGTTTTATTTTTATATCTCATGTTTTAACTATTAACAGATTAATAAAAAGAGATTAATTTTCATAATATATCTTAATTAGAAAGAGTAGTTAATTTTTCACAGTTTTATTTTCATTAAGAGAATTTAGATACCTTTCCTTTTCTACAATTAAATTAAAATATTATTATTTATTTTTTACTTTATTTTTATTAAATATTCTATAAATCAGATGAAATCATACAATAATATTTATATTGACAAATATTTGATACCATAAATTTCTAAATAAAAAGTTATTAAAGAGATAGAATTGAGCAGTAAAGGAATCGAACCTTTTACGGTTATTAACCAATTCTTTTACAGAGAACCACCATTACCAATCGGATCACCTGCCCTACAACTTACTTTTAACTCTTTAGCTTAAATTAATTTATCCATCTCTTTTATATAATACAATTTATTTTTATTATATAATATTTGTTATCTAGCCTTTTTCCAACTTTTCTTGTGTATTATTCTTTGACTGTTAACCCTCTATCATTCTATTTAAGAATGATACTTTAGTCTACAAGATAAAAATATGAGTGTTAAATGGGTGGGGGTATGAGAGAATACCCCCTGAGTTGAAATTTATTTATATCCTATTTAGAGAAAGAGATATTTATTTATCTTAATGAGGTTTTGACTGAAGAGGTATATTTTAAGAATTTATATTATTAAATATTTTTAATTAAAATTTGCCTCTGTTAAATTTAATATTTTAAATTTTTATTAAGATAAAAATCACAATTATCACTAATATTATTACTATCTTGTCTTCTTTATTTAAATTTATTTCTGAAATAAAAAATATTAGTTTAGCTAATATTAAAGATATAATTATTTTAATTTATTTATTCTATTGTTTAAATAGAGTTATTATATTTTGCTTATGTTATTTATAATAATTCTTTAAATTCTTTATCTGAATTACATTCAATTTATATGATTAAATATTTAACTACTCTCCTAGATAATTTTAAATTTCCTTTAACTAAAAATAATTATGCTATTTTAAATCAGATGACATTAATTAAATTAAAATATTCATGGTATTCCTAATTATTCAGATTTTATTTATCCAACAAACAAAGATATTCATATTCTACATAGAATTTTAAAGTATGCGCACCAGGTTGGTTCTAGATTTTACTCTGTTAATCTTCAAGATATTTTTCATAATCCTTATAATTTCGAAAAAGAGATTTCTAATGAATTTATGATTAATATTATTAGATACTCACTACCTTTAATTGGTTCGGTAGGTGCTCTTATTTTTATTAATTTAATGGATAAACCTTTTGGTTTCTTTAAAGTTGAAATAAAGGCACATAAAGATATGAAAATTCCTCTTCTTCAAACTAGATTATCTACTCATAACGGAGTAAAAACTGTGGCTCCACTAGGTAATTGGACGGATACTAATTTATCGGAGGAAATTTATAATGCAAGGAGACATGATTATAATTTTAAGAATTTAAGAGCTTATCTATTTGAGAAAGCTAAGATATTTAGTGATTATGTGGATTTCTTATACAACATTAAAGTTAATAGCAACAGAGAAACACCTGATTAATTAATAGGAAAATTGTGATTAAATACATTATAGGGTAGATTTGGAATGAATAATCAGATGGAAAATCATATAATTGTTAATCATAAAGAATCCTTAAGCTATCACAAAAATAAAATTATTACTAATGTAATTGATTTACAAAAAGATAAAAAATTAATATCTTTTTTTTGATGAGGATGATTGGTCGGAGGAATAAGGAAAAAATCGCTTAATATGTTTGTCACTGTAGCAGCAGCCGTTACAGCATCAGCAAGAATTCATATGGCTAAATTTAAAATTATGAAAGAGATTGTATTATTTTATACAGATACGGATAGTATTGATATTAATAAATCTTTGATTAAGAAATTCATTGGGAAAGAGTTAGGAGTTATGAAACTTGAACATATTTTTAACAAGGCTGTTTTCCTAGCACCTAAAGTGTATGGAGGTATAAGAGTTGAGATTCTTATGAATATAGTTAAAGGAGGGTGGGGGAATATATAAAGTCTACAATGCACATGGAATTTAAAAATGTTGGAGCTCCTATATGAGAAAAAAATGGACCTTATTATATTAGTTACAATATAGTTAATTTTTCTTAATATTTTATATTCTTAGAGGAAATATTATTTATTTTTATACTTATTTATTAGATTTGTTTTTTATAAAGAAAAAGAGTATATATCTAAATAGATAAAAATTATTATACAAAACCAAAAAAGACTCATAAAATATTTGTTGTTATGTTTTTTGAAAACACCTGGACTTGAACCAGGACTTTCCCCTTAAAAGGGGGACACTCAAACCACTCGAGTTCTGTTTCCTATCTGAGTCTAAATTGCAAAAGAAATAAAAATTAAATTTACAATTGATATGTATTATCTCCTTAAATTTAATTATAATCTCACAGAAATATGGTTAATATAAATAATTAACTAAGAGATAAAAACTATGATTATTTTATTTAGAATAAATTCATTATTTAAATTTATATTAGAGATTAATTATTTTGTTTATTTATGTCTTTAAAAAATATGATAATTAAACTATATTGATCATTTGATTGAATTTATGAAAAGATTTATTAAATTTGATTAAAATTATAAAAAAGAAATCAGATGACATTAATTAAATTATTTTTAATTTTTATAAATATATATTTATTAATAAAATGCAAAAAATAAAATTTTACTGAGTTGACCAGACTCGAACTGATAATAGCCATTATCAAAAAATGGTGTTTTTCCAAATTAAACTACAACTCAAAGAATATAATAATATATTTAAATTATTTTACTAAGTCTTTTAAAAAATAGGTTACCTTTTATAACTAGTATCACTTAAATTAATTTTATTTTATAAACAATAAGTATTTTAATTAAGCCGAAAACTGGAATTGAACCAATATTTAAATCTTACAAGGAATTCGTTTTACCTATTAAACTATATCGGCCTTTTATTATTTTTATGACTATAGAAGATTATTCATACTATAATATTTGTTTTTAACAAACCATTATTTAACAATAAATTTTTTCAGTTTAAGATGTTTTAGCTTAAATTGTAATTGCTGAATTAAGGATTATTTATTTTCTTGCCTCGGGAGAGAATTGAACTCCCATCTCAATTTCTTCAGAATCACGCTTTGACCACTAAGCAACCGAGGCTATAATTTAATTAATATTAATAGGGATAAAAACCAAATCTATTATATTATTATAAAAAAATTTCTTAATAAATTTAGATTTCATCAAACTTAGTAAAATCGTTTTAAATTCTGTCTCTTTAATTAGGCTCTCTAATATTATAAGATTCTATAAGATATTTTTTTTTTTCTTTCTTTTATATTCATTATATTATTATAGTTAAATATGAAGCTCTAATATTATTTATCCTGACAATTATATTTATAATATTAATATGAATTACTAATTAACTTTTTTATAATATAAATTTGTATAATTAATATAAATTAATTAAAAAAGATGATAAGAAAAACAGCTTAATATAAAGTACTGAAAAGTTTAAGATAAATTTTTGTCTAAAGTTTAAGATAAATTTTTGTCTAACAATAAACCATAATAGATTAATAGAATTATCCATTCTTGTTTTACAACAAAAAAATAAAACAAACAAAATTAAAATTAATTTTTATCTAAAGGTTAAATTTAACTAATTATTTATGATTATCTCTATTAAATTTTTCTCTATTGATTAAACAATAAATAATAATCATTAAATATCTGAGAACAAACAGAAAAAAGAGATCTTTTATTTAATTAAATATAGAAAATATATTAAAAACAAATAAAACAAGAATAAAAACAAAGAAAAAACAAACCACAAATATTTTTTTTTAATAATGTTCAGTCTCATTTTTGTTTAAGATTGGAGAAAGATAGATTTGAACTATCATATTTGTAATGCAAATACAACTGATTACCATTATCAGATTCCCCCCCTTTTTTTATTGTAGATTTATTTTATTAATTTTATTTAAAAAATAATTTAGTAACAACCTATAACATCAAGTCTTTTTATAAATTAGTACTGCTAAACTTAATATTTTACAATATGTTCATTTGCAGCCTATCTAGAAATGTTCTATTTCTTAATTAATCATTTAATTTTACCTACTTTTAGAGTCTCTTATCAAGACTATTAAATAGATAAAGAATAAAAAGTTAGTATCTAGGGGTTAGATTCTTGCTTTATAGACAATCAGCACTTATCTATTATGTTTGTGGCTACCCAACTATGCGTTCTCATTTTGTTACCCTTTTTCTCAATAATTTGAAACTATTAAGAATTAACTTTATTTTAAAAGTTATTAAAGGATTTTCCCATTTTTCTTTACTTTTGTCTTCAAGATACTTTGAGTCCCTTACAAAAAAATACAAACAATTGGTACACTAGAGAAACACAGCCTATTGATCCTTTCGTACTAGAAGGTCTGCCCCTTTTTACTAATTATCCCTCCAGAAGATAGGGACCATACTGACTCACGTCGTATTAAACCCAACTCACGTACCCTTTTAATCGGCGAACAGCCGAACCCTTCCAAGCTTCTACCCCCGGAGGATAGGATGAGTCGACATCGCATTCTATTTTTTAATAAAAATTAAAAATTCTTAACCTTTCAGTTAAGGTTAGACTATATCTTTATCCAGTGTAAGAATACAAACTACAAAGCATCTGGATATTGGCGTGTAGTCGTTGAGGGGTTAAAATTTTACAGTTGCTTATACCTAAAATTTGTAACTTCCCTGCTGATTGTCCAATCTTTCAATCTTTCACTGTTAGACTCACAATCTAATTAGTATTGAAAACTCTAAGGATGTTCCAGCAAATAGCCAACTTCTAAATTAATATTACTATTAAGATCCCCCGATGTCAAAAATATCTAAAATATCAGTACCGTCGTTTTCAATATCAGAAGAATCTTGTTTTATTGCATTTTGAGTTTCACTTTGATTTTCATTTATTTTGTATAACATTGATTCATGCATGTGTGATTTTAAAGAAGGTTTAATATTTTCCAATTCATCTTTTTTAATATAGATTCTTTCATAAATTGCATCATTAGCACCTTTTTTATTATGAATTGAAGTTTCTAAATTGAAATTCTTTTTAAGAGCTTCCCTAAGTATACTTATTTCTCCAGTACTATAACTATCAGTACATAAGGTTACACCTCCTCTTTTTACTTGCTGACCATCATCCATAATCCAAAAAGCTAAGCTTCTAGGTGTTAAATGGTCTGCAATATTTTGAGGTATGATTTTTTTACCCTCTTTATCTAAAAATAAATCAGCCATAGGTTTTAACTCTTCAATAGATTGAGTCCTAAAATATAGTGAACTATTTGTAGTTTTATATCTTGGATCATCTCTTAAATATTCTCTAATGTTCTCATCCATTAAAGGTATTTCTCCTTCTTTAGTTATGTTAAACAAATAATTTAAATACTCTCTTTTTTTTGAAGATTGTTCAAAGGAAATAAATGCTTTATTTAAACCAGTTCTACCAATATGAGCATCACCTAATAGAGTTCCTATTAAAAATTCTTTGATTTGTTTATTTAATTTCATATTTATTAATGTTTTGTTTATTTTTCTTAAATATAGAAAGAAATATTTCTGCCTTGTTAGAAGGCGTATAATTATAATCTAATAATTTAGACTATATTTATTAATGAAATAATAAAAATTTAACTTTTTCTAAAGAAAAAAGATTTTGCTTTATAGTTTTTAAGCCTAAGGGTCTCTCCCTAGGGTCCCTAGGGTGCGCTAGCGAGTACGGGTGCGCAAGCGACTGCGGCAGCATATTTTATTTAAATTTTAATTGTGATTATTATAAAAAAAAGTTAAAGGTGCCAATCCGCGGAGACAATGTGTACTCTCGTCCGCGATCAGCCTGTTATCCCTAGCGTAACTTTTATTAATTGATCCCCGTCT
>Ga0137412_10004225_pt1 | contig 11502 bp, 9 predicted proteins | sample CZODoug2_1_16fun_FD_122160 | JGI IMG/M metagenome (GOLD analysis project Ga0137412, IMG submission 122160) | Vadose zone soil fungal communities from Angelo Coast Range Reserve, California, USA - CZODoug2_1_16fungal (Hybrid Assembly) | ecosystem: Environmental > Terrestrial > Soil > Vadose zone...
GCTTCACCATCCTGCTATGCCACAGGCTCGTCATTGTTCTGCCGCGCCTCATTGGGTCTGGCCCTTCTGCCAGGATTGAAACTGCTGAAAGACAAGATCCTTGTCCTGCTGGGGCAAAGCCGGGCTGCCCGTCGCCTGGCGGCGCTCGTCGATGAACCGGGCGAACATGAGCCGCAAATCGTCGGGCTTGGGCGTATTGGCGACTTGTATGTTCCGCTGCAGCCACTGCTCGGCGGCCGGATAGCGGTGCCAGCCCGGGAGCTCGGCCGCGAGGTTCACATCGCGCCATTTCGGGTGGTAACCGGGCGTCGACAGCGTCTGGAAGCCGGTGAAGAATACATCGACGAAATTGGCGACGTTGCGGGCGCGCTCCGGCAATTGCCGTAGGTCCGCAACCGCCAGCACGCTGCCAACGGCGACCGTTTCGACCGCCCGGCCCTGCGGGATCAGACCGGGATAATCCGCCGCGGCAAGCCGCGTCGGCACATAAGCGCTGCTGGATATCTGGTTGAACGGGACCGCCAGGAAATGCAGCCCGTCATCCCCTTTCAAGCCGGCGAAGAGCGGCGCCGGCTTACCTGCGACGAAGGCGAGCGCGGCAATCTCGCCCTTGCGCAGCTTGTCGAGCGCCACTTCCGGGCTGTCGTTCGTGACCGTCACAGGGATCTTCAGCAGATCAAACAGCCGGCTTGCAGTGATCGCGGTGCCGCTGCCGCGCAGATCGATATTCACCTTCTTGTTGGCGAGCTCGGTGACACTTCCGATCGCGGCACCCGCCAGCAGATGGAATTCCTCGTTGTAGAGCCGGGTGATATAGGTCAGCGACCACTCGAGTCCGGGCAGCAACCGCTGCTCTCTCGCATAGTCGAGCACGTCGCTCTGCACGATCGCCATATCGATGCCGCGCAGGTATTTGAGGTCGGTCAGGTTATGCAATGAGCCCTTGCCGACGACCGGCACGACACGGCGGGTCGTTCCGTCATCGATCAGATTGGCGAGATCCTCGGCGATCCTGACCGAGATGCCGGCAGCGCCGGAAGTCTCAAGCTCGACGACCCCACGGTTGATTGCCGCAACCGGCTGCTCGGCAGCGATGGCGGACGGAGGGTGAAGGGCCGCAAGGAGGGCCACAAACGCCGTCACGGTACACACTCTCAAACGGCTCATTGGATCGCCGCTCCTATTTCGTTTGAATGCTCTTCAGTAGGATTTCCGCCTCGGCAACGCCGAGCTCGCGAGCACGCCGGTACCAGAAGACCGCCGCCGTTGGATCCCCCTGAACCGAACGCAGCTTGGCCCGCTCGAGAAAATGGGGATCGAAGGTCTCGCCCAAGCGCAGCGCCGCTTGCCCGTCGCCGGCATCGGCTGCCCGCTCGTAAAAAAGCCGGGCGGAGGTGACATCCCCCATGCCGAACAGCCGATCGCCGCGCTCCAACAGTGGTGCCGTTTCCAGCGACGACGAGCGCGGTTGCGCCGGCGGTGATGCTTCGACTGGCGGCATTGCGGCCGGTTTGGCTGCCGGAGCAGGCGTTTCCGCTCCGGCCGGAGTTTTTGGCGTGACGCCACCAGGCGGTTCCAGACTGGCAACGCTCGGCCTTGCGCCCGGCTTGGCAGCGGCAGGGCTGTCCGGCAGGAGGGTAGCGGAGTTACCTGGCTTGGCGATAGCAGGGCTGTCGGGCACGACCGCGGCAGGGCTACCGGGTATGGTGCCCGCAGGGCTGTCGGGAACAGCGGCAGCGGGTTGCGGCGAGGGTGCGGTGGGCGCCGGCAGCAAGGCGGTCGCGGCAAGGCCAGCGGTCCGTTCGCTGGCGCCGCCGCTCGCCGGCGTGACGGCTATCTGTGCTTCGGACGGGGCCGGCTTCGGGGCCGGCGCCGCCGTCGCAACGACGGACGGAATCGCTTTGTCGGCAGCCTGTTCCCCGGCCGGCTTGACCAGCAGAAAGGCGGCGGCGCCAGCCAGCACTGTGATGATCGCGAGAGCGACGGCGAGGCGCCCTGCCAAAGGACCGGAAGCACGCTTCGATTGTGTCGTATCCGCGCCTTCCGAACTGTCCAACCCGACGCCCAAGGCGATCGCCCGGCCGGAGATTTGCGGCGCTGTATCGGGGGTGCCGTGCTCAAGTTCGGCCGGCGGGTTCTGCTGCGTCGCCGGGCCCGGCGACGCAGCGGGATCCTCCTCTACGATCGCCGCGGTGACAGCCTGACCCGCAGTCTCCAGCTCGATCGCGGGCTCGAAGAGCTGATGTATCGGCGCGGGTGTACTTTGCTCGGGCTCAGCTATGCTTTGTTCGGGATCGGGCAGAGCTTCCGGCCTCGCCCATTCGTCCTGCCATGAGCTCGCCGGCTCGACATCCGATATTGCCGGCGCCGCGGCGATTTCCGGGTGGTCCGGCAGATCGAACGACATCGCCGGATCGACGCTCCGAAGCTCGGCCTCGGCGTTGCTCGGGACCGCTTCGGACGTGGCATCGCCAGGCGGCCACTGGCGAAGCACCGGGGCGTCGCTCTCCGATGCCCACGTGGCAGCGCTGTCCGGGCTTAGCGGGCTGGCCTGCGGCATGCTCGCCCCGGCGAAATTGGCATAGGTCGGCTGCGGCGTCGGTTCGGGCGCAGGCTCGACGGGCTGGGGCGCGATGCCGGGCTGCGGCCATTCATCGGTTACGGAGGGTTCCGGCTCGGCCTCGGATCTCACGCCTGCCCGCGAGAGCCGCTTCACCTCGCCGACGATCTCGGTCAGTGGCCGCTTCGCCCGGACCAGCGCGGCGAAGATGCGTTGAACACCCTCCTGGTCGTTGGCCTGGATGCACTCGCCCAGTTCGATGTAGAGCCGCTCGACCTCAATAGTGGTGTTCAGGGCATGCATGGCGGCGCCCTCACACGCAGCTCGCATTCACCCGATTGGCCGATTTGGGACCGCATTCTCGCCAGACCGCTCTTCGCATTGAAATCGATGATCGACACTAACGCCGTGCAACATCGCCCCGATCACCCAATACCAGTACCGCTCACTACACGCGTTTGTCTGCTTTACGCGCCTTCGACTACCCGGCATTGATAAGTTAAAGGCGCTAAAGAGAAAGTTAACTCTGTCCCGAAGAAATGGTCTATAATCCACTTAAATCTACCTACTTTTTATGGTTATCTTCTTTTACCGTTTTGTAGGAGGCGGCGCGCCGCGCCGGGGCTGCCCTCGGCCCGGCTGCTGCTGTAACATTTGCCGGTGACGCTCCGAATTGCGCGCGCTCCGATTCGTTTCGACGGAATGTACAGCATGGATAAGCGCGACGTGGTGATCTTTGATCTCGGCGGGGTGCTGATCGATTGGAATCCCCGGCACCTCTACCGCAAGCTGTTTGATGGCGACGAACCCGCGATGGAACATTTCCTGGCGACCGTCTGCACGCAGGAATGGAACCGCAGCCAGGATGCGGGTCGCCTCGTCGGGGATGCCGCCCACCTGTTGAGGCAACAGCACGCGGACAAAACCGAGCTGATTGACGCGTTCTATGGGCGGTTCGACGAAATGATGGCTGGGCCGATCAGCGGGACCGTGGACATTCTCGCCGAGTTGCACGCGCGCGGCACGCCCTTGTACCTGTTGAGCAACTTCTCAGCCGAGACCTATCCGCTGGCATGCCAGCGCTTCGACTTCCTGCGGCTGTTCCACGGCATCATCGTCTCGGGTGAGGTCAAGGCGATCAAGCCAGAACCGCGCATCTATGAAATTCTGATCGATCGGCATCGCGTCGATCCGCATCGTGCTGTTTTCATCGACGACATCCCGGAGAACGTCGACGCGGCGCGACGTTTTGGGATTTACGGCATCCAATTCGTCGACCCGACGGCGTTGCGCGCGGAACTCGTCGGACTGAAGCTATTGTAGCTGGCGGCGAGAGCGCGCCGCACGGTCAGATCGGAACGGCGCCGCCCATGGTCGTGCGATGCATCAGCCGCCGGTGCGGCAGATCGTAGTCCTGGATCGCCCGATGCTGCACCGTGCAATTGTCCCATAGCAGCAGATCGCCGGGCCGCCACTGGTGGCGGTAGATGAAGGCCGGCTTGACGATATGATCGGCGAGCGCGGCGATCAGCGCCTCGGCTTCCGCCGGCTCGATGCCCTCGATCCCGGTGCAGTCGTCGCGCATGACGTACAGGCATTTGCGCCCGGTATAGGGATGCGTCCGGGCAATCGGATGCATGACCGGCGGGTAGCGGTCGATCTCCGATTGCTTGGGCGGAAAGGCCCGCTTGCGGCCGGCGAAGTCGAACACCGCGCGGCGGCCCTCGATCCGCCGCCGCAACGGCTCGGGCAAGGCATCCCAGGCCGCGGCGGCACTAGCGAATTCGGTGTCGCCCAGGCTGAGGCCGAACAGGTCGGGGATTTCGAGCGCGTAGAGCATCGTCCCGCGCGGCGGACGAGGCGCGTAGCACATATCGCTATGCCAGTTTTCGCCGGCACGACGGACGCCGATCGGCTGGCCATCCTCGGTGACGTTGGAGACTACGACGATCTCCGGGCTGCCGGGCACGCTCCACCGTTCGCCGAAGATGTTGAACTCGATCTCGCCAAAGCGGCGGGTGAAGGCAACCTGCTGGGGCGGCGCGATGTCCTGGCCGCGAAAGAAGATCACGCCATACTGGTTGTAAGCCCGCTCGATTGCGGCAAACGTGGTGTCATCATGGGATCTGGCGAGATTGACCCCGCGGATCTCGGCGCCGAGAGCGGCACCTGTCGGAACGATTTCGATCGACATCGGGCCTCCTGGATGCGCGTTACTTAGCCGCCGTTGCAAGTTGCGGCGAGCGGGCCGGCAGGAACCGGTCGAGCACCTGTCCCGGGCCTGTGTCGAGCTTCGCGTAATTGCTGCCGTCGAATACTCGGGTTCCGTTCACGAAGACGCTATGCACTCCGATCGGGTCGCGGATTGTGCGCGGACCGCCGCCCGGCAGATCGTTGACGCGGCGCGCTGCCGAGATGCCGACGATGGCGGGGTCGAACAATAGCAGGTCGGCACAGGCGCCGACGGCGATCCGGCCGCGATCGGGAATGCCGTAGAGCCCCGCCTGGTGACTGGTCAGCCGCCGCGCCCCTTCGACCAGATCGAAGGCGCCGCGATCGCGCACCCAATGTCCGAGGAAGTAGAGCCCAAACCCGGCATCGCAGAGATAGACGAGATGCGCGCCGGCATCCGACAGCGCGATGACGCCGGCCTTGTGCTTGACCAACGGCTCGACGCCGTCATCGACCGCGTTCAAGAACCGTCCGATGAAGCCCGTCTCTAGATCCTCGTCGAGGCCGAGATCAAGGAACAGGTCCAGCGGGTCGCGGCCGCTCGCGCGCGCGATCTCGCCGATCGTGCGGTTGGCGAGATCGGCGTGGTCCGGCGTCACCGGGACGGCGACGATGACCCGGTCCCAATTGCCCTGGAAAATCGTGCCCGGCCGGGGATTGCGCAGGTTGTCGCGGAACCGCTGACGGAAGCTCGGGTCGCGGAATACCGCTTTCAGCTGTTCGCGGTCATAAGCCTTGATCGGATCGAAGGCCGGGTGGCTGTAAAACGGATAGGCCGCCGCCAGCGTGAAATCGAACGACAATGGCTGGCAGGTGAACTGCAGATATACCTCGTCGCCGCGCGCCTGCGCCGCCGCACAAGCCTCGAACATGCCGATGCCGCGCTCCGGAAACTGCTCGTTGTAGAAGGACAGGCCGGTGGTCATGAAGATGCGTCGGCCATGGCGGCCGGCGATGTCCGCGATCGTGTCCACCGGGATCGTGCCCGAGGCGATCTCGACCACGCCGCGTCCCGGCCCGCCCATCGCGCCAACCAGCGCGTCGAATTCCGAGAGGTCGCTGATCGTCGACGGCATCGGTATGCCGCCCCAGCCCGAATGGTTCGGCGAGTATGACGCGCCGAGGCCGATGGCGCCCTGGGCCATCGCCTCGGCGACGAGGCGCTGCATCTCGGCCAACTCGGCGACAGTCGGCTCCTTGCGAACCGACGCCTCCTCGCCCATGACGGCGGTGCGGACCGCCGAATGCCCGACCAGAACGGCCAGGTTGGCATACGGGCCTTGTCGCCGTACCGCGGCGAGGTATTCGGCAAAGGATTGAAACTGCCAATCGATCCCGGCCCGCAGCGCGGCGATGTCCATGCCCTCGACGACCGCGAGGTTGCGCATGATCAGATCGCGGAGATGCGGCGGCGAAGGGACGATCCCGAAACCGCAATTGCCGGTTACGACGGTCGTAACGCCCAGCGAAGGAGAGGGCGACAGAGTCGGGTCCCAGGTGACCTGCGCATCGTAATGGGTATGGATGTCGATGATGCCCGGCATCAAGGTCAGCCCGCCGGCGTCGACGATCTCGGTGGCGTCAGAGCCGATCTCGCCCATAGCGGCAATGCGCCCGTCCTTGACTGCGACATCGGCGCGGCGCGGATCATGGCCGAGCCCATCGACAACCGTCGCACCGCGGATCACGAGATCGTACATCCTGCCTCCTACTGCCGCCCCGAGCGGCCTTGGCAGGCATACTAAAGCAAGTCCGCGCAGCTGCAGCTATCTCGTGCGCGCTCCATCGCGAAACTACCGGCGAACCACGGAGCTTCAGCCGCCCGGGACGGTCTGCCAGGCCGTATTGCACTGGGCTACATAGGGGTAATAGCCAGCAGGATCTGCGCAGTAATACCCGGACTGAGCGGCGTCCGGCTGCCCATCCGAGTAGAAATCGTCATACGTGCCGTCGCTCGACCAAAGATAGGGGTCGTAGCCCCACTGCCAGCCATAGCGCCCGTTGTGCCAGCCACGCTGCCAGTGGCCGGTGTGCTCGCCGCCGCGAAGCACCACCGAGTTGCTCGCGCTTCCTCGTGAGCTGCCGACAAATTGATCCATTCCCGCGCCCGGCGATGCGCCGGGACGAATGCCGCCGCCAGAAAATCCGCCAGCGTGGAGCCCGCCAAATCCGCCGGCGTGGAAGCCTCCATGGCCTCCCCCATGAAAGCCTCCCAGACCGCCGCCATGGAAGCCGGCGCCTCCCGTCCCACCGTGGAAGCCGCCGGCAATCCCACCTCCGTGGAACCCGCCACCGCCCGCTGTTGCGTGAAAGCCCCCGCCTCCCGCTCCTCCGCGGAAACCGCCCCCGCCTCCTCCTCCGTGGAAACCGCCGCCCCCACCGCCGCCGCCTCCATGCGCGGCGTAGGCGAGATCCGGCGCTGACAGCGCCGCGACGCACAAAAGAGCGGCCGAGAGAACCTGCACGGCCTTACCAATCCCGAGCCGAGCGCGAAGGCGTGGCACGGCGACATCACGGCCGTCGGGAATGACCTGGTTCATGCAGAGCTGCTCCTCTATGTCGGCCGCCTGGACGGCCGCGCATGAGGACTATTTCAGGCAGACCCGTGGACCGGCGGTCGCCGCGCGATGAAATCGGATTTAATCGGCGGCTTGACTAGGTTTGAGCCGTGGCTGCGTCAGGCTCGCGAACGGTGTAGCCGGCGCCTGTAACGGTGTGGATAAGCCGGCACTCGAAGCCATCGTCGATCTTCTGGCGCAGACGGTGAATGTGCATGTCGACGATGTGACCGCGCGCCTCGAAATCGTAGGTCCACGCCGCTTCGAGCAGCATCGAGCGGGTGACTACCTGCCCGGCATGCCGGAGCAGCTGCTCAAGCAGGAGGTATTCGCGGCGTTGCAGCTCGATCACCCGGCCGGCCCGCGAGACGGTGCGCAATTCGGTATCGAGCTCGAGATCCCCGACCCGAAGAACGGCCCGGTGCCGCGAACGATCGCTGCGGCGTCCCAGCGCCTCCAGTCGCGCCAGAAGTTCGCCAAAGGAATAGGGTTTGGCCATGTAATCGTCACAGCCGGCCTGCAGACCCTCGACTCGGTCGGTCGTGGTGGCGATCCCGCTCAGCATCAGCACCAGCATCCGCCGGTCGCGACGGCGCAGGCGCCGGACGAGGGTTACACCGTCGATGCCCGGCAGTTTGCGATCAACGACAAGCGCATCGTAGATCCCTTCGACGGCCATCGCCAAGGCCGTCTCGCCGTCGTCGACGCGATCGACGATATGGCCGCTTTCGGTCAGACCGCGGACCAGATAGTCCGCCGTCCGCCGGTCGTCCTCAGCCACGAGCACGCGCAAGCCAGGATACCCCTGCTTAAAAACGAATTCACGTCCCGGAGATGAGCATGTTGCCTCACCGGGGCAACATAGGATGACCGCTTAAACGCGCCAGCGGGATGCTGGTTCACTCCTGAGAGAACGGAATGTTTCGATGAAGAGCCGAACCTATGCGGCTTTGGCCTTGATTTTCCTGTGCTTTGTGAGCGCCCCGCGTTGGCGCACCGGCAGCGCGGTATGATGCCGCACCCACCGGCGCACGCGATCAACCCGAGCCTTTCGTTGTCGGCGCGGGCCATCAGTCCGCCGGAGCAGCTGGCGATCGGCCGCGAGCTCAACAGCTATACGGGCATTAACTGGAGGCTTTCCGCTCCAGCGTTATCTCAGGCGCGTGGCCACATGGACAGGACGGCGGTATGTTATCGATAGTTCCTTCCGAAGATAGGGTAAGCATGACCAGAGTGCTGGTCATAGAAGATGATCGGCGGACCGCCGCGGAAATCGCGGCGGCGCTCGGCGATCATGGCTTCGACGTGGAGTGCGCCTACAACGGCCGCGACGGCCTGCTGAAGGCGACCGCCGAGAAATACGACGCGATCGTCCTTGATCGGATGCTGCCGGGAGATCTCGACGGCCTGGGCGTCCTCGCGACATTGCGGACCATTCGAACCGAAACACCCGTCCTGATCCTGAGCGCTTTATCGGCGGTGGACGAGCGCGTGCGCGGACTCCGGGCCGGCGGCGATGATTATCTGACAAAGCCCTTCGAATTCGTCGAACTGACCGCCCGGCTCGAGGTTCTGATTCGGCGTCACGCCATGCCGCAGCGGGAGACGACGTTGCGGGTCGGTGACTTGCAGGTCGATCTGCTTACCCGAGAGGTGCGGCGCGCGGGACGGACGATCGAGCTGTTGCCGCGGGAATATCGGTTACTCGAATACCTGATGCGGCACGCCGGTCGGGTGGTCACGCGGACAATGCTGTTCGAGGAGGTCTGGGGGTATCATTACGACCCGCAGACGAATGTCATCGACGTTCATATCGGCCGCCTGCGTAGGAAGCTCGAAGAGGGCGAACTGCCCCAGATGATCCACACGGTTCGGGGTTCGGGCTATGTCCTCCGTCGGGCTGAGTGATATCCCGCGCACGACGAGCTTTCGGCTCGCGCTGCTGTTTCTCGGCCTGTTCGGGGCGGCTTCGCTAATTTTGTTCGGTTTCATGTATTGGCAGACGGCCCGCTATCTTTCGAACGGCCTCGACGACTGGCTCGGGAACGAAATGGCATCGCGGAGCGCCGAACACTCCAGCGAACGCATGAGACAGTTGAATACGCGCGCGACGCTCGATCCGGAGGGCCGCCGCCCGATTGCGCTCTTCGATGCCGCAGGCCACTGGGTTGCCGGGGGTGCCGCAACGCTGCCGACGCCGTTGCCGGCAATGGACCGGCCATTCGACTTCATGCTGCGGCGGGGGACTGAGGCTGCGCCGTTTCGCGGCATCCTTCACCGGCTTGCATCCAGCGACATTCTCCTCGTCGCTGCGGACATGCGCGAGGTTCGTCAGTTCCGCGACCTGCTGCTCAACGCGATGGCATCGGGCGCGCTGGTGGTTCTCGCTTTGGGAATGACCGGCGCGGTCCTCACCGGAGCGGGAGCGCTCGGTCGCATCGATGGGGTCACGCAGGCAATCGAGCGCATCGTCAACGGCGATTTGAGCGGCCGTCTCCCGAGCAGCAGGAAGGGCGGCGACGTCAATAGGTTGATTCAGGTCGTCAACCGTATGCTGGACGAAATCGAGCGTCTGATGAATGACGTGAAGGGCGTGACGGAAGACATAGCGCACGACCTGCGGACGCCACTGACCCGCCTTCTCGCCGGGCTGGAACGGGTGCGTCGGCGCGACGCGACGGCCGAGGAATACGTTGCAGCGGTCGAAGAGGCGATTGCCGAGACCAAGGGCATTCTTGCCACCTTCGGTGCCCTGCTCCGCATTGCCGAGGTCGAGGCCGGCGCGCGACGCGCCGGGTTCAGGACGCTCGACCTGACCACGGTGGCGACCGACGTTGCCGAACTCTACGAACCGATGGCCGAGGGAAAGCATATCCTGCTTTCGGTCGAGGACGATGTTGCCGCCGCCAGTGCCGAAATGGCCGGCGACCCAAGCTTGCTGTTCGAGGCGATCAGCAATCTCGTCGATAACGCCATCAAATTCACCCCTCCCGGCGGGCGGGTCGCGCTGCGCATTTTGCGCCAAAAAGATCGTCTTGCCATCGAGGTCAGCGATACGGGTCCGGGCATTCCCGAAGCGGAGCGGGACGCGGTGCTGCGGCGGTTCCATCGCGTCGAAAAGTGCCGGAGCACGCCGGGCAGCGGGCTCGGCCTGAGCTTGGTCGCCGCCGTCGCAAAGCTGCACGGGCTCGACCTCGCGATCGAAGACGCTCGGCCCGGCTGCCGCGTGACGTTGTGGCGTGACGGGATCCCCGGCAGACAACAGCAGCCGGATTTCGCGGCCCCCACCTCCTCCGCCTCTTCCAGCGCGGCAATAGCCTAACCGGGCTGCCCGCCTTCGTCAGCATGGGCGAGCAGCCGGGCCGCGCGCACGGTCGATACGCCGCCGGTAGAGTTGGAGTTCCCTACGGGCAGCGCCGGAGAGGCCCCGCGATCAGCACAGAGGGCGGTTGGTTAAGGCATTGAAAAAATATGATTGATCGGCCTCGCCGCCTCACGCCCGCCAGCTCATTAAAAACAAATTCATCCTTAAGCGACGCGTGCGCCATCTATTTACCGATATCTCCCTCTCACAGCCATGATCTCCGTCTTCTCCAGTGGCTGGCGAGTTGCTTCGACTGCCTTCACCAAATTAGAGGAACAGAGTCGGATGGAGACGATCAGCTTCGGAACCAGCACTGTTGCCGAGCGTCCTACCCCCCCGGCCGTATCGTCGGTGGGCTTCAACAACAACGGTCGCGTTGCAGAGAACCATAACGATTTGTGCGCGGCATTGTTGGCGATCGCCAGTCATGATTTGCGCCAGCCGTTGCAGGTCATCATGGGCGCGCACGATATCCTCGCCAAAACCCTCAACAGGCGGGTCGAGCAGGCACAATTAGCGCGGGTCGAAGGTGCGACGAACAAATTGAGCGACAAGCTGGATCAGCTTGTCGACGCTCTCCGGCTGTTCGATCCGTCCAGCGGCGGGCATCGCGAGACCGTCCAGCTCGGTCCGATTTTCGAACAGGCCGAAGCGGAGTTCCTCGAAGCGGCACGGCTCAGAGGAATCAGGCTTCGCATCTTTCCGACCTGCGCTGCCGTGTCGAGCAACCCGGTACTGGTGCGCGGAATACTGCGGAACCTGATCCGCAACGCGATCGACTACACGCC
>Ga0137412_10004226_pt1 | contig 11501 bp, 10 predicted proteins | sample CZODoug2_1_16fun_FD_122160 | JGI IMG/M metagenome (GOLD analysis project Ga0137412, IMG submission 122160) | Vadose zone soil fungal communities from Angelo Coast Range Reserve, California, USA - CZODoug2_1_16fungal (Hybrid Assembly) | ecosystem: Environmental > Terrestrial > Soil > Vadose zone...
GCTATTAAAGAGTAGACTAAGGTTTACAAGCGTAGTCTACTGGGTTTATATAGGAAAGGGGGAAAGGTAAATATAGACATGAAATGAGGCGAAGGCATGTAGAAAGCGAGGCAAAAGCATGTATGAAGGAAATGAGGAAAATGCGAGTAAGGGGCAAGGCAAAGGTGAGGTTTGAAAGATAAGATAAGGGAGAGAGATAAGATAGTGAAGAAAGATAAGGAAAAAGTGAAAAGTTTGTAACACTACTGTCAGGGGACACCCAATTCATGCACCTAAAAGAGTACTCTTATCTGCGCACTCATTTGACGATGGAATCTGTGCGCCTAAAGGAGTCACTTTATCCGCACACTCATCCAACAGTGGTCTCTACATTCCACCCCACCGTCGGTCCAACCCTGTCAGGGGACACCTGATTCATGCGCAGAGTTGAGTGACTCTAATCTGCGCACCGTGACGTTGATACGCTGGTATTGTGTATAGACACGGATACACAATATTTTCGCGATTTATCCTTAATTAAAACAGCAGAAATCATGTTCATACAGTGGCTCAAACAACTGTCCCGCTTTTTGCAACTTTTCAGTAAATTGCTAATAACATGAGAACCCTTGGAGAAAAAGGTTTGAAATTTTTATATGTTGTAGCTGAACATGTGACCTTTCTAACAGTTTAAGATCATGTAATTTGGATCACAAATGATTAAGTAATGAAATAAACAAAATGATACATCAGTGGGACAGTTGTTTGACCCTCTATTTAATATTTAGTATGACCACCTTTGGCCTTAATAACAGCCTCCAATCTCCTTGGCATGCTTTCTATAAGATTTTGGCATGTTTCTGGAGGGATTTTGTTCCATTCTGCTGCCAGTCTCTCCCACAATTCAAATACTCCCTTGGGTGGTCTTTCATAGGTGTTCATCTGCCTTTTGACATGTACCCATAAGTGTTCAATGGGATTGAGGTCAGGGGATTGAGCAGGCCATTCCATAACTTCAATGTTGTTATCTGAAAACCACTGATTAGCTCGTTTGGAGGTGTGTTTTGGGTCGTTATCTTGCTGAAAAATCCTTTCCCTCTCTGTCATCTCCAGCTTTTCAAAGCTTTCATCCAGCCCTTGCTCCAAAATTTCACAGTATTGCTCTGCATTCATCTTCCCCACAACCTCCACAAGTGTCCCCACACCATTCCAGCCCATACACCCCCATACCATAAGGTTATTGCCTCCTCCATGCTTGACAGTTGGTGAGGTTGTCCTATCAGAGATTGATTCACCCCTAGGTTTCCAGGTATACACCTTGCCATCTGACCCAATTCTGTTGATTTTTGTTTCATCTGACCAGAGTACCCTTTTCCAATCCTCCACAGTCCAGTTTGCATGTGTGTGAGCAAACTTGAGCCGCTTTTGACGATGAACTGCTTTAAGCAAAGGTCGCTTCGATTTGACAACAGAGCGTAGATTGTTTTCCTTGAGTGCATTTCTCACTGTTTGGGGACAAACAGGAGAGGTGATGACATTGTTGATGTAGTGAGTAGCCTGGACAGCATTATCCAGTTTTCCAGTAGTAATTTGGCGTATAATTGCTTGTTTATCCTTTGGTGTAAGCTTGAAAGTGCGTCCACCTTTGTTGTTTTCCTTGTCAGAATCAATTTCTTTCTTGATTCTTCCTATGGTAGACTTCCCAAAACCAGTTTTAGACTCTATTTGACGCACAGAATAGCCTTCTTGAAGAAGAGAAATGATAGAGGCATGCTGACTAGACTTCATAGGTGGTAGAGAGAAGATGGTGGTGGTGGAAAGAAAGAAAGATGGTTGAACTTGAATTCAACATGACAAACTTGTATAAATAGTGTCACATGACTTTGTTTAATTTTCTCACAATTTATAGAGTGCAATTTTGCTTGCTACATGGCAGATATTGATATTAAATAGAGGGTCAAACAACTGTCCCACTGATGTATCATTTTGTTTATTTTATTACTTAATCATTTGTGATCCAAATCACATGATCTTAAATTGTTAGAAAGGTCACATGTTCAGCTACAACATACAAAACTTTCAAACCTTTTTCTCCAAGGGTTCTCATGTTATTAGCAATTTACTGAAAAGTTGCAAAAAGTGGGACAGTTGTTTGAGCCACTGTATCAAATTCATTTTTTGCAATCATTTTAAAGTGTTGTTTATATAATTTATTTGACATACAACTATTTCTATATATATATTGCAGCCAAACACATGTATAATAAATTCCACACACATTCATGTTCAAAAACATGAACATGAATAACATATATGAAGAAAACATCAAGAACATCAATAACATTAAAAAACAACTAAGAACATATAAAAAAACATCAAGAACATCAAGAACATCAAGAACATATAAAAAACCATCAAGAACATATAAAAAAACATTAATAAGATATCTAAAAAACATCAATTGTGGTGAAGACAATGAGAGCGAGTGATTGTTTGATCAGGTGCCAAAGTTGACTTGATATATATGAAAATGTGACAGCTGTTGGGGTGTTGGGGCTGTAAATGCAGGCCAGGATGTCAAAAATGGGTAGAGGGGTGTTGGGCTCACAATGAGGACTTTACACTGCCCCACCTATTCCAGCTGGAATCCAGTGGAGTCCAGGTGGAGTCATGGAGTCCAGATGGACTCCACATGTAATTTTTTTTGCAGAGAGCCCTGCCAAATCGGTGTGTGGACTCCACATGGACTCCACATGGGCTCCATATGGACTCCATATGGACCAAAGTGGAGTCCATGGAGTCCACATATTTGATATAGAGAAATTTCATACTGATTATTTTTGGATGGACTCCATGTGGATTCCATAGCAATACACTGACTCTGTGAAGCTGAGCCAAACAGGATGTGTTCATATTAATTGTTTTTCTGCCCAAGAACACCAGACCAATTCGAAACGCAGTCAGGCACTGGGGTGTTGGGATTGTCACAGGTTGGAGAAACCCGCAAGTAAATGTCACAGCTTGGGCTGGGGTATGGGTAGGGGTTAGAAAACCCGTACCCTGACAAAACCTGTACCCCCCAGTGTGGGTCAGGGGTTTGTTTGGAGGGGAAAATGATTCAAACTGAAAATTTAATTGGAATTTTTGTAATTTCACAGAGAACATGTATCTGGGACAGAATTTCGTGTTTCTGACCATTAATTTTTTTTGGGGGCTTTACGTGTTAATTTACTCATTCAAAAAAATGGGTTTATGGTATAAGAATGTATTATGGTGATGTTCACCGTTGAAAAACACCAAAAAAATAAATCACAAACAGTTTACAACAAAATAAGTGGAAAACCTGCAGATTTCAGGTTTTAAACATAAATATAGGTAGATCAATGCATAATATGTTTAAAAAAAGAAGAAAAAAAAGGGAATTTAGTTGAAAATAAAATCAGATTTTTTAATGTAGTTTCTATGACATAATTGCATGCATTATTCCCATATTTGTTAGATTTGAGATATAAATGCAAATAGAACAACACATATTATACATCAAAAAAAAGGTAAAAATGAAGGGATCTGAATTATAAATAGATCAAAAATTTTGATGCAGTTTCTATAACATAAATACGTGCATTATTGCCATATTTTTCAGGTTTTAAATGTGATTATGAATAAAAACAATATTTATTATATATCAAATGAAAGGTAAAAATGAGGAAATTTTAATTATAAATAATCCAGATTTTTTGATGCAGGTTTTATCATTTTATCTGTGCAAGATAAAGATGTTTTTGATATATTTAAGAATTTAGAGAACAATTTTGACTTTTAAATGCTATATTATATATATTTGAAAAGCCATTACATAGTAAAATAAGATTCCTTGATATGCCTAAAATAAAACAGGTGTTTTATACAAGAAAATCACTGAAATCCTGAAAAAAAGCTCTAAAAAGCTCTAAAAATATGTATTGAAAACATCTCAGTCGCATCTCACATCTAAATTCGTATTATACGATTAAATACGATTCTAACGGTACCAAAATCACACATATCGAGCCGTTATTCGCCGAGAACGACTCTAATTATTGTTTTCGGCACGTTCCGAGGGTCCGGCAACGTTTGGCCATTCGGCATGTTCGGCAAACATTGTTTGGCGTGTTTGTTAGTGGCTGCGTTGCCACATCACTTCTTTTCTTTCAACCCACATCATCCCCCTTATCGATGGCCCCCAAACCAAAAGCAGCCCCACGTTCGGGTGCTCAACGCCAATGCCAACCGTTGAACGCCAACCAAGAACCGGTCCAACACACCCGATGAAGCACGAGGGGCCACCCAGGGCCTGACAACGACAACGACAACGAGCAAGACCACAAAAATAACCCAGAACCTGACAACGACAACGATAAAGACGACGAGGACGATGATGACGAGGACGATGACGTGGTCGACCGCCCACCAAACCGAGTTGAAAAAAATGCCCAAGGCCGTGTTCGCGGGCAAGGGAGGGGACGTGGGGTCAAAAAAGGACCCCCAGCAAGGTACATTTCATATTACAATCCCAACCTATGCCCACTGACCCCAATTTCGCAGGAAAACTGCTCTCGAAGACGCGTACAATAACCGGTACGTCCCCCTCTTGTTTTTTTTCAATTTAAAACATTTATTTATTCTGTTTTCCATTTATTACAGCACTGACAGTGTTCCGAAGGCCAACCGGTACGTCCCCCTACCCCGTTTTTTTTAAAATTAAAAACATCTATTCATTTTATCCTCAATTTATGACAGCGCTGATCGTTTTCTGGAGCCCAACCGGTGCGTTCCCCACCTTGTTTTTTCAATTAAAAATATCTATTTATTCTATGCTCAATTTATGACAGTGCTGATCGCGTTCTGGAGCCCAACCGGTGCATTCCCCTTCTTGTTTTTTCAATTAAATCATTTATTTATTCTATCCTCAATTTATGACAGCGCTGACCGTGTTCCGGAGCCCAATCGGTGCGTCTGCCTTTTCTTTTTTTGATTAAAAATATATATTCATTGTGTGTTTGATTTATTACAGCACTGAGCATATTACAGAGCCCACTCGGTGGGTCTGCCTGTTTTTTTGTTTTAAATTAAACATATGTATTTAGTTTGTGTTCTATTTATGACAGCACGGACCATGTTCTGGAGCGGTGCGGCTGCCCGTTTTCTTTAATTGAAAATATATTTATTGTTTGTGTTCTATTTATTACAGCACTGACCATATTATGGAGCCTACTTGGTGTGTCTGCTTGTTTTCTTTAATTAAAATATATTTATTTATTGTGCTCTATTTATTACAGCACGGACCATGTTCTGGAGCCCAAGAAACTCACTCGGTGTGTACCTCTGTTATTTGTAAAATAAGAAATATTGATTTTTCTTGTGCTCTATTATAGCACAGAGCGCGTTTTAGAGGCAAACAACACATCGATTGCCCCCCCTGGTCGACGTTTGACTGGACGCAGTGATACAGATGGGGGTGGCTTGCCCTTAGCTGTTCCTGTGTCTTCTCGGCAACAACAGCCTCCTGTTTGAAAGGATGAAGGCACCCGCCATGCCCGCCCTGATGATAGCCCTCTTCCTAAGGATCATACTGATACTCAGATCGATGGTCGCTCCACATCTCGTGGTAGGATAATGGAGCGTACTGCTCCTCGTGCTGGTGGTCGATCCCACACCCCTTCATATTCTGGTATTGAAGGTATTGCTATCATTATTTATTTGTTAATAGTTATTTTAATATATATTTTAGATGTGGATGTTACGATGCGCAGTCCGCCAAAGAACTCTGTACCTGCCTATGGCTCCTCTCGTTCTACACAGGGGGTTCTCAGAGGACGTGCAGTTGGTAATACCTTTAATATGGGTGATGTTGAAGCCGTTTGGGATGATATCAACAAATTCGACAACCATCCTGACGGGGAATCAAAGAAAGGCAAGATATACATATATTTATCCACTCAGAATCCTTCAAGTATCGACATCACTTGTTCCGACTTTGCTGCAACTGTCTCCGATATTGCTAGGTGCCAAACCATCCAGGATGTGATGAAACTGAGTTCCCGAAACTATTCTCCGATTCGAAGTAAGGATATTATTTCTTTTTCAACAATTTATGAATAAATTATGTATCTAGAGCCTGCATATCGTCTGTTTGTTCATGACGAGGATGATGATTGGTGTTCTCAAGGTCGTTACGAAAACATTATTAGCCGAACTCCAACTTCCGAAGATTACGTCAAGTGGACCAAGGATGAAAAGAACAATGAGGTCATTCGTGTTTTAGGTGTAAGTTTATATATATATATATATATATATATATTTCAATCAGCTTAAAAAAATTAGACAACTTTCGATCCCAGCAGTTCGATATATATTCCAGGCTTTGCTGGCCGTAGCTCTAGTCTCGGCTCTCGTTCAGGTTCAGGATCACATTCAGGCTCTCGCAGTCCAGCTATCCACATGTCTTATTCTCATCATTCCAACCCCAACATGCAGCAAGGTTCTTCCAACTCCTTCACATTCAATGGCCGAAACATGACTCCAGAATTACGTGATCGGCTGATTGATGAACTGGGAATCGATATTCTTTTTACAGATCGTTCTAAGACAGGTATCCGTGTTTGCTGGGGACGCTATTTAGAGATTAGCCGCGTCATCAATCATGCACGCAGCATTCATGAGGCCGGAAACTGGCCCGTTGATCTTCCCAGCTTCAGCGAGGTTCTGATTATCGAGGTATTCATCAGCAAATCGGCTTGGTATAATTACAAAAGCCAATTTTCGCTGATCAAAAAGTATTATCCCGATATGATTCAATGGCTTAATCAAGATATGACTACGGAGGACGAGGATCAGGACACCTGGGGGGAATATCGGAGCAAGTACACGTTGGAAGATTTGAAAGAGTTTTTGGACTTGGGCGGGAGACTGAAGAAAACACGAACACAATCCCGAGCACGCTCATCTGACGAAGACAATCATTCGCCAACCAAAGGAAAGGGTAGAGCTCACAAAAAGAAAAAGTACAACAACTAAATACATTGCCTTGTGTATGAATTTACCTACTGACTTTTATCTTTCTACTTGTAGATTTTTTTCACTTTTTACCATGTTTTTTGCAGGATTTTTTGTCACGAGTTTTCAATATCTTGGTCTCAGCTGTTTTTCTGTGCTATGCTGTCTTGCAATGATTCTGTCTCCTACTTCCAAAAATATGCCAATATTATTCACACTCGGTTTTTTCGCAACTCAAATCCCACTTGTTTCTGCTGCTCCACAGACGCAACCATTCCCCAATATTCCATTCAAAGTTTTCAGCACTTTTATAGAACAATCATTCAGTCCTCAGGTGTCTCTGGCCACTGTGTTACTTGTCTTGTTTTCATTAATTGAAAACCCAGAATTATTAAACCTACATGCTCGCCAACAAAATCCAGAGTATGATGGTGAACACAAAACTGTGGCTTCTGGATGGATGCGTGCTTTATCACGTGCAATAATGCATCAGTTAAAGACTGAAGTTGAAATGCTTTTTTGTGACAGAGAATTTCCTGTAGAGGAAACCCAGCAAGTCACAAAATTATCTGGAAAACTCCACGACTTGGCAATCACTCTGAATCTTACACCATATAGTCACAAGAAATTCAGAGGAAATTTGTTGCCCATATCATATGACACAATTCAGGGTATACCAACAATTTGTCCAAATACTCCTATTTGCCTAAATGCAAATTGCAAAGCTCGTGGACTTTTACAGGCAACCAAGTTGAGAGATATTCCCTTGGTTACTTTGATAAAAGAAGATACTGTTTATCAAGATGTGCCTGTCTTAACTGGAAAATGTACCACATGTGATACTACTTATCACGGGGATCATGAGCGGTTCAAAGATGAACATCGTCTTTGGAACAAATGCTATTTGAATTCTGCACGGTTTTTAAAGATTGGGCAGTCTTTGTGGGTTGATCGAAAATTTTCCCACTCAGTTCTGAGTGCCATTTACAATTTTCATGCATCTGCATCTGCATTTACCCAGTATTGGAATGATCACAATCCTATTACCAACTCCAATTTTCAGATCACACGACGCCAAATTTGGCAAGCATTTGTTCAAGAATCAATCAGAACAATTGCAAGTGTGAAAAATATTGATTTGGAGTTGAAAGAAAATTTTACCATTGAAGAAGTTGCAGGAGAAGCCTTCGCTATGTTGGGGAATACAGGAATTATAGAACCAGGCAAAAAACATTCCTGTTCAGAATGTAGTCAGCCATTCAAACATGCTGCTGATTTCATGATCAATGAAGATCCTGCAGCAGTGTTAGGTGTTGATGAGAACAGTGTGATACCGGCTCTGGAAGGGGAACATGCAGCCCTATCAGCACATCAGACTGCTGTATCAAGACAAGCAGCTCGTGCGAGAGCAAATAATATCAATAACTCTGCGCAAAATGAAATGGACATTGACTATGACAATTGCACAATGATTGTATTAGATGGAATAGTATTTGGACCCAAGGTAAGGAATGTCAATAATTTTTATATCAAGATAACTTGCTTATTTTTTTTCAAGCATTGTGCACAAGATGGCTGCATTAAAGACGTAAAAAATGCTAGAGGAGGAGCTTTCTGTGAACAACATGAAGATTCATATGGAGACAGATGTCGTGTTCGTGACTGCACTAGAACAAAAGTTGTCAATACACAGGCATGTGAGCACCACCAAGAAGAATGGCGAAAATATAAACTTGACCATAGTCGTTCAAGTTTGGCAGGGGTCAAAAGAATGCTGCAAAGGCCCAATGAAAGTAATCCTTGGCAACCTGGTCTTCGCAGGACATTTCAGGCTCACGATGATGACAATAATGTTGAAATTCAAAGGAAGAATTTCTTTGGTCCTGGCCAATTTTACTGTGTTGAAACAATTTGTGCACCATGTGGTGTTGTCATTGCATGGACAAAGTTTGACAAATCGGAATCACCAACAAATATTCTGAATTTTTTAAAGCAAGTCTATCCAACAGAAATATCCCGACCAAATTATATTTGCATTGATAAAGCTTGTCAGGTGCTTCGGACAGCTATTGCAAATAAAAGTTGGTTTATGTGGGAGAAAACAAGTCGCTTTATCGTTGATTCATACCATTATATCAATCATCGCAAAACAGACTATATGTGTAGAACATATTGTAATCCTGGTCCACTTGATGGTTCAGCTCCAAATCTTATAAAAGTTGCTCAAGATAAGGAGGGAAGACCATATTTTCAAAGAGCATTCAATACGCAGGTATATATTTGTATTTATTTTTGAGATTTTAACTTATTCAAAATTTTAGGCATGTGAACAATTGAATTCATGGCTTGGAGGATTCAAATCAATTCTTAAACGTATGAAAACAGGAAACTTTGATTGGTTTTTGCATACTATGCTGTTCTACCACACTCAGCATGTTATTCAAAAGCAGAAACAAAAGAAAACGCCTCATCAGATTGCTGACAATGATGATGATGAAGGAGAGAATGAGGAGCAGGAAAATGATGAAGAGAGACACTGGGATGTACAAGACTAAAGTAAAGTAATTGACTCAATGACTAGAAAGAAGTGTATTATAATGTATCTGTTACATGTATGTGCTGTTTGCCAATGATTCATTAATTTATGACTTTTTTAGCAATAAAATTCAAAAAAAAAAAAATTGCAGCCTCCAGATGGAGTCCATGTGGAGTCCTTATGGATTCCAAGTGGAGTCTTTATGGAGTCCAGGTGGAGTCCAACCCTATCCAATAGAAAATGCAATATTTTATCTAGTCCAGGTGGAGTCCAGATGGAGTCCAGATGGAATAGGCGGGGCAGGGTAAAGTACACCTAAACCTGCATCAATACAATGACACCCCTCCGTTGAGATTGAGGAAATTGAGGATGAATCAGATTACCGCACCTCTGTCCCACCTCGCAATCCACAACACATCTTGGAGGCCACCAATGAGAGTGATGACGACGATGACAATCCTGCCCCTGGTGGAAATGAAAAGGGTGAGGCACCTGAAGAAAATGAAGAGGCCGAATTAGCACGGTTGTCTAATGATTGGACTTCACCTATCTATGTTTTTTTCAGGACATCGCCTCGCATTGAGTGCGTGGATGGCCGTCGTGCCCACATATTTGAATGTGCAGCTGGGAGGTGTCGAGGTAAGAATGGGAGGGATGTTCGACGATATTTGGACAAGGGTGATGCGAGGTCAACAAGTAGCCTGCGTCGGCATGCAACAAAATGTTGGGGTGCTGAAACAGTGAAGGCAGCAGATGGTACCAAGGATTTAGAGGCTGCGCGTGAGGTCTTGCTGAAGACAAAGTTGCGTGATGGGACGATTACGGCCGAGTTTGAACGAATAGGCAGAGGTGGGGTGACCTATTCGCACCGTCAACATACTTCGACTGAGGCAAGGTGAGACATACCTTGAAACAACCTTGTTCCAGCTGATTTCTGTACCACTTGTAGGGCTGAAATCGTCCGTTGGGTTTCAGAGAATAAACGGCCCTTCAAAATCGTAACCGATCGTGGTTTCCGCAGCCTTATGAAGACTGGAAGGCCAGAGTATCACATTCCCTCTGCTGAAACCGTCTCCCGCGATGTACGGAACACATTTGTTAATGTTCGAATACGCATTGCAAAAATGTTACAAGTCAGTACCGTAACATATACTCCTTGTTATAAACTCACCTTCAACCAGGAACACGAAGGAGCACTGAGCTTCGCAACCGATGCGTGGACATCCCCAAACCATAAAGCATACGTGGCAGTTACGGTCCATTTCGAAAACAAGGGGGTGTCAGTGGTGATGCTTCTTGATATCGTGGAAGTTGCGCGCTCGCATTCCGGCTTCAATTTGGCAGCTGCATTTGCGAAGATCCTACAAGATTTCAGGATTAGTGACAAGGTCAGCAAGTTATCTTATGTAGAGGGGTTAATTGACTTACTCGATACATGTAGATCCTCTCGATCACCTGCGATAACGCATCAAATAATGACACAATGGTTGAAGAACTCGCCAATTTGCTCGACGACTTCCCGGGTCCTGCAAATCAAACCCGGTGTTTCCTGCACATATTAAACTTAGTAGTCAAAAGCATCATCCGACAATTTGACTTACCGAAATCCAAGAAAAAAATAGACAACAAAGATGAAAACGATCCCACCCTTGATGCGGCTACAGCTGAGCTCCTGAAGCTTGCTGGTGACATTGATCTTGAGGAGCAGATCATTGCAGCTGGCGATGATGCAGATTTTCCTCATCGGTATCGGCGCGGGCGCGACGTCCGCGCTTCTGTTCGCCTCGATCATGTCGGGCTCGCCGCTGGCATTCGTGCTCGCCAATCTGGCGCAGCTTCCGATCATGCTCGCGGCGATCGGCTGGACCCATGTCGCGGCTCTCGTCGCCATCCTGGTCGCGGCGGCAGGGCTCGCGCTTCTCACCAGTGGCTCGATCGCGTTCGCGTTCCT
>Ga0137412_10004227_pt1 | contig 11501 bp, 12 predicted proteins | sample CZODoug2_1_16fun_FD_122160 | JGI IMG/M metagenome (GOLD analysis project Ga0137412, IMG submission 122160) | Vadose zone soil fungal communities from Angelo Coast Range Reserve, California, USA - CZODoug2_1_16fungal (Hybrid Assembly) | ecosystem: Environmental > Terrestrial > Soil > Vadose zone...
GCCCATACGTCGTTCGGACGAATTTCGTCTGAGCTGCCCATCACCGCGACGGGAACAATGGGGTCGGACGCACTCGAGGGAACTATCGGAAACGGGGCGTGCGCGCTCGGACTCTCAAACAGCAACGGCAGTATTGAGATTGCGAAATCGCTTTAGATCTCGAAACCGACTATTTTGCGGCGGGCGCGGTGCATGGCGAACGCGCTGCGTAAAACGCGTGTCGCAGCATCTGTCAGTTGATAATGGGGCAGGTCTTCCTCCGAGACGAATGCGATGTCGGTGGCGTCGCTGCCCGCTTTTGCCTTGCCGCTCACTCTTTCGCAGAGATAATCCACGATTACGAAATGAAAGCGTGGACGGATGTTTGCGTCGCGCGAATCGGGCGTCGAATACGGGTTGATTCTCTCAAATACCTCGATCAAGTTCAGGACGCGAACAGTGATACCTGTTTCTTCGAGCATTTCACGAGCGACGCCTTCCAGAAGCGTCTCGCCCAATTCCAGCGTGCCACCGGGAATGGACCATTGGCCGAGCAGCGGCTCCGAACCGCGGCGGATGAGCAAGGCTTTTCCGTTTTCAATGAGAACTCCGCCGACGCCGACAATAGGGCGTTCCGGGTATTCGCGAGGGGATGGCATTATTAAAAGAGAGTGAACTCCTGGCTACAGACGGCGAAACTAAGTCCGGGGCTGGATTCGACTTGCCCCTGCACGGTATATAATACGCTGAATGGTGCGGGCGGCTCGGAGCAGGGCGCCCAACCCGGGGAATCTCACTACGGAGGAAGTGGCCGTGATCCGCTGCCCTGATTGTGCTGCCGAACTCGATGTGGATGAAGACGAAGTGGAAGAGGGAGAAATCCTGAGTTGCCCGGAGTGTGAAGCGGAGATGGAAGTGACGCAAACGCACCCGGTGCACGTGAACGTCATCTCGGAAGACGACGAAGAGGAAGAAGACGACGAGGGCGAGGATGACCTTGCCGAAAAAAAAGAAGATGAAGATGATGATGATGACGAAGAGGACGAAGAAGAGGACGACGAGGAATAGCCAACAGCCACGGAGCGCCCGGGGCAGCGCGACTGCCTCGCAAGTCATCTAATTCCGTGGAGCCCTCTATGCGCGGCCATAGGATGTTAACTGCAGTAGCGATGTTGCTTTTTTTTCCCGTCATGATCTTCCCGCAGGATAGCCAGCCAGCACAGCCTGTTCCGTCAACGCAGTCCGCACAACCCGATTCAACGAGTAAGAAAAAGCAAGGCTCCAGGCATCAGCATGATTTCCTGATCAAGGGAACTGTGTTTACGCAAGAAGGATTGAGCTTCGCGGGCGCGCAGATTCAGATTCGAAAAGCGGGACAAAAATCGTATCGCTGGAGAGATGTTGCAAATTCTCGCGGTGAATTTGCGATTCGGGTGGTGCAAGGCACACAGTACGAAGTGTCGGTAAGCGGCAAGGGGAGCAGAGAACAAAAAAAGACCGTGGATACGACCGGAAGTGAGAGAGTAGAGGAGTTGGTGTTTCACATGGAACGCGAGGGGAGCAAACCGTCATGAAACGCCGTGCAGGAATTGTGCTGATGTTGGCAATCCTGGTCTTATGCTTCACAGCATATGCGCAGGACTCGAAGAAGGAATCGCAATTGCGGACCGTCCGCGGTGTGGTCGTGGACAAGAGTGAATCCGTGGTCCCCGGCGGCGTGGTTTTCTTAAAAAATTTGCGGACAAATCAAGTCAAAAGCTATATCTCGGACAATGAAGGAAGCTTTCGGTTCAGTGGGCTCGATCCGAACGCCGACTACGAAGTCCACGCAGAAAAAGACGGCGCTAAATCGCCTAATCGTCAGGTTTCGAGCTTCGACAATCGGAAGGAAATGGTATTGACGCTGAAGCTGGACAAGAAAAAAGACTAGCGAGCGGCCGCCCTCGGCGCAAGAAATCGCATCGCCCGGGGAACGATTTCGATCTCGACTGGACTGCTTCCCAGCAATTCGCCGTCACCTTGAAACATCGCTGGCGGATCAACCTCGATACGTAACTTCCGGGCGCTGCGAGTGTGGAGACCGGGCAAATTGATGCTCCCTTGCAAAGCAAGTCTCGGCAAGGCTCGCAATAGCTGGCCGAAACGAAGCTCTTCCAGAAAAATAAACTCAAGAACTCCATCGTCGATTTGAGCGCCGGGAGCGAGGCGGATGCCTGCCCCGAAAGTTGGCGTGTTTAGAACGCTCGCCAGGACGGCAGATTGCCAAACCTGTTCGGTATCGTCAGATTCAAATGTAACGCGCACGCGTCGCGGTTGATATGAGAAATAGGCGCGCAGCGCTGCTGCAACGTAGCGCATTCGCCCCGGAAAATTACGGTAAGGCCCACCGGCGTAAGCGGCGGCCGCTGCATCCAGACCGACACCACCGCCCCCAAGATAGAAGCATTCTCGACTGTCACCCGTACCCACCTTCACGAGATCGACGGCTCGTGGCTCGCCAGAAAGCGCCGCCTTGAGCGCGGCTAGCGGATCGCGCGGCAGGCCAAGCGCACGCGCAAAATCGTTTCCGCCGCCGGCCGGGACAATTCCGAGTACAACATTTTGGCCGAACGCTGAATTCACTAGCCCCTGTAGAGTTCCATCGCCACCAGCGGCAAATAACAATTCGGCGCCGGCGCGGACTTGGTGTCGTGCTTGATTCATTAGATCGGCCGCACTGGCTGTCTCAAGAATTTCACAATCGATTCCGCTTGTGCGGAACGCGAGCCCTATCTGCGCAAGGAGCGCTCTAGATCTACGACGCCCGGATTGCGTATTTACAAAAACGGCAGCACGCTTGAAACGGTTTGTACGGGTGGGCTCACTACCTTGAGCAAGCGTGGTCATCGATGCGGCGCGTAGTCTTGCACGGCCAACTGGGAACCCGCAAGCCAGACTGTCTGGCCGGTCGAATGATGTGGAAAGAGTGGTGCCGGCGGGGGGAATCGAACCCACGGCCTAGGGATTATGAGACCCTCGCTCTGCCACTGAGCTACGCCGGCGTGGACGAACCATTCATGCTACGGATACCGGACTACTCGCGTCAAGCCGTCCGGGGAATTTCGCGGTTGGCAGTGAATTGGAGTGCCGAAGAATCAGGTGGAAGGCTGCCACCGGTACTAAATGATTTGGTACCACCGTACTGTTGCTCATACAACGATGCGGCGCCTAACCTGTGCAGGTAGCGGTACTGGGCGACTGGCCGAAAGGCCAATCTGGGGCGAAAGCCCCGAGCCAAGTACCCTGTACCGAGTCTGGCACAGGCTTGCCCTTCGGGCCGCTTGACATTGTTGTATTTGTTGATAGAGTACCTCCCGGGTTGTATTACGCATCCCTCGGAGGCACTCAACAATGTCACGCAAACTCACGGTTATTCTCCTCGCCATGTTGATCTTGGTAGGAGCCATGAGCCTGAAGACGGTGGTCACGGCGCACGATAACGGCGCAGTGATCATGGCAAACGGTGGAGCACCTGTACCACCGACGCCGTGGAAGAACGGTGGCGCGCCGGTTCCGCCAACGCCGTGGAAGAATGGTGGAGCACCGGTTCCGCCAACGCCCTGGAAGTAAGAACCAAGTCCCCGAAGTTGCTGTAAGGGTCGACGTTAGTGGGGACTAAGGCCAGGGCTACGAGGCTAGAAAATCGTGCCTGGTCTATTTGGATATCTGGTTTGGACGCTTTGCACTCTTCTGGAGGCAGGCGTGATAGTGTGCGCGGTGAAGAAGCAAGCCATTCGCCCGTACATCTTCTTGAATATCTACATGGCTGCGTCTTTGTTCGTTAGCATTGGTCGGTACAATATCCTCCAGCACTTTGGGCTCGCTTCCAACGAATACGTCTATTTTTACTACTACTCCGACACTCTCCTCACGATCCTCCTTTACTTCGCATTGACCAGTCTTTATTCAAGGGTTTTCAGCGAAATGCACGCCGAACAGTACGTCAAGTTGGGCGCGGTTTTGCTCCTCGGCGGCACAGCCCTGTTTTCGTATGGCGTGGTCCACCAGGCCGAGTCGAAGCTGGTTACTCATTTCGTCTTGGAATTGCAGCAAAATCTCTATTTCGTCGGTCTGGTATTGACGTACCTGTTGTGGGCAGCCGTTCTGAAGTTGCGCGAAACGCGCACGAGGCTGATCCAATTGGTTCTGTCTCTTGGAGTCTATTTTAGCTTGCTCGCCGCGAATTACGCCCTGCGAAATCTTTATCCAGGGTTGAGCACGCTCCTTCAGATCCTGCCGCCACTAGTCGGCTGCTTCTTGCCGGCGGCTTGGGTGTATGCGTTCTGGCGGATTCCGGAAGAAGCGCGCCTCGTTCCGGCGCGTGTGGCGGTGCTCCGATGATGGCCGTTTTTATTCTTACGTGCTCGATTATCTTCCTGCTGCAATTTTTTATTTCCTACTGCCGCTCGCTGATCGCTTCCTCTGTTCGGGAGCCGATTTCCCAGGAAGTTCAGGAAGTGACCGGAATGTCGCGTCCGGCAGCAGAAGAAGAATTTGCGCGAGTCGTGCAGCTGTTGCAACTTTGCCCGGAGCGCCCCGAGGAACGCGGCGAAATCAGCTTGATTCGCGCCTACTTCCGTATGCTGGGGGTTTTTCGGTCTACCGTGGCGCGGGTTGTGCCTTCCGTGGAACGCTGGACTTCCTCCGAGCGGGGACAGTGCACTCACTTTGTGGCCGTGGTGCTGGGCCGGAGAATCGCGTTCAGCCGCAACCTGTTCGCGCAGCAGATGAGCAACTAAGCTCGATTTTTCCGCCACCCTCCTGCTTAATTCGATACACAGGCAACTGATTCTTGCTGTACTTTCCGGCGCTGGTGCTATTCTGTTACTGGATCACTCCTCGCCGGAGTGCATGCGTCCGCAGCGCAAAAACACCGGTGACAAGAACCTGCTTGCATTGTGGCGCCGTACTGCCCTCAAACGTACGAATCTGCAGCTTTTGTGAATCGACACTGCCCGTAACAGGGGGCAACTCCGTCCGATCTAATCCCGATGGGGAAACTGCTTGGCGTAGCGAACTGTCTGAGCGGCTCGCGTCCTATCGGGCCAAGCGCAGACGTTCCTCTCCCAACGAGGATCAGTCGCAGTTTACATTCGAGGCGGAACATCGATCGGTTGAACCGCCTCGCCAGGTGGCTGTGGCCGAAGCGTACGACGACGCCGCGGCATCCGATTTTGCGTTCACGATTGCAATCGGACGATCCGCCACTTCTAAGCAAAAACAAGATGGGCAGATGTTCATTGACGTCTCTCTGCCTCCCGATGAAGCCGCTGGTGAAACGACAACCGGGGAAAGGTCGAGCGATGCTGCGGAAGAACCTGCATCGTCGGGCCTCTATCCAGTTGCCTCCATGGATGAACGGCGCATCGCCGCATTGATCGACTGCGCTTGCCTGTTGTTTGCATACGGCGGCTTCCTGACGCTCTTCGGCTCGCTTGGCGGTCAATTTTCATTCAGCAAAATGAGCGCGGCCGTTTACACCATCGCCTTCGCGATCGTCTATCTGCAATACTTCTTTCTGTTCACGGTGTTCGGCGGAACCACGCCTGGAATGATGTTGCGCCGTCTGGAAGTAGTCGATTTTTCGGGCGAAGAACCCGCACCGAGGAATTTATTGTTGCGCGCAGCGGGCTACATGCTGTCCGCTGGAACCTTCTTTCTGGGGTTCCTGTGGTCGATGTGGGATGAAGATGAATTGACGTGGCACGACCGCATCTCCCACACGTACTTGCGCTCGGCCGGACGACTTGCGGATAACGAGATTCACGGAGCGGTCGAAGGGCATTCCTGACCGTTGGATCACGCGCAACCTGCGCGCCTCAATACGGTTGGCTACTTCTTGACGGCTTCGTCTGACGCGATTTTTCCGTCGCGGATAAAAATAATGCGGTGCGCGTTTTGCGCGATGTCGTGCTCGTGGGTGACGAGAATAATCGTATTTCCCTGGCTATGCAGATTCTTGAACAGCGCCATGATTTCTTCGCCGGTCTTCGAGTCAAGGTTTCCCGTGGGCTCGTCTGCAAGAACAATCGAGGGGGAATTGACGAGCGCTCGAGCGATCGCAACACGCTGGCGTTGGCCGCCGGAGAGTTCGTTCGGCTTGTGACTCATGCGGCTCGTAAGATCGACGCGCTCGAGCGCTTTCTTGGCCTTCTCAATGCGCTCTTCCGCCGGCGTTCCGTTATAAATCAACGGCAGTTCGACGTTGTGCAGCGCGGTGGCGCGCGGCAAAAGATTGAATGTCTGGAACACGAATCCAATTTCCTTGTTGCGGATGTAGGCAAGCTCGTCGTCGTCGAGTTCGCTGACGAGCCGGCCTGCTAGCCAGTATTTGCCAGAACTGGGTGAATCCAGGCAACCGATCAAGTTCATGAGCGTCGACTTGCCGGAACCCGAAGGTCCCATAATGGCAACGTACTCGCCCTTGCGGATCTCAAGATCGACACCGCTCAGAGCGTGAACCTGTTCGGCGCCCATCTCATAAACCTTAGCCAGGCCCTCTGTCTTGATGACTACGCCGGAATCGACAAGTTCCTGGCTGTAAGATTCTGGTGACGTGGTCTCCACGGGCATGCTCGCTCCTAGCTCTGCTGATCGTCGGTTTTCTTCGGTGCTGAGTTATCAACTTTAATCTGCGCATTCGGTTTAAGCGTGCGCAACGCTTTGTAACTTCCGACGACAATTTCGTCGCCTGGCTGCAATCCCTTCGTGACTTCAATATCCGTGACGCCGGAAATCCCGGTATCAACCTGGCGGAATTCCGCTTTCTTTCCGTTTATGACGAACACGCCCTGCACTTCGTCCTTCTTCGGGTCGCTGGGAGCGGCCGGAACTGGGGCCGCAAGCGACACACTCGAACCGCTAGCCTTGCTGTTCGAGCCTTTGGCGGCTTCATCCAAATCTTTGCGTGACCGCACCGCGAGGGCCTGAATCGGAATGGCGACAACTCCCTTTTTCTCGGCGGTCCTGATCTTGGCAGTGGTGGAAAGTCCCGGCCGCAAATTCTCCGGCGGACTATCGAGTGTCACGACGACTTTGAAATCCTTCGCTTCCTGAGTGCTCGTGGTTGTCTGCGTCGTCGCGAGTCCAGAGCTGCGCAGCACGGCCTGCGAACCGATTTCGGTCACTTTGCCGTGGAACGTCTTGCCGGGCACCGCATCAATCGTTATGTCCGCATCCTGACCCATACGCACATTTACGATGTCCGTCTCATCCACTTTTACTTCCGCCGTCACTACCGACATATCCGAGAGCGTCATGATGAAGCTGCCCGTCGCGTTCTGCATTCCCATTACAACGTAGTCGCCCACGCGCTCCGGCAAATAGCTCACAATGCCGTTGATGGGCGAGGTGTACGTCGTCTTGTTGAGAACGTCTTTCGTGCGCGTGAGCACAGCCTTGTTCTGACTGAGCATCGCCTGAGACTGGCTCATTTGCGCTTTCAACTGCAAGACCCTCGCGGTTGACGAATCCACCGCCGCACCCGCCGCATCATAAGCCGTTTTGCGTTGATCGAAGTCTTGCCTGGGGATCAATCCGTCCTTGAAAAGCCCTTCGCCGCGCCCGTAATCCAGCTTCGCCTTTTCGAGATTCGCTTTCTGCTGAAGCAAATCGGACTGTGCGGCCTTGTAGCTAGCTTCCGCGGCTTGAATTCCTGATTCGGCCGAATTCAGCGCGGCAGATTGCGCATCCACATCCGCGTTCGCCTGCACATTTTCTTGCAGGAGCAGCTTGTCACCCTTCTTTACGTGATCGCCTTCTTTGACAAATATCTGGGTGATTCTGCCGTATCCCTGCGCGCTTATGTTCGTGTAGGTAGTCGGCTTAACTTCGCCCGACGCCGTAACAATAGACACCAATGTGTCCTGTTTGGTGACTTTGGCCGTCTGAACCGTCACGACTCCCTTGTTTGCTGCGGTAATGCTATACCCAACGATTCCGGCAATCGCCACCGCGACGCCTCCGCCGATACATACCTTCTGCCACGTCTTCATTCTGACCTTCCTCGCTTACTGGCTTCGCTTACTTGGCTTCGTTTACTGGCTTAATGTTATGGCTGGTTCGCCCGCGAACCGCGCTTGAGGACCGGACGCCCTGCCTGGAACGCCCTCTATCTCCAACCTAGTCACCCTGCCTTTAGATACGCCTTAGAGAGTCGAAATGTTTCGCCCGCCTCGGCTCCCAGTGGGCCTGGCCACGGGGATTCCCGGGCGCCTTGCCCAGGAACCCAACCCTCATCCCGCTCGCAATACCTCGAACCCCCATTGTAAGAAGAAACAGCGCGAAAAGGAATCATTTCAGCGAACACACACAACCCAACCGGCTGCTGCCACAACCGATATCTCTATTTGACGCAGGAACACTCACTTAGGTCAGCCAAACTCAACGAGAAAGCCCTGCGCCGGGCTGCAAAGCCGCCCTAAAACATGCCCGGCTCCATGGAGTCTCTCGACGGAGCCAGGTACGGGTTTGATTTTCGCTTCGAACTAGAACGCGAGTCGCAGCCCGAGAGCCATGATGCGGGACTTCGGAGTGCCTTGGGCCAAGCACTGGGCTTGTCCGAACGTGCCGTCACCGAGGTTGCCGTCCACGCAGTCGAAGTTCGGATGATTGAGTAGATTCTGCACCTGGGCTGAGAAGCGCAGGTTGATCGATTCTCTGATCTTGAAGGTTTTTTGTAGAGCCAGGTCCAAACTCGCGAACTGTGGTCCCACGAATACGTTTCTACCTAGCGTCCCAAACCTTAGGTAACCGGGCCCTGAGGTCGGATAGTTAGGCGTCACAAATAACGAGTTCGGCGTTCCCACCGATGCTGGGCCACATCCGGAGCTGGGGTCCCCGTCGCAAGAGCCGGCAACTCCAAAGTTAAAGTTACATGCCGCTACATTCTCCACGCCTCCCAGACCCGTAACCCACGGAGCGCCACACCCAATAAGGTTGGTGTCGGCGAAGTAGCCGTCTGCAGGATTCCTACCGCTGTAGGCGGAACCGATGCTGGAACCCACATAGACAGGACGATCATTACCCACACGGTCTAAATTGTAATCGGCGCCGATGTTGTAGGGCACGCCGTTCTGGTCCACGAAGAGCTGGCCGCCGTTGTGGGTGGCAGCAAAACTGCCAAGGCCACCTCCGCGTCCATCCACCACGTCTACCGGGTGACCGGCGTAGAACTGGAAGAAACTGCCTAATGACCAACCGCCCAACGCGTGACCAGTGAAGCCCTTCTCGGTTTTGAAGAAGGGGAGTTCGTACGTCACATTGAACTTAAACGCCTTTTTGTGATCGTAAGCGCCCTTTCCGTAATTTAGCTTTGGGAAGGCGTTCGAAATGTAGTAATACGGCGCAGTGAAGCCGCCCACCGTCGAACATCCCGCAAACAGCTCGGAGTTCACGTCCAACAATTTGGAATAGGTGAAGCCCGTCTGAAACTCGAGGCCATGGCCCATGTGCTTCTGAGCTTCCAGCACCAACGCGTTGTAGTTAGAGCTTACGCTGTTCGATCGGTAGTTGAAGCCAGAATAAAGCCTATTCGGACGAACTGGCGAAAGGCCCAAGTTTGGAATTGGAGTAGCCGATGGATCGGATGCCAACTGCACCATGTTGGTGTAGTAGCCGATACCGTCGACGCGATTATAGTTTTCCAGCATGGGCAAGTGTCGGCCGAAGGAGCCTTGATAGCTCCCGCGGAGCAACAGGCCGCCGAAGAACTGACGCTCGACACCGAGGTAGAAGTTCTGGCCGGAGGAGTCCTTCATGTTGACGTCCATGGTACGAACGGAAACGCGCTTGCCAGGACGGGGAATCGGATTGTTCGGATCGTAAGCGAGACCAATGGAAGCCGGGCTCGAGTAGAAAATGGAGTCTCCACCCGTGGCCGAAAAATCGATCAACGCATAAAAGGGCGGGTTCCAGGCACCGTTCGACCAGATGTTATCGAAAATCCGGTCGTAGTAAATGCCGTAGCTGCCGCGGACAGCCATCTTGCCGCTTCCGGTCGGATCCCAGGCAAAACCGATGCGCGGGCCGACGTCCTTGTTGCGGGTATTCCACATACGCGAGACGGGATTGACTCTGGCCTGTCCGATACAGGCCGCATTCAGGATGCAATCCGGCTGCGCGTTGAGGTTGGTAAACTGCGCAAGTATGCTATGGTCCTCGCTCGGGGCACCGAAGCGTTCCCAGCGCAGACCGAGATTCAAGGTCAAGTGCGAAGTGACTTTCCAGTCGTCTTGGATGAACGCGGCATAGTCGTGATAAGTATAGTGACGGTACGCATTCGCGGTCGCACCATCTTGCGGATTAATGGACATTTCCTGAAAATAAGGGTACTCGCCCGCAAAGTTAGTTATGCTCGTGGAGCTGACGCCGGTGAATGTCCCATCTGGCTGCTGCGTTCCGTCGCAAGACGGTGTGATAATTGCGCCGACCGGGCATGGGCTATTTGTTCCGTTCGATGTGGCAATCACATTTCCAAATTCATAGTAGCCGGGCTTACCCAAATCCCAATTGCGATATAGGATGCCGGCCTGTCCGTTGAAGCCGAACTTGAAGGCGTGACGCCTGGCTGTATATGTGAGGTTGTCCTGCAGTCCCCAACGATCCTGGGTGAACGCGACGACCTGACCGCCTTCAAAAGGGCCGATGTCATATCCACGACTGCCGGCTGCTTTATTGTCGACGATGGCCTCAGGAGCCGTCTGTTTTGACGGGTCGCCTTCCACCGACGGGTTGAAGAAGCGGTTATGGGAAATGTTGATTTCGTTGAAGAGGCGCGGGCTAAATGTGTGGGTTTCGATCACTGCCAAGTTGTGTTCGTTGACGGTGTTCGTGTTTGGGATCGATCCGCTGGCCAAAATGCTGCCGCCGCCGAACTGATCCAACGATTGGAAACGGCCGATATTCGCGGCAAAGCTGAGTCTGTCTTTGGAACTGAAATTTTGATCCAAGCGAGCGTAGTAGACGTTTTGCGTTGTCGTAACCGGATCTTGGAACGTGAGACACCCTACCGGGTTATTGCCGCCTGTTTGAAGCGCGTTCGGATCGTCCGGGCAATTAGCATCCGATGTGCGGGGCGTGTACGCAGCCAGGATCGCTTGGCCGACCGGTCCCGCATTCGTTTTCATTTCGTTTAGCGCAAACGCTGTCGGCACGAAAGTGTTGGCGGCGGTGTTGCCTTGGAGCAGCTTGAATCGGTCGACCGCGACGAAGAAGAACGTCTTGTCCTTCCTAAGGGGGCCACCCACGGCGCCGCCATACTGGTTCTTGATGTACTTTGGACGGGTTCCCGCGTTGCCAGCTTCGCGATTGAAGAAAAAGTCGTTGGAGTTCAAACTAGCGTTGCGGTTCTGTTCGTATACCGCGCCGTGGAAGCGGTTGGTACCGGACTTCTGGTTGGCACTGACCACCGCGCCAGCGCCGCGACCGTACTGCGCGCTCATGCTGTTGGTGATGATCGCAAAGTCGCCGACGGATTCGAGTGG
>Ga0137412_10004228_pt1 | contig 11501 bp, 13 predicted proteins | sample CZODoug2_1_16fun_FD_122160 | JGI IMG/M metagenome (GOLD analysis project Ga0137412, IMG submission 122160) | Vadose zone soil fungal communities from Angelo Coast Range Reserve, California, USA - CZODoug2_1_16fungal (Hybrid Assembly) | ecosystem: Environmental > Terrestrial > Soil > Vadose zone...
AGCGGGAGATCGCCCGGCGGCGCCAGGCCGTGGTGGTCGAGGGCTACACCGACGTGATGGCCATGCACCTGGCCGGGGTCACCACGGCGGTGGCCTCCTGCGGCACCGCGTTCGGCACCGAGCACGTCTCGGTGCTGCGCCGGCTGATCGGCGACGACTCGTTCGACCTGGGCGAGATGATCTACCTGTTCGACGGGGACCAGGCGGGCCAGGCGGCCGCGATGAAGGCGTTCGAGGGGGAGCAGCAGTTCGTCGGGCAGACCTTCGTGGCGGTCGCCCCGGACGGGCTGGACCCGTGCGAGCTGCGCCAGCGCTCCGGCGACACGGCGGTGCGTGACCTGGTGGCCCGCCGCGAGCCGCTGTTCGAGTTCGCCATCCGCGGCCTGCTCCGCGAGTACGACCTGGACACCACCGAGGGCCAGGTCGGCGCGCTGCGCCGGACGGTACCGCTGGTCGCCCAGATCAAGGACCGCTCGCTGCGGGACGGGTACGCCCGGCGGTTGGCCGGCTGGGTGGGTTGGGCGGACGAGGCGACCGTGGTGCAGCGGGTCCGGGAGACCGCCGGGGTGCCCACCGAGCGGCCCAGGGCGGTGGGCCGCAACGGCGCGGCACAGCAGAACGGATCGGGCAACGGGGCAAGCAACGGCTCGGGCAACGGCGCGGCGGACGGCTCTGCTGACCGCGGCGCCCGCCCCGCTCCAGACGACCCTCGGCTGCGGCTGCAGCGGGAGGCACTGAAGGCGGCGCTGCAGGTCCCGTCGGTGGCTGGGCCTTCCTACGACGAGTTGCCGGCGGAGAGTTTCACTCACCAGGCCTACGTGACGGTGCATCAGGGGATCCAGGCCGCCGGTGGCTCGGCGGCCGGGCTGGAGGGGCCGGAGTGGCTGGAGGCGGTAACCGCGCAGTGCCCCAGCACGCTGCGCACCTTGATCACCGAGTTGGCCGTGGAGCCGCTGCGGATGGCCACCAAGCACGACGGCGCCCCCCGGTACGTGGGCAGCGTGCTGGCCGGCCTGCAGGGGGCCATGGTGGAGCGTCAGGTGGCCGAGCTGAAGTCGCGGCTGCAGCGGACCTCCCCGGTAACCGAGGCGGACGAGTACCACGCGCTGTTCGGTGACCTGGTGGCGCTCGAGCAGTACCGCAAAGCGTTGCGGGAGCGCTCCCTGGGGACGGCGTGAGCCGGTGGCGCACCTGGCGTCAGCTGCTCGGCGGCGAGCAGCTGCCGGAGGGGTTCGCCGGTCGGCTGGACGCCGAGGAACGGGTGCTGGCCAGCGCCGAGGTGGCCAGCGGCGGCTTCCTGGTGTTGACCTCCCACGGGCTGTGGCTGCCGGATGGGCGGCGGATCGGCTGGCACCAGGTCAGCAAGGCCACCTGGGGCGGCGGGGCGCTCACCCTGGTGGAGGCGGAGGAGGAGGCCGTGGCGGAGGACGTGGTGCTGCTGCGCGACCTTCCCGCGCGGCACTTCCCGCTGGCCTCGCCGGGTCCGGTGCCGGAGATCGTGCACAAGCGGGTGACGGCCTCGATCCGGTTCCGGCACCGCCGTGAGCTACCCGGCGGCGGTGCCTGGTTCGTACAGCGCGGCGTGGCCGGCAGGGACGGTCTGCTGCTTCAGGTCCGGGCGGATCCGGGCACCGATCCCGCCGCGGTCCGGCGGGTGGCCACCCAGGTGGCCGGGAAGCTGAAGGGGGTGGGGGAGTGAGCCTCGCGCTCATTTCCGTCGGCTGATGGCATGGGATCCGACGGCGTATCTGACCTTCGACGATCACCGGTCCCGGCCTTTCCACGATCTGCTGGGCCGGATCGGCGCCACCGAGCCGCGCCGGGTGGTGGACCTGGGCTGCGGTCCGGGGCACCTGACCGGGTTGCTCACCACGCGCTGGCCCGGCGCCGAGATCGACGCGCTGGACTCCTCCCCGGAGATGGTCGAGGACGCGCGGGCCCGGGGAGTGGCGGCCAGGCAGGCCGACGTGCGGGACTGGCGGCCGGGGCCGACCGACGACGTCGTGGTGACCAACGCGGTCCTGCAGTGGGTGCCTGAGCACGCCGACCTGCTGGTGCGCTGGGTGGGCGAGATGCCCAAGGGCGGCTGGTTTGCCATGCAGGTGCCGGGCAACTTCAGCGCGCAGTCCCACGCGCTTGTCCGCGAACTGCTCGCCGAGCCGGCTTGGTCAGGTCGGGTGGCGGTGCGGGACGAGCTGGCGGTGGCCCCGCCGGCGGACTACGCCGACTCGGTGGCCGGAGTGGGCGCCGAGGTGGACGCCTGGGAAACCACGTATCTGCACCGGCTGACCGGCCCCGATCCAGTGCTGACCTGGATCAGTGCCACGGCCCTGCGCCCGGTGCGGGCCGCACTCGATGACGCCGAGTGGGACCAGTTCCGGGCGGAGTTGGCGCCCCGGCTGCGCGATGCCTACCCACCCCGCCCCGACGGCACCACCTGGTTCCCGTTCCGGCGGATCTTCCTGGTCGCTCGCGCCGGCGGCTGACCGGGCCTCGGCGCTGACCGTCGCCTCGGTGCCAGCGGTCGCCGGCGCCGAGGCGAGCCGCCACCCCGAATTTCAGCGGGCCGCGGCGTCTCCGTGGCCGTTTGTGCCGTGCTCACGGTGGCCGGTGGCGGCCGCGCTCACGGTGTCCACCACCTTGGCCTTCGCGATACCCGCCGCGCCCTGCACCGCCGGGTGGTCGGCAACCCGGCGATAGGTGCGCGCCAGCTGCTCGTAACGTTCCCGGCCGGCGCGTGCGCCCAGCACGTACCCGACCGCCGCGCCGAGCAAGAACGGGATCATCGAGGCTTCCTCCCAAAATCGGATGCGCCCATCCTGCCGCGGCGCGACGCCCTCGGGCAGTCCCGGTTTCCCCGGGAGCCCTCGCGGTACCCATCCGGCGGTGCGCTAGAGTTGTCACCGCTGAGCGGGAGCCCGCTCAGCCACGAGCGATCCTCCGTAGCTCAATTGGCAGAGCATGCGACTGTTAATCGCAGGGTTACTGGTTCGAGTCCAGTCGGAGGAGCCAAAACCCCAGGTCAGGGCCATTCAGGGGACGCCTGTAGAGATCAACACATGACTTACCCATGAAGTACGTCATGCGAGGTCGCCGACTGCGATATCCAGTGCTTCGGCCGTACGCCGGTCGGTAAGCCTGCGACCAAGGTAGTTGTCCTGGGTCATGGACACCTTGGAATGGCCCAGCTGATCGGCGATCTGCCTGGCCGACAGCTCCGACTGGTCCAAGATAGTGGCACACGGCTAGTGACCCAGCCGAACTCCTCGCTGCCGCGCGCTTCCCGTAGATCACGAGATGTGTTGGATGGATCACGCCAGCCACCCACAGTGTTGGGGAACAGGGGTCCGGAGCCGCTGGTCTGGATGCGGCGCTCCAACATGCGCATGGCGAACAGCGGTAAGGGCAGCGTGCGGTGCCCCGCCTCAGATTTGGGACGCGGCGCCCGGAGCAGCCCCTTCGCCGTGACTCGGATGATCTTATGGTCGATCTTGACCTGTTCCGCTTCGATGTCGATGTCATCCCAACTGACCGCGATGGCCTCGCCGATGCGGACTCCGGTTCCCAGCGGCGTCAACCTGGAGGGAAACTATGCCTCAAGTTGGGCTCCCCGACCTGGGTGTGCTGGACGTGACCGAGTTGGGCCTCCAGTTCACTCAGGAATGTGCGCAGCAGCTCGGTGAGGGCTGCTTGCTGGGCAGGGTTGAGGCATGAGATCAGTTCGGCTTCCCGTCCGAGAACCTCGTCAACCAGGCGTTCGACGAGCGCGTGGCCCTCGGCAGTAAGCGTGACCGTGACCGTGCGCGAGGCACCGGCCCCGCTGGCACGCACCACCAAGCCCGCTTGTTCGGCCCGAGCTACCCGTTGGGAGATCGCCCCGGCGCTAACCCGAGTGCGGTCGGTCAGTTCCCGGGTACTCAGCTGATACGGCGCGCCACTGCGGCGCAGCACACTGAGCAGGTCCCGCGTCCGCGTCCGCGTCCGCGCCCGCGGCCGCCAACGTACGCCGACGATCCTCACCCAGCAGCTTCCCCAGCCGCCACACTCGAGTGACGATCCCGATGCCATCAACCGGAGTGCCGGGGCGTTCACGCAGCCATGCCAGCGCGATGGCGTCCACCGAGTCGTGCTCGTCCCAACCGCTAGCCATGCCCACACCACGTTTAGGTCGAAACTGAGGTTCTCGTATAGGCCTAAACGTAGCGCAGACTGCACGGAGGTGGCTCATGGCACGCAACGTGATCGTGACCGGAGGCGGAACCGGCATCGGACGAGCGATCGCCGCCCGCTTCGCTGCCGAGGGCGACGCCGTGCTCATCACCGGCCGACGAGCCGACCCACTCCGAGTTACCACACACAAGCTGGGGAACCGAGCACGGTTCGCGGTGTGCGACGGCGCCGATCCGATCGCAGTCGACGGCCTGAGCACCGAACTACCCGACACCGTCGACGTGCTGGTCAACAATGCCGGTGGAAACACCGACTTCGACCGCTCACACCCCGCCGACCTGAAGGCGCTCGCGGCCAGCTGGCGCGCCAACCTCGAGGCGAATCTGATCTCTGCAGTACTGATGACCGAGCTCGTGCGCAACCGCCTCACCGATGCGGCGGCCGTGATCAGCATCGGTTCCATCGCCGCGGATAAGGGTGCCGGCGCCTACGGCGCCGCCAAAGCCGGGCTGGCCTCCTGGAACATCGGGCTGGCCCGCGCGCTCGGATCACGGGGAGTGACGGCAAATGTCGTCTCACCCGGCTTCATCGCGGACACCGAATTCTTCCGTGACAAACTCACCAGCGAACGACGCGACGCGCTCATCGCTGCGACCAACACCAAACGCCCCGGTACTCCCGACGACATTGCTGTCACAGTGTGGTTCCTCGCATCACCGGCAGCTCGCCAAATCACCGGGCAAGTCCTCGCCGTCAACGGCGGAGAACATCCCAGCCGCTAGCCGCACCGTGATCGCATGCACTACGGCGACGATGATTACCGGTGTTGAGCGGGAATGGCGGCCTCTGACGGCGAATACAGCGTGGCGGATGCGAGGTGAGTTCGGCCAAGGAGGCACGCTCGTCCGGTGGACTTGCCATTGACTGAGTTCGACCCCATGAGCCCTGCCCTGATTGACCCTATGCCGCCCGTGTTGACCGAACCGATGCCTCCGCGGGTCGTGCTGTGCTTTTTCCCTGAGGTTCTCACCGAGCTGCCCGAGGTCCGCGGCGGGCGACGTATCGGTTCGTTCTCCCGTGAGCTGGGTGCGCAGGAGATCTACCTCGTGCGTCACCGAGACGTCCCGGTTGCGGTCTTCCATCCCGGTGTCGGTGCCCCTCTTGCGGTACTACACCTGGAACGGGCGATCGCGACGGGCGGACGCGCGTTCGTCGCCTGCGGCGGAGCTGGCGCGGTAGCACCTGATCTTGCCCTCGGTCACGTTGTGGTTCCTGATGCCGCGGTACGAGACGAGGGAACCTCGTTCCACTACGCCCCAGCTTCACGCGAAATCCAGTCCAACCCCGTGGCCGTCGCGACGGCTGTCGCTGTGCTCGGAGAACGATCCATCCCATACACCGTTGGCACGACCTGGACCACGGACGCTCCGCATCGGGAGACAGCTGACCGGATTCGTACCCGCCGTGCCGAAGGGTGCATCACGGTGGAGATGGAGACGGCCGCGTTCACGGCCGTCGCTGCGTTCCGGCAGGTCCAATTCGTACAACTGCTCTACGCAGGCGACGACGTTAGCGGCAAGGCCTGGAACAACCGCGGCTGGACCACGGCACAAGCCCGACCCCAGCTACTCGAACTCGCCCTCGAAACTGCGGTCCGGCTACCCGTCACACCGCCTTAGAGCGGCCTCGGCGGGCGCGGGATTCGCGTGTGGAAGTTCAGGCGCAAATGCCATCGACTTCCGCCCACATGTGTCGCTGCTTGTGTCTGCTGCTTGGGCGGTGACAAGTTTCTATACGCCTTCAAGCCGCGCCCCAAGAGGGGGGCGCGGGACGGCGCGGCCTGTTCGGCAAGCGCGTGCGCACTCCTCCGGTAAACCTGCGGCGCGCACGCGTACCTATGGGCCGCAGGCTGCGCGCCGGAAGCTGAGGTGGTCTGCTGAGTGGTGTGCTGAGCGTCGGCAGTTCATCCCCACTGGCCGCAGATCGTGTTCACGTGGCCGGTCGGCGTCAACCCCCGCTTCGCGGCCCCGATCCCGCCTCGTGGTCCCGTTGAGTGGCTCGCGCCGATCGCGTCGTTGGTCACCGTGGCGGGATCGGGCGTTCCGGGTTGACCCCGACCAACCACGCGAAATGCCGGCCAGGATCGTGGGGATGAGGCAAAGCGTTCGAACCGTTTAGGTCGACTTAGGCGGGAAAACGATGCGAACCTTAAGGTCCGTGTGTTTCTGAAACAGGTCGAGCAGTTCGCTGCCATCGATCAAGGTCATGGGCTTGTCCTCGACGAACTTGTAGCAGGCAGGCGCAAACTTAGAGGTAGTAATGAGGATTCCCGTGTTGGCGCGCTCGTGATGCATCGCACCAAACAGGTCTCGAACGGCATCAACTTGAACCGTATTAGTCCATCGCTTAGCCTGTACCGAGTACTTGCCACTCCGTACTGAATTCTTATCATAGGCTATGCAGTCGACTCCGCCATCTTTGGAGTGACGCGTGGGATAAGCGTCGAACCCCATCTTTTTGAAGAGGTTTGTTATGATGTGCTCGAACGCGTCTGGAGTTAGGTCGATCAAATTCATGCCATCCTTCATGGCGGATAGGATATCCTGCTCTTCGATCAACCGCGGATCGCTAATATCGAACTCGATGACTGCGGGGATGGGAATCAGCTCAATAGGTGAATTCGAGAAGTTTGCCCGTAGGCTCTTAAGTGCCCTTACTGGATCGAGTTGCACAAAATCCCTGTCAAGAAACTCGGACCGCTCGGCTCTCAGCGACACTAGAAGCGAGCGAGTAGGGCGACCGTTGGTAGGATCAACATGGGGAACAATGCCATTGAAGCATATGATCTCGATGTGCTCGAAGATATCGGCATGGAATGCTTCGTAAACGACCCGCAGGGCAGCACGTGCGAGGGCCGCCTTGTAGACGATGGATTTCGAGGCAGCCGTGCGAGGGCTGGACTGAAGATCCTGCTTTGTCTTATTGTATCGCCACGACGTCACAGACGGGATGATCGCATCCGCTAGCGGCCATTCACACTCTAGCAGAAGTGTGCTCCGACTAGGCAGAAACCTTGCAGTGTACTTAAGATTCCAGCCTGAAGGGTATCGGCCTGCGTTGAGAGTTGTCAGTACGCAATCTTCGACTGCGTACTGTTTGCCGTTGCGAGCATCGCTGGAGAGTTCGTCGATGCGTCGATTGCTCTCGTGAATTCTCAAGGCTGCGCGCTCGTGATCTATTTTCGCAGCGTCACGAGACCGCGTATGGCTGGCGCAGTCTTTCTCCCATTCGGCAAGAGCATTCTGATGTCCCTCCTCAGCGAGCTCTACTTTGCGGGCAAGGCGCCGCTGCCACCCGGGGACCACGCGTGCAATTTGTGTTGGCTCGGGCGGCGCAAATTCAGAATACTTGGGCATCAAATAAGGGGTATGAGTCGACACGTCAAGCGGTGGAATCGTCGTCTTCCGCCGCTCAAAATCTGCCTGCAAATCTGTCCGGCTAATTCCGGCTCTCAAAATACCGTCTAGGATCTCTAGCTTTTTTTCAATCTTCTGATTGCGCTTAATGGCCTCTGCTTCGGCGCGGGTCTGGCGAAGCTCCTTCTCGCGTTTTGCCTGCTCTCGCTCCCAAGCGGTCGGCATCGATCGAGTCTCCTGCCGTTCAACGTAGGGTCCCAGACTTGGACAGGGTATTAGAAATGAGATGGCATGGGAACCGTCGAGCGAAATGCCGATAGCGCCATTGATGAGACAGACGGGTTCGCACGCCGTCTCCGCTGCAGCTGGGCCTGAGCATCGCCCAGTCGACGCATGGACACGTCCGCTAGACCGTGCCAACATCGCCGAACCCCCTACAGGGGTGCCCGGACAGCCACCCGACACCGTGCCGGGGCAGTCTCGACAGCGACCGCTGAGCGCGATCCTGCCGGCTGGTTAGGCAGTCTGGGGCAATGAAAGCCGATCACGGGGGGTGTTTCACGGACGGGGAGGCACCCCGACTTGCCGGGGTTCACCACCTTAAGCTGCCGGTTCGGGACCTGGCCCGGTCCGAGCACTGGTACGCGCGGACTCTCGGCTACCGGCGTGCGGCGGAGTTCTGGGAGGGCGACGAGCTGGCCGGAATTTCTATGGTCCACCCGGACGGTGGCCCCGAGCTGGCGCTACGGCTCGACCCTGCCCGCACCGAGGCGTCGGCGGGGTTCGACTATTTCTCGATTGGCGTACCCGACCACGCCGCGATCGAGGCCCTTGCCGCCCACCTGGACGGCCTCGGGGAGCGGCATGGGGGAGTGCACCGGGGTATGAAAGCGTGGATCTTGCCCTATCTCCATGACCCGGACGGACACGAGATCCGGTTCCTCACGATAGAGGGATTCGCGTCGTACAATCCTGATCACGTCATGCGGTCCGAAAGTTCGGGGGACATTCTCGCGGCGGCCAAACGACGATCCGAGCGCCCCAGCACGTAGCTGCCGAACCGAGAAAGACAACGACCGCTCGTCGCCCGCACATGACCGGCGCCGCCGACCCGTCGCTGGGTCAGGGGCGCCGTCTTACAGGCCCGATGTACAGCTCAGAAGTACAGCAACGCCACCTACTCAAGCTGCCACCACTCCTCCAGCGGCTCGACCCCGCATGCCGCCCCAAACGATCATGCCGCGCAGAACACCCGAGTGGTCAGTCCCTTCTCGATTCTTGATCAACACATGATCTACCCATGGGGAATGACCAATGAGCATGGACACCAAGGGAAACCAACGCGAATCGAGCTGTCTGCAAACATCCTTGTCAGAGCAACAGTGAGCGTGACCGGGCACCAACAAGCAACCTCGCCACAAGATCGTAGGATTACTGGCTCGAACCCAGTTGCGATTATGGTCGCATGGTGGACCCGTTATCGCCGATGTCGCAACTTCTTTACATTGACGCGAACGCCGTACCTGTCGAGCTCTTCGCGGGGGATCTCGACCCTCGCCGTTATCTGCGACTTCCGAGAATGCAAGTTGGCTATCAAGCTTTTCCGGCGCGATTCCCACGACATGGTGGAGAGTTCGTCGAGATCCGGTATCGGGAATTCGCCTCGCGCGCATTGCTCTCGAACTGCAATCTTGGCGATGTCTTCGAGCTCGTCCGATGTTCTATCGGAAGTTTTTCGAAGCTGTCTTCTGGCAGTCTTCATTAAGCGTTTCAATATGTCGTATGACAGGTTTCCGACTATGCCGCCCGCGATTGAGTCCACTATCCACTGGAACGTCTCCGGGGGAAGCCCGGGGGGCCCTGCGGGCCGTACCGGGTACATCGGCTCAGTCCACGTGGGGGGCTGCTCGAACTCATCTTCGGAAAGGGTATAATTGAGAATGTCGAACGCAGTACCCCTAATCTCATCGGCCTGGATTATGGCAACCCTGATCGGGAGTGAAGCGAATTCTACGCTGTTTTTACTTAGCCATTCGCGAACGGAGTATGAGTCCACTCCATGGAGCGGAGTAGTGAACTTTGAAAAGATTATCCTAGCTGTCTGCGGAGAGAACTGGCCTGACTTGTGTGATGGAAGAGACTGGGGATCCCTGGCCGCTACGGCGTCTGCCAGGCGCGTTAGATATTTCCTTGCCAACGCCTCGGCGAGCGCGTCCGGTAGGCCCGAAGGCCTCTCGTCTTCGCCCTCGTCCTCCAAGTCCATAGCGTGTAGTTTGACGTAATAGGTTGCGCAGGGCCAGCCGCCTGGCGGCGCTGGCTGGCCCGAGGGATCGCCGTGCCTGCCGTAGTCGCTCGCGCCGTTTTGTGAGCTGGGTCTACCAGCGAGCGGACGCGTAGAGTTGCCGGACAGCGCCTCGTGAGAGGAGACCGGTGGTGAACGCACTGGCGTACATGATCGCGCTGATCCGTGATCGGGTGTGGCGGCGGCGCCATGGTCGCGCGCCGAGTAGCGACGAGCGATGGCTCTGACCCCACCTGGCACCTGAGGCCCGTCTCCGAACGCCCTAGTCAGCGAGGAGTCAGCAGACTGCCCGGTCCTGCAGGTATCCCACCGGCAAGGGATGCTACGTTCGCACAGCTCAGCGGTACTATCGCGCACCAACCCGCCTCCGATCGCCACGCAAACCCGCGTTCACACCGGAGAGGTCACTGGTTCGATCCCAGTATCGCCCACCAGCACAAACATCCTCGGCCAGCCGGCCGAAACGGGCCAGTACAGCTACCAAGTACAGCAACAGCTCATCCAAGGCTGTCTCCCAGCCGCTTGAGCGCCTCGCGGGTCTGCTTGGAAGAGAACCATGGTGTAGATCCCCATCGTGATGGACACCTGGGCGTGGCGCAGGATGGCCATCGCCACCCGAGGATGCACATCCAAGTCAGCCAGCAAGCTGCCGCAGGTGCGCCGGGCATCGTGGATCGTGATCTTCCGAACCTCGGCCTTCGCGCACCGAGCGTCCCAAGATCGGTTGAGATTTCGAGGCTCGATCCTTGCCAGGCTGCGCCGGCCGAGCTCTTGGTTTCGGCCTGGTTGCTCTTGCGGAGCTTGAGTGCGGCTGCGCAGATGTCGGGGAGCGGCAGGGTGGCCTCCGATCCTTCGGTCTTGATCTCCCGGTGCAGGAGCTGCCTCGATACGCGCTGCAGCTGTAGAGCGGGTACATCGGGTCCTTGTCAGTGCGCGCGGACTCCAGGAACACCCGTGCCTCATCGCTCGACCAGGCTTTCCGCTTGTGATTGCGGATCTTGGGCAGCTTCACGCCGGCGGTGGGGTTGCGACTGATTAATCCCTCCAATTGGGCATGGGACAAGGCAGCACGAAGGACATCCCTGATGTCGCGGATCGTTCTCGGCGCCAGCCGTTGCTCACAGCACTTGCCCTTGGCACAACAACGCCGCTTGTCCTCGCGTCGGTTGGCATCCTTGCCTTGAGCGCAGCACTGGCACGTTCGAGCAACCTTGTTGATCCACAGTTGGACATCTCGAACCTCAAGGCGGTCCAGGCGCTTTCCGCCAACCCCCGGAAGGATGTGGAGGCGGATGTAGGTGCCGTAGGTCTGGTAGGTGAGTGGCGCACCGTTGGGCCGGATGATGTTCTCGTGCCAGTAATTGACGTGCTCACCCAGAGTGGGCACCCTCGTGGGAACGAGCGTTCGAACCTTGGGGCCGGCAGTTACGGGACGTCGCCGAACACGTTGTGGCCGTGGATCCAGGCCAGCCTCTCGGCTGCCTGCGTGAGCTCGGGCGCTCCGGAGTCGGGACGCAATGCGGATTCGTCCGGGATGCCGATGACGATGAGGCCCTCGCCATGGGCGAGCACGTCGTCGCGTCGCAGGATGCAACTGCCCTTTTCCGCGCGAC
>Ga0137412_10004230_pt1 | contig 11501 bp, 10 predicted proteins | sample CZODoug2_1_16fun_FD_122160 | JGI IMG/M metagenome (GOLD analysis project Ga0137412, IMG submission 122160) | Vadose zone soil fungal communities from Angelo Coast Range Reserve, California, USA - CZODoug2_1_16fungal (Hybrid Assembly) | ecosystem: Environmental > Terrestrial > Soil > Vadose zone...
ATATTTGAAGGGTTGGCCCGCCAGCAAGAATTGTTGATGCTGCTCGAGCGCCGCATGAAGTATGACCGCCTCGGCATTAATGACGCGTTGCTGCAGTTCGAGATCGAGCTGAACCGCAAACTGTTGCCAGAACCCGAGCGCGCCTTGCCCACCCTGGACCAAATCGCCGGCGACGCCCGCTTCGTCGACATCGGCCGCCAGCGCGCGCGCAACCTCGCCGAACGCATCCGTCATCAGAGCTAACACTATGACCTTTCGCTCGGCTGGCAAACTGGCATTTCTTGCCACTAGCTTTTCGCTCATGCTGCCGCTGCTGATGAGTACTTCGCTCATTTGCCGAGCCCAAAAGAAGGCGAAGCTAGAAAAGAGCTATCGTGAATGGCTCGAGCGCGATGTCACGTACATCATCACCAAGGACGAGCGCGACGAATTCCTGCGCCTCACCACGGACGAAGCCCGCGACAAATTTATTTCGGACTTCTGGGAAGTGCGCAACTCTGAATCCGGTGCTCCGGGCAACTCATACAAGGACGAAATTTATCGCCGCATCGCCTTTGCGAACGCGCGGTTCGGCATCGGTTCCGGCGCCGAAGGGTGGAGAAGTGATCGCGGGCGCACTTATATTACACTCGGCGAACCGCAGCAAAAGCAGGTCTTCCGCAATTCAGCGAACTTGTATCCTATTGAAATTTGGTTCTACGGAAACGCTAATCCCGCTCTGCCGCCGGGATTTTATGTCATGTTTTATCAGCGCGAAGGCAGCGGCGATTATCGGTTCTATAGTCCGTACGTGGACGGGCCGGATAAATTGGTCACCGGCGTCGAGGCTATAAACTCGCGCGGATCTGCTTTGCGGATGATCCGGGATTCCGTCGGGCCGGAGGTGGCGCGCATCGCTCTTAGCCTGCTTCCCGACGAACCCGTTGATAGCGGTCAGCCGAGCCTGGAGTCGGATATTTTGCTGGGTAAGATCAAGAGCCTTCCGAATCAACCGGTCAATCGCGACGAGATTATGCGACGCCGAAGCATGCGCGAAAGCGTAACCTCTCGTCTCCTGCTGGAAGGCAGAAACCTGGACATCGTCACTTTTCCGGCGCGCGATTCACGCGGACTGACGCGCCTGGATTATGCCATTCGTTTGCACAGTCCTAGTGATCTGACGCTGATGGAAGAGAGCAGCCGTTATTCCTACTCCGTAGAAGTTCGAGTCATGGTCTATTCCATCGAAAACAAGCTGATTTTTACGCAACAAAAAACGTTGCACGACTCGTTGGACAAAAAGGGTCTGGACCGAATCAAAGAAAAAGTTTTCGGGTATGAAGGCAGTCTGCCTCTGCCGCCGGGCAAATACCATCTCGACATTCAGTTTACAGACTGGGCCAGAAAAGCCGCGTACCGTACTGCGCGCGATGTATCCATTCCGGCTGCTAATAATGACGGCGTCATCGTTCCCGCGGTTTTGCCATTTTCGTCGGCGGAAGATGCTGACTCGGCGCTCTCCGATTTAATCCCGTTCACTTTCGCCGGCGTGCGATTCATTCCCACCCCAAATGCGTCCCCGGTTATGGCACCTGGCACAAACCTGCAAGTGATGTATCAGATCTGGGCAAAACCTGCGGATCCTAAGATTTACGCTGGCCAGAAGATGCAAGTTGAATACGCACTTGGCAAACCAGCAGCCCGTGGCAACATTACCCGCGTTAAAGATGAACTCAGCATGGAGCAATTTGACCGTAGCGGCAATATCGTGACCGGAAAGAAGTTGTCGCTGGAGCAGCAAACCTTGGGGAATTACTTGCTGACAGTTACGGTCAACAATCCCTCAGGCGGGGGACCGGTCTTTGCGACGGCTAGCTTCAAGATTCTAAGCGATGGAGGCCCCGAATCCTGGGACGTGCTGCAACCAGGAATAAGCGAGGATGCGGAGAAAGGCATTCTGGACCAGCAGCGCGGCCTCTGTTACTTAGCGCAAGGCGAGCCTTTGCAGGCACGGGCTTCTTTTCGTCGCGCCCTGCAATTGGATCATTCCAATGACGTTGCACGCGCCAGGTTGGTCGATCTCTATTACTCCAAGAAGGATTACGGCGCGGTCGTTAGCCTCTTTGAAGATGCCGGGGTGACTGGTTCGACGAACTCGGACACGCTGGTCCGAATTGCGACCAGTTTGCGAGAGGCCGGAAAGACCGATCGAGCCATTTCTATGTTGGAGAAAGCTCTGACTGCCCGGCCGGAAGATGGGCCTCTGTACCTGGCGCTCGCCGGGTACTACGACCGGATGGGTAACGCCCAAAAGGCTGCCGAACTGGAGGCAAAAGGCAAGGCACGTCTGGTGACAGAGCCCAGACAGCCCAATCAATAACCCCTGTCAGCCCTTCTTACCTTTTCTAATATATACTCCAAGAAACTGAAGCTAAAGTGTTTCAAATCCCTAGCTTTACTCTCCGTAGCTTAATGTAAATCGCACAGGCTGAACACCTTACAAATTCCTGTCTCGAATCCACCAATTTGGAAGGCTCAGTGCAGGCATGCGCATGAATCCGCGCAGTTTTGGTGTTGGCGCTTGCTTTTTGGGGCAATCGGCCACGTTGACATATCCGCAGCTCAATCGGTCCTATCTTCATGCTGTTCCTCGAAGGGAGTTACTTAAAGCTATGACAAAAAAGTGTTTGTTTAGCGTTATGGCGCTTATCTTCAGCGCGGGTTTCTGCGTCGCCAAGGCACAGGATCAGGGTTCCGCACGTGGCAACCTCAGCGGAGTCGTTTACGACTCTTCCAAAGGCACGGTTGCGGGCGCACAGGTGACAATTACGGGGCCGATAGGAAGTCTTAGCCAAAACACCAATGAGCAAGGCACATTTCTGTTCTCCACCCTGATTCCGGGCAGCTACTCGGTCAAAGTGCAGAAGACCGGGTTCAAAAGCGCCGAATTCAAGCACGTCGAAGTTCTAATTAACAAGACCACCAGCACGGAAGTGATTCTCGAGACAGGCGAAGTGAGCCAAGTCATCGAGGTAAACGCAGCAACGGTAACCGTGGACACTTCCTCATCGTCGATCGGCGCCGACCTTGCCGACACCTTCTTTCAGAACATCCCAACCCAGCGCGGAGTAGCCAGTCTGTTTTACCTGAGCCCCGGAGCGGTTGATGGACTCCAGACAGGCGGGAACAACCCTTCCATTTCCGGTTCCAGTGGACTCGAAAACGCATATGTCGCGGATGGCGTGTCGATTAACGACCCGGCGTTCGGCGGACTGGGAGTGTGGGCTCGCAGCTATGGGGCTCTGGGTTCTGGCATTAATCTCTCTTTCGTCAAAGAAGTTCAGATCAAGACGGGTGGCTTTGAGCCGCAATACGGGCATGCCAGCGGCGGAATCGTTCAAATTGTTACTAAGTCCGGAGGAACCAAGACTTTTGGCGAAGTGGCAGGTTTCTTCAAAGCTCGGGGCATGCAGGCGACGCCAGCCAACGCCGACGATTTCCAGTTGCAAACGCTATTCGGGCGGCGCTTGGAAACGGCGGCATACGAAGGAAGCGCGGAACTGGGTGGCTATGTTCCGCTCGGAGCCCTGAAGCGGCACCTTTTCTACTTTGGAAATTTCAATCCCAATTTTGTGCATCAGCATGTGGCTCCAGCCGCTGGTTCCGGGCTTTTCAGCGTCTACAACGGCGAAGTCGACCGCCGAACAAATTCTTACGATTACGCGGGCAAGTTGACCTTCAAGATCGGCGATCGACACACAGTTGAATCTTCGGTGTTCGGTGATCCCTCGCACACGAACCATGTCCCATGGTCGACGCTCAATGCCACGGATACGTCTGTCAACTCCAAATGGGATTTCGGTACGCGAAACTGGGCGGTTCGCTACGATGGCGCCGTGAGCAGCACGTGGCTTGTGGACGCTGCTTTCACTTGGAGCTGGAACCACTTCACCGAAAGTCCTTCGGCGGACATCACACAAATCGTTGATTCTAGTCTGCTAGGCGGCAACGGGGTGTTCAATGCCCAGGGTTTCGGCTTCCTTGAGCCCTACGATTCCAATACGCGGAGCATCTCCTTTGACACCTCCAAGACATTTCACTTTCTCGGCCAGCACACGGTCAGTGTCGGATATACCTGGCAATTCCCGATATACAACGACACTACAAAATATTCTGGGCAAGTGTTTCCCCTGCCACAATCAAATGCTTCCGGAGGGGATCCCGGCTATGACACATCGACAACTCCAGTCGCAGGGAAGACCACAAACGCCGCGCTAACCCTTGAGACCATCAGCGCACTGGGAGCTGCGGGTGCCAACTGTTCCCTCTGCCCCTACATGGCGGACCCGAGCAATGCTGGTGCGCCCCAACAAGTTGTCCTGGTGCAATCTAGAGGACGGTTTGACGGTGGAGTTACGAAAAGCAGCGGAAAGTATCACGCGGCGTACATAAACGACTCTTGGGAATTGACCAAATATGCCACTCTCAACGTTGGACTGCGTTGGGAACAGCAACGGCTGACTGGCAACGTAGCTCAGAAGCTTTTTAACGACATGTGGTCTCCACGTATAGGCTTGGTCGTCGATCCCAGGGGTAACCGCAAGTCCAAAATCTATGCCAACTATGGCCGATATGCCTTCGTTCTACCGCTGGATGCCGCTCTTCGCGCACTCAGTTCGGAGGACGATGTCCTAGGCGCCTACTGGGCCCCGGCGTCCACCACAACCGGATGTCCGGCCGGCACGCCATCCGGCGCCTCTTGCGTAGTGACGAACCCGGACGGAACACCCAATTACGCAGGCTTCTTCGTCCCGGATGGAGGTCACCTGCTCAATCTCGCTTCCGGAGGCATAAACAACGCGGTGAACGTCGGCATCAGTGGCGGCGAACCTTTCCAACCTGGGATTCGCATGGAATATACGGATGAGTTCGTCGTCGGAGCTCAGCACGAATTCCCCGGCGGACTGGTAGTCAGCGCACGTTACATTGATCGGCGCCTCAAGCGGGTTATCGAGGATGAAGGCGGTATTTCCGTTGAGCAGTTCAATGCCCTTGCCGCGAATGGCGGGGGCTTGAACTATTTCATCGGCAATCCGAACGCGAAGTCCGACATTTTCGTGAATCCTAATGAGCAAAAATTCGCGGCGGTTGATGAAACGCAATCGGCCTGCGCGGCATTCGGCGGCGCTACGGAGGGAGCGTTCGACTGCGCCCTGCGGAATGCGATCAATAATCCCTCGGCTGCAAATGCGCAAACCCTGGTGAACACTTTCGGCTTCCCAGCCAGTTGCATTGACAGCAACAACCAGCCCACCCCGTTCGTTGCTCCGAACGTGGGCACCACGTTCGGCCAAACATTAGGCAGTGCCTGCTTCCCTTCCGTGAACACGAGCTCCAGCGGATGGCTGGATCCTAATCCAGCTTACGATCCGGTTACGAACCCAACCGCGCCAAAATTTATCCCCAAAGCCGGGGTGCTATTCGGCGGCGAATTCCAGCCGGACGGCAAACCGGACACGTACAAGGACCCGAAGCGCGTATACCAAGCCGTGGAAATTGAGGTCAATAAGGGCTTTAGCCACAATTGGGCTCTAGTAGCGAATTGGAGAATAGCTCGGCTGAATGGTAACTACGAGGGCGCCTTCCGGAACGATAACAACCAAGCCGATCCCGGAATCAGCTCGCTTTTTGACCTGACGGACGGAGCATTCGGATTACTGGGACAGCAGCAGGGTATTGGTCCGCTGAACACTGACCGTCGCCATGTGGTCAATATTTATGCCACCTATGTGCTTGATAAGAGCAAGCTTAAAGGCCTGGTGCTGGGTTCGGGCATTAGGCTTCAAACGGGTGTGCCGTTGACGACGCTGGTCGCCCAGCAGGCTTATCAAAACGCCGGCGAGGTACCGATCAATGGCCGCGGCGATCTTGGCCGCGCTCCCACCGTTACCACGGCGGATGCACACATTGAGTACCCGTGGAAGATCAACGAGCGCGTCCGACTGAAGTTTGGATTCGACCTTTTCAATATTGGGAACATCAAGAAATCCACTCTCTTTAACCAGAATGATGACCAGGGCTTTGGAATTCCCAATGCCGACTTCCGCAAGCCGTTTGCCACTATCGGCTTGAATAACTATTTCTTTACGCCGCCGTTCAGTTCACGTGCGAGTATTCGATTCGTGTTTTAAAAACGAGACTGGCAAGCCAGGGAGGGTGCTTCGGCATCCTCCTTTTTTCCTATGCAGCGTTTCGCCCTCACCTTCCTCGGAGCAATGGCCATCCTCTCCCCAGGTCTACCGCTTTGCGCTCAGCGCGCTTATTCTTCCGGCCAGATCGACGTGCAGATCCGCAATCCGGATGGCACGCCCGCCCGCCGGGGTATTCATGTTTTGCTCGAATCCGGAGAGGGCGGTGTTGTAGACGATTGCCGAACCGTGGAGAAAGGCAAATGCACATTCACCGTCGTCACGGGCATTTATGTTGTTCGGCTTAACGAAACAGGGTATCGGCCGCTGAGCGTGCGCGTCGAGCTGACCGGTATTACGCGGCAATTTGTAATGATCGATTTGAAGCCACTGCAAGAAAGGGCTCCTGCGGCCCCGGTACGCAAAGAGAGCGTTGGTACGCAAGTGCCGGTCCTGGAACTCAATGTGCCGGATAAAGCCAGGCAGGAATTCGAGCTAGGCCAGAAGTCCCTCGAAGAGCGCCAATTAGACGAAGGCATCCTGCACTTGCGCAACGCGCTGGCGATTTATGATTCATTCCCCCAGGCTCACCTGCTGCTAGGCTCTGCCTATCTCGAGCAGAAGAAATGGAGGGAAGCGCAAACTTCGCTGGAGACGGCCATTCGGCTGAATCCCAAGCTAGCCGAGGCCTACTTAGAACTAGGCGCAGTCTTCAATCAATTGCGTGAGTATCCCCATGCGGAAACCGCGTTGGCGCGTGGACTGGAGCTAAATCCAGATTCGCCCATGGGCCACTACGAACTTGCTAAATCACAGTGGGCATCAGGACGGTGGCAAGATGCGGCACCACACGCGGCGGCCGCCGTCGCCGCTATGCCCGACTTAGCGGCCGCGCATGTTCTGCTCGGTAATATTCTGCTGCGTAAGCAGGATCTCAACGGAGCATTGCGCGAGTATCAAACATACCTGCGGCTGGAGCCGAATGGGTCAATGGCGGTGGCGACTCGCGACATGATTGAGAAGATAAAGTCGTCACGCAAAAAATAGACCGTGCGACCGCGTTCTGCGGGTTCGTGAACCGCACTGGGCGCCGGCAATCACTCGCTGGAGCGAACTTCCGATCGGTGCACATCAGCAGCGCGGTGATGATCCAGCCTTCGCTACGAGTAGATCCGCATTGTCACGCTTCATCGCCCTGCGTACACTCCTCGAAGACAACCAAACAATGCCTGGCGATCAATTTCCAATAACGCGTTGGTCTATGGTTGACGCGGTCAAGAGTCACGATCCCGCCGAGCAAACGCGCGCGCTAGATACGCTGTGCACCGCTTATTGGAAACCGGTTTACAAGTACGTGCGGTTGCGCTGGAACCGGCCGCCAGAAGACGCGCAAGACTTAACGCAAGGATTTTTCGCCGAATTGCTGGAACGCGATCTGCTCGCTAGATACGATCCCGCGAAGAGCAAGCTGCGCACCTATCTTCGCCTTTGCGCGGACAGCTTTGTGATGAACGAGCAGAAAGCGGCGAGCCGGCAGAAACGCGGCGGCAACGCACCGCACGTTGCCCTCGACTTTCAGGCTGCCGAAGACGAACTGGTGGGCACATCCATCGACCCAGCGTCTATTCCTTCCCCTGACTCACTCGAGGAATTCTTCGAGAAAGAATGGGTGCGCAGCTTGTTTACTCTTGCCGTGGAGGATCTGCGTAAACTCTGCGCGGAAAGTGAAAGGGACCGCGCGTTCCGGCTGTTCGAAGACTATGACTTGTCCGGTGATCCGGACATTTCCTACGACAAACTCGCAGCGGCCTATTCAATTCCTGTCACCGACGTGACCAACGCGCTTTCCTGGGCGCGCCGCGAATTTCGCAGGTTCGCGCTCGAGCGCCTCCGCGACATTTGCGGCACCGATCAAGAGTTCCATCGGGAAGCACGCTCTGTTTTTGGCTCGGATGCGGCATGAAATTCCTTTCCGACAAAACGGTGGATCACTTACGACAGACGGCCGACACTCCGGACCTTTCCGGAACGCGCTATCAGCTGCTGGAGCGGGTAGCGCGCGGCGGTATGGGCACTGTGTACGCCGCGACAGACGAAACGTTGGGCCGCCGAGTAGCGCTCAAAGTCCTGGACGTCCCGGTCGCTGGCGGCGACTTCGCACGCCGTTTGAATCGCGAGGCTCGCGTGCTTGCACGCCTCGAGCATCCCGGAATCGTTCCGGTGCACGACGTGGGCACGCTGAGCGACGGCCGCGTCTTCTACACCATGAAATTTGTCAAAGGCCAGCGCCTTGATAAACACATCGAAGCTGTCCCGTCGTTGCCGAATCGGTTGCGCTTATTTCTACGCATTTGCGACGCAGTGGCCTTTGCACATGCGCGCGGCGTTTTGCATCGCGACTTGAAGCCCGCCAACGTAATGGTCGGCGCCTTCGGTGAAGTCTTGGTGATGGACTGGGGCTTGGCCAAAATTATGCGAGAGCAGTCCGGGGACTTCGCTGAAGACGATCCCGAAGCGACCATCCTTCAAACGCCGAAATCGGCTGCCACTCGTGCGGACGCCACCCGAGCTACGCAAATTACTGGGCAAGGAACGGTGCTAGGCACGCCAGGCTATATGTCGCCCGAACAATCGCGCGGCGACGTAGCCCACATCGACGAGCGCAGCGACATTTTCTCGCTCGGCGCGTTGCTGCAATTCCTATGTGCGTCTCCCGCAACGCAAGTCAACCCGAACGGGGCATGGCGGCGAGACAAGGCGCTTGAGGCTATCGGCGCGAAAGCCACAGAAACTGATCCTGGCAAGCGCTATGCAAATGTCACCGAGTTGTCCGCGGACGTCTCCCGCTATCTCGATGGCTTGCCGGTTTCCGCGCGCAAAGAAACCATTTTCGATAAAGCGGCCCGCTTCTACCGCCGCCACACCATCGCCATCTTGTTGATTGCAGCATACTTAGCAATGCGCATCGTGCTTCTGATTTTTTCTCGCCGCTGACCTAAAGGAATTTTATCTTCCGTTGTAAAGAACAATAAACCGGTAGAGAATCCCGGCCATCGGAGGAAACCTCGTGAACAAAGTTTTGCTGGGTTTATTGCTTGGAGCCGTTCTCGGAGCGGTAGACGGATTGACGTCATGGTTTACGCCGGCGGTACGCGCTCAACTGGCGGGCATTGTCATTGGCTCGACGGTCAAAGGAATCATCACAGGAATTGCCGTCGGCTTTTTTGCGCGAAAGGTGCACTCGCTGGCGCTGGGAATCTTATTTGGACTCGCCGTCGGATTTGTCCTGGCGTTCATCGTGGCGCAGTTACAGCATGGCTATTATTTGGAGATCATCCTGCCCGGCAGCATCGTGGGAATTATCGTCGGCTACGCGACTCAACGCTATGGAGCCGCGTCCGCCGGCGTGCCGGCACCCACGCGCTAGATCGAATAAGTTCAGTACAAAAACGCAGGCTTCGCACACAGGAGAAGAACTATGCCTCGAATCGTACATTTTGAAATTCCCGCGGACGATCCGCAACGCGCCGCGGCATTCTACAAAAAAGCATTCGGCTGGAAGATCGAAAAGTGGCCTGGGCCGATGGAGTATTGGATGGTGACCACCGGACCCGATGGCACGCCGGGAATTAATGGCGGCCTGATGAAAAAGGGAGATGTCTCCACAACCACCAACACAATCGACGTCGAATCCGTCGAAAAAGCCGTCGCCGCGGTCACCGGTGCGGGCGGTAAGGAAATCATGCCGAAGACGCCTATTCCTACGGTCGGGTACTTCGCATACTGCAAGGATACCGAAGGAAATTTGTTCGGAGTAATGCAGCGCGATCCGAATGCCAAGTGAAGCTGCCTTCCTTCATGTGCTGTTGCCGAGGTGAAAAATGAGCACGACGAAACCAATGATCGGCTTGGCGGTGGGAGGAACGCTAGGCCTGCTGGACGGCCTCAGCGGTTTTCTCGAGCCTTCCTTGGCCCCGCTGATGGGCAGCGTCATTACATTTTCGCTCCTGAAAGGACTGGTTTCCGGCGTGGCCATCGGATTTTTATCGAAACGAGTCCATTCGATGCCGCTCGGGATTTTGGCAGGCGTCTTGATTGCAGCGGTGTTCAGCATGCTGCTTATTCTGAAAGCGGGCATGGCGTTGTTTTGGGACATCATGCTCCCCGGCATGCTTCTCGGCGTGATCGTGGGGTTCGCCACGCAACGATTTGGAAAGCAGGCGGACACTAATTCCGCCATACATACGATTCCCGTTAGTCCAGGGCAGTTGCAGAAGTGAAGACACGTTTAAGAGGAGACAGGCGATGAAAAAGGCAGCACGAGTTCTGATGATGGTTGCATTGATGGCCGGGTTGGCAGGCTCGCGCCAGGTTGTCGCAGCGCCGGGCAGCGCCGAAGCGTTCGCCCAGTTGAAATCACTGGTAGGTCATTGGGAAGAACAAAAGGGCAGCGAGAACAAGTCTACGCTGGATGTTGAGCTGACCGCCGGAGGTACCACGCTCGTGGAAAAATTCCGCATGGTCGAACAGGGCAAGCCGGTGGAAATGATCACCATGTATTATCTCGACGGCGGCCAACTCAAACTCACGCACTACTGCATGGCCGGGAATCAGCCTACGATGCGCGGTTCCTGCGCTCCAGAAACCAAGACGCTCACCTTTGAGTTCGAGAACGCCACGAATCTGAAGAGCGCGAATGATGGACACATGCATCACGCCGTGTACAAATTCATCGACAACGATCATTTCCGGACCACCTGGACATTCCAGAAAGATCAGAAAGACGCCTTTGCCGAAGACGTAATATACGTGCGAAAGTAAAGACGCGCCGCGTTGAGCTGAAATTAGCGCTGGCCGCCGGGACAAGCGAACTTGCTTGTCCCATTTCTTTCGCGCACGCGCTAGAATTGCGTCAGCGAGAAAACTTATGGCCGATGCGCGATTTGCGCCTTTGCAAGGACACAAGTACATCAACCTGGAAACGTTCCGCAAGAATGGGCAGGGCGTTCGCACTCCGGTATGGTTTGGGGAAGAACCGCCGCAGGGCCCGCCGGAAAAGCTATACGTTTACAGCACCGCGGATTCCGGCAAGTCCAAGCGCATCCGCAACAATGGCCGCGTTCGCGTGGCCCCCTGCGATATGCGCGGAAAGCTGCTCGGTGAATGGATCGAAGCCCGCGCGGAGATTGTTGAGGGCCAGGACGCGCAACATGGCATGGAGCTACTGAACAAGAAATATTTCCCTTGGAGGCAACTACTTGCGTTCTTTGCGCTTTTCTCACGCCAGAGACATGCTGTCTTCGTGATTCGCCCCGTATAAGTACGGACGCACGC
>Ga0137412_10004231_pt1 | contig 11501 bp, 10 predicted proteins | sample CZODoug2_1_16fun_FD_122160 | JGI IMG/M metagenome (GOLD analysis project Ga0137412, IMG submission 122160) | Vadose zone soil fungal communities from Angelo Coast Range Reserve, California, USA - CZODoug2_1_16fungal (Hybrid Assembly) | ecosystem: Environmental > Terrestrial > Soil > Vadose zone...
GGGCGGCAATTTCACCAACGACTACCTCGATGACACCGCCTGGTGGGGGCTGGCTTGGATACGGGCCTACGACCTGACCGGCGATCAGCGTTATCTCAGCATGGCCGAGACCGACGCGAACTACATCTATTCCTACCGGGACGGCACGTGCGGCGGCGGGATCTGGTGGAGCACGGCGAAGACGTACAAGAACGCGATCACCAACGAGCTCTACATCAAACTTGCCGCCTCACTGCACAACCGGATCTCCGGCGATACGACGTATCTCGCCCACGCGCAGGAGATCTGGAATTGGTTCGTCGCTTCGGGAATGATCAACAGCGGCCATCTGATCAACGACGGGCTCGACTCGAGCACCTGCCAGAACAACGGCCAGACGACCTGGACGTACAACCAGGGCGTGATCCTCGGCGGGCTGGTGGAGCTCAACAAGGCAACGGGTGACGCCGGCCTGCTCACCACCGCCCGGCAGATCGCCGACGCCGCCACGATCAGCGGCGCGCTCAACCCGGGCGGAGTCCTGACCGAGCCGTGCGAGTCCGCTGGCTGCGGCGGGGATGGGCCGTCGTTCAAGGGTGTTTTCGTGCGCAATCTCGGCGAGCTCAACCGCGCGGTCGCCGGCCAGCCGTACCAGAATTACCTGACGACACAGGCAAATTCGGCATACACCAACGATCGCAACTCACTTGACCAGTACGGGTTGCATTGGGCCGGTCCGTTCGACAGCGCCGACGGAGCCCGTCAACACAGCGCGCTCGACCTGATGACGGCCGACCTATAATTCCTACTGCGTGAGAACCGGGCGGTGATCCAGTTGGGCGTGATGGGATTCGTGCGCCGTGCCGTTAGTCGCCTGTCCACGACGCTGACCGAGTACTGGCACCGCCGCGCCGCGCGACAGTCGAACGGCTCCGCCGGAGGGGGAAGAGCGCTCGGCAGCCGACCGACGGTTGCAACCGCCCCCGGGGCGACTCGCCCGATGCGGTCTGTCCTGTCGCCAGGCGACTGGATCGTGCCCGACGGAGAACGACCGGGCTGGTCCTGGTTACCCGAACAGGGCGCCAGTCCGAATACGCATGCGATGCCCCGCTGGGTACGTGTCTGGTACCGGACGCCGCTGCTGGATCGCTACGCACATTCGTGGATGTGGTGGCACGGTGGATGGGTGGTCCTGGTGGACGAGGAGCCGCCAAGGCCGCCGCTGGCCGGCGTTCGCGAGCCACGGCGTCCGCTGCCACGAGGACCGGCAGGGGAGGCGGAACGCCCGCTCCCGGACTAGCTCAGATCCATCCTGACTTTATAGGCCCGTTTTTTTGGGAATCGCCAACAATAAGGTCAAGATCGGCGTGGAAAATCGAGGGTTGCGTCCGGTCGGTTTGGCTCGTAATGTAAGCGCATTCATTTTGGGTCGATGACGAGCGTGTTCGGCCGGGAGGGCGATGCGCGGTGGCCGAAACGCCCACGGTGTATGACGTTGCGGCGCGGGCGGGAGTGTCGATCGCGACCGTCTCTCGGGCTCTGCGGGTGCCGGACGCGGTCAAGCCGGACACCCGCCGGAAGGTCGCCGACGCCGCCCGGGCATTGGGCTACGTACCGAGTGGCAGCGCCCGCGGGCTGGCCCGGAAAAGCACCGGAGTCCTCGGTGTCTGTTTCATCGAGGATGGCCCGGATGCCGCCCCGGATCACGACGGCCGCGGCGACTCGCTGTATTGGGACGAGGTTATTCGCGGGCTAGAGCGGACCAGCTGGCAACGTGGTTTCGCCGTATTGATCGCCGCCGCCAACGCGACCCGAGTGGACGCCCTCACCAACGATATCGCCGGGCGTGTCGATGGGATTGCGATCCTGGCGCACAAGGTCCCGACCGCCGAGCTTGAGGTGATCGCGCAGCGCATTCCGGTCGTGGTGATGGCGGGTCAGCAGAGCGTGGCCAGGGTCGACAGCGTGCGCGTCGCCAATTCCAAGGGTATGCGGCTTCTGGTCGAGCACGCGGTCGGAACGCACCGATATATGGACGCGGAGTTCATTGGCGGGCCGGCGGACTCGCCGGATGCGCAGGCGCGGTTCGCCGCATTTTGCAGGGCCTGGGCGAATGCGGGACGGCCCGCGCCTGACGCGCCGTTTTTCGTCGGCGATTTTACGTTCGGCTCCGGGCTGCGTGCCGCCGACGCGCTGCTGGACAAGGGCACGTTGCCGCGGCTGGTGGTCTGCGCAAACGATCAGACCGCAATTGGCCTGGTGCATCGACTGAAATCCGCCGGTGTGCGAGTGCCGGAGGATGTTGCCGTCACCGGATTCGACGGAATTGAGATCGGGCACCACACTAGTCCGCCGCTCACCACGGTCCACCAGCCGATGCGCAAGATGGGCCGACTCGCGGTCGAGCTGCTGCTGGGCCGGCTCGCCGACCCGACGCGACCCAGTACGTCCCGCACGCTCCCGGTCGACCTTGCCATCAGGGAGAGCTGCGGCTGCCGGCAATAACACGATCGAGGAGGAGCACGTGAAACGAATCGCATGGTGCCTGCTCGCCGCCGGAGCACTACTGGCCGGCTCCGCTGTGCCCGCCGCCGCCCAGCAACACCAGTCGGACAAGACGACGCTGCTGTCGTACGCCACCGCGACCTGGAAATCCATGTCGGCGCTGACCGATCCGCATACCGCATTGCCCGCGGACAATATTGCCGGAGACCTCTCGGCCGGCAGCCGCAGCGCCTACACCTCACCGACGAATATCGGCGCGTACCTATGGAGCACCGTGGTCGCCGATGATCTGCACCTGATTCGCCACAGCGAGGCGATCGGGCGGCTCCGCGCAACCCTGCAGACGCTGTCCCAACTCGACCGCAACACGTCCTCGGGAATGTTCTACAACTGGTACAACCCGAGCACGACGGCGGTGTTGCATACTTGGCCGGTCGACGGTTCGAGCATTACCCCGTTCCTGTCCAGTGTGGACAACGGCTGGCTGGCGGCCGCGTTGATGGTGGTGCGCACGAAGGAGCCGGCCGTCGCCGCGGCAGCGAATCAGATCCTGCGGCCGATGGATTTCGGCTTCTACTATGACCCGGTGAAAAACCAGCTGCGCGGCGGCTTCTACGACAGCCTGCCGGCCGGCTGCTCGATCGTCGGCAACTACGTCCATCGCGGACCCGACGTCTGGTACACCTGCAACACCTACGACGTACTGAATTCCGAGCCACGCATCGCCACGTACATCGGCATAGCCCGTGGTGAGGTGCCGGCGAAACAGTACTTCGGGCTCAATCGCACCTTCCCGCCGACCTGCGACTTCGCATTCAAGATGAAGCCGACCGGCTACGACGCGACGTATCTCGGCCAGACGGTCTTCGAGGGATCCTATGAATACCGCGGGCTGAAGTTCGTGCCCACCTGGGGTGGCGACATGTTCGAGGCGATGATGCCCGGGCTCTTTGTACCCGAGGCAAGCTGGGCGCCGAACAGCTGGGGTCGCAATAACCCGGTCTACGTAAAGGGGCAGATCGAGCACGGTCTCGACGACGCCGGTTATGGCTACTGGGGATTCTCGCCGTCGGATGACCCGAAGGGTGGCTACACGGCGTTCGGCGCGCCGCCGCTGGGCATGTCGCCGGACGGCTACCAGTCCGACGAGGAGGGCACGAAATACGATCCTGGATTCCCGGGTTGTCGGGACGCCACCAACCCGAACCCGACCTACGGCGATGGCGTGGTCACCCCGCACGCAAGCTTCCTCGCGTTGGAATACGCGCCACGGCAGGCAATGAGCAATCTGGCCAAGCTGAAGGCGAATTTCAACTCGTACGGGTCCGGTGGCTTCTACGATGCGATCGCGGTACGCAGTGGAGACGTGGCCAAGAGCTATCTGGCATTGGATCAGGGCATGATCATGGGAGCGCTGGGGAACTATCTCGCGCACGATGACCTGCGTCAGGCATTCACCGCCGGTGCGGTCGCGGCGACGGTGAAACCGCTGCTCGGGCTCGAGACGTTCGGCATACCGGCGAAGCAATGACGGTCAGTGGGCGAGACCGTTGATGCGGTAATGCATGACCCGGTAGTTCTGATGGTCGTACCACTGGCTGACGCAGATGTGGAAGTCGTCGAACGTCGAGCCGGGGATGATGAATCCGCCATACGGGCTGGCGACGAGATTTCCGGTCTCGTTGCCGGGCGTCGTCGGTACGATGATCGTCTGCTCTGCTGTGGTGAACAGATTGGCTGTTGGGACCGGGAAGACCTGCGCGCGCATTGACAGCACGTCCATATTGAGCCAGGTGAACGCATATTGGCCGCCCATCGCACGGAAGCAGATCTCACCCCATTTGCGGGAGGTGGTGATTGTCGTAGGGTAGTTTCCCCACGCCCAGTTGCCATTCGCGTAGCCCCACGGCTGGTACGCGTCGGGCGTGCCGAGCTGACCCTGCGGCACCCGGTGCAGCAGCAGGTCTGACACCACGCCGCGGTTGAATACCGTTGACAGCACGTAGCAATAACCGTCATCGGCGACGGCGTAGGACTTCTGTTGGAACTGGCCGTTGTATTGATTTCCGGGCCACAGGCACAGGTATTGCCAGGTCTCGCCGTTGTCGGTCGACTGCCAGAAGTCGGAGTGATCGGTCTGATAGATGACGCCGCGCATCAGGTGCATATACATGGTGCCGCCGACGGTGAATACATCGGACGGGATCGCGGTCGTGTACCCACCGTTGACCGGGTTGTGCGGCTCGGGCACGAGCCCGTTGGCGTGCGAGCCACCCACGCTGCCGTCGATGGTCAGCGAATTCAGGCTGCTGTTGCTTGCGCGCAACCCAACCGGTGCTCGCCAGTCGGACGCACCTTCGGTCGCTCCGTCGAACGTATCGCCGCATACGAACAATATCGTGCCGTTGGGGCACAGCGCCGGAATTCCCAGGTCGGTCCATGGTGCCGCGAATTGACCGGTCTCGGCCGGGCCGGTGAGATTCTTGACCTTGGCGCCGGTAATGACGTTCGGACTGGCCCCGGTCGCGCCGGCGCGACCGGGCAGCGCGGCCGCCAGGCCGGCTCCCACGGCGAGACCGAGGCCGGCCTTGAGCACCGATCGGCGGCTCCGAATACCTAGCTCGGCAAGCGTTCTGGACTCTCCAGGCACAGGCATGAGCAATCCTTTGCAGCCGGCAGCCGCGCTGAGAAATCGAATTCTGCGCTGCTCCACTATCGGCCAATCGCCGCAAAATGGCAAGAGCTTGGTTAACGGTGACGAAACGCCCCGACGAGTGAACTAGTGGCAGGTTCGCCAATAGCGCGGACTCGTGGCGTACGCGCCACCACCCGTAAAGATCGCGAAGGGAACGACATGCGTATCAGAGGGAGAAAACGCGAAGCCGCGGCGTTGGCGATAGGGGTAGTCGCGCTCGGCGGCGTGATTGCGGCGCCGACGGTGGCCTCGGCATCGAGCCCGGCACGCCAGTCGATCGCCGGCACGGCGCACCTAGCCACGGCGGCCAAGGCCGCCGATGGGCATGCGATCAGCTGCGTTGCGGTGAAGGGAACGAAGGGCGCAAAGGCCCGTCCGGCGCTCCCCAAGATGGGCGCCGTACCCAAGGCAGGGACAACCAAGAGCACCAGCTCGGGCCCGGCGACGCGGACGTTCTCGTCCGGCAAGCTTCCCAAGGGTGCCAAGACGATCAGGATCCGCGCGGGTGAAAAGGGCCTGCAGACGGTCAAGGCAGGCAAGGCGCGCGCTGGCACCAAGGCATCCGGCACGCTGCCGGCCGGTGTCAGCTGCACGACGATCCGCATGAAATAAGACCGCCGACGCCAATGTGACATTGGGGCAATCTAGTCACCCCAATGTCACATTGGCGCCAATTGATGTGCGGCGGCGGTTGGCAGAATTAGCTGAACGATGAGCCCGCCGCCGGTGCGCGCCATGGCACGCACCTGTCCCCGGTGGGCGGTGGCGATCGAGCGGACAATGGACAGGCCCAGGCCGGCGCCTTGACGGGAGTCGATGCGATCGGCGTGCGCCCGCCGGAACGGCTCGAAGAGCCGCGGTATCTCGGCCGTCGGAACGATGGGGCCGGAATTGACGATCGACAGCGTGATCTTGCTCGGCGTGGTGCGGACCTCCACGCTGACCCATCCGTCCGGCACGTTGTAACGCACCGCGTTACCGACCAGATTGGCAACCAACCGTTCGAGCAGCATCGCGTCACCGAACGCAAACGCGGGTCGCAGGCGAGCCTGAATGTCTACAGTGGACTTGTCGATACCGGCCTGATCGACGACGCGTTGAGCAAGCTGCCCGACATCGACTCGGGTCGGCTCGGCGATGTCCTGCTCGCCGCGGGCCAGCGCCAACAGGCCGTCGATCAACCGCTCGTGCCGCCCATTCACCTCCAGCAGCCGGGTGCCGAGCTGCCGCATTGCCGGCGTCGCGTCGTCGTCGGTCATCGCGTATTCGATCAGCGCGCGGTTGATGGTGAGTGGTGTGCGCAGCTCGTGCGACGCATTCGCCACGAAACGACGCTGCCCGTCGAATGAGCGGTCGAGCCGTTCGAGCATTGCATCAAATGTGTCGGCGAGCTCCTTGATCTCATCCGCCGGGCCGTCCAGCGCAATGCGCTCGTGCAGGCTCCGATCGGCCACCCGATGGGCGGTGGCGGTCACCCGGTGCAGCGGGCGCAGCGATCGTCCGGCCAGCAACCAGCCGATACCGACCGCGGCCGCGCCGATCACGCCGAGCGCAATCAGCGACTGTATGAGCAGGGTACTCATCGCGGCGTCGGTGGCGTTGTTCTGCGCCGCGCTGACCGCGGCCGGCACCGCATCGAGCGGCACCGTATTGCCCTGGATAGCGACCTGCCCCATCTGTCGGGTCGCGCCGCTGGCCGGAGCGCTGAGGGTCGCGCTCACCGGATGGTTGCGCACATTGTGGACCGCGAGCAAGTACGTGACCGTGACCAGCAATGCACCGCCGAGAAAGAACATCGCGCCGTACCACAACGTGAGGCGCACCCGCACCGTTGGTCGCCGCATGATCATGGGATCTGGTATCCGATGCCGGACACCGTCTCGATTATCGGTGGCTCACCCAGCCGACGGCGTAATTTCAGAATTGTCAACCGGACCACTCCCGTGAACGGGTCGATGTTCTCATCCCACGCCCTTTCCAGCAGGTCCTCTGTGGACACTACGGCTCCATCCGCTCGTAACAGCTCCTCGAGCACGGCAAACTCCTTGCGTGGCATTGATACCGGCGCACCAAGGCGGGATACCTCGCGGCGGGCCGGATCGAGCCTGATACCGGCGCGTTCGAGAACAGGCGGGCTGGCCGGGCGGCTGCGCCGGGCGAGCGCGCGGACCCTGGCAACCAGCTCGGCGAGCGCGAACGGCTTGGTGAGGTAGTCATCGGCGCCGACACCCAGGCCGGCGACCCGGTCAGCCACCTCCGCGGCGGCGGTCAGCATCAGGATCCGAGTGTCCACACCGGACTCGAGCAGCTGCTTGCATACGTCGTCACCGTGCACCAGCGGCAGATCGCGATCGAGCACCATCACGTCGTAGGAATTGATATCCACCTGGGCGAGCGCCTCGGCCCCGTCGTAGGCGATATCGACCGCGATCGCCTCTCGCCGCAGGGTGGCCGCAACCACATCGGCCAGCAGCGGCTCGTCGTCGACGACCAGCACCCGCACTAGTTACCTCCCGTATATCGGCCGGAGACTTCCGCCACCGACGCTAATCCGGCCGAGGTTTCGCCAGCGTTTCGACGAAGATCTAACCGTGGGTAGATGTGCCGCGGCTCGGCACAGCGCACGATCCTCGGTATGACTAAGCCAAATGTGGTGACGGTTCGCAACCTGTGCAAGTCCTATGGAGGGCGCCGGGTCGTGGACAACCTGGATCTCGACCTCGGTGAGGGCGAGATGGTGGGCCTGCTCGGCACCAACGGCGCCGGCAAAACCACCACGGTGGAATGCATTCAAGGCCTGCGCCGTCCGGATTCCGGGGCGCTGAAGGTGCTCGGCTACGACCCGGTCGAGCAGGCCGACCAGTTGCGGCCGTTGATCGGCAGCCAGCTGCAGGACGCTGGCCTGCCGGATCGGTTGCGGGTGGGCGAGGCGGTCGAGCTGTTCGCGACCCGGCGGGCACATGACGGCGCGGCCCTGCTGGAGCAGTTCGGGTTGGTGGAGCGGCGGCGGTCGGCGTTCTCCTCGTTGAGCGGCGGCGAGCGGCAGCGGCTGTTTCTCGTGCTGGCGCTGCTCAATCAACCCAGGCTGGTCATTCTGGATGAGCTCACCCAGGGCCTGGATCCCGCTGCCCGGCGGAACGTCTGGGCCGCGGTGGCGCAGCTGCGCGATGCCGGGACGACGGTGCTGCTGGTGACGCATGAGCTGGATGAGGCGGAGGCGCTCTGCGACCGGGTGGTGCTGATGCGGTCGGGCACGGTGCTCGACGCCGGCCCGCCGGCGGAATTGGTCGATCGGTATGGCCGGTGGGCGACCGTGAGTTGGGCCGACCCCGCGGCCGACCCGATGCTGGCCGAGCTGCGCGGACTGGCCGGGGTGCGCGAGGTCACCTACCTCGACGGAAAGGTCACCGTGCACGGCGACCGGACGATCATCGCCCACGTCGGTGCCTTTTTGGTATGGCGCGGCCCGGTGCCCACCGACCTGAGCGTGCAGGTGCCGGATCTGGAAGCGGCGCTGCTGGGGCTGCTCGACGGCGTACCCGTACAACAAACCCAACACGAATTGGTCGGGAGCACACGATGAATACCGCCGTAGGCCGCCTGGTGCGCGCCGAATTGAAGCTGATGACGCGTGACCCACTCGTACTGACATTTGTGTTCGTATTTCCGATCGTGACCATGCTGATTATCGGCGGCTCATTCGGCACCGACCCGGATCCGGCATTCGCCGGCGCCAACCCCTCGCATTGGTACGTCGCGTCATATCTGACCGTGGTAATTGCCGCGACCGGACTGGTCATGCTGCCGGTGCATTTGGCGTCCTACCGCGAACGCGGCGTATTGCGGCGATTCGCCGCCGCCGGATTTCCGCGCTGGTCGTTTGCGGTCGCCCAAATGGTGGTCGGATTGATTACGACTCTTGTGGCGTCGGTGATGTTGCTGATCGTCGCCGCGCCGATTTATGGCATTCCGGCGCTGCATAACGGTTGGCGGGTGGCCGCCGGGCTTCTGGTCGGCGCAATTGCGTTCGTCAGCATCGGCGTCTTCCTCGGCTCGCTGCTGCCATCGGCGCGGTCGGCGCAGGCGATCGGCCTGGTGCTGTTCTTCCCGTCGTTCCTGCTCGGCGCCGGCGGCCCGCCGCCACACGTGATGGGCGCGGTGCTGCGCCGGATCGCCGACGTACTCCCGCTGACCCAGGTGACCAAGTCGGTCCGCGAGCCATGGCTCGGGCTCGGCAGCGCGACCGGATCGCTCATCGCGATGGCGGTGCTGGCGGTCGTGGCGACGGTGGTCGCGGCCCGCCGGACGGTGCTGTGAGCTGGTCACCAAACGGGATAAGCCCGGCTAGCATCCCTTTTGTGGCCGACCAACCGCGCCCACCCAGCCCCGTCGATACGTTGCCTCGGCGGGGCGGCTGGGCGGTCATCGCCGCATTGGCCGCCCTGTCCGCGATCAATGTGGCCTTCTACGACCACCCCAACCTCGCGGTGGCGCTCATAGCCGCGGTCGTGACCGTTGCGGCCGGCGCAATGTTGGTCAAGGTGCGCCGCGGCCCGCTGATCCTTTACGGCACGGTGGCGATTGCGGCGGTCACCGTGCTCGGCAACGGTACGTCCTCGGATGTCGGCTGGTTCGCCATCGCCTTGCTGATCGGTTGGTGTGCGCTGACCGGTCGGCGGCGCGATGCGTTGCTCTTCTGGGTGGGCATTGTGTCGGTGTTTGCGGTCGAGGCGATCTGGGTCGACTCCGACCCGGGGTGGGCCGCCTGGATCGCCGGAATGAGCCTGAGCCTGCTGGGCGGCCTGATGGTGCGGCACGAATTCGATCTCGTTGCTCAACTGCGCGCCGCGCAGGCCGGTCTGGCCGAGCGGGCCAAGGCCGAGGAACGCAACCGCATCGCCCGCGAGCTGCACGACGTCATTGCGCACACGTTGATCGTGTCCCAGCTGCACGTCACCAGCGCCCGGCTCGCGGTCGAGCACGACCCGGCGGACGCGGTCCGGTCGCTGGCCGAGGCCGAGCGGCTGGGACAGGAGACGCTGGCCGAGGTACGCCGGGCCGTCGGGCTGCTGCGGGAGGATGGCGACTCGTCCGCGCCGCTGCCGGGTGGGGACGACGTACCCGCGTTGGTGGAGCGATTTCGTTCGGCCGGCGCGGATGTCACGCTGACTGGTGCGGCCGGTTCGTTGCCGGCGGTCACCGGATTGGCGGTCTACCGCATTCTGCAGGAGGCGCTGACGAACGCGGTCAAGCATGCGCCCGGTGCGGCGATCCGAGTGGGGCTTACCTCTGGCCCGGACCGGGTGTGTCTCGCGGTCGGCAGCGCCGGGGCACCCGGCCGCGGCACCGGGCTCGGCCTGGTCAGCATGCAGGAGCGGGCCAGCGCGGTCGGCGGCAGCTGCGTCGCCGGACCCGACGGTCCCGGTTGGACGGTACGGGCCGAGTTGCCCATCGGGGCCGCGCCGTGATCCGGCTGCTTCTGGTTGATGATCAGGAGCTGGTACGGGCCGGGTTGCGCGGCATTTTGCGGGTGCAGTTCGGCTTCGAGATTGTTGGCGAATGCGCCGACGGTAGCGAGGTCGAGGCGGCGGTTTCGGCGGTACGCCCGGATGTGGTGCTGATGGACGTGCGGATGCCGCTGGTTGACGGGGTGACCGCGACCCGCCGACTGCGGGACCACGGCAACGCCACGCCGGTCCTCGCGCTCACCACGTTCGACGATGACGAGGTGCTCGCCGGGATGCTCCGGGCCGGCGCCGCCGGCTTCATCCTCAAGGGCATCCCAGCCGAGGACCTGCAGCGCGCGGTCCGCGTCGTGGCCGAGGGCGGCGCCTGGCTCGATCCCGCCGTCACTGCCCGGGTGCTGGCCACCTACCGGTCGGCCCCCGTGGCGACGGCTCCTGGGGGCGCGGAACTGGCCGCCCTGACCGCACGCGAACGGGAGGTGCTGGCCCTGATCGGCAGCGGGAAGACCAACACCGAGATCGCCGGCGCGCTGTTTGTGAGCGAGGGGACGGTCAAGACCCACGTCAACCATGTCTTCGCCAAACTTGGGCTGCGTGACCGCGCCGCCGCCGTGATTTTCGCCCTCGACCACAACCTCACCGGCCGGCCCAGTTGATCGGGCATGGAGAGGCACCGCCTCGCCCACTATGACCTCGCTACTGTCCTGGGGCGTCAGCCACGCCCGCGGCGCCCCGTGATGGCTGGCGCTCAATTCACCCTGCGTTTGCCCGCAAATGTCCCTAAATGATTGGCAGCGGCTAGCCTGGGGGGTGTCGTGTAGTCGGCCCGACGGGACGGGATTGGAGCCGCGGAAGCG
>Ga0137412_10004232_pt1 | contig 11499 bp, 11 predicted proteins | sample CZODoug2_1_16fun_FD_122160 | JGI IMG/M metagenome (GOLD analysis project Ga0137412, IMG submission 122160) | Vadose zone soil fungal communities from Angelo Coast Range Reserve, California, USA - CZODoug2_1_16fungal (Hybrid Assembly) | ecosystem: Environmental > Terrestrial > Soil > Vadose zone...
AGGTTGGCCATCAAAAGGCGGATCGCACGGGAACCAAAAAAGGAGACGGCCATGATATGCAGTCGAGTTAAGCCGGCACGCGTGGACGACGCCGCCGGGCTCACACAAATCGCGGTGCGTGCGACAAAGCATGATGGATACGACGATGGTGCCATCTCTCGGTTCATGCCGGGGCTAAAAATCAACCTTGCCCTAATCGCGGCTGGACTGGTCTTTGTCGCCGAGGATGAACAGGGCGTTCCGCGCGGCTATGTGGCCTTGAGACCGACGGGAATGGGGGGCCTGATTCTCCTCGAAGGCATTTTCGTCGATCCAGTATGTTCGCGGAGCGGTGTTGGCACACGACTTTTCGCTACCGCAGTTGAGCATTCGAGAAAGATGGCGGGAAGCGTGATCCTGATTTATTCGAGTCCGCACTCGGTAGGTTTCTATGCTCGCCTCGGCGCCATCAGGATAGGCATGACGCCGTTCGTATTCTCCCCTGACGTGGAGTTATCGATGTTCGCGTTTTCGATTCCGCCGTTTGGCGAGAACGGCGCTAGCACCGCTTAGCAGGGGCCGACTGGCTATGGGTCGAAGGCCGGCCCTCGTCGCGTAATTGCAGAATCTAGGAATTTCGTACGATGTCGGCGGACGTATGGACACCGCCGACGACAATGCTCGCGGCCGGCTATCGACCGAGGGCGGCCGACATCTGATTGCGCTGGGTCCAAGCAATAGCGAGAAGGATAATGGCCATTACAATCGTATGGACGATATCGCCGTGAAGAGCGAAGAGCTGGGCGAAAAAAGCGCCGCCGCAGACCGCTGCGAGAAGCAATGCGCCAAAGCCCGTCGTTTTCGGCATGAGAAGCAGGATCGCGCCGATGATTTCCAACGCAGCCGTGAAGTAGCGGAACCACTGGCCAAGTCCGACGGCATCGAACTCAGCGACCATTGCCGGGGGACCATAGATCTTTGCGCCGCCGGCTCCAATGAAAGCAAGCGCGAAGACGATTTTCAAAACCCAAAATCCGATGACTTTGGAACGGCTGGTGGGTGCGGTTGCGGTCAGTGACATCGATATGTCCCATGTTGAAGTGGATACGCTAGGGAAATATCTACTGCTGCATCGAAAGCACAAGTAGGATAGATTTTGTGGTGTAGTATGGAAAAGATGACCGACTCTCCGGCCTGTCGCGATGCCACCTCTCTCAGTGTGCCGCCTCCAGAGATCGACGCGACATTGTCGGTTCTTGGGGGAAAGTGGAAACTGCTGATCCTGTGGCAACTGCTGCGACGTCCATGCCGCTTCAACGAACTCCGACGAGCGATCACCGGAGTCAGTCAGCACATGCTCACGGTGCAATTGCGTGATCTTGAAAGTCAGGGCGTCATCACGCGAACGATCTTTGCCGGGGTGCCGCCTCGGGTCGAATATGCGTTGAGTGAGCACGGCAAGTCGCTGGGAGGCGTCATGCGCGCATTGGCGGAATGGGGGGAATCCCATCTCGCTCGGCAGCACGGCTAATGTACCACATCTCAGCGCTTGGCACGCGCGAGCGTTTGATATCCGACGTGCCGCCAGTGGGTGTCTACTCGGCGTTGCCAAATGCATTTCAAAAACGATTCCCGGGGCTCCAGCGCCACCGGGTCAGATTTCCGAAAGTTCGCGCAACGTCATCCGCTTGTAGGCATACACGATCGCATCGCCGTCGCCGCGGTCGAGCGAGATCGCCAGCCGCCGCCCGCATGGCGCGTCGCATATGCGGCATGCAGCGAGCCGACTGCTGTCCGGCCGCTATCCGTACTACATCCCGATAATTGGAGTCCTTCCCGAATGTCGACGGAAATAATCTCGGCGAGTGAACCGGCTGCGATCGATGGTCTGCCCGCCGAACGCCGGGGATGGGCGGCTGCCGCCATTTTCACCGCGGTCGCGATGGCGTCACTCGATACGGCGATCGCGAACATCGCCCTGCCCGCGATCGCAGCCGATCTCCATGTCGGCCCGGCCGACGTCATCTGGGTGGTGAATGTCTATCAGATTGCCCTGGTGGCAACGCTGTTGCCGCTCGCAGCCCTTGGCGAAATCGTCGGTCATCGCCGGATTTATCTCGGTGGCCTCTTGCTGTTCACCCTGGCGTCGCTGGCCTGCGCGGAGGCCGGGTCATTGCCGAGCCTGCTGATCGCGCGCGCGCTGCAGGGTCTCGGCGCCAGCGGCATCATGAGCGTGAATACGGCGCTGGTTCGTTTCGTCTTTCCCGGCCACTTGCAGGGCCGGGGTTTCGGACACAACGCGATGGTGGTCGCGACCGCCTTCACGCTCGGCCCGACGATCGCCTCGGGCATTCTCGCGATCGGGCCGTGGAGCTGGCTGTTCGGCATCAACATTCCCTTCGGCCTGGTCGCTATTCTGATCGGTCTGAAGACGTTGCCGCGTACGCCGAGGGCAACGCATGCCTTCGATTTCCCTGGTGCGCTGCTGGCCGCGGGCTGTCTTGGGCTTTTCATTCTGGGGATCGGAAGTGCTGCGCATCACGCGCCGCCTCCCCTTGTATTGATCGAACTTGCCGCCGCCGCGCTGCTGGGCTGGGTTCTGATCCGCAGACAGGCGGATCATCCCGCGCCGATGCTGCCGATCGACCTGTTTCGCAGGCCGCTGTTCGCGCTGTCCACGGCGACCTCGATCTGCTCGTTCGCGGTCCAGGGGCTCGCGTTCGTCTCCCTGCCGTTCTACTTCGAGGACATTCTCGGCCGGTCGCAGGTCGAGACCGGTTTTTTCATGACCCCCTGGCCGCTGGTGGTCGCGATCATGGCGCCGATTGCGGGACGTCTGTCCGATCGCTATCCGGTCGGAATCCTCGGCAGTCTCGGTCTCGCATTGCTCGGCCTGGGGATCGCCCTGTTGGCGATGCTTCCGGCGAGCCCTGGTGTCATCGACATCGTCTGGCGCATGGCCATTTGCGGATTCGGATTTGGCTTTTTCCAGGCTCCGAACATCAAGGCCTTGATGTCCAGCGCACCCGCCGGCCGCAGCGGAAGCGCGAGCGGCATCGTGGCGACGGCACGCCTGACCGGACAGACCACCGGAGCGGCGCTTGCGGCGCTCTGCTTCGGAATAGCCGGCCGTGAAGGAGCCACGGTCGCACTGGTGCTTGGTGCGGCATTCGCCGCCGTCGGCTGCGTGATGAGCAGCCTGCGGCTGCTGGCGAGGGCATAACGGCGGTCAGTTCAATTGGCTGCATCTTTCGAACTGGCCCTCATTTGCAGCACCGGAAAAGGGCCGGTTCCAAAATTCTTGCCCCGGACTCGCGGCGGGCCAAAGAACCAGCTTTCCTCTCGCGCAATTGCAGCCACTTCCGGAAGGATCGAGACATCGGCGACAGGCAGGTAAGCGGCCGAATATTCCACTTTCGGCGCGGCAGGTTGCTTGATCAGGACTTGCAAGGCTCCCGATTCGAGATCGCCGGCGAACAGTTCGGGCGGCAACAGACTAACTCCGACGCCTCGCCGCACCAGCAACGCCACCACGCTGAAGCTGTTGCAGCGATGCACGAGGCCGGGACTGACCTGCGCTTCCTCGAACCAATTGATGATCGAATAGTGAGCGTTGGCGTCCTGCGGCATGCCGATGATCGGCAGTTCCGCAAGATCCGCCGGGGTCATCTCGCGACCGGTCGGACACAGCTCCGGACGGCCCAACCACTTCATGGCGCAGCTGCCGAGCGAGACGCGGACGACCGCTGGCAGTTGAACAGGACCGGGCAGCAAGGCGATGTCGATCTGCCGGCGGGCGAGCTTGGTCACCAGCCGGTTCGACAGATCGACGTCGATCTCCAGCTGCACTTTCGGATAGCGCTCCTCGATGCGGGCCAGAAAGTTCTGGAACCAGGTCAATGCGATGCTCTCGACAACGCCGACCCGTATCGTGCCCACCGCCGCCTTGCCGCTCGCCGCGACACGCATGGTCGCAACTTCGGACAGAATCCGCTCGGCGCTGCCGAGACAGCTTTGACCGAGCACCGTGGGGACCACGTTTCGCCCTTGCCGGCGCAAAACCTTAGCGCCGAGCTCGCGCTCCAACTCCTGGATGCGCCGCGTCACAGCCGGTTGGGTCAGATTGAGGTGCTGCGCCGCAGCACTGACACCGCCGAGCCTGACGACCCACAACAGGGTTTCGAGATTGCGGGAATCCATCATCCTATGAAACATCCGCATGAATCAAATGTCTACAATTCATTTGTCATGTACGGGAAGCTTCGGAATAATTTGAATCCAGCCGATCAGCCCTTACAGACGGGACGGAAAACTCATGCGCATTTTTTATAAGTTGACGAATTTGAGTGCGCTCGGTGTGCCAGCCTGTCTTGCGCTCCTGGCGGTTTCCCCATGGTGCAGCGCAAAAGCCGACGAGGCCGCTTGCGAGCCGGCGAAGATGGCCGCCAAATATCCCGGCCTTGTCGGCAAGACGATCAAGGTCGGTCAGGACGGCGAGAGCGTGCCGTTCAGCATGCGCGATCCCAAGGACTTTTCGAAGCTGATCGGCCTTGATGCCGATCTTGCGCAGGCGACTTTCGCCTGCATCGGCGTCCCCATGCAGTTCGTGGTCGGCACATGGTCGGGCCTCATCCCCGCGGCGATGGCCGGCCAGATCGACGTGATGTGGGATACCCTGCTCTACACACCCGAGCGGGCCAAGAAGCTGGATTTCGTGAACTATATGAATGCCGCGACCGGCATGCTGGTGGCCAAGGGCAATCCGAAGAACATCCACGGTCTCGGCGATCTCTGTGGGCTGACCGGCACGACGACGCTCGGCACCACCCAGGAAGCGATGCTGCGCGATGCCAGTGGCAAATGCGTCGCCGTCGGCAAAGCCGCGGTCAACATCATTACCTCCACCGACATGCCGAGCGGCTTGCGTTTCGTGCAGAATGCCCGCGCGGATCTCGTTGCGGTCAACAAGTTCGTCGGCGACAGCATGGTTGCCGCCAACTCCACCACGGTGGAGAGCGCGTTCGACGTCATCACCGGCGCCAAGATCGCAGTCGGCACCGCCAAGGGCAACGTTGACCTGGTCAAGGCGCTTCGCGACGGCCTGGCCGCGATCCGCGCCAGCGGCGCCGAGAAGGCGATCTATGACCGCTACCATATCGACTACGGCCTCACGACCGAGCCCGTGGTTCTGACCGAGTAACGTCGGCACAGCCTTCGTATCTGGATCATGAACGGCGGGCGCTGCGGCGACGTCTGACACGGTACCGCGGCGCCGGCGCATCGGAGAACAGCCATGACCACCGAACTATCCGCGGTGCAGCAGCACGTCGCTGCCGCGCGTGTTCTGGAGATCGAGCAGGAATTGCTGCGGATTCCGAGCTCCGCGTTCCAGGAACAAGAGATCGCCGACCACCTCGCCGAGCGGATGCAGGACATCGGTCTGGACGTCACCATGATGGATGTCGTGAATCCACATGATCCCACGATGATCAGTCGCCAGCCAATGGGCGTCTTGCATGGGTCGGGCGGCGGACCGCGCCTCATGCTCAACGGACATATGGACCCGGGCGTCGAAATGCCCGGCTGGTCGGTGGATCCCTATGGCGCGAAGTTCGAGGACGGCTGGATTTGGGGCATGGGCGCCCATGACGACAAGGGCGGCATTGCCGCGGCCTTTTGCGCGCTGGAAGCGATCATCCGTTCACGCACGAAGCTTAGGGGAGACGTGCTGTTGTGCCCGGTGATTGCCCACAAATATGGCGGTGCCGGCACAAGAGCGCTGCTGCGCAGCGGCGTACGCGCGGACTTGTGCATCAACATGGAGCATTCCAACAACACCATCGCCAATGTCTGCGTCGGCATCGTGATGGTCCGTATTCTGGTGGAAGCACCCGAACTGTTCTTCCGTTACAGCGTGCAAGCCAAGGCGTCATACTGGAATCCCATCGAGCAGCTTTGCGAGGTCATTCGTCGCATCGGCCCGAGCCTCGATCCAATCCCTCAAGGAAGCTGGATGAAATTCGTTCCTCATCCGGATCTGCCCGGCTTTCCGACGCACACCTTCGATACGTTGCACAAAGAGCATTATTACCAGAAGAACCGCACCGGTCTTCACAGCAAGCAGGCCGAACTATTGTTGCAATTCCGTACCGTGCCGGGACAGACGCTGGACAGCGTGAGGGCGGACGTCGGGGCGCTGCTGGAAGGCATCCGGCGAGACCATCCCGCCTTCAACTGCACGTTCGAACTGCCCGCCAAAGGTACCGAAGAGGGATGGTGCCAGGAGCCCATGGCCTGCGCGAGCGATCATTCCCTGGTCGCCGCTTTGGCTGCAAGCCAGGAAATGGCGTCCGGTGTCCCCGCCGTCGTTGGCGGCTGGGGACGGCTCGGCAATGTCGGCGACGGCAATATCATTGCGGCCTGCGGCATCCCCACCGTGCAATACGGGCCGGGCGACATCCGCATCTATAAGGAATGGCCTACCCCGGATGAACGCGTGTTGCTTTCCGACCTGGTGACAGCCGCGCGGGCGGTGGCGCACGCCACCGTCAGATTGTGCGGCTGACCATGAGCGGACCGGCAGCGAGAGGCGCGACGACGGCAGACCGTCATGAACAGCGGCGAACCACCTTGTGGGCCGGGGCTGCGGCCCTCATTGCCGCCGTTGCAATCGGCTTCGGCTGGCGATCCGATAGGGTACCCGAGCCGCTGATGGAGGTCCTGAGCTACGTTTGCTCCGGCTTTCTGCTCGACGGCGCACTCACGGCGATAGAAATCGCGGCGCTGGCCATGGTCGGCGGCATGATACTGGGTCTGATGCTGGCGTTGATGCGGCTTTCCCGGCTGGCACCGGTGCGGGGAGCGGCCTGGTGCTATATCTGGTTCATCCGCGGCACGCCGGTCATCCTGCAACTCGTCTTTCTCTACGACGCGTTGCCGCTGTTCGGGATCAAGCTGGACAGCTTCACCACGGCCGTCGTCGGTTTCATGCTGAATGAAGCCGCCTTCAGCGCAGAGATTATCCGTGGCGGCATTCTTTCCGTGGACCGCAGACAGAGTCTGGCCGCGGCCTCGTTCGGAATGGGCCGCTTTCTGACGCTCTGGCGCATCATTCTGCCTCAGGCGATGCGGGCGATCTTGCCCAGCATGGCCAACCAGACAATCTCCATGATCAAGGGGACGTCGATCGCATCGGTGATCTTCGTCAATGAACTCACCTTTCGCTCGCAGCAGATCGTCGGCCAGAACTTCAAGTTCTTCACAGTATTCGCGGCCGCCGGCATCATCTATCTGATCATGACAAGCGCCGTCGCGGTGGCGCAGTTCTATCTGGAGCGACATTTCGATCCCGAGGCCGCGCACAGGTCGCGGGGCGGCGCCGGTCCGGCCGACCGTTCGGTCAGGGACGGCGGCACAGGCGCAGCGGCGGTGCCGCCGACGGCATGGATGGACACGCTGCAGGGCGAACAGGCAGACGGCTCATCGCCCGACGAGCCTTTCGTGATCTGCCGGAACGTCCAGAAATCCTATGGCGACAAGGAAATCCTGCGCGGCATCGATCTGACCGTCCGACGTGGCGAAGTGGTAGTGCTGATGGGTCCAAGCGGCTCCGGCAAGAGTACGCTGCTGCGGCTGGTCAACCATCTGGAGACGCTCGACTGGGGCGAAATCACGGTCGGCGGCAAGTACGTCGGATACAAGAAGGCGATCGGCGACGCCCTGAAGCCGATCCGAAACATCGCCAAGGCCCGCGCCGACGCGCGCATCGGCATGGTGTTCCAGCATTTCAATTTGTTCGATCATCTCACAGCGCTCGAAAACATCATGGAGGCGCCGATCCACGTCCATGGCGAATCAACCGAAAAGATGCGCGTGCTCGCCATGGATTTGCTGCGTGCCGTGGGCCTCGTCAGCCATGCCGACCATTTTCCGCATCGCCTGTCAGGCGGACAGCAACAACGCGTGGCCATCGCCCGCGCACTTGCGATCTCGCCGCGCCTGATGCTGTTCGACGAACCGACATCGGCGCTGGATCCCGAACTGGTCGGCGAGGTTCTCGCCGTGATCCGCCGTCTCGCCGAAGCGGGGATGACCATGATCGTCGTCACCCACGAGGTGCGATTTGCGCGCGAGGTCGCCGATCGCGTGATCTTCATGGACGAGGGCCATATCGTCGAGCAAGGCCCGCCGGAAACGGTGCTGGACCATCCCAAGCACGAACGAACCCAGCGTTTTCTGAGGATGGTGGAACAGCAGCCCAGCTAATGCCTCGCGCCATTGGCGCCAAACGTATGCCGCAAAGGCTTTTTGGAAAGTAGATCGACATGAAAGCGTCAGTTACCGACTTCGTACAGACCGGACGCCTTGCGCAGCAGATGGATGAGCATGGCCTTGATGCCATCGTCGCGCGTGCCGGCATCAATTTCACCTATCTCTCCGGCGTGGTTTACCCCGGCACTCTGGCGCGCCATCTGGATCTCGCCGACTCGCCACGCGGCGTCTATCTGATTTGGCCGCGCACCGGAGAGCCCCGCATGGTGGTCAATGCTATCGCCGAAGGGCTCGCGCGACGGGATTCGTTCGTCGAGCATTTCGACGTCTATGAAGGCTATACGGAAAAGCCAGCGGAGCGGCTTGCGAAAGTCATTGCAAACATGGGCCTGGCCAGCTCGAAAATCGGTTTCGAAACCAACTTCATCAGCGCCGCCGATCAAGACATTTTGCGGAGCCGTCTGCCGCGGGTGCAAATCTCCGATTCCACGGATCTGATGGACGTCGTGCGTGCGGTGAAGACGCCGGCGGAACTGAGGTGGTTCAAACGCGGCGCTGATCTTCTTGATGATGGTTTCCTGGCGTGTTTTCCCGCCGTCCGGCCCGGCATGCGCGAACGCGACCTGCACGCCGCGCTGGTTGGCCACTGCCTGGCGGGCGGCTCCGAATTCACCCATGGCATCCTCAACTCGGAGCGAAACACGGTCGCCTACGCCGGCGAGAGCGATTTTTCCTTCGCGGCCGGCGATGCCATTCGCACCGACTACGTCGCCTATGTGAAGGGTTATCCCGGCCATCAATCCCGTTGCGCCGTCGTTGGCGCGCCGAGCGCGGAGCAGCAGCAACAATACGCGGTAATCCGCGACGTCTACCGCGCCGCCAACGATCAGTTGGTGCCCGGCCGCACCGCCGGCGAGGTCTATCAATTCGTGGTCGAGCGCTTCGCGGCGATAGGGATCACCTACAAGTCGATGCTGGCGGGGCACAGCGTTGGCGCATGGTGGCATCAACAAGAGCCGGTGATCTCCCGCGACAATCCGAGACGGCTGGAGGAAGGAATGGTGATCGCCATGGAACCCCACGTCAATCACTGGCACATCCAGGATATGTTTGTGATCCGCGCGAGCGGACCGGAATTGATCTCGGACAAGTTTCCGACCGACACAATTTTTGCATGCGGTTGAGCCGGCGCAAACGAGCGGCCATGATAATGTCGCGCGTGCCGACCGTCCTACTTCGTGGGCTCCGTCGTCATCCAGAGCAATGACTTCGCGTCCTTCTCGTAGGCCATTCCCTTGGGATAGCTGATCAGCTCCATCTGCAGGCCCCAGGGCGCGAAGAAATACAGGATCGACTGTCCGGCCGCGGGACCCTCGTTGATCGGGATCGGCCCCTGCAGCGTCTTGACATTCTTTTCCTTCAGGTAAGCCGCGGCCTTGTCGATGTCGTCGACATAGAGTGCAATATGGTGCCCGCCGATATCGCTGTTCTTCGGCAGCGTCTTGGCCTGGTCGGGTGCCTGATATTGAAACAGCTCGATATTGGAGCCATAGCCGCAGCGGACCATGCTGATCTCGTCGATCACGGCGCGCGGATTGACGTTGACGACGTCCTGCATGAAGGTTCCCTTGTCGTCCGAGAACGGACCGAACGACATCGCATGCGAACACCCGATCACATCGGTAAAGAAGGCGGTGGCCGCCTTCACATCCGGCACGGTGATGCCGGTGTGGTCGTGACCGCGCAGACCGGGGATCGAGTCGGCCGATGCCGATGGCGGCGACGCGCCGAACGCCAGCGCGGCGAAGGCGAGCAGAAATCCGGACTTTGTCATGATCGCTTCCTTTGGGTTGGTTTTCGAACTGTTGGGGGGCGTCGCGAACTCCGCCGACATTCGATGGTCATGCGGCCGATCCTTGCTGGTGGAACGAACCGGCCGGGCCGGTATCGTCCAGCCAGCCCGGCTCGACGTCGGGCAATGGGATCGCCGACAGCAACTGCCGGGTATAGGGATGCTGCGGCGAGGAAAATATCCGCGCCACCGGTCCGTACTCGACCACCTCGCCATGGTGCAGGATCGCGACGTCGTCGCAGAGGACGCGGACGACGGAGAGGTCGTGGCTGATGAACACCATGGTAAGGCCGAGCCGTTTCTGCAGGTCCTTGAGCAGCAACAGGATGTGCGCCTGCGTCGACACGTCGAGGCCGGACACGATCTCGTCGGCAACGATGAAGTCCGGCTGCACCGCCAGGGCGCGGGCAATCCCCGCCCGCTGGCGCTGGCCCTGGCTCTGGAGGACCACGGCGCCATCACGCTAGCCACGGGCGACACCCAGGATGCGGCGGATGACTTCAGCCGGGCTCTGGAAGTCTTTGCTCACGCCGGGGCGGCCTGGGATGCGGGCCGGGTTCGGGGCCGGCTGAGGGCACTGGGGGTGCGCCGCCGCCTGGTCTCGGCGCGGCGCCCAGGGAGAGGCTGGGCGGGGATGACCGATTCCGAACTGGCTGTGGCGCGGCTGGTGGCCCAGGGACTGAGCAACCGCCAGGTCGCGGAGCGGCTGTTTGTCTCGCCGCACACCGTCAGCAGCCATCTTCGCCACGCCTTCGCCAAGCTCGGCGTGAACTCGCGGGTCGAGCTGACCCGCCTGGCGGGTCAGCTCGACCCGAATCCCTGAACCGCCGAAGGGGGCGGCGTCAGCAGCTAGATATGACGCGATCATGCGTTGTGGGCCGGCGCACTCATTGGCGACAGTGCGGGCATGGATCCTCACGCGATTTCCTTTGAGCCGGAGTTCACCCTCTATGAGGGTCTGCGGATTCGATACGTGGCGAGTCCCAGGCCGTCGGCGGAGTCGCTGATGCTGCTCAGCCCCTGGCCCACTGCCCTTAACTTTCAGGACTTCTGTGGGTAGATGTCCGGTTCAGTGGTATATATTGCGAGATGGTGTCATTTGTAACAATGTGCCGGGCGAAGCTTGCTGGATCTTCCCGAAGGCGTCGCGGGCCGGACCATACTGGCCCTTCTTGAAGAGGTCGACGGCCTTGGAGTAGTCGGCATCGGACGTACCGGCACCGGTGGTGGGGGTGTACGCGGCGGGCTTGGTCGCCGAATACGTCTTGATCTGTTCGCGCAACGAGGCGATCTCTCCCTTGTCGGAAGTGAGGGCCTTCTCCAGGCCGGAGTCGTCGCGCAGCGGCCGCTGGTAGAACCCCTTCGCCAGCGCGACCGTGTCGTCGGTCAGCAGCGGG
>Ga0137412_10004234_pt1 | contig 11496 bp, 8 predicted proteins | sample CZODoug2_1_16fun_FD_122160 | JGI IMG/M metagenome (GOLD analysis project Ga0137412, IMG submission 122160) | Vadose zone soil fungal communities from Angelo Coast Range Reserve, California, USA - CZODoug2_1_16fungal (Hybrid Assembly) | ecosystem: Environmental > Terrestrial > Soil > Vadose zone...
CCGCACTCACGCCTTCGACAATCTCAAGCTCCGCAACTTCTACCCGCTGTCCATCGGACGCAGCTTCTTCGATCATTCCCGCGCCCACCGTGGCATTGGACAGCTCATCGATCAGAATGAAGCTCCCTGTTATTCGATTGTCGCTATACGAATCAAAGAACAGCGGAACGTGAGCCTCAAATTCAACTGAAGCAATGTCGTTCATGTTCAACTGCGTTGCCTCCTCCTGCTCGAGCGTATTGACGTTCACCCGATGGCGAATCTGCAGCGCGCGAATTTTCGTCTGCCGGGCCGTATGCTTCACAAGATAAGTCCGGCCCACCGCCAACGGCCGCCCGTGCAGCCAAACCACCATGGCGCGAAATCGTCTCGACACTCGCGGGCCATTCTCAGGCGACACCAGCATGTCCCCGCGGCTGAGATCGATCTCATCTTCCAACTGCAGGTTAACGGACATCGGAGCGAACGCCTCCGGCAGATCGCCGTCATAACTAACAATCGACCGCACTCGCGTTCTCTGTCCGGACGGCAGCGCCAAAACATCATCACCAGGACGAATCACTCCGCTCGCTACACGGCCGGCAAATCCCCGGAAGTTCGCATCCGGGCGAATCACAATTTGTACGGGGAATCGCAAACTCTCGAGGGACTCGCTCGTGGCCACTGGAACCGTCTCCAGGTGTTCGAGCAGCGTTGGCCCTTCATACCAAAACATCCGCGCGCTTCTCTCAACGACGTTGTCCCCCTCAAGCGCGCTAATTGGTACGCACTGTACGTGCGGAATGCCGAGCTGCCCCGCCAACCGCAGAAAATCCCGCTCCACATTCAGAAACACATCTTCCCTGTAATCGACGAGGTCCATCTTGTTCACCGCCGCCAGCACATTGCGTATTCCCAGCAGCGAAGCGATGAACGCGTGACGCCGTGTCTGCGACAGAATTCCTTTGCTGGCATCCACAAGAATCACGGCCAGGTCCGCCGTCGACGCTCCGGTGGCCATATTGCGCGTGTACTCCTCGTGGCCAGGAGTATCCGCGATGATAAATTTCCGCCGCGCGGTGGCGAAGTACCGATAGGCGACGTCGATCGTGATACCTTGCTCTCGTTCCGCGCGCAGCCCATCCGTAAGTAGCGAAAAATCGATTGGCCCCGATGACCGGTTGATCCGGCTCTTTTTCACCGAAGCAAGCTGGTCTTCATAGACCGCCTTCGAGTCATGCAGCAGCCGCCCGATCAGCGTCGATTTGCCGTCATCCACGCTCCCAGCCGTCGTAAAGCGAAGAAGCTCCATCTCCAGGCTCTGTTCGAGGAACTCGCCAGAGCTTTCGCGCACTCTTTCCTGGGTCGGGGAAATCACTAGAAATATCCTTCCCGTTTCTTGAGTTCCATCGACCCTTCCTCATCATGGTCGATCGCGCGGTTCTCGCGCTCTGAGCGCCGGAACGAAACCATTTCCTCCACAATTTTCGCCACCGAGTCCGCTTCCGAGCGGATAGCTCCCGTGCACGGAACGCACCCCAGCGAACGCATCCGGCACATCACCATTTGCGTCTTTTCGCCAGCCAAAAGTTCCGTCGCACTATGGATCAAGACAATCGATCCGTTTCGCAACACCGCTTCGCGTTCTTTCGCGAAATACAGAGGGACGATCGGAATATCTTCCGCTTGGATATAGAGCCAGATGTCCAGCTCCGTCCAATTCGACAGCGGAAAAACCCGGATGCTTTCGTTTTTATTAATCCGCGAATTAAAAATATTCCACAGCTCTGGCCGCTGATTCTTCGGGTCCCATTGCCCCAAGGGGTCGCGGAACGAGTAAATTCTCTCTTTAGCCCGAGACTTCTCCTCGTCTCGTCGCGCTCCTCCAAACGCCGCGTCAAAGCCCCCTTCCGTAAGCGCGTCCAGAAGCGACTTCGTCTTCAGCAATCCGCAGCATTTCTGCGTTCCCAACGAAAAAGGATTAGCTCCCGCGTCCAGAGCTTCCTGATTCTTATGGACGATCAGCTCCGCCCCAATCTCCCGCGCATACGTGTCGCGAAACTCGATCATCTCCGGAAATTTGTAGCTGGTGTCGATATGCAGCAGCGGGAAGGGAATCTTGCCCGGAAAAAACGCCTTCTGCGCCAGGCGCAGCATTACCGAGGAGTCTTTGCCGATCGAATACAGCATCACTGGACGCGCAAATTCCGCCGCCGCCTCTCGCAGAATGTGGATGCTCTCCGCCTCCAGCGCCCTAAGATGATTCAATCGTCGAGGCACAACTGTCGCCTGCCCTCCGCCGTTGGAAGGCGTTGCGGCCAGTTCGGGAAGCGAAATTTGCGATGTTTGCGCCATGGACCCCAGCCCAAAAATACGAGACCAAAAACAAAAAACCCACCTGCCGTATTCCCGGCGGTGGGTCAGCTACGATCTTGCAGTAAAAGGCTTCTTACAAAGCTAGCTTTTCACTCCTACAAGACACAGCGGCCCTCGCCGTCATTTGCTGACGACAACAACAGGCAGCGGTCATTGGAGTAAAGCCGTTCACGAGCTGAAATGATACCCCGATACCCTTAGACGCTTCAAATCATCTTTCCGCTTCCACGTATCAATATTTCCGATAGCTAAAGGCCGGTGTACTCCCCCCGCGCCGGGCTTCCCCCAAAATGCTCACGTTATCGCCCAGCGGTTGACGAGTTCCCCCCTATTTCTCCCCGCTCCGACCCGGAAAATAGGTACCCTCACTTGTTCTTTGGATAGAGAGCTATGCGGAGACCTTGTGAGTGACGATTCCGTACCCCTGGCGCTGCCCTTCCTGCGCTTCGCGGACAGCTCCTCTGAGGTTACCGCCCTGTATCGCGAACTGCGCAAACCTTTGCTGCGATACCTGGTCTGCCTCGGACTTTCCAGTGATGAAGCGCAAGATGTCGTTCAGGATTCCTTCGTCAGCCTGCAACACCATTTGGCCGCCGGTGGCACTCAGGACAACATTCGCGGCTGGCTCTTTCGCGTTGCGCACAATCAGGCCAGGAATCGCCAGACCAGCTACCATCGGCGGTTCGCTGACCCCCTCGATTCGGAGATGGACTTCGTGGCCGGGGACGCGACACCTGAGAAGGCCATCCTTGAAAAAGAAAAGTTCCGGCGCCTGCGGGCGGCCGTCGGGTTACTCCCAGAGTCCGAACGCGAGTGCCTCCTGCTCCGCGCCGGGGGCCTGCGTTACCGCGAAATTGGTGATGTCTTGGGACTGGCAACATCCACAGTGGCGGACACCGTCGAGCGTGCCATCAAGAAATTAGCGGAGAAATGCAATGTGTGACTTTCAACCCAAACTAGTCGCCTGGCTCGATAACGAACTTCCAGAAAACCAGGCTGCCGAAGTCGAGAGACACGTCCAAGCGTGCCAGCAATGCCGGGCCGAACGCGACCGGTATGAGCAGGTAAGCAAAACCTTCGATGCCTATTGCGATGCACTGATCTCTGCCAAGACGCACCCCAACGTGTTGCGTTGGGTTCCTGCGGTGTCCGGCGCGCTGCTTGCTCTTGCCGCCACCGTGCTGCTCTTTACCTTGCAGCGTCCTCGCATCGACCCGCGCCCACCAGCCACTCCGAGAGCTGCGGTTACTGTCCAGGCTCTTGCTGCGGAACCTGTTCTTTCAGCGGAACCCGTTGCGCCTAAGAAGATCCACAGGCGGCAAGCGATTCTTCCAGTTCAAGAACAAGTTCAGCAACCAACGGCAAAATGGCAGCCGCCGGACACCGCGGTACAAATCACCATCCCGGCCGAAACCATGTTTGCTCCCGGTGCTATCCCGGAAGGTATGAATTTCGTCGCTGAACTCAGTATTGGCCCGGACGGCTCGGTCGAGCGGCTTCGTCTGCGCCCGTGAAATAAATTTGCAGTGAAAGGGAGACGGATAAAACCATGAAACGTACATTGATCGTTATTCTGATGGCCGCGTCCTGCGCATTCGCGCAAGAGAAGGGAAACGTAATTTATCACAGCGCCTCGGGCAGCGGCATGGCCTTTGGCGGATTCGATCGAGCGCCCATACAGGGCGCGCCCTATTCCGCCACCATCACGAACGAGTCCATCCAGACTCTGGCGGACGGCAATCGCATCGTGCAAACCAGCACCGGAACCACCGCCCGCGATTCCCAAGGGCGTACGCGCCACGATACTGCGTTGCCGGCCATCGGCAATCTTTCCGCGGCGAATGCCCCCCGCCTGATTTTCGTGCAAGACCCCATCGCGCAAACTTCATACACCCTGAACTTGACCGATAAGACCGCCCAGAAAATGCCGGTATTTTCCGCTATGGCCGGCGGCACCACCGGCATGGGCCCCGTCAATATGAAATTCGGTGAGGTAAGCGTAGCCCCGCCAATGCTGGAGACCTCGACATTTACGACGGCCGCGCCGCCACCGGGGATGTTCATCCAAAAGCATGTGCAGGTCACGGATGGCCGCGTAGACCAAGTAGAGTCTCAACCAGCCGTGAGTATGTTTGCTCAAAAGCACATGGATGAGCAGGCCCAGGCCAGCACCGAGGAACTCGGTTCTCAGACCATGGAAGGTGTGCTAGTGAACGGCGTGCGCACGACCCACACGATCCCCGCCGGCCAAATCGGGAACGAGCGCCCGATTGCGATTGTTAGCGAGATTTGGACTTCGCCCGACCTGAAAACCGTCGTCTTCAGCAAACGCACCGACCCGCGCATGGGTGAACAGACCTTCCGCCTCACCAACATAGTGCGCGCCGAGCCCGACCCTTCCTTGTTCACCGTCCCTCCGGACTTCAAGATCGTGGAAGGCCCGCAGCCAATCCGCTATCACACCAGGGAATAGCCGTGCTGATCGCCCAAAGCGCCAAGATAGTTCGGCGCTACAAGCTCTGCTTCCAGAAGCATGCGGGTTCTGAATTTCTCGGCACCGAAAGGAGCCGGACACCTGCACTTCAATCGTCCCTCTGACCAGTTGTCCCCGCGTACCCCTCGGGTATCGTTTACCACGAGCCTGCCTGCCGCAGGCGCGTAACGCCCCGAGGAGTTAGCTCATTAACGTCGATCTCCAGTCGCACGGTGCGAAGCCCACAGCAGTGGGTGGCGGCTCTACGTTTTCGAGTCGCCGGTCATCCCACGCTAAGTCCTGTCGCTGCCACACATCCGAATATCCCCGGATTTTGCACCATTTTTGTGCAAATAACTCCTTTCCCTGCCACACATACAGACACCGCGCTGCTAACCCCTTTCCCTGCCACACATACAGAAAACAGGGGGGTGGGCCATAACAGGCGTAACCCTCAGGGCAATCCTCAGCCACAAGTCCTGCGGTCCACGCCGGGTTTGCTGGCATCTTATTAGAAGCGGGACACTTATGCCTCACTCGCGTACTAAAAATGGCACCTTCGCCCCTCACCATTTCTCGCTAATTCTGCGAGCCGCCTGTTGCACTCTTCTGGTTGCTGGAGCAGCGGCAGCCGCAGGACAGCGGACCGCTCCGCCGCAGGAAGCTGCACCCGCGGTGCGGCTAGTAAGCGCCGAGCAGGGGCGAAAGATTGCCGCAGCCGCGTTGGACCGGGACGAGCCGCTCCGCGGCGCGCAAGACTGTTCCCATCTGGTACAACAAATTTATTCTGTCGCCGGCTACGAATATTCCTACGCTAGCTCGTTTGACTTGTACGCCGGTAACGGCAACTTTCGCCGCGTGAAGCATGCCCAAGCGGGAGACTTAGTCACTTGGCCCGGTCACGTCGGTATTGTTGTCGACGCAAGACACCACAGCTTCTACAGCCTGGTGCGCTCCGGCTTGCAGTCCCAAGACTACCTGAGCCCCTACTGGCGGTCGCGCGGAAGGCCGCGCTTTTATCGTTACGTTGTCGACGCCAACTCTGATGTCGAGACTGCGAAGGTGGCACAGCCGGCGCCACGTAGCGCTGAGAACTCGTCCCGCCGGAGTGGCGCAGCATCAACCGAAGTACGCGCGGAAGCGCGAGACGCAAACGCCCGAGAAGCAGACACGAAATCGACAACGGAAGAAGCCTCTATGCGGTCGGCCATGCCTCCTGCGAGGGAACCTTCCAGCGCGAGGGCACCTTCCAGCGTCGGCGTAAGCGAACCCGTTCCCACCCGCATTCTCGTGACATCCGAGCAGCGACGCCCCACTACCGCGGAAGCCTATGACAAGATCCTGGAACTCAGCAGCCCGGCGGTGAGCACCCTGCGCGGTGCCGAAGCCTTCCACGCAAAGACGCCAATCGTAATTCTTGACGAGCTTCAAGTGGAGCGCGTCGAAACCAAGCGCGACAAAGGTTGGGTCCATCTACAAATCGATTCGCATGTCCGTATCGCCGATGACGGAGTGGAATTCAAGCGCCGCCGCGAAAAAGCGCGCTGGGAGTTACGCCGCGATGAATCCGGCTGGGCAGTCATTGCGCCTGCTGATCGCTCTTACGTGACACGCGACGCTGCCGTGCGGGAACTTGCCGCCAATCTTGCCGAGATGACCCAAAGCGAAGCCGCCGCGAACCACGATGAAAGCGTCATCGCTCAGGAAGCACGCATCGCCAATCTATTGAGCGCTCTCTTGCAAAAGTAGCAGCGTCTAGACGCTTCCGCGAGTTGCGGCCGCGTCCAGGGCAGTAGCTTCGCCGCCCCACGCAAACCGACGCCTTCCCAAGTCCGTGACTGATATCGTTCGACAACGCGAATATCACACGATATAGTCTCCTTCCACGACGACAGTCGAGCGATTCTGAAACAATTCGCAAGGCGGTGAAATCCTGACGATGAACTATGTTCTGGCAATCTCCGTGCCTCAGAGATTGGTGCATCTTTCTACCGTTGACCTGGCCATCATCGCAATCTACTTCCTGGCCGTGCTGTGTATCGGCTTTTACCTGAAGCGCTTCGCGCAAAGCGGCGAGGACTTTTTCCTGGCCGGCCGGGAAATGACCGCGTGGGTCGCAGGGTTGAGCTTTCTTTCTGCCAACCTCGGTTCCCTCGAACTGCTAGGGTGGGCCGGTTCTTCCTACCAGTACGGGATCCTCGCGGCCCACTGGTATTGGATCGGTGCGATTCCGGCGATGCTGTTCCTCGGCATCGTGATGATGCCGTTCTACTACATTTCCAGAACGCATTCCGTCCCCGGCTACCTGCAACTCCGCTACGGAAAAGCAGCCAGCGGCTTGAGCGCAGTCTCTTTCGGTTTCATGACCATCCTGATGTCTGGCGTGAATATGTTTGCAATGGCCAAGGTGATGCAAGTGGTCCTTGGCTGGAACATTCATTTCAGCATTTGGGTTTCGTCGCTGACAGTTGGAATTTACGTGGCTTCCGGGGGCTTGTTCTCCGCGATTTTTAACGAAGTGCTGCAATTCTTTCTCATCTGGTTTGGCGCGCTGCTGATTCCGATTCTTGGTTTGATTGAAGCGGGCGGATGGAAAGGCTTGGTCGCGCGAATCCAGCACAATTTTCCCGACCAGAATTTTACGCATGCGTGGAGCACACTTGGGAAGTTCCAAGACAATCCGATGGGCATGCACTGGACCGGAATTGTTTTCGGACTAGGCGCCGTAATTTCGATGGGCTACTGGACGACAGACTTTCTGGTGGTGCAGCGAGTCCTCGCAGCCAAGGACTTGCGTTCCGCGAAACTCGCTCCCATCATCGGCTCGTTTTTCAAGATGGCTGTGCCACTGATCGTAATTCTTCCTGGCTTGATCGGGTTGGCAGTGCTGCCGGAAAAGCTGGTGCCGGAGAGCGCGCTACAACCCGGCCAGCATAGTTACAATGATGTGTTGCCGTTGATGCTGGCGCGCTACTGCGGCCCAGGCTTGATGGGGCTGGGAGTGACGGCGCTGGTGGCCGGATTCATGGCCGGAATGGCGGGCAACGTCAGCGCCTTCGCCACCGTGTGGACCTACGACATCTATCGTCCATTCGTCCGCAAGACCGCGCCGGATGCGCATTACGTTTCCATGGGCCGCTGGTGCACAATCATCGGTTTATTTATCAGCATCGGCACGGCATATCTGGCTATGGGCTTTGCGAGTATCATGGATTATGTTCAGGCGCTCTTCAGCTTTTTTATCGCGCCGCTTTTCGGTACCGTATTGCTTGGCATGTTGTGGAAGCGTGCCACACCATTAGGCGGATTCCTGGGCCTGTTGGCGGGAACGCTTACAGCGATCGGCATTTTTCTCTCGATGAAGTTGGATCACGACCTGGTGGCAGTATTTGCGTTGTCTCCGATGGCCAAGGGGCTGGCGCAAGATATGTACCAGGCATTGTGGTCTTGCTTGGTTTGCGTCGCCGTAACCGTCGGAGTCAGCTTAGTCACGACGCCGAAGCCGGCTGCGGAGTTGGCCGGGCTGGTGTACGGTTACACGCCGATTCCGAAAGAAGAGAACGTGCCGCTGCTGCATAAGCCGATTTTTTGGGCAGGCGTGGCTCTGGTGCTGTTCGTGATTTTGCAAGTCATTTTCTGGTAGTGATTCAGTAGACTTTTTTTTGGGGCATGCAGCAAACGTTTTCCGGTAGGAACTCATGAGCGAACGACATCACATTATTCCCGTATGGTTCTTCGTTGGGCTGCTGTTGCTCGTCTATGGCGCGCTGATTCTGGCCAGCGGCATCGCTGAGTGGCGGAATCCGCCGCCAACCGTACTGGCTAACTTGCATGCACCGGTCTGGTGGGGCGGTCTTATGGTGGTTCTGGGCGCCGCGTATACCAATGCTTTTCGGCCTCGGAGGAGTTCGTGAGCACATTCGGCGTCATCGTCGGCAACCGGGGATTTTTCCCCGATGTGCTGGCGCGCGACGGACGGGAGGAAATCTTGCGCGTGCTCGGCGAGCAGGGTCACAAGACCTACTGCCTGACGCCGGAGGAAAGCAAGTTTGGCTCGGTAGAAACGTTCGCCGACGCGCGCCGCTGCGCCGACCTTTTCCGTTCACATGGCGACGAGATCGACGGCGTGATTGTCTCGTTGCCGAATTTCGGTGACGAGCGGGCCATTGCCGACACGCTGCGGCTGGCGCGGCTGAATGTTCCGGTGCTGGTACAAGCCACTCCCGATGCGCCGGCGAAGATGACCATCGCGCACCGGCGCGACAGCTTCTGCGGAAAAATGTCCGCATGCAACAACCTGAAGCAATATGGAATCCCCTATTCGCTCACGACCTTGCACACCGTTTCGCCAAGCTCCGCGGAATTCAAGAAGGATCTGGCGTGGTTTTCCGGAGTGTGCCGGGTGGTGAAGGGCATGCGCAACCTGCGGGTTGGCGCGATTGGCGCTCGGCCAGCCGCATTCAACACCGTGCGCTACAGTGAAAAGATTCTGGAAGCGAATAGCATTACGGTGGAAACGTTGGATCTTTCTGAAGTGATCGGTCGCATTGGGCGCATGAAAGACACGGATGAACGCGCCGTACAGAAACTGAAGAACATCGAGCGCTATGTCACCACCAGCGGGATTCCCCAGCCGGCGCTGATCAAAATGGCCAAGCTGGGCGCGGTGATCGACGATTGGATGAGCAGCTCGCAGGTGCAAATCAGTGCCGTGCAATGCTGGACTTCACTCGAAGAAAATCTCGGCGTGGTCCCGTGCACGGTAATGAGCATGATGAGCGATTCCCTGACTTCAAGTGCGTGCGAGGTCGATGTTTGCGGCGTTTTGGGCATGCACGCGTTGCAGCTCGCTTCGCAATCGCCGAGCGCTTTGCTGGACTGGAACAACAACTACGGAAGCGATCCCAACAAAGCGGTCTGTTTCCATTGCAGCAATTTGCCGAAACATTTCTTCAAAGAAGTGCAGATGGATTTTCAGGCCATCATCGCGGGCACAGTGGGCAAAGAAAACACGTTTGGGACCTGCGTCGGGCGCGTTAAATCCGGCGCCATGAGCTTCGCGCGGTTTTCCACCGACGATTTGAGCGGCAAAATCCGCGGCTATGCCGGGGAGGGACGCTTTACCGACGATCCCTTGGAAACCTTTGGCGGCGCCGGGGTAGTCGAGATTCCCAACATGCAAAAGCTCCTGCATTACATTTGTGAAAACGGGTTCGAGCACCACGTGGCCGCGAATTTCTCGATGGTTGCGCCGGTAATCCACGAAGCGACCACCCGCTATCTGGGCTGGGACATGTACGCGCACGCGTAAGCGCGCGATGCGTCTGCCGCAAATGCAATTCAAATTGAGAAACATTTCATGCCTATCGTAGCGGGCGTAGATTTCGGCACTTTAAGCGTGCGTGTCACCATTGTCGATACGGAGCGGGGGCGCCTCGGCTCCGGCACAGCGGAATACCCATTGCATCGAAGGAAGGACGATCCGGACCACGCCACGCAGAGCCATGACGATCACATGCGCGCGCTCGCCGAAGCTACGCGCAAGGCCACAGCGGCGGCGCACATCTCGGGCGACCAGGTTGCCGCCCTGGCTATCGATACTACCGGGTCCAGCGTCATTCCCGTCGATGCCAAGATGCAGCCGCTCGATGAATATTATTTGTGGTGCGACCATCGCTCCTGGCGCGAAGCCGCGCTGATCACCGAGACGGCGCACCGCAAGAAATTGCAAGCCATCGATTGGTGCGGTGGAACGTACTCCTCCGAATGGGGTTTCTCCAAGCTACTGCATTGGCTGCGTCACAATCCTGAAAAGCGCGAGCGATTTGCCAGTGCGTTTGAACACTGCGACATGGTCGCCGCGGTCCTTTGTGGGATCGATGATCCAGCCAAGGCGCCGCGTTCGATTTGCGCCATGGGCCACAAGTGGATGTGGAATGACTCATTGGGAGGCCTGCCGGCTGAAGATTTTTTAGTCGAAGTGGACCCGCTGCTGAAAGGCGTTCGCACGAAATTGCAAGGTCACTATGCGACCAGTGACAAACTTGCGGGGCAGCTTGCACCAAAGTGGGCGGAGAAACTAGGGCTTCGCGCTGGCATTCCAATTCCAGTGGGAGCATTTGATGCGCATTGGGACGCAGTAGGCGCCGGAGCGCGCACCGGAGATGTGGTGAACGTTGTCGGCACCTCTACCTGCATCATCGCCATGAGTGACGACACGCGCCTGATTCCCGGAGTCTGCGGGGTGGTTCCGGGCTCGGTGCACCCGCGAAAGACGGGCGTAGAGGCGGGACTCTCCGCCACCGGCGACATCTTTGAAGCCATCGCGCGCAGGGCAAACAGCGACGTAGCGGCGTTATCTCAAGATCTTGCCTCGTACCGCGCTGGTCAAACGGGTTTATTACGGCTGGCCTGGGACAACGGCGATCGCACGGTTCTTGTGAATCCGGAACTGGGCGGAATCACGCTAGGCTGGCATCTGACGCACAGCGCGCAAGATGAATTATTTGCCGCCATTGAAGGCACGGCCTTCCACACTCGCGTTATTCTGGAACGCATGGAACAGAACGGCGTTCCCATCCGACGCGTGATTAACGCCGGCGGCATTCCGCAGAAGAACGAAGTTCTCAATCGCGTTTACGCCAACTTGCTGAACAAAACGGTGCTCA
>Ga0137412_10004236_pt1 | contig 11493 bp, 15 predicted proteins | sample CZODoug2_1_16fun_FD_122160 | JGI IMG/M metagenome (GOLD analysis project Ga0137412, IMG submission 122160) | Vadose zone soil fungal communities from Angelo Coast Range Reserve, California, USA - CZODoug2_1_16fungal (Hybrid Assembly) | ecosystem: Environmental > Terrestrial > Soil > Vadose zone...
TGGAGCTATTTCAGCTATGACGGACCATTCGCTCTGGTGTTGAACGATCAAGACAGGGCGCTCGATCCGGCGGTGCTGACGGCGCTCGGTCTGCGCAACGGCACGCGCAATTGCCCAATCGCGCGGGCGATCATTTATCTCCAAGCGGACTCAGCAAGAACTGCGAGGTCGGAGTCATGGTTCGCTTCACGAAGCGACAGGTACCGCCGGCATCGAATGCCACGATATCGTCGTGGTCCCCTACGTTCATGGATCCCTTTGATCCTGAGCCCGACTCGCGCGACAAAAAAATCATCAATGACCGGACCCTGAATTGCCCGGCGCCCAGATCCTCGATGTTGACGTTGGCGCCGAAGTGCCGCGACACGCCTCCCGCCTCCCGTCGGGACTGGGCCAGCGATGACAGCAGCGTCGCGACGGCCTCACGCCCCCGCGCGTTTCTAAACGGTGTCACAAACTCCGCTTCTTCGACCAACAGGTCGGCAATCGACTCCCCGCGGTCGCCGCGACCGTAAAATTCATCCAATAATTCCGTTACACGCAATCGCACCGTCAGCGGGTCCGAAATGATGGGGGGTGGGCTCATTGTGATTCCTCAGGAGTGTTGCAATAGGAGTGTTGCAGTTGGTAAAGGCGGCTGCTCGCGGCACACGCGATCTATCGATCGCGCGTGCGATCAGCTTTTCACGAGCGGGCTGAGCTCGAACTCCGAGACCGGGGTCATGCGTCGCACCACGAAACGACAAGTACCGCCGGCATCGAATGCCACGATGTCGTCATGGTCGCCCAGATTCATGGATCCCTTTGCCGCCGGCCCCGAGTCGAGCGATATGACGATCGTCATCGACCTGACCCTGAATTGCCCGGTTCCCAGATTCTCTATATTGACGTTGGTACTGAAATGCCGTGCCACGCGGCCGGTCTCCCGTCGGGATTGGGCGAGCGACAGCATCAGCGTCGCGAAGGCGTCGCGTCCCTGCGCGTTTCTACGCGGCGTCTCGAACCGTGCCTGTTCGTCCAGCAGGTCGGCAATCGACTCGCCGCGGTCGATGCGACCGTAAAACTCAGCCAATAACTCCGTGATGCGCACCCGCATCATCAGGGGATCGGGAACAGCTTGCTTTTCGCTCATGACGATTTCTCCGGGGTTGCCGCTACGGAATCAACATTGGTCAACGGGGCCTGGGCTAGTCAGCTCTGGATCACCGAGCTTCAGCCGGCTGCGGCGCGGGCCGCCAGCGCCTGCCGCTTCGTTTCCGCGGTGATTTCCAGATATTTCCGGGCGAATTCCGGGGTTAGGACCTCGAACATGGTGGTGTTCTCTATCCAGATTTCAATCACCGGGAATTCGGCGCGGTCGTGGCGCCGGCACAGCCAATCCTCGCGCGCCATGATTGCGAATACCTCTTCGGGTGAGCGCTGCACGCTGAGCGCGAAATGGGTCGGGCCGTAGGCGGGGTCTCGTGGTTGGCACTGCGTCAAGCCGGATCCGTCCGACGGATGTATCTCCACTCCCGCGGGATAAATTTCAATCTGCGTTCCGTGGTCATCCAACTGGAATGCCATGTATGAGCCTTTGAACATGTGAAAGGGTCTGAAGTAACCCCCCATCAGTTCCGTCAGTACGGTGGCGACATGCTCCGGATTCTTAACCGCAATCGAAAGATGGTGAATCACAACGCCTCTCCTGGTGTTAACACAGTGCCTAAAAACGCATGCTGAAAGTCGCGCCATACTCGACAGGCGCGCCGTAAAGATGGACTATGGCGCCCGATCCCGTGACGTCGCCCGCACTGACCACGTAGCGCTTGTTCGCCAGATTCGTGCCGTACAAAGTCAGGTCCCAAGTTGAACGAACGGGTGCATACGTGAGCCTTCCCGAGAGCAAGCCGTATCCTTGCATGTACGAGGCCGGCGTATTGTTGGGGGAGGTATAGGCACTCGTACGATAGAAGTAGGCGAGACTCGGCGTCACGGTACCGCGGTCGCCCATGCCGATGATATAGCGCGCACTGAGCGACTCCGTCATCCTGGGCGTGTATGGGATTTTGTGGTTGTAGTGGACGATAGTCACGGCGGATTGGATTTTGGTGTATTTGTCGTCGGTGCAGCCGATCGACCCGGACAGTTCAAGACCGCTCAGCGGGATAACCGTCAGTTCGCCTTCATAGCCTTGGATACGCGCGCCCTCGACATTGAAGACGGTGTTGACGCCGTTTTGAATGAGATTGAGCTGGATGTTCTTATAGGTCGAGCGATACACGGCAAGATTGGCTCGCATGCGATGGTTGAAAAACTCCGATTTGACGCCGAGTTCACGGGACCAGACGGTCTCGGGTAGGAAGTCTGCGTTTAGAAATTGCGACAGGTTACCTGCATTGCCATTGAATCCGCCGCTTTTGAAACCTCGCGTCGCCGACACATACGCCAGTGTGTCGGCATCGAATTGATATTTCAGTGCGGCGCTCGGCGTGACTGCAGGCCAGTGACCAAGCTCGGTCAAGCCGGGAATATTGACTATCTGCGTTTCCAGGCTTCGCTCCGTAAGGGTTATTTTCTTGTTCTCGCTGGTATAGCGCACACCGGCCGTCAAACTGAGCTTGTCGGTGAAGTGCGCCCAGCTTGGGTAGGTGTTGCGGTGTCGCGATAACGCGAGCCCTCTGCCGCTACCTCGACGGAGAGCCGGTCGGCGGGCGTCCATCGCACCTTGACCCGGCCAGAGAGATGATTTTGATCTCCGAGGCGGCCGAGACGGTCGCCGCTCGGATAGGCAAGGCGCCAACCGAAGCCGTCCTCATGCTTGCTATCCACCGCCGCCGTTACGCCCAAGGTATCGGTTACCGCAATATTGGTTAAGCCACGCACGCGGATCGTCTGGTAGTTGCCGCCGGTGACTTCCAGCCGTGACTCAGGGGACTGACCGGGCGTTGCCGTGATGACACTGACCGCGCCGCCGATGGCGTTCTTGCCGAACAGCGTACCTTGAGGTCCGCGCAGTACTTCGACCCGCGCAACATCGGGCAAATCGATTGCTCCGCCGACCGCGTTGGCCGCATAAACCCCATCTATGTAAATGGCTACGCCTGGGTCCGTATAAATCGCCGGCCCCTGCTGGCCTATGCCGCGAATGTAAAGAATGGGCAGCGCCGAAGACGGCGTCGTGTATCCCGAGCTGCTAATCGCAAGGTTAGGCGCAAGTCTTGCCACATCCGCGAGGGTCTTGATGTTTTGCTCGACCAATTGCTCGGCATCGATGGCCGTCACTGCGATCGGTGTTTGCTGCATATTCTCTTCTCGCCGCTGAGCAGTGACGACAACTTCCTCGAGTACCTCGCCCGCCGTAACCGTGTCCGCATGTACCGGTACCGTCACTGCGGCGCCTGCGATCAGCAGGCCCAGAGTGAAATATCCAAAAACTCCTACCGTCCCTGTCGGCCGCAATGGCCGTTTGGCGCACATGTTCATCGCTAACTCCCCCTTCTAGATTTCGTGTTTTTTTCTTTCCGGCTCCCCTTTTCCCGCGGACGACAACCCGTCCGGCACTCGAATCGGCCGCTGTCGTACGCGCCATCTGCTGACCTCGGGGAGCGCGGCCCAACAAATGGCGCCAACGGCTCTTACATTTCGAAGTGAGTATAGTATCCGAAAATCGGTGATGCAAGCCCGATTATCGGACATGCCTGCGAGATCGTTGTTTACGTCGTGAGATCTGTTTTTCGCGATCTGCGCGTCTTTTTTGCATATTGAGTAAACCTCGCGCGGTTGTATTTGTCTGAATATCGGACATACAATCTCGTGGCAGATGCTGGTAGACCGACATTTCCATCAAAGGCGACTTACATTCCAGCGGCTGCGCGGGTGTTCAGGCAAACACAGACGAGCCGGCATGTCGGGCGCTTTGCGGTACATGAGCGAGGGGGAGAGGACGATGAGACAGGGACCACTGCGGGAAATAAACATCGGTGCGGGTGCGGCGGGTTTTAACTTCCTGCCGATATTTCTTGCACAGCATTATGGATTGTTCAGGCAACGCGGCATCGCTGTGACCGTCAAGCGTACTGGATCGACCGATAAGGCGACGGCGGCGCTCGGGTCAGGAGATCTTCATATCGCCATCACGCCTCCCGAAGGGGCCATTTCCAGTTACGCGAATGGCGGCCCACTACGCATCGTGGGAGGCAATCTAAATACGTTACCGCTGACGCTCATTGCCAATTCGCGCTTCAAACGACCGGAGGATTTACGCGGCGCGTCGTTGGGAACTTCGTCCCTGACGGAGGGCACGGCCATCTATACCATGGAGATCTTGGCCCAACATGGTCTTGTCTATCCGGGCGACTACACCTTTTCGCTGGTCGGCATCCACACGGCGCGCTGGGAAGCGCTCAAGAACGGCACCTTGGATGCCGCGTTACAGCTGGTGCCTTTGAACTTCGTCGCGCTGGATCAAGGTTTCAGCAATCTTGGAAACGCCGACGAGTATCTCCCGGATCTTGCCTTTGTTTCAATTCTCGTCGATGGCCGCTGGGCGGCGGCCAATCACGACGCCCTCGTCGATGTGCTCGCAGCGATTAGTGAGGCCACAGAGTTGATGTACGACGGCAGCAATGATGCGAGCTCGCTGGCATTGGCAAACGAGCACGTCCAAACGGAGGAAAAATATCTACGCTCGTCCCTGAATCTATTGAGGAATAAGATGATGATGCCGCGCGATCTGGCCATTCCGGTTGCGGCCCTTGCAACGTCCATTCGTCTGATGCGCCGCGCAGGCCTGCTGGATGGCAATACGGAAAAAGACCCCTTGGGGGTGATCGACGACAGCTTCCGTTTGGAGGCGCTGGCGCTCGCGCGCTGATGCCGCCGCATGCGCTTCGTCAATTATCGTATGGCCCGGGCGCTTGCCACGAGATACCGTGAAACTCGTTGATATTCTCAGACTCAGTACGGGGCTTTTCCTGTTGCCTCATCTGTTGCTGAAGATCCCCAGACTGACGACGCTGCAGGAGTACTACGCACGGGCGCGCCTGCCTTTTCCGCCGGTGCTCGCGTGCATTGGATTCACGGTCGAAGCGATAGTCGTGACGTCGCTGTTGTTCAATGTCAAGGCTAAGTGTGGCGCCGCCATCGGGGTCATGTTCCTTCTGGTCGCCACCTACGCGACGGTGCGTATAAATGGTACCGGCAACTGGCGCTGGGATAAAGGTGGCCCGGAGTACCCGATATTCCTGGCGACCATATTGGCCATTGTCGGGGTTTACTCTCCATATTGACCGGGAATCGCAGGAGGCGCCGGAGGATTTTACCGGGCGGGCGCCGCGAATGAAGACTTGCGATTTTGCATCCGATTCATACGAGTCAGGTTTTTTTCATACGAATCAGGTTCTCGAGGTGGCGATGACAATTGGTCATGTTGTGCACGGGCGCGGACCGCGTGAGTCGTCAAAAGAAGATTCACGACCGAGAATGAGGCAGAATGCTTTAACAACAAACTCCTACAGATGTTCAATGAAGAAATCCTCCCGTGCGAAGTCCTCGGCAATACCGCTGCGCCCCCGCAGCAAGGACCCTACAGCTGCTGTCGATGATCGAGGAGATGTCTCCAAGACGGTCGAGAACGCGATATTGTTATTGGACACCGTCGGCCGATTGGGTCCGATAACATTGGGCGATCTCGTCATCGAGCTCAAACTCAATCGGACCGTTGTATACCGGCTGCTGAAGACATTGGAACGACGCTGCTTCGTCATCAGGTTCGGCAACACGTATGTCCTCGGACCAACCCTGATAAAGCTCTCTGAAAGCGTCTTGCCTGCGTTCAGACAGATCGTTGGTCCCACGCTGCAGCGGTTAGGAGCGCAGACCCAAGAAACCGTCAGTTGCGCAGTGCGGGACGGAAGCAACTGGCTCGTCCTGGATCAGGTCCTGGACAATACTCATGGAGTTCACGTAAGAGAAGAAATCGGCAGACGATATCCGCTACATTTGGGAGCTCATGGCCACGCTCTCATGACGACATTGAGCGAGGATAAGATAACGGCTTACTACACCAAGGTACCGGTTCCGGAAATGATTAGAGAGGAAATTGCCACTGCGCGAACTTGCGGTTATGCAATTTCACATGGCGAATTGCGCAAGGGAGTTCTGGGAATCTCAGTACCTGGGATGTTCAAGATCATTCCCTTCAGCCTGGCAGTCATCGTACCGACACTACGAGAGACCGATGTCTCCGGGTACTTGCCCTTACTATTGGAAGCGGTCTCCTATGTAACGGACAGAATCGGCTGATCGCGACAGCCCGGCACCAGCAAGGGCGCGGGCTTGCCACCCTGTCCGGGATTGGCGTACGGAATGAAAAGCAGGCTTTTGATCGAGAATTCCGCCGATAGGTTATGTAAAGCTTGGGGATGGGCGCAGTTCGGAGGCGACGAAACAGGCCACCACCGCATACTGGTCGAAACCGTTTCCGCCGGAGACGGCTACCCGGCCCGCGACGACCCAGGCGTGCGCACTCGTGACATCGTTGAGGACATCTCGCCGGACGCCGAAGCACAATGCAAATGGGATGCGGTGCAAACCCAGCAGCACGCGGGCGGCCAGTGCCTGAGGCAGGCAGTTCGAAGTCCAGGGCGTGTGACGGGAGACCAGCCGCAGTAGATCCTTCAACTCTGCCGCCCGGGTTTCTTGCCGACCCTCCAATACGGGTATCACGGCGCCGTCGCGGTTCAAGGATCCAAGGCACGGCGCCAACCGCCGGAACGACAGCAGGAGAATCAGCGCTCGTGAAACACCGAGCAATAGCCAGGCCGGTGCGAACCAATAGCGTGCGAACCGAGGCAGCGCGCGGAAGCGGCGTATGCTGAGTGCGAATCGGGCGGCGCGAAGCCGCACGCCGGGCCTCATGAAGGCGACGGTGAGCGGATGATCGCGCGGCAGTCCTCCAGCTCGGCAAGGAACGTGTCGACTTCGGCTCCGCAGAGCTCGTCTGTAATGTCGAACTCCTCGGTTAGCCTTGCACACAGGGCCGATACGGAAATGGGCGGTTCGATCAACTCCCAGATCCGCGTGCCGACCCGCGACAACGTGACGAAGTTTCCCGTCTCGATGCTCATCATGACGCATTCCGTGCCCAGCGTTGCGCTGAGCCACTCCCCTTTCCTCTGTACTTGCATGGAATCCTCCGGTTGTCGGCGCCGTAGAGTACGCGCTCAGCCAAGTCCAATCTGCTGCCAATGTCGTTCCAGCGCGCTCGCCAGTTCCGGCAGGCGCGCCAGCTCGCGTTCGCGGTTGTACGTGAAGACACCTGCCCGCTGAATGATCCTGAGGCTCGCCGCGAAATAGCGTGGCCCATGTCCGGTGCGCCGGATCAGTCCGGGCCGGTAGGCGTTGCGATTCAGCTCTTGCAACGCCGCGGCCGACTCCAGCGGCGTGATGCCGTCCGGGCCTCCGGCGCGCGACCGCAGCAGATAGATCGCGCCCACCGGTAGGTCGGCGCCGGTCCAGCGCACCGGCGGGCTGACGTATGTCTTGTCGGTTTTTTCCAGCACCGATTCTCGGCGCCGTGCGTGCAAATGCAAGGCGTCGATGGAACTATTGGTTAGCTTGAGCTGCCGGCCATCCGCGCTGACGAACGGGTGCCCGACGCGGTCGAAGGTGATCGAGCTGACATCGTCGCTAATCATTCCGCGGCCGCGCATCGACACCGCCGCCGCCAAGGTCGACTTGCCTTCGCCGGACGCGCCGCAGAACAGGACAGCCTTGCCGCCCACCGCAACGGCGCTGGCGTGCAGCGCGATCCCACCGCGCTGATTCAGCAGCATGCCGATCACCATGCCCTGCAGGAAGCCTGCGCACCGCGCCGCGGAAACGCCGTACTCCGGCTCGAAAATGACGTCGCGGCCATCTGACAGCAGGAACCGGCCCACACCGCGGCCGCGCAACAGAAAATGATTTTCGTCAGCGTCCCAGCCCGGCCTGGAGCTGAGCGAATCTTCCAGCGTCTGCGCCACCCGGCCTTGGCGCATCACGATGTCCGGATCGCCGGAGTCCAGGGGCCAGGCGCCGGGCAACTCGATCTCCGACGCCACCGTCATTCCGCTGATCCTGTACAGGCGCATCAGTTGCTCCGCCGATGCGCGAGAGTGTCGTACATAGGGTCCAGAGTCTGCCGAACGAGCGCTTGCATGGCATCGCACAGCGGCCGGCGCGAGCGGGGAGCAAAGGGCTTATCGCTGTGGGCATGGACCTTGGCGAGATCGCGCGCCCGGGCAATGCGGTCGGCTGCGGGGTCGATCCGCATCAGATCTGCGATCCGCGTCCACGCGGCGTCGGGAAGCTCACGATAGTCCAGCACCTGTATCCGGTCATCGACAAAGGCAGTAGCACCCATGAAGGCGAGCATCACCCGGCGCACCGTCTTACGGGTTGCCTCATTGAGAGGAATCACGCGGTGCGGCTCGGCCGGATCCTGTAAATTGGATTCGATGATCTCCGCCGGCTGGCGCTGCAGCCAGACGATGGGCGCGTTCGGGAACGCACGGCGGAGTTCGGGCAGAAACCGGCTCAGTTGACTGTTCAGCTTGAGCACATACCGGCGCTCCGTGCCGAACCGGACGCGGCCCAAGGACCGGACCGCTTCGCGCAATACCTGTTCGACCGGACGGCCAAGGCCATGGGCAAGATTACGCGCCAAGAGCTGCGATATGACCGGCGGTTCCGACACCAGCAACGTCCCATCTTCAAGGGCGGCAAGACGCGCGAGCAGGGTTGAACCACAGCGGGATGCGTGGGCGATGATCAGGTCCGGCTCGAGAGAGGCCTGAGCATCCAGCTCCTCGAGGGCATTCAGGTCCGTGCGAATGGTGAGAGGATTTGCGCCCGCACGCCAGGCAGCCAGGGTGCGATTGAAGAAGGGTTTGTCGAAGGCATGCCCACGCAGGTCGGCCCACTCCACGGCGGCTTCCGGCTCGGCGTGAAAAGCGATCGGCGTCCAACCCAGAAGGTGAGGGTAGCGCAGCATTCCAATCGTCGCTTCTTGAATCGTCGCTTCTTGGTGGAATCGAACCGTGGTACCGGGCTGCGCGCGCGACGAAACCGACATTGGCGGTGAGCCCTCGCGCGACTCGGCGTTCTATAGCCTAGCTGGGCAAGAAGTCGTCACCGGTCGTGGTTTCCTTGATCGCCGAGCCCACGACGCGCGGCGTCTCCCACGGCTGTTTGGGTGCGGTGACCGGCGGCGTTGCGCCTACTGTGTCTTCAGGAACCATACATTGCTCCGGGCAGGCGAGGTCGAAGCTCTACCTTGGACGCGGCACAATAGCATTGAGCGTCCAAGTTCTCGTGCCGCCTGTCCCATTTCCACGACGATGTTATGTCGCAATCGCGATTAGGGACTTCCCGGCAAGGTCTTCGAGACTGGCGGCGATAGCGCGATCTTCCGCCTCGCAATCAAGCGTGGCGGCCAGCGCGGCAACCGTGATGCGCTGATGACGGGTGATCTCCGCCAGGGCACGCCGGGACAGTTGTGACAGCCGATATTGGCGCTTGCCGATGCTCACCAAGATCTCCCCCGTCAGATCCACACCGAGGTCGAGTCGCCGCCGCAGCGCAGAAATCAATTCCGCTTCCGGCAGGAACAGGCCCGCACCGCTCTGGCAGGCCCGCAGAGCAGCGAGGGGCAACGGCAGCCGCTCTTGATCTTGGTCGCCAAAAAAATCCGCCACCGTGACTTCGTCGAGCAGAGCGCGCAGGGCCGATGCGAGTTCCTGGTCGCGCACCGCCCTGTCGCGTCCGGTCAGGATTGCACCCATGTCCCTGCGCAGGGCTTCGACGTCCTTTGCCTTGGCCGCCAGCCACTGGATGAAATCTATGCCGGTGGCTTCACTGATGCCGAAAGTCAGGTGCACCGACGGTGGACGCTCGGGAACGGCGGCGTGGATCACGCCGCGGGGCAAGTAGAGAAGGTCGCCCGGCGTCATCAGTCCCTCCCACACGAGCACCGGCTTGCTGCCTGAGCGTCCTGAGCTGACCGGGAAGGCAACCACGGGATCATAGGTGCGCCAGCGCTTCACGCCGTGTATCTGTACGCATAACACATCATGGCAGTCATGATGAGCGAGAAAAGCGGACGCGGCGCCAAAAGTAACGTAGCAGTTCACATTGACCTTGCACCGCAAGTCCCGCTCCATCGCCGCGGTCAATTCACCGATGGCCGGAACGAGCGCGCCGATGTCGGTAATGATCAATGTCGCACCCTGGGCCGCAAATCCCACCATGGCATCGGACCGCAAGCGGCCGCGCGCGTCGCCATACATGGTCGATGACAACTCGTTACCGTTGACCACCACCCTGAAACTATCGGCGGGGATCAGCCCGTTGGCGACCAGACCTTCGATCACGCACCATGGCAGCAGCGTATCCACCTCAGCCGCACGGGCCGCAGCCTGGTGCCAGCAGGTCTTGGCCGCGAAACGCTCCAGAAATGCCGCAACGCCCTCAGGAGTAACTAGATCGCCGAGCGTCAGCAGAGCCATCGGCACATGCTCCCCTGTTCGAATCTACTCCCGCGACTTTAACATTGTGAGGACTGCATTGCGGGGCGCACTCCGATTTCGGAGTATAGTCAAAGGCAAGGCCCATTTTCTGCGTGACGTACGCAGCCCTTCCCCGCATGCAGAAGGACACGCCATTCTTGCGGTTGAATCCGGACATCGTTTCACTCGTCCGAAAAAATTATCGAGACGTGGACGAGCGCGAGGCCGCCCTCCCCGATTACTTCCGCTCCTTGCGTAGTCACATTCGCCACGAGTTGCGCGCGAGGGTTTGATGAAAATCAGCGACAATGTGTTCAGGCAGGCGACCGACGGCAGCCTGAATGACCTTCCTCGCCACGGCGATGGCCCGCGGCGGGTGCGGTTCACCCACATCCTCAATCCGCACGTGGGCAAGAATATCGCCCACGAAAGCGCCCTTCAGATGCTCACCTTTGAGACGATCCGCAGCGCCATCAGGATGGCGGAGCCGACCGTCAGTGTTCGCTGCGTCTGCGTCACGCTGCCGGGCGAGACCGCAACGGTCCCCCGCGACTTCATCACGGCAAAGCCGCTGGCGCGGACCGTACTCGACGTCGCCGCGTTCAACGAACCGTCGCCGCTGCCCCTGATATTCGACGTGATGGATCACGGGATCGCCGTGCCCGAAGTCCCTCCGGAGATCCCGGGATGCGAAGACTTCATCATTTTCTCCAATACCGACATACACCTTCAGCCGCACTTCTATCTGGCGGTATTGGAATTCATCAGAGCGGGTTACGACGTCATAGACATTCATCGGCGCGGAATACCGAATCATGCTCCGCTCGTCGAAGATCTCGGTATTACGCTGTCGGTCATCGGCACACCGGCCGAAGAGGGCGGCGGCGGCAAGGTGCTCATGCTCGACCGCGGCGGTTTCGACGGCGTGCACGCGTCGCTGATGGTGCACCCGACTCCGATGGAA
>Ga0137412_10004237_pt1 | contig 11491 bp, 14 predicted proteins | sample CZODoug2_1_16fun_FD_122160 | JGI IMG/M metagenome (GOLD analysis project Ga0137412, IMG submission 122160) | Vadose zone soil fungal communities from Angelo Coast Range Reserve, California, USA - CZODoug2_1_16fungal (Hybrid Assembly) | ecosystem: Environmental > Terrestrial > Soil > Vadose zone...
CCCAGAAACAGCGCGGTGAGAAGATAGATCACCATGATCATGCCGTGCATGGTGATAAACTGAAGATATTGGTTCGGATCGATAAACGAAAACGTGCCGGGGAATCCGAGTTGCAGCCGCATCAGCCATGACAGCACCAGCGCAACCATTCCGATGGACATCGCCGTGATCGAGTACTGGATCGCGATAACCTTGGCGTCCTGCGAAAAGACGTACCTCGTCCACCAGCTTCTTGGATGATAGAGCTCGACCTCACCCACTTCAGCCGGCGAGATGCCTGCGACTGTGTCAAACGGGACATCGACCATCGTAATGCCCTCCTTGGTCTTCCTCTATTCAGCTATTCGGCGAAGAGTTCGCCTCACAATACGCGGCGTCTCCTCGTCGGTACCTTCATTCGCTGCCTGTCTTATAAGCCGCCTTCGCGAGGTTGCGATGCCCGGATAACTCGGCGTATGTCTTCTGCTTCTCCAGCCACGCGTGATAATCTTTCTCTTCCTCTACGATGACCTTGCTCCGCATCTGCGCATGCGCGGCACCGCACAATTCCGCACAGAGAACCTCGAATGTTCCGGTGCGGGTGGGCGTGAACCAGTAATATGTAACCGAGCCCGGTATCATATCCATCTTGGCCCGGAACTCGGGCACATAGAAATCATGCAAGACGTCAATTGAGCGGAGCAGTACCTTCACCGATTTCCCAACCGGCAGGTGCAAGTCGTCGTTTTGAATAACGACGTCGTCTTGTCCGCCTGGATCGTTGGGATTCAACCCCAGAGGATTGTCGGAACTGACATTGCGGGCATCGGAGGTCCCAAGCCGGCCGTCCTTTCCGGGAAGCCGATAGCTCCATTGCCACTGCTGTCCCATGACCTCGACCTCGGTCGCATCGGCCGGAACTGTGACGAACTGGTGCCAGACGACCAGCCCGGGTGCCAGCATGGCCGCGACGCCGATTGCGGTCCCGATGCTGAGCCACCATTCGAGCTTCTTGTTTTCGGGATTGTAGGTTGCCTGCCTTCCCTCCACGTGACGAAAGCGGAAGACACAATAGGCCATGAACGCGACGACAGCGAAGAAAACGGCCCCGGTGATCCAGAACGTCAGGGTGATCGTGTCGTCGATGTAGCGCCAGTTGGAGGCGAGCGGCGTCCACCACCACGGGCTGAAAATGTGAAACAGCACCGAGGCGACCGCTACCAAAAGCAGTATGAATGCTACAGCCATCCCTCATTCATCCTTGCCATTAAAGGCTGCGGATACGAATCAAGGGGCGAGGCTCGCGTCTGTTGCGACGGCGAACTTCACTTTCGCCATCGTCGGGCCTCTTGCCTCGCCCATTCAACCGGTCGCGACGTCAAACTTGACATAGAGGACTGGTCGCGACCGCTCATTCCAGGAGCTAGGGGCGCCTTCAGCAATTTATGATTTAAGATGATCCCCGTCGCGCCTTGCGTCAATAGCTCATAACGGGCTTATGTCACGTCCCTGTCCGGTGGGTGTGTGCCATCCGACGAGCATCCGTCCACAGCAGCCGTCTGGTGATGCGGCGCAGCAAACGATGTGTGCGGATGCAAAATTCACCCAACCGCGAGCGCCATCTTGCTTCTGCCGCATATCGCGCTAATTTCACTGTACCGGTCGCGACAGGAGTCGTCCGGCAAAGCTCCTTCACGTTGAACCTGATTTGCCGGGCTCGATCGCGATTTTCGCGCACGAGGCGGCGCGCGTTCTGAGTGCGCTCCGTTCCCCTGCGATCAGAAGCAAGGAGACCGGAGCCATGACCACAGTATTCGCAAGACCCAAATTGCAAGTGTTTGGCGTCTCTACCCCCTTTGTCGTTCGCAAGATCAGCCTTTCCGACCTCGGCGACGCCCTGCGCCTGGGCTGGGAAGACTTCAAGGCCATCCCAACTCACGCCATCGTCCTGTGCGTGATTTACCCTGTCCTCGGACTTGTCCTGTTCAGACTTGTCATCGGCTATTCGGTGCTGCCGCTGCTGTTTCCGCTCGCCGCCGGCTTTACCTTGATCGGTCCTTTTGCCGGGCTCGGCCTCTACGAACTCAGCCGCCGCCGCGAGCGCGGAGAGGAAGCGGCAATATGGGATGCAATGCAGGTGCTGCGCGCACCGTCCTTCGGCGCCATTCTCGAACTGGGCGTACTACTGCTGGTTCTGTTCGGGGTCTGGATCGGCGCCGCGGACGCTATCTACATAGCAACGTTCGGCCACGCTCCGGCCGCCAGCATCCCTGATTTCGCAACGCGTGTTTTGACGACGCCGGAGGGATGGTCACTCATCATCGTCGGCTGCGGCGTCGGCTTCCTGTTCGCCGTCGTGGCGCTGTGCGTCAGTGTTGTGTCGTTTCCGCTAATGCTCGACCGGCATGCGACGGCGATCGACGCAATCCGGACGTCGCTGCGGGCCGTGAGGGAAAATCCGTTTGCGATGGCGGTATGGGGTCTGGTTGTCGCGGCACTGCTGGCGATCGGTTCGCTGCCGTTCTTCGTCGGTCTCGCCGTCGTTCTGCCGGTGCTCGGTCATGCCACCTGGCATCTTTATCGGAAGGTGATCGAGCCTGACCCGAATCCGCCGGAAGAACAGCCGCGACCGCCGATAGGTCATCGCTATGCCGCAGATTTCCCGGCCTCACTGTTCCCCTGGAGTCGCGAGCGCTAGCGCAGCGTAATCCGCCATTCACGATCACTGTGCTGGCGAGCGGTGGGTTACGCCTCCGCCCTACGTTTTTGTGTTTCGATTTTGCGCCTTGCGCGTCACGGCGTCAGCAGCACTTTGCCCTGTCCTGCGATCGCCGTTTCGATCGCCTTTGTCACCTGTTCGAACGGGAACGTTGCGGCGATCGGGGTGGCGATGGAGCCGGAGGCCACCATCGGCACCAGGCGGTCGTACATCTCGGCGACCATCTTCGGCGTGGCTTTCTGCAACCAGGTCACCAGCCAGAATCCGCGAATCGTGATGTCCTTGAAAATCAGCGGTTGCGGCGGCGCCACCATGGCCTTGCGGGTCATAGCGCCGTAGGAGACCAGCGTGCCGCGCTGCGCGAGGCTGCCCAGCAGACCCGTGGTTCCGGTGTCGCCGACCACATCGAGGGCCAGCGTGATCGGTGCGTTACCGGTGGCCTCCGCCACGCGCTTCGGCAGATCCGCTCCGTCGAGCAGCACGATATTGCCGCCGAGCGCCTTGATCTCGTCGACCAGTTCGGCGCGGCGGACCACATTGACGGTTTTCAATCCCAGCGATTTTGCGATCGGGATCACCGCGCGGCCGACGCCGGAGTTGGCACCGTTCTGAATTACCCACTGGCCCGGCTGCGGCGCCACGAAATCGGTTAACAGCAGGTAGGCGGTCGCCGGATTGACGCCAAGCATCGCGAATTGCTTGATGTCGCCGGCGGGCAACGGGCGCAACCAGGTGGCGTCGACCTTGATGTGTTCGGCCCAGGTCGGCGATCCGAACGGAACGATGCAGTGGTCGCCCTCCTTGAGGTGCTTGACGTTCGAGCCGACCGCCACCACGCGGCCGGCGCCCTCCGCTCCGACGATCGACGGCAGCGGCGGACGGTAGCCGTAGTTTCCTGTAAACATGAATAGATCGCTGGGATTGATCGGTGATGCTTCCAGCGCGATCACGACTTCGTTCGGGCCGGGCGCGCCGACATCCGGCACATCGGCGACTTGCAACACTTCGGTTGGTTTTCCGAACGCGACAATCTGAACGGCTTTCATGGGAATTCTCCGGATTACTGTGGTTGGCGCAGCCGTCATCGTTCTCCATTCGGACATCTCCGAGCGAAGCCGACCCGTTTCAAAGGTCAGATGACGACGCGTTGCCCGGCTGTTGCCAAGGTTATATACTATACGGTATATAATAGAATGCCGCTGTCAAGAGGGGGTATCGAGCAACCGCAGCAATTGTGCGGCCACCGCCTTGGTCTCGGCGGCGGAGGGCGCGTCCTTCGCGAGCACCATCAGTCCGGCATACGCCGCGATCATAGTGCGGGCCGTTGCAGCCGCGTTGAAATCGTCGGGGAATTCGCTCGCACCTTGTGTCAATCGCGCGGCGACCATCGCTTCGAGATCGCGATAGAAGCGGATGGCGCTTCCGGTAATCTCGGCGTCGTCGAGCGCGCTATCGGTCAGCGTGTTGATGGAGAAACAGCCCCGGGCGCCGCGGCTGCCCGTGCACAGGGGGATATAGTCGGCGAGCCACGCCGCGATCGCCTCGCGCGCGGTTACGCCCTTCGCCAGCTGCGTTTTGGTGCGCTTGAGCAGAAAGCCGTGATAGCGATCCAGCGCCTTGCGAAACAATGCGTTCTTGTCACCGAACGCCGCATAGAGGCTGGGTTTGGTCAGGCCGCTCACTGCTGTGATGTCATCGAACGACGTGCCGTGAAAGCCCTTGCTCCAGAACACTTGAAGCGCGGCATCAAGCACGGTGTCGGGATCGAAGGTGCGGGGACGGGCCATGAATCTTACATAGCGTAGTTTTGGAAGAAGGGGAGAGGATAAAAAATCGAGCTGAAAAAGTCTGATGCATTTCCCCACTGTCATGCCCGCGCACGCGGGCATCCAGTATACGCAGGCCTTCGTGGTTCGTGCAGGGCCCCCTTCCACGTCCTCCGGGCAAACTGGATGCCCGCGTGCGCGGGCACGACAACGGAGAGAGATGATGCGCTTCGACACCAGGACTCAGGCCGCCGCGCGAGCGGCCAAGCGCCGCGGCAGCGTGCTGGTGGGCGTCGCTCAAAACCAATCGGTCCGTCACACCCAAACGCAGTCTTGAATCTAATTTGCTCTTAAAAGGGAATCCTTAGAGTCCACACGACCTAGAGCGTTTTCCAGCGAAGTGGAAACCGGTTCGCGTCAAGAAAACGCGTCAAATCAAAAATCTGGAGCCCCGTTCCGATTCCATCGGAACGGGGCTCCAGGTTGACGGCAGGCTCAGGTCATATCCAAAGCGGCCATCGCCCGCCTTGTGCGCAATCGCGCACTGGAGCGGGCGATCCGGTATTCCAGAGAGGTTACAGCTTGAAACGATGGCAGCCTACTTCGACAGCGAGATGTCCGCGCCCCTGAACTGGCTGTCGGCCCGCATCGTGACCGTCTGCTTGTTGCCAACGGTGCGCAGCGAAATATTGGAATTGAAGCCGGCCGTCGAGGCGACAACCTGGAAATTGCCCCCGCCGCCGCGACCTTGCAGGGTACCGCTGACGTTACGGCTGGATTCCGACCACTGCCCTGAAACCTGCCCGCCCTCATCGACGACATCGGCCGCGAGGTTGAACTTGTAAGCGTCGCTGGCGCAGGTGAGGCTCATGGTCATCCTGGGACCCGCGACATGGTAGGTCGCCCGGCAGCGGATGCGCTCGCGCGAGCCGTCATCGAGGGTGACGGTGCCGCCGCCCGACCAGGTGCCGGCGAGACCCGCGAATGGGCCCGACTGGGCGTAGCTGGCAGACGCCGACGCCATAAAAAAAGCGACGGCTGCGAATGTCAGCCGCCGCGTTTGGGCGAACAGTCCCGTTGACCGGTTTTTCTTACTGACGGGATGCTTCCCATCGACCGCTGCACGGGACGCCAGATGATGCACCATTCCACTTCCCCGATCCGGAATTGCCACTGAGTTGACCGTTCGCATATGCACCATTGATCGAGACTCGCACAAGTCCCCCGCTGCCGACGGTGCCGGAAACCGGGCCGCCCGAGATCTTGCCGTCGCTGACGTTCACGGTTGAGGTGGTCTGCGCATCGCAACTTCCGCTTTTGGTGAGCACGGTCACCTGCCACAGGCCGTCATAGGGCTGCTGGGCGGAAACGGGGGCGGCTGCAACGGTAACGGCGGAGGCAGCGATTGAAGCAAAAAACAGGTCGCGAATGCGATTGGAGCGCATGGATCAATTCCTCGAAATGTGTGTGATAGCGCGCCTTATCCGGGCACAATGTGTTCAAACTTTGGTGCGTCGCAGCAACGCGGAAAGTTCCTGTAGAGTCAAACACATCAAGGTGAATTTGGTTCCGGTTCGGGAACGCGGAAATTAACCCCGTTCAGTATTCGGGGGCCCGAATCGGCCCATTCTGCCCTATTCAGGGTTGGCGTCGGCCTTGGCCTTGGCCGGCGCCCGGGTGGCGAATTGCTCGTCCTGGGGCTTGGCGGGCAGGCTTTTATGGGCCTTGGCGTAGTCGATGACGTCGCCGAGCAACTTGTAGCCGAGCGGCGCCAGCGCCCGTTCCCACAGTTCCCGCGCGGTCTCGCCCTTCTTGACGAAGACCCACTCCTGGGCGGCGATCGCGCCGGCGTCCATGCGGTCGGCAAGGTGATAGACGGTGCCGCCGGCGATCGAATCGCCTTCCTTGATGGTCCACTCGACCGCGGCGATGCCGCGGTGGCGCGGCAGCAGTGAGGGGTGATAGCCGATGCCGCCGAGTTTGGCGGCTGCCAGCGCTTCCCGCGTCACGCGGGCATGGCTGTGGGCGGTGACGATCAGATCGGAATCGGGCGCGATTTCGGCGGCGACCACGAATTTCGGGTCGGCTTGCACGACGACCTCGATACCGGCGGCTTTGGCCGTGGCGGCCATCCGGTCTTCACGGTCGTGAACAACGACGCGCACGATATCGACCCCGTGTTGGCGCAGCATATTGAAGGTCGTCACGCCGAAGTGGCGGGAGCCGACGAGGGTAATCCGCATCTGTTCTTTCCGTCGTTAGTCAGGCCGATATGCCGATAGCACACCACGGCCGCCTGTCCCGCCGCAGGGCCGGGGGCCACGGGGTTATCAACAGGACGGCGGACGGCCGGCCGGTTCGGTCCAGGGCGGTTAGCCCTTGTTGGCGCAGCTCGGGTAGGGCGCGGTCTCGCCGGGCACGATCGGACAGAGCCGGATCGGCTGCAACTGGCGCAGCCGCTCCTGCCATTTCGCCTCGTCGATGACAGGCTTGCCCGAGGCAGGCGTGCGTTCCGCCCATTGCAGCGTGTAGTAATCGGCGCTGCCTTTGACGGCGACGACCAGCGCGGTTTCGCTGTGCTTGTCGGACGCGGAGACGACGCTGCCGCAGCTTGCGGTCGCGGTATAGGCCTCCTGATCGCCGAATTTGGCCGGGCCCAATCCCTTGGCGACAAAGGTGTCGGGGCAGGCGGACTTGAAGCCGCCGGCGATCGATGCCGCGACGCTCTCGGGCGATACGTTGGGGTTGGCGGCCGCCCCCTTCGCGCCGGTCACCGTGATCATCTGGGTCCAGCGTTCGGCAGTCTCGCCCTTCAGCACGGCCTCGCGGATATAGCTTGGCCCGGTGGTGTTTTCGCCGATCACGACAAAGGCGGAGGGCATCGAGAAGCTGAAGAGCTGGCCGAAGATCGGCGAGATCACCTTGAACGCGGTGCGAGGCGGCCCTTCGGCCGAAGCGGTGGAGGCGAATATGGCACCCAGTGCCGCGAGATAGATGCCTGCTTTCGCCATCGCGAATCCTCGTCCCTCAGCCGCGCGGGCCAGCGTCAGGCCAGAATGCGCAGCTCGGGCCGGGTAGAGGGCCGGTTGAAGTCCCGCGCCGGCGGCTGTTGCAGCTGCGCCTCGAGTCTCTCGAGGTGCGCTTTCAGGTCGGCGCTGCACTGCTTCATCTGGTTGCGCAGTTCGCGGCGGGTAAAAGCGGTGAGGGTGGGATCGCCGAGCTGCCGCCAGGCGGAGCGCAGCCATTCCTGCAGGGCTCTGATATCGCGATCACGGAGATCGCGGTCGAAGATCTCGGGCTGGTTCATTCCGCCAAAATCCCAAAGCGTGGTGGTGCACGGAGTAGGTCTGATTCCCGCGCCAGCGCCTACTCCGTTAAAAAACGGAGACCGGCTTCCCGTCTGGGAACGCGCGCCCTACATCATCGTTGCATCTCGTGCCCATGGAGAGACCCCCGATGTCCCGCACTTCGGCGCTTGTCGGCGCCATCGCCGTCTCGCTGGCGCTCACCGGTCCGCTCGCGCCCAACGCCTTCGCGCAATTGGTCCCACCGGCAGGCTCGGCCGGTGCCGGCAGTTCGGCGATCTCGGGCGTGCCATTCGGGCCCGCCAATCCCTCCGTGCTTTCCGACCCCAGCGGGATCGGCAACGCCGGACGAATGGCGCCGCTTGGCACCAACGCGCCGGCCCCGCCGACGTCCTACGGCTCGGTCACGTCGTCCTCGCCATCGGCTTCGCGGTCGCGCGTCGTGACGCCGTCCTATGCGAGTGAGTCACCGCGGTTCAGTGCGCGTAACGTCGAGCCCAGAAAGCCATCCCTCCGCCGCCGCGGGCGGGCGCAGACCAGCAGCTTTACGGGGATTTGCCGGGGCTGCTGATCGCCGTGCGTCGCGGGTTCCGATTTGACTGCAGCTACCTCGTGCATGTCATGAAGACGCTTCTTTAAGCCTCTGGTGTTTCTATCAAAGCGACCGCTCCGCCGCGCGGTCGAACAGCCGGGTGCGGCGCCTTCACCTACCCCAGGGCGACCAGCGCTCGGCTGTTCTTTTGAAATCTGGATAGCGTTTTCGCGCGAAGTGGACGCCGGTTCGCGTGAAGAAAACGCGTCAAAACAAAAGAGTAGAGCCCGGTCCTGATTCGATCAGAACCGGGCTCCTAGACCTCGCGGTCCTCAAATCCGTATTCGCGGTAGATGTCGCCACGGTCCCCGTTCGGAAACAGGCGGCACTTGGCCTGGGCCAAATGCAGGTTGAAGGTTCCAGGCTGGCATTTCGCGGCCAGCATTTTCCGGATGTCGTCCATTTGCTGCTGGGACTGCTGGGTCGGCTCAAGCTGCTCGAGCGCGACCAGCGCCGTCGCCAGTGCTTCCGTGACAACCCACTCGTCGTGGCCGGTGATTCCTTTTTTCGGCATGAGGACCCCGCATCGTGTCGGCTCAGCTCGGAACAACCCCTGACGTCTATTATAGGTCCAAACGGCCATTCGTCACGGCCGGACTGCAAGGCGTCGTGCCTATTCGAAAGGCGGCCCCGGCGACGCGCATCGCGAGGCCAATGCTGACAGGGCTAAGATATCCTTGGGGCTCAGAGATCCTTGCGGACTTCGTCAGCGGCCATGATCGATCTGGACGGAATCGAATTGGGCGGCCGGGCTGAATTCGGCGGCGTCGGCGAGATGGTCGCGCCGGCACGATAGACCGCATCCGCGGACTTCATTCCGACATTGCCATCGGAGATCTGCTGCCCCGCCGAAACGAACAGGAAGACCATTCCGGCCACGCCGATCGCCGCCAGCACCGCAGCGATCGCGGCGGGCAACAAGGCAATGGATGGCGGCTGTTCGTCTGACGTCACGATGGCTTCCTGGACTGCTTCGGCTTTGCGAGATAGGTACGCGCTGCGCTGCAAACCAGTTTCAGACCGATCACTCGCGATCAACAGCGATCACCTGATGGTGACAATTGCAGCGAGAGTCAACGTCGTACGAAAGTTAATCGCCGCGCCATTCGATTAGCATTTGATTAGTAAAATTAACTTACTGGTGACGGACCGCGAGAGAACGGCGCGGCTTTTGTCCAGCAGGGCACGTTGGACACAGGCCGGAGCGTTCTCCATGCGTATGATTTCCAGATTCCTGAAAGACGAAACCGCCGCGACCGCCATCGAGTATGGCCTGATCGCGGCCGGCATCGCGATTGCGATCATCACCGCTGTCAAAGGCGTCGGCTCCGCGCTGAGCACGAAATTCACGGTGATCAGCACGTCGCTGAAATAGAGTCAGCGGATGCGTTGTCGATGGCGCGGACTATCGTCCCGCGATCGGCATCAGCCCGCCTTCCGAGATCACAGGCACGGCTTCCGATGATGCGAGGAAGCGGAGCAGGGCTGAGGCCGCCTCGGGCTGCTGCACGGTCTGCGTGAGCACGCCCGCGAAGGAAAACACCGGCTGCACCTCGGCCGGCAGCGCGCCGACAAAGGTAATGCCGGGGACGTGAATCAATTCGGCCACCTGCTGGAAGCCGATCTCGGCCTCACGCGCCACCACCGCGGCCACCGGTTCGCCCGACGGCGGGCCGCGAATCTTTCGGCTCTTGCCGGCGATGTCATCGGCAATGCCGAGCTGAGCGAACAGTTTTGTCGACAGATAGGTGCCGCTGCCGCTGTCCGAATAGGCGATCGACTTCGCCGCCTTTAGCGTGCGCTTGAGCGCTTCCACGCTGCCGATGTCGGGTCTTGCGGCGCCGGCCTGCACCACCATCCCGATCAGCGAGCGTGCCAGTTCGGTCTTGGTAGAGGCCTGAACCAGTCCGCGCTTGCCGAGTTCGTCGGCGGCGCCGCCATCGAGGATCACGACGTCGGCCGCCTCGCCGCGCACGAGCCGGCTCGGAATCGATTCCGGAGAATCTCCCATCGACGGGCCGCGCGTCGTGATCAGGTGGTGGCCGCTGACGCGCTCGAACGCGGGCGCCAGTTCGGAATAGACGCCGTGGAACCCGGCGGAGATCATGACGCGGATATCGGCGGCGGAGGCGGGGCTTGCCGCCAGCAGGGCGGCGACGCCGAGGGCAGAGAGAAGTCTGGTGAGCGAATGCACCGGCTACGATCTCGCCGTCCGGACGCGTTTCGCACGGTGGGCCGGCCTCGAGGCCGCTTCCGCCCGGCGTGCCGCGCCAGGGTGCTTGTCCGCATATTCCTTGCCGTCGATCGGGCCGACATGCGGCGGATCGTGATCCAGGTAGGGGCGTCCGACTCCGTAGTCCTTGCCGTGGGCGTCCACCCATTTGGCGTCGCCGCGTTCGACGACTCCGTAACTGATGAAACACGGACGCGGCGCGCACATGGCGATGAGTTCATGGGCATCCACGGGCAGATCGGCGGCGGTCTTCAACGGCTCGTCGGCTCCATACTTGAGATAGTTCCCCGCCATCCAATAGTATTCGCCACCGGTAAGATTTTCGACAGCCTCCCCGAAGATGTGCCGATTCAGTTTCGTGCCGCCCTGCCCGGATGAACCGATCAATCCCACCGCGATGCGCGGTTCGAATGCCTCGGTCACAATGGCCGCTTTGCCGTAGCGGGAAAGGCCCTCGATGCCGATTTTATTTGTGTCCACAATGGACTCCGGATGGGCAGCGAAAAAATCAATCAACCGGCTGACACCCCACTGCCACGCCCGCAACGCCCCCCAATCGTCGGGCTTGCGCGGCTGACCTTTATTTACCAAGCCGATGATACCCGAGGTCAGTTGATTGTTATCGGGCTGAAAGCTGGTGGGGATGATCGTGCCAAAGCCCCAGCCATTGGTAATCGCCTGTTCATGCCACGCCGGCTCACCGCCCCAGCCGCCAGATCCAAAGCCAAACTCAATCATGATCGGCACGGGTTGCGTCGCCATGGCGGGAACCGTGAAGCTGGCCTGCACGTTTACGATGATGTTCGTATAGCCGGAGTTGTCCACGTGGCCCACAAGTATTTTTGTCACCGTGGGAATGCCACCGACGGCTCCCACATTTGTAGACGTCACCTCCCA
>Ga0137412_10004238_pt1 | contig 11491 bp, 12 predicted proteins | sample CZODoug2_1_16fun_FD_122160 | JGI IMG/M metagenome (GOLD analysis project Ga0137412, IMG submission 122160) | Vadose zone soil fungal communities from Angelo Coast Range Reserve, California, USA - CZODoug2_1_16fungal (Hybrid Assembly) | ecosystem: Environmental > Terrestrial > Soil > Vadose zone...
CCTTCTCCAGCCAGTCGGCGGTCTTGTTCGCTTCCTGGATTGCGACGTGCGTCATCGCCGTGGTCGGCAAGGCGCCATGCCAGTACTTCTCACCGGGTGCGAACCACACCACGTCGCCGGGACGTATCTCCTCGACGGGCCCGCCTTCGCGTTGAGCCCATCCCAGCCCCGCCGTGACAAACAGGGTCTGACCGAGCGGGTGTGTGTGCCAGGCGGTGCGTGCGCCCGGCTCGAAAGTCACGCTCGCGCCGACCACACGGGCGGGCGCGGGTGCCTGAAACAGCGGGTCGACGCGAACCGCGCCGGTAAAATGGTCGGCGGGTGCCTTATTGGATGGCAGGGTGCCGTTGCGCGTGATCTCCATGGCGCTCTCCTTTCGTCGCAGTGTCAACGTGCCTCGGAGCAACCGATGCAGAAAGATTTAGCGCTCGCGCGCCGACAGACTACCCGTCATAATCGGCATGGACTTATGAGCAGGATCGATCAATGCAGCGGGAAAATCTGAGCGACCTTGCGGCGTTCGTCGCCGTCGCACGTGAGCGAAGCTTCACCGCCGCCGCCTCGAAGCTCGGCGTGTCCCAGTCGGCGCTGAGCCACACCATCCGCCAGCTCGAAACGCGGCTTGGCGTCCGGTTGCTGACGCGCACGACGCGAAGCGTTTCGCCGACGCAGGCCGGGGAGCGCCTGCTTCAGACCGCAGGCCCTCGTATCGAAGAGATCGAGACGGAGCTGTCCGCTATCCGCGAGTTGCGCGAGAAGCCGGCCGGGATCATTCGCATCACGGCGACGGAGTTCGCCATCGAGACGATCCTTGTGCCGAAACTCAGCAACGTTCTGGCAGAGTATCCCGACATCAAGATTGAGATGGTCGTCGACTACGGTCTCACCAACATCGTGTCAGAACAGTATGACGCAGGCGTGCGCAGCGGCGAGCAGATCGCCAAGGACATGATCGCGGTCCGCATCGGCCCCGACATGCGCATGGCCGTGGTCGGCGCACCGTCCTATTTCCGAAAACGCCCGCAGCCGACGAAGCCGCAGGAGCTCATCGGACACAACTGCATCAATCTGCGGTTGCCCATGCACGGCCTCTATGCGTGGGAGTTCGAGCGCAACAAACGCGAGCTTCGCGTCCGCGTGGACGGCCAATTGACATTCAACACCACCAGCCAGTTGCTCCAGGCGGCGCTTGCCGGACATGGCCTCGCCTATGTGCCCGAGGGGATGGCCGAGGCGCACCTGGCCAAGGGCCGCCTCAAGCGCGTATTGGCGGAATGGTGCGAGCCGTACTCAGGCTATCACCTGTACTATCCGAGCCGGCGCCAGTCGTCGGCAGCCTTCGCCCTGGTGGTTGACGCCTTGCGTTATCGCCCTGCGAAACGGGGGTGAAGTCATGAAGGTTCATGGCCGGTGCCAATGTGGTCGCCTACAAGGCGGAGGCGGCGCCCGGCGCCGTCAATATCTGTCATTACCACGACTGCCAGACGCTGTCGGTCGCAACCTTCCGCGCGCCGTCGTCAAGACAGCTCGTATCCTGGCTGTTTGTAAAGTGTGCTCTTCTTGCCAAGGATGTCGGGCTTGTAGACTTTCTCGGTCCAGTCCTTCGCCGCGATCTCTTCAAAGCCGACCGAGACGGATTCCTCACCATAGTGAAGCACCTCTCCGATCGCTTTGGTGATCGCGTTTGCCAGCTTCTGCTTTTGCTGATCCGACTTGCCGGGCCAGAGTTTTACAATCACATGAGGCATCGTTTGCTCCTTCCGTAGCGTGCGGATGTCATCGCCGCGCGCCATATTGCTCGTCCGTAACCTTCTCCATCCAATCGACGTTCCGGCCATCGACAGTTTCCTGAACGGCGATGTGACGCATGGCGTTGGTCGCGGTTGCGCCATGCCAGTGCTTCACGCCCGGCGGAATCCACACCACGTCGCCCGGCTTGATATCACGCTTCTCGCCGCCCCAGTCCTGCACCCATCCCGTTCCGGAGGTGACGATCAGAATTTGCCCGGCAGGGTGCGTGTGCCAGGCGCTGCGCGCGCCGGGCTCGAAGGTCACATGGCCCGCACCCACGCGCGTTTGCGGACGAGCGCCCATGAGCGGGTCAACCATCACGGTGCCGGTGAACGTCTCGGCCGGGCCTTTGCCGGTCGGGCGCGATCCGTTCGTGAATACCTCGATCCCTTGCGCGCTAGCCGGCGACGTTATGACGGCTGTAAGGAGCGTGGCTGCGATCGCGAGTTCCTTCATCATGACAAATGCTCCTTGTCTCAGTTGGCGGTCTTCATGCGGTCGAGTGTGCAGACGAAATCCTGCCGTTCTGCGATCTGTGCAGGAAAGGCAGCGATCTAGGATCTCGGCGCGATTAACGGTCCGGTCGGCGTGGAACGCCTAGAAGCCATCTGCCCGCGCCAGGGAACCCGCGACGATGGCGAGGCCGGCTAGCAGTGCTGTGCCGACGATGGAGCAGGCCGTTTTCATCGCGCCATGTGCTACTTTGGCCGCTTGTCGAACACGTCCTGCGCGGCAGGCATTGCCGAGAAGACGAAGGGCCAGCCGGTATAGAAAGCGAGATGCGCGAGAACCTCGGCGGCCTCGGCCTGGGTCAGCCCGTTGTCCATCGCGCGGTTGAGGTGATAGGGCATTTGCGCCGCTTGGCCTGTCGCGATCAGGGCGCTGACCGTCACCAGGCTCCGGTCCCGCGGCGCAAGGTCCGGCCGCAGCCAGAGGTCCTTAAACAGCATGTCGGTCGTGTTGCGGACGACGCCGGGAAAAGCCGCGCCAAACTGTCCGCCGACTCGCGACGCGCGGTCCGCTTCTGCCGCTTCGTTAAGCGGCAGCAATTTGGGCGAGGCCGGAGGAAGCTGATCTGCCGCGATCTTTCGCGCCGTGAAAACGTCTTTGGCGGCTGCCGCAGCGGCAACGGCGTTGGACCATCCCGAATAGAAGGCGAGATGCGTGATGAGCTCGGAGATCTCCGCGGGTTTCACGCCGCTGTCGAGCGCGAGAGCGAGGTAATGCGGAAGCTCGATCGTCTGATTGCGGGCCACCAACGCGGCCAGGGTGACGATGCTTCGATCCCTGGGCGAGAGGCCCGGGCGCTTCCATACGTCGCCAAGCAGGCTCTCATCCGTGTATTTGCCGAGTGCGGGGGCGGCCTTCTGCATGATGTCCTGCATGTTCTCTCCTTGGGCGTAGAGCGGCGTTGGCGTTGCGAGCAACGCGGCAACGGCCGCGATGGAAAATGCCTTCATGACCTGTCCTCCGTAGCTTTTGCCGTGTGCAGAATTCGGAAGGTGACGAGCGCCGCGCCAAGCACCGCCATCGTGCTTGCGAGAAACACCGATCCGAGCCCGTTTGATCCTGCGATCAGTCCCAGGGCGGGACTGCCGAGGCCCAGCGCGATGTCGAGGTAGACCGTGTAGGTGGCCATCGCCAGTCCACGGCTTTCCGGCGGCGCGCTCCGCACGGCTTCGACACCAAGTCCCGGATAAACCAGCGAGTATCCGAAGCCGGTCAGCGCAGCGCCGATTGCCGCGAGGACCGGGCCATTCGCGAGCCAGATCAGCGCGAGTCCTGCCGCTTCGACGAACAGGCAGGCCAGCGCGACCCGAGCGCCGCCGAGCTTGTCGGGCAGATGGCCAAGGAGCATGCGGGCGAGTACTAGCGTCGCCGCGAAGGCGCTGAAGATCAGCCATACCGGCGCCCAGCCACGCTGCGCGGAAATCAGCGCGCCGAAGGCGAGGATTGCGCCGAGGCCGACGCTGCTGAGCGCCGATCCGAATCCCGGCATCCAGACGGCACCGAGCACGTTGAGGAGGGATGCGCGTTCGCCACGGCGAACGGCGACGGCGGATAAAGGCGCCACCAGGATAAGCGTTGTCAGCGGGACCAGCGTGGTTGCGATCGCCACAGCCTGCAGGCCGCCGATGCCGTAAAGCGTGGTGCCGATCGGCGCGCCGAGCGCGAGCGCCGCGAACATGGCCATGCCGATCCACGCAATGACCCTCCCAGCACTCTCTATGCCGACCAGAGCCAAGCCCCACGTCACCGCGCCCGTGATGATGAAACTCTCGGCAACGCCCAGCAGCGCGCGACCGCCGAGCAAGATCGAGACCGATGTAGCGGGGATGCTCACAAAAGCGAGCGACACTTCGTAGATGACGCCGGACGCCATCGCTGCGGCGAGGCCCAGAATGACGGTAAGCTTCGGGCCACGGCCGTCAGCGACATGACCGGACCACACGCGCGAGATGACTGAGGCTGCGAACTGGCTGCCCGTGACGAGGCCGACGACGAAGGTTCCGAAGCCCAGCCCCTGATGCACATGCAAGGGAAGCACGGGTATCGCAAAGCCCGTGATCAGAAAGACGACCAGAACCACCACCATCAGTGGCAGAAGGGCCATCGCGACATCGGAAGGTTTCGCACCAGGTGCTAGGACCGCGTCAGACATAGGGTTGCGCTTTCATTTGTTGTTGAGACATCCGCAATCACGATCCGCCCGTCGCAGGACCAAGCTGCACGCTGTGCGTTGCGGCCTCCCAACGACACCTTGTTATAAGTCGGCAGAGGCTATGCAATTAGCCGAGAAAATCTGCATGGACTTATGAGTGAAATTCATTGATGACCAACAAATTGTCTGAAGGCCCAGACAACTCGTTTGCGCTTGTGCGCCTTTGCTGGCTTTGGGCGCGAGTCGATTCTGTTCAACTTCCAGACCATCGATGTCCGCAGCCAAAGACATCTGAAAGATAGGCTTACCCGTAAGAACTTGCCGGTGCAGTCGTCCATCCATGGCGGCAAGCCGAAAGGCATGCTCGCCACTACTCTTTATCGCGTCGCAATTAAAATTCGCGGACTCGCTTCGCTTTCGCCGTTGCGGCGCCGAGAAGGAAGGACAAGTCGGTGCCTGTCGAGACGTAGCGTGCGCCCATCTTAACGAACTCGGCAGTAAGATTGGGGTGGGCGCTCAGCCCTCCGACTCCCAAGTGCTTTCCGTATTTGCGGCATGTCTGTATGGCCTTTGCATACGCATCGTGAACCTTGCCGTGTTCGAGCTGGCCCGGAATTCCGAGCGAAGAACAAAGGTCGTTTGTGCCGATCAGCAACAAGTCGACACCTTCAACGCTGGCAATCTTGTCGATCTCTGCGAGCGCTTCAGCCGGTTCGATCATGATGACGACCATCGTCGCCGCGTTAAGAGCGCTCATCGTCTCTTCTGCGGAAAATGTACGAAATTGCAGATGGGGCAGCCCTCCGGCGATTGACCGATCGCCGAGCGGCGCAAACTTCGCGGCCTGAACGACTCCCTCTGCGTCCCGGGCTGAGTGAATGTGCGGAGCAATTACGCCGAGCGCGCCGCCGTCCAGTGCGCGCGAGATGTAGTGTGACGCGATGTTGAGCACGCGGACAAATAGAGCGATGCCCGCGGCTAGCCCGGCCATGCAGAGTTGACCGGTGGTATCGAACGAGAAGCTGTTGTGCTCCATGTCGATGTAGAAAGAGTCGAAGCCAGCGGTTTTCGCGATCTGAGCGATTTCCACAGAGCGGACCAGGCGGACAATCATCGATGCTACTACGTGATCGCGCGCCAGCTTGTCCTTGACGGAGTTGCGCAAGAGTTCGCTTGGAGAGTCTACCATCCGATCCTCACCGTCTGTGATGCCTCGGGCGATCGTTTGACCGGCAGCTGAGCAAGCGGCGGCGGGATTGGCCCTTAAGCTTCACGAACTGGGTTCGAAGCGTTAGAGCAGAGAGCTGCGCAGCGGAAGTCGCTGGTTATAACCTCAGATTATACCCCATCTCGTCCAGGGCGTGTCGCGGCGCCATGTGTTCGGCTAGTAAGTGAACTTAGCAGTCGGTCTCGAACACAAGCTGTAAAGGAGGACACCATGAGAGTTGGCGAAGTCGCAACTGCACCGGGCGGTCGAGTTGGCAGCATGCGCGATGGCGTGCTGGACCAGACGTTTCTTTTGACGGGCGGGGACAATTCGCCGAACAACTATCTCCTAAACGTCGGCCATACCGGGGGCGGTGGTTGGACAACGCCCCGTCATCGTCACACGTTTGATCAGGTTCGTTATGTGCTCAAAGGCCGCTATCCGGTCGCCAAAGGCGTCGTGATGGAAGAGGGCTCGGTCGGATACTTCCCCGAGAGCGTCCATTACGGCCCTCAGGATCGTCCCGAAGGCCTCGAGATGATGGTGTGTCAATTTGGCGGTGCCAGCGGGCAGGGCTTTCTCAGCATTCCGCAGCGAGAGGCCGCCAATGCTGCACTCGCCAAGAAAGGTACGTTCAAGGACGGCGTCTTCACTTGGATCGATGAGAAGGGCCAGCGCCACAATAAAGATGGCTCTGAGGCTTGCTACGAGGAAGCGACCGGCAAGAAATCGGTCTACAGCAAGCCGCGCTATGACAACATCATTATCATGGAACCTGCGGCTTACGACTGGGTGTCGGACGACGCCAAGGGCGTGTACATGAAGTGGCTCGGCACTTTCACCGAGCGGGATACGCGGCTCGGATTCATTCGCCTCGACGCGGGCGCGACCTTTTCGGCCGGCATGCAGCCGTCGATCGAGTTGCTCTTCTTGAGCAAGGGCGCGGTGACTGTCCAAGGGAAAGAGTACGGCGAGCGCTCCGCATTCGAATTCGCGAAGAACGAAGGTCCCATCGCGGTGCACGCGGTGCAGCCAAGCGAATTCTTCTGCATGGTACTGCCGCGGTTCTGAGCGGCCTGCTGGCACGCGCGCTGGAGCCTGCAATACGGACTGCCGCGACTTCCTTGGTCGCCATACGACTTCGCGGGCAGTCCGCAGCGTGCGCGCCAATTCGGCCTCGCGGCCATAAATGTGCAATGCGCCCGACAGTAAGAACGACGCCCATTCCAAACGAAAAATGAAAGAGATGGAGGAAGCCCGTGAGGAACAAACGAGCGATACTTGTCGCAATCGCATACTTGATGTCGCCTAGCGTATACCCGATGGGGGCATACGCACAGGACTACCCGAACCAGCCGATCAAGCTCATCATTCCGAATCCCCCCGGCGGCCCAGGGGATATCATTGCGCGCGCCTTCACTGAAAAGGCGGCACAGACCGTCGGGAAGCCGTTCGTCTTCGAATATCGGTCGGGCGCAAGCACGACAATCGGTACGGCATTTGCCGCAAAAGCCGAGCCGGACGGTTATACGATCCTTGGCCTGCCTTCTTCAGGGGTCGGAGCGGCCGCTATCAAGAAGCAGCTCCGCTACAGCCTCGAAACTGATTTCTCCCCCGTCGCGGGCATTGGAACAGTGCCGCTGGTGCTCGTTGCCCGAGCAGGGTTGAACATCAAGACTATGACAGACTTTACGGCTGCAGTGCGAACAGGGAAGTTGACGTTCGGCACTGCCGGCGTCGGGACCATCGGCCACCTTACAGCTCTCCTGCTGATGAATGAAGTCGAGGGAAAGGCCACGCACGTACCCTTCAAAGGCAACCCCGAAGTAACCCAGGCGCTCATCGGTGGACATGTCGACTTTAGCATCCTGTCTGTCGCGGACGCCGCTCCATACCTGGCCTCAAAAGATGTAGCGCTTATCGTCACGACGGCCGATCGGCGTCTCTCCGATCTTCCAAACACTCCAACAATGACCGAGGTTGGCCTGCCGCACGTCGATGCGAAGCTCTGGTACGCCTTTTTGGCGCCGAGCAAAACGCCGGTCGATCGCATCACGCGTCTGTACAATGCTTTTGCGGAGGCGGGAAAAGGTCTCGGTTCCGAGAAGCACCTTCAAAGCCTTGGCTTCAATGTGGAGATGCGCGACCCAGGCGCACTTGCGAAAATGATCAAAGATGAAAGCGCTCGTTGGAAAAAAGTAATCGAGTTCAACGGCATTCCCTTGGAAAACTAGCGGCTGGTCTGGCAGCCATCCGATCGCATCGCGGGATTGCTTTGCATCGGTGTCCGGCTGGGTCAGGCTCCTCGATCGCCGTTTGACGCGAGAACTCAACGCCGGTCTAGCGCGCGTGCCCGTGAGATGTTCCCAAGAACAGGGTGATTCAGCATGGCCCATCCCACGTCTGTCCACACGCCCCAGGACTCGGGAGTGCCGTCGCACGCGCGCGATTTCAGCGTCAAGGACAGGGTCATCATCGTGACGGGAGCCGGACAGGGAATTGGGCGCGAGCTTTCCCGTCAGTTCGCCGCAGCGGGCGCCACCGTTGTCGTCGCAGACATCAATCGCACCAATGCTGATCGCGTTCGGCGCGAAATTGAATTATCGGGCGGCAAAGCTGCTGCAGTCGCAGTCGACATCGGCGACAAGGCGTCGGTTCAAGCTATGTCAGAAGCCGCCGTTGCACGACTCGGCCGAATCGATGTGCTGATCAATAACGCCGCGATATTCGCGACCCTGCAGAAGAAGCCATTCTGGGAAATTCCCGTCGACGAGTGGGAACGCGTGATGCACGTCAATGTCACTGGTGTTTTTCTGAGCGTGTGCGCGGTCCTGCCCGTCATGCGGCAGCAGAAGTGGGGACGCATTATCAACATCTCCTCGGATTCAGTGCCCAAGGGAGTGCCAAACTACCTCCATTATGTTTCGTCGAAATCTGCGATCATCGGCATGACCAATGCCATGGCACGTGAGCTCGGGCCCCATGGCATCACTGTCAATTGCATCCGTCCTGGCGGCGTAGCAACCGAGGTTGATCGAGTGGTCAATCCGACGATCGAGCGTCGAATAGCTCAACTCAGCGAGCAGTGCATTCCGAGAGGAATGGTGTCTTCAGACCTGGTTGGGCTTGCGATGTTTCTCTCGACGTCCGCCTCCGACTTCATAACCGGCCAGACCATCGCTTGCGACGGCGGCATGACGCACAGCAGCTAGATCGTGGCCACTGTGTTCTTGGCAAGACCTGCGAAAAAATCCGACACCGACGACGGAACGTTGCGGGAGGTTACTGCAGCGCGATCCGACAACGCTCTCGACGTTCCCTTCAACGCTGGGGATTGCTCGTCACAAGGCGTTATCCCGCCGGTTGCACCGCAGCGAATCCGGCGCCCACCTCTCATTGAGGTTCTCGAATTCCGGTTGGGCCAGCTGTAGAATGAGTGTCGATGGTTCTAGGTCTTTGAAGCCTCGGCGCGCTGCCAACCCGCGAAGGCCCAGCCATCTCGTCTTGAGCGGACTTGATGACGGGCAGACCGCGATGCAGCTCCTTATGGACTCCCGCAAGCTTTTATATCTTGCCACTGTCGTTGAGCAGGGGAGCTTGAACAAGGCAGCCAAGCGCCTGGATGTTTCGCAGCCCGCGCTCTCGAAAGCAATGGACCGGCTGGAGAACGGGCTCGGGGTCAAACTCCTCGATCGGGGGCCACACGGAATCACGGCCACCGCGTATGGCGAGCTTCTGTGCTCGCACGCAAGATTAATCAAAGAGGAATTGGAATTCGCCGAAACGCGGATTCAAAATGCCGGCAAGCGCCGCGCCCGGGTCATGACGCTCGGAACTCTGCCGAGCTTGGCCGCCAGCGTCGTCCCTCTTGCAGTGGGCCGATGGCGCGAGCGACACCCGCGCGTCCTGCTTCGAGTCGTGGAAAAAGTTCAGGTGGAGCTTCTGTTTGGGCTGCTGCGCGGCGATTTCGATTTCGTCATCGCTCAAACGGAGTTTTACAATCTCCTTGATGGACTGAAACAGCGCGTCATCTTCCGCGATCGCTTACGGGTGTTCGCGCGTCCGAAACATCGCCTGTTCCGGGTAGCAGAGCCTATATGGGCGGACCTCGCCCAGTTTCCGTGGGTGTGTCCCATGGTGGGCGGAAGGCAGCGGACGGTGCTGGAAAAACTTCTAGCCTCTGAGGGTATTGATCTCCCTCAGCAAATGATCGAGTGCGGTTCCATCGGCTTTACGAAGGCGCTTGTTGCTGCCAGCGACCACCTGGCGATGCTGCCTGAACATGCTGCCATGTCCGACCTGGGCGAAGGTACACTGAAGCCTCTGGCGATAACGGTACCTGCCCTGAGCCGCGATATCGCAGTGATATTCCGCGAGCGGTCGGCGCTAGACGCTTCGAGTCGAGACTTAATCAGGCAAATTGAGACGGTAGGCGCCGATTTGTCTCGCGAGTGATCCCAGGCCTGATACGAAACGCAAGCGCGTCAAGGCGGGGCCATCAGTTTATGTCTGCCGAGGCGTTCGTCAGGATTCTTGATGCGTGTGCCCGTTTGGAACGGCGTGCTCTGTCTCAGTAGATGAAGATCGCTTAAAAAACATTTCTCATTGTCTTTCAGCCTCGCTGGCAGATCGCGGGTGCAGATGGTGACGTGATCGAGGTTCATGTGATGCTCCCTTTCGCTTTCGCGACCAGATTTAGAGAATTCACATTTTCCAGAGAATTGGCTATGTTACGAATATACTATTCGGAGATCACGAATGATGATCCTCGACAACCTGGCTCTATTTCTGCGCATCGTTGAAAAAGGCGGTCTCGCGCCCGCCGGACGGGAGCTCGGGCTTTCGCCTGCTTCCGTCTCTGAGCGCCTGGTCGCGCTGGAAAAGTACTAATGGAGCGACGTTCCTGCATCGCACGACCCGAGCGATCATTCGGTGCCGATCTTGGGTGGGCTCCACCATCAATATCGTGGGGTTGAGTTTACGATCCAAGAGGACTGAGTGGGAGGAAATCCTGCGCCTATTGCCGAGCGGCTGGCACGATGGGAAGCAGCTCGCACTCAGCAAAGAAGGGTAGGCGTGTGAAGCAAGAATCGCCCCGTCCCCTGTGACGCAAAAGATGAAGCTAGCTTCCCGTCTGGCGTCCGCCATCTTGCCCGCGCCAAAGCGACGCTGGGTGGCGCGCAGCTTAGAATTTGGCGACGATAGGCGTACGATTGAATGTCAGTCGGCTAGACCTGCAAATAACTTAGGATTATCCGCCACGACGTGTATCGCAACAGGACATCGAGCTGCGGTCATATAATGTTCTTGGGCCTGAGGTTGTGCATACTCGTGTCGTAATGAACGATGATCGCATCAAGAAATTCGCGGCGAGCCTGCATAATCTCCTCGGCAGCCTCTCGCGATACGAAGAACATTACTGTGGAAGGGGACCGGCGGGCGGTAGGTGTTGAGGAGGACGCCCCTTGGCGTGCTCCGCGTTGCAACCAGAGAGAGACCTGGCAGGACGCCATTTTCGAACAGCCGCTTTCCTTCGCCGAGCACCAACGGGCGGCGATCAGCGTCTGCAACAACCGCATTTAGCTGTGAAATGCGCTACGGTTGGGCCGTGACCCACAGCTTGCGCCCGGACAGCTTGCGCAGGCCGACATAGAACACCGGCGTCAGGAACAGGCCGAACAGGGTGACCCCGATCATGCCGGCGAACACGGTGACGCCGGTCGCCGAGCGCACCTCGGCGCCGGCGCCATGTGAGAGCACCAGCGGGATCGTGCCGGCGATGAAGGCCACCGAAGTCATCACGATGGGCCGCAGCCGCAGCCGGCAGGCTT
>Ga0137412_10004240_pt1 | contig 11489 bp, 10 predicted proteins | sample CZODoug2_1_16fun_FD_122160 | JGI IMG/M metagenome (GOLD analysis project Ga0137412, IMG submission 122160) | Vadose zone soil fungal communities from Angelo Coast Range Reserve, California, USA - CZODoug2_1_16fungal (Hybrid Assembly) | ecosystem: Environmental > Terrestrial > Soil > Vadose zone...
ACAAACACCGATATTGAAGATCGCAAGCGCGCCGAAGAGGAACTCCGGCGCGTGTCCGGGCAGCTTCTGCGTTTGCAGGACGAAGAGCGACGCGGGATCGCTCGCGATTTGCACGATTCTACTGGCCAGGATCTGGTCGCCCTGGCGACCATGCTTGGTCAAGTGCGTCGTTCCGTTCCTTCGAGCGAACGAAAATCGCGCAAGCTCCTTTCCGAGTGCAAGGCATTGGCCGACCGGTGCATCCGCGAAGTCCGAACGCTCTCTTATGTACTGCATCCACCGGGGTTGGATGAGGCTGGTTTAGGGCACGCGATTCGTGATTATGTGCACGGTTTCACCGAGCGAAGCGGAATCCGCGTGGAATTGGAGCTGTCACCGAGTCTCGGGCGGATGGCACGAGAAATCGAGTTGGTTGTATTTCGAGTGGTGCAAGAGAGCCTCACCAATATCCAGCGGCATTCGGGAAGTCTCCACGCCAAGATACGAATTGAGCGCAGCTCGGATCTCACAGTGGAAATCAGCGATCGCGGCCACGGAATCCCTGCCAGCGGACCGAGCGAGAAAAAGGAACTCCGGTTTAGAATCGGTGTTGCCATCCGCAGCAGGCAGGAACGAGAGAAGCTGATCGCCGGCCGGCCGGATATTGATTCCACTGGTCGCGGTACAACGGTACGCGTCACGATGCCGTTGCTCTTGGAGGCGAACACCCTGGGAGTTGAACGAACGTGAAAAAACTTCGCATTCTGATCGCTGACGACCACGGACTGGTGCGGCGCGGTGCGGTGGCGGTCCTGCGCGCCCGAAACGGTTGGAGAGTCGTGGGTGAGGCGGCGAATGGTCGTGAGGCAGTAGAAAAGGCGATAAAACTGAAACCTGATGTCGCCATACTCGATATCGGCATGCCCGAATTGGATGGATTCGAGGCCACGCAGCAAATTGTAGACGCGGTTCCTGATACCAAGGTTCTCGTTCTCACAATGCATGAGTCCGATCAGATGGTGCGCCGAGCACTGGATGCGGGAGCTCGCGGGTACCTTTTGAAATCCGACCTCACGGAGTACCTGGCGAAAGCCGTAAAAGCCATTGCTGCTGGCAAGCGTTTCTTGACGCCCAAGGTCTCCGAAATCGTGTTGGACGGATTTCTCCGAACGAAAAACGCGCCTGAGCGAAAGGACCAGAGAAGCACGCGAACAACCCCGCGCGAGATGGAAATTGTCCGGCTCCTGGCCCAGGGGAAGTCCAACAAGGAGATCGCGGGGCAACTTGGAATCACGGTCAGGACGGTTGAAACTCACCGTGCCAAAATCATGCTAAAGCTGGACCTTCATTCTCTGGCTGACTTGATTCACTATGCGATTCGGCAGGGCCTGCACGAGGGGCTGGGTCTCCACCATCCGTCAAGTCCGCACGAAGACCGTTCCTCGTAAGGCTGCTTCGACTGAATTCTGCGACCACTACGTATTACCCACTAGTTGGCCTTCGGTATTGATGCGCGCTTCTTCGCAGGACAAGCATAGGTCTTAGTTTGCAAGCGAGGCCATGGAAAGATTCATCATTTGCAAGAACCCGCTGTGCTGTCTGGTGGTTGATCTTTGCACGCAAGATACTCGGACGAATGGTCATCGCGCTGTCCCCTTTTGCTCACCGCTTTCCGGTCCGCGCCGGGGTCCGTCCCCATGGTCGGTTTAGAGTAGGAGCCCCTTGATTCGCGTATTTGTTGCTTTCGATGATGCCGTTTTCGGCCAACGGCTATTTGAATACTTAAACGCACAACCTGATTTCCAGGTATGCGGGATAGTTGAACTGGGTGACGAAGCGGTGCGCGAGGCCAGTGCACTGCGCCCTGATATAGCCATTCTGGAAATGAGCAGTATCGATGATCTTGTGGTGGCCAACGCGTTCAAGCGGCAGATCCCGGATCTTCCCCTGCTGGTGGTCGCTGAAGGAGTAAGTTTGGATACCGAGAAGAAGGCATTGGCTCACGGTGCGGATGCGGTATTTCCAAAGGAAGATGATCCGGCAGCTCTGGCGCACAACGCGCGAGCCATTTATCGCTTGCTCAGTGGCGAGAACGAATCGGATTCGTAGTCATCCAGGGAGCGGTCATACCGGGTTGCTGATGATCGTCAGGTCCGAGCGTATCGAGCAGGCGCGCAGCGGAGCTAACCGCTTTTGTTCCAATTGGTCGCGGTAAAAGAGATCATAAGTGTCAAAGGAAATCAGGCGGCCATCGGGATCAACGATATGGATGCAGGTTTTCTTGACCGAGGACTTCGAAAGCATGGGGATGGAGTTTCAATCCGAAGAAAGGAATATAAACCGGAAAGGCCATGGGCGTGGGAAAAAAACCGCGCGCCAACGTTACCCGCGAATACCGTTACAGGGTCAATCGAAGTTCCTGTAAATACTTGGCGACTTCGTGGTGCCCGCGCTCTTGCGCAAAAGCCAGCGCGGTCTTGCCGTCGTCGGTCCGCGCATGAGGGTCCGCTCCGTGCGCGACAAGTATTTTGACAATGTCGAGACGACCGTTGGCAACAGCCTCCAGCAATGGCGAATGACCTTTGGCGTAACGGTAGTTCACCTCCGCGCCATTTTGCGCAAGCCACTTAACGATAGAAGCGTGTCCGCTCGCGACCGCCCCCGTCAACGCAGTGTATGCCGTTCCATTTGTCGCGACGGCGTTAATCTCCGCGCCTTTGCCGCGTAAATACTGCGCGACCTCTTCATGACCAAAAGCTGCCGCCAATGCCAGCACCGGAAATCCGTCCGGCGAATAACTTTTCGCCAGTTCGGGATTCGCTCCTACCATTTCTTTCAGGCGCGCCAAGTTGCCAGCGGCAGCGGCTTCGTGCAACTCCAGCATCGCTCCGTTTTCGACCAGCACGTCGCGAATCTCTTTTCGTCCGGTGTAACAAGCCATAAGCACGGCAGACTGCCCTCGCGCGTTTCGGGCGTTTACGAGCGCCGCGTTTGCAGCGCACAGCGAGCGTACCTTCTCCGCATCGCCAGTTCGAATCGCTTCAAAAAGCTCAACTATTGAATCCATTCGAATCTCTCCCGCAAACAGGAACGATATTTCGAAATAAATTCTGAGGCTTGTTAGCGGCGCGCGCGGTCTTTGCGAACCGCGTCTTCAATCAGCGCATCCAGTTCGTCGCGCTTCAGAGTAATTTGGTCGGTTACGCTGTCCTCTTCATCGCTGGTGACCGGCAGATCGGCCGCACCGCCTGGCGGGGACTGTACACCGTAGCGCGTACGAGCCGCCATCAGTTTCGCTACTTCCCGGCTGGAGAAAAGTTTTGGCGTGCCAGCCTTTTCCGCGGCCAAGGTAATTTTCGCGGTGTGCTCGATTGTCTCCATGCGATAAAAAGCGGTGAGCAGGTCCGGACCGCAGGTGACTGCGCCGTGATTCGCCAGCAGCAACGCGTCATAATTCTGAACGTAGGGTTCAATCGCGGCGCTTAGCTCCGGGGTTCCCGGCGTCGCGTAACGCACCAGCGGCACTTTGCCAAGCCCGATCACGACTTCCGGCAGCAGTGCCTGATCGAGCGCACGGCCGGCGGCTGCAAATCCCGTCGCGGTAGGCGGATGGGCGTGACAAATCGCGTGCACGTCCCGACGCATCCGGTAAAACAGCAGGTGCATCAGCACTTCAGACGAAGCTTTTCGCACGCCTTCCAGATGGCGGCCCTCCAGATCCACGACCACCAGATCCTCGGGTTCGAGCATCCCTTTGTTCATGCAGGTCGGAGTGGTCAGGATGCGACCGTCGTCGAGGCGCACCGATACATTGCCCTCACACGCGACGATGTGGCCGCGCTCGTACATCCAGCGGCCCACGAGGCAAAGCTCGCGCCGGTGTTGCTTTTCGTTTTTGTGATTTCCAGCCAAGTCTGAGTCCGGGCGCACGGTGCGGACTCCTTCCTCGCGCGGCATTATCTACCGTGCGAGTAATTTTGCAACTAAATTATTTCTCCAGGGCACGGAATTCCTGGCCCCTAGCGGACGGTTCCGACCGTACCCGGCCCTATACCGTCATTCCGAGCCTGCCTGCCTCGGGCAGGCGCAGCCAGGAACCTCTCTTCTCTGCTTCTGCCAGGCCAGCACTGTTTTCCGCCCCTAAGCGTAGATTCCCCGCAATTTCAGCGCTTTCGCCACTCTGTCAATTGCCACCATATACGAGGCAATGCGGTTATTGACCTTATGCGTCTCCGCATACTTAACCACGACATCGAAGGCATTCACCATAATGTCCATCAGGCGTTCGTTGACTTCGCTTTCGCGCCAGAAGAACCCCTGCCGGTCCTGTACCCATTCGAAGTAGCTCACGGTCACGCCGCCAGCATTGCCCAAAATGTCCGGCACGGTGAACACGCCTTTGCCGTCCAGAATGGCATCGGCCTGCCAGGTGGTCGGTCCGTTAGCGCCTTCGCACAGAATCTTAGCCTGAACCTTGGCGGCATTTTTCTCGGTGATCTGGTTTTCGATGGCCGCGGGAATCAACACTTCGCACGGCTGGAAGAGCACATCTCTGGAAGTCATCTTCGCGCCGCCGCCTGGAAAATCCTGTAGCGGTTTTTTCTGAGTGGTCACCCAATCGATCACCTTGGGAATATCAAAACCGTTTTCGTTGTATAGCCCGCCGCCGATGTCGGCGAGGCCGACAATCTTGTATCCAGCCTTGCTCATCAAGTCCGCAGCCATCGAACCGACATTCCCAAATCCCTGGATGACGGTGCGGCAGTCTGCTTTCTTCATGCCCAGCTTTTCCACCGCTTTGTCCACGCAGATCATCACACCGCGGCCAGTGGCTTCTTTACGTCCGCGTGAGCCGCCAAGTTCAATCGGCTTTCCAGTAACGACCGCAGTCGTCGCCTGCCCGACATGCATCGAATATGTATCCATCACCCACGCCATGGTCTGCTCGTTGGTGCCGACATCCGGCGCAGGCACATCGCGTTCCGGTCCCAGCCAACTGGAAAGCTCCGCGGTGTAGCGACGCGTTAGCCGCTCCTGTTCCCCGCGCGACATCTTGTTTGGATCACAAATGACGCCGCCCTTGGCGCCGCCAAATGGAATATCCACCAGCGCGCATTTCCAGGTCATCCACGCGGCCAGCGCCCGCACTTCATCCAGACTAACGTCCGGCGCAAAACGGATTCCGCCCTTACCGGGGCCGCGCACTGTCGAGTGCAGCACCCGATATCCGGTGAACACTTCCAGCGTCCCGTTGTCCATTCCCACCGGAATGTACATGGTCACTTCTTTATCGGGATATTTCAGGTACTTATAAATTCCCTGCTCGAGACCCAACTTTTTCGCCGCTTCTTCAAAACGCGCCTCCGCGTTCTGGTACACATTCATTTCTTCCGGTGCAGTCCCTTGCGACATCCCAAACGCTCCTTTATTCATACACAAAACACGGCTACGCTTTACCGTTTTTCGCACCAAGACACAATTACGGTTGCAGCTTTTTTCTTCGATTGGCCTGCGACACTCACAAGATTAGCGGGCTACCCACCCGCAACCGCGCCACCAGGCCGGGCCGCCAGTATACGAATCCTTTCCGCTTGCCCGCAAGCCGCGAGGCTGCAAACGGGTTCCAGAACCTGCAATGCCACGAAGACCCGTATCCATGCGAAATCGTTGGGCATCAAAACAACGCACATCCACCTGACACGAGAGGCAAATACAAAATGGCAAAGATGAAAGTGGCGCAAGTTTCCAAAGCCAAAGGTGACTTTGAAATTGTTGAACGGGAAATTCCGTCGCCGGGGCCAGGTCAGGTTCGCATCAAGGTGCAGGCCTGCGGCGTTTGCCATAGCGACCTCTATACCAAGGAAGGATTATGGCCGGGCTTGCAGTTTCCGCGCGTCCCAGGTCACGAAGTTGCCGGAGTCATCGACGAAGTCGGCACAGGCGTCACCACCTGGAAAAAGGGCGACCGCGCGGGAGTAGGCTGGCACGGCGGCCAGGACAACACGTGTCCCGCGTGTCGCGCGGGCGATTTCGCCAACTGCGAAAGCAACCAAATCACCGGCATAACTTACGATGGCGGCTATGAACAATATATGGTCGCTCCCATTGAAGCCGTCGCGCGCATTCCCGATGAATTGGAGCCCGCGGAGGCCGCGCCGCTTCTCTGCGCGGGGATTACGACATTTAATGCCCTCCGTCACAGCGGCGCCGGGCCCGGCGATCTCGTCGCGGTTCAGGGTATCGGTGGACTTGGCCACCTGGGCATTCAGTTCGCGAATAAATTTGGTTACCGAGTGGCCGCCGTCGGACGCGGCCCGGAAAATGCCGCACTCGCAAAAAAACTTGGTGCGCACCATTATATTGACAGTAGTGCTGGCGGCGCCGCAGAGCAGTTGAAGAAATTGGGCGGCGCAAGCGTCATTCTCGCCACCGCTCCCAGTTCCAAGTCCATGTCTGAAATATTTCAAGGACTCGGCCGCAACGGTTCACTGCTGGTGGTCGGCGCGGATATGGCGCCCCTGGAAATTCCCGGTGCCGCCCTTATCAACGGCCGCAAGCGTGTGCAGGGCTGGGCTTCCGGAACTCCCAGCGATTCCGAGGACACGTTGCGATTCGCAGCGCTTACCGGCGTGCGCGCGATGATTGAGAGATTTCCGTTGGAAAAAGCTGCCGAGGCGTATGCCCGCATGCTGAGCGGGCACGCGCAATTCCGGGTGGTATTGACGATGTAAGAGTTTCTGAAGCGGAAGCTTGGTTGGCGTTGTTCTAGGCTCGTGCTCTTAATAAAGATGTATCACTGCTGCAGCCGGAATTGCACCGTCACGGTCAAATGCATTGGTACCTGCTGGCCATTCAGCGTTGCGGCCCGGTATTTCCATTGCCGCACGGCATCTACGGCCGCCTGATGCAGCAGCGCCGGGCCGGAAATCACTTTTGTAGTGGAAACGCGACCGTCGGCGCCGATCAGAGCGTCGATTTTCACCTCTCCGCTAACCCGCTGATTTCGCGCCAGCTGTGGATATATTGGCGCAACGGAAGATAGCAACGCGGCTGTTTTCACGTCGCCGCCGACCAGCAAAGCAGCGGCCGGAGCGGAAGGCTGTTTGGCATTGCTGGGCAGTAGATTTGCGTTCGAAATGTCGCCGGCTGGAACTGCATCGATATTTAATGCGGGTGCCGCAACCGCACCGCTACCTGATCCCGCGCTCCGGCCCAGCACGGGCGCACCCAAATGCACGTTGCCCAAAGACGGTTTCTTGGCTGGTTCCTCGATGGACTTTGCTGGCGGCAATAAGGGTTGTTCTAAATTGCGTTCATTTGCTGCCGCTTTGGAGAATGCTGCTGCGGGACTCTCCGATTCTTTGTTTTCAGAACGAAGATTTTTAGAATTCACTAGATTGCGATTTGTTTCCATCCCGGGCATCGAAGCTGGCGAACCGGATTTCGCTTTCGCTGTTGCATCCAGCGCTTCGCTTGCCGACGTGGTAGCGGCAGCCGGTACGGCAACTTGATTTGCCGTCGTCACTGCGCCGCTCGCCGAAACCTCTCGCACCTGATTCGAATACCAATACCATCCGCCACCGGCGGCCAGCAGCACAGTCGCCGCCAACAATCCGAATTTCAGTGCTGCACCCAATCCTTTCGCGCCATCACCGGATTTTTCATCGAGCGCTAGGGATGAGCCGAAATTAGGCGAGGGCCCATCTCCGGACAGTGTGAACAATGCTTGCTGATTTTCTGAATTTTCTGCGGCAGCTTCTTCTGAATGCAACGCGCGGTCGTGGCGGTGGTCATTCGAATCGGAACTGGCGGATGAAGGCTCGGCAGATTCCGCAAGCGTGGGGTTCGTCGCAAAAGGCTTCACATCCATTTCGTGAGCTGCCGGCGCTTTTGTTTCTGGTGCTGCGGAAATGATCGAGGAACTCCGGGCTAATGGCGCAAGCCACTCCGGAATCTTTACTTCATCGCCGCCGAAATCGAACGAGCATGAGCCTGGCGCGGGATTTTCTCTTGCTGCCGCGGGGACAAGTAAGTTGGTCAGCGATGCTTTCTTTTCTGGTTCGCTCGCAGACTTCCTCAGTTCGGTAAGCGTTGTCGCTTCCACTGTTGCCTTCGCAGCCTCGTCCTGCTTCCGCAGCGCTTTCTGTAAATTCTTGATATCTTCCGCGGCGTTTCGTTCCGCGGCTCCCGGCTTGGCTTTTTCAGGGCCTTTCAGTTCAGCACCCGAACCTGCATGGGTCAGAAATTCCGACAAGGTGGGAATCTTCAGCGCGGCTGGAACGTTCTGTTCATGGACAATCGCAATGGGTTTGGACTCCTGCGGCTTATCTGCAGGGATGGCAGGCGCTGGTTGCGTGGGACGGGCGGCTTGGAGCGGCACGGCCTTTGTGTCACTCGAAGGGATTGTGCCTGCTACGCCGGGCGCGGGTAGTGTCTGCGTCTTTGTTTCCGCTGCTTTTTCTTCTGCGAACTTGGCCGTTGTTGGAGTCGGCGCGGCAGGTCTTATGGCGCTGGGAAGACTTGCGGCGGCACCGCTTGACGGAAATCGCATGCCCCAAAATCCGGGCGATGCTTCCGTGAATTCCAATTCAACGTACCCGCTGGCACTGGGATAGGTTTTAGATTTCGTTACCTGACAAACGACTTCTTTTTTCGTGGTTCCGTTGGTTAGAAAGAGCAGTTGTCCCGGGGACACTGGCGACGAAAGGCGAATCACTGCGCCACTCAAAAAAACCAGCACCGTTTGGGTGTTTTCGGAAAATGGCTCGCGTTTGTCGCTGCCTGCCACTGCCCGTGCGCCGTTGACTGTTACCGGAATTTCCGCCGCGGCCGGCTGCGGTTTTGCTCCCGCAGGAGGCGCTAATCCGGCGTTCTGCGGTGTCGATAACAGTGTTTCTAGTTCGTTTGTGATTGGAGCCATGCGTACCTGCTTGCCCTTGCGAATTTGCTAGGCGGCCCCCGGGAGGAAACTCAACGCCGCCTATCCTTTAGAGATTGGCTTGGCGCCAGGAGGGCTGCGATAGTACGCGCGTACTACGAGCGAAACACCTGTCCCGATGGACAGGCTGTCGATGCGATTTTGCATCGACGAGGCTCGCCTTATACTGTTGGGAAAACTCGTTTTTTGCCGGAGAGGAAATTCCCGACTAGAATCGGAGCCATGGAGATTCGCTCATTGGTCGAAGGCGATGCTGCCGCGTGGTGGCACATCCGGTTGGAGGCGCTGGAGGCCGAGCCGTTCGCCTTCGGCAAGGCCGCTGAAGAACACCGCGCCACCCCGGTAGAAACGATCGCTCGGCGCTTTCGCGAGGTAGCTCCAGGCAATTGCAATCTTGGGGCGTTTGAAGACGGCAAGCTCGTCGGAACCGTAACTTTTATGCGCGAGACTGGACTGAAGGAAAAACATAAGGGGCGCATCTATGCGGTTTATGTGTCCGCCGGGCAAAGAGGAAAGGGCGTCGGAAAAGCTTTGCTTGCGGCTCTTCTGGGAAATGCCAGGCAAGATCCTTCGTTGCAACAAATCCTGTTGTCGGTTGCCACCACTCAGATCGCTGCGAAAAAACTGTACCGGTCTTTCGGATTTGAAACGTTCGGTACGGAACCCAATGCTTTGAAAATCGGTTCGACGTACGTCGACGAGGATCACATGATTTTGCGAGTGCGCTAGCGAAACGCTTGGCGCAATTCGAGAAATCTCGTCACTGCGAGTCCAAAAACAATCTCGCCATGCCGCGCCTGCCTGCAGGCAGGCGCGGCGGGAACCTCTCTTCGATTGGCGATCAACCATTACTGAGCTGGACCAAACGGCAGTTTGAATTGTTCGTCGATCGCCACCTGGTAGCCCGTCACCAGTTTATTCGTTTCGTTGGCCATGCCAATCACCGCTTGCAACTCTTTGAACATCGCCGGTGTCATTCCTTTCCTCACGGCCGACGAAGTGTGAGAGGCAATGCAGTAGTGGCAGCTGTTGGTTACGCTCACGGCGACGTAGATCAACTCCTTGGTCAGCGGGTCCAGCGCACCAGGCGCCATAACTTCTTTGATGCCTTGCCAGGTGCGCCGCAAGAGCGCCAGATCGTGCGCTATCGCTTTCCAAAAATTGTTAATCCAGTCGGTTTTGCGCGTTGCCATGATGTCGTCGTAAACCGCGCGCACTTCCGGACTTGCGTCTTGGTATTCGATCAAGCCAAATGTGGACATGCTTTTCCCCCTCGCGATAGGAATTGCCAAAGATTTAATGGCCTTCCGCGTCAAAACCGATTTGTCTCCATGCAAGCGTTAGCGGAAACATTTATGCCGATGCCGAGGCTCTAGGTCCTCGCACTGCGCGGAAGAAATTCGTCAAGGAGCAGCCGTGCGAGGCGCGCAGAATCGTGGCGAATCTTGTCGTGCTCTTCGAGCAAATTCCCCAGGAGCAACTGCACGCCAGATTTGCGCAGTCCTGCGGCGTCTATGGTCACTTGCGATGCGCCTTGCCGGCGGTAGCGGCGCGCAACGGCCGGCGAAACTTTTTGCCGATTGGCGACGACATAATCGATGATGCGCGGCTTCACGTGACTTAGGATTGCGCGCAGATGTTGCGCGACGGAATAGTCCGTGGTTTCGCCGGGTTGGGTCATCAAGTTTGCGATGTAAACGCGAGGCGCGCGCGAACGCGCAATGGCCAGGGAAACATCTGGAATCAGAAGATTGGGAAGAATACTGGTGTAGAGCGAGCCAGGGCCGATCAGAATCAGATCGGCGTCGCGAATGGCTTCGATTGCCTCGGGAAGCGGCCGCACATCGCGCGGCACTAACATCAACTTGCGAATCGGCGATCTGCTGGCGGTGATGCGCGTTTCGCCGTGGACGCGCTGGCCGTTTTCCAGAATTGCTTCGAGCGTGACGTTGGAAACCGTGGAAGGAAAAATGCGGCCGCGAATCGCCAGCACGCGGCTCGATACGCGAACGGCTTCGGCAAAATCTCCGGTGATGTGAGTGAGCGCGGCGAGAAACAGATTGCCGAAATTATGTCCAGCGAGGCCGCGGCCGGCGCTGAAGCGATATTGAAACAGTCGGCTGAGCAGCGCTTCGTCTTTGGAGAGCGCTACCATGCAGTTGCGAATATCACCGGGAGGAAGAACGCGATTTTCGCGGCGCAGGCGTCCGGAGCTGCCACCGTCATCGGTGACGGTGACGATGGCGGCAAGATCAACAACTGGACGACGCGCAGTGGGATAAGGATCATGACGCGGCACGACATGTTGTTTCAGCCCGCGAAGAAGTGCGGAGAGTCCAGTGCCGCCGCCCAGTGCAACCACGCGAATGCCGGGCACGGACGAGCGAGAACGGAGAGCCTTCTTCTTCACGAGAATGCCAGAATTTGCGCGGGCAACGTCACGTCAGCAGGGACTTTGTGAGTTTACGAAGATTCTTGGGGACTGACAGCAACGTAAATATATCGTAATACGATACAACCTAATAGCCTCCGTCCTTTTCCGGATAGAGCAGTTCGGTGAAGCGGGGATCTT